>Ga0207862_1000353_pt1 | contig 13710 bp, 16 predicted proteins | sample LuqExpMetageno81_FD_187838 | JGI IMG/M metagenome (GOLD analysis project Ga0207862, IMG submission 187838) | Tropical forest soil microbial communities from Luquillo Experimental Forest, Puerto Rico - Sample 81 (SPAdes) | ecosystem: Environmental > Terrestrial > Soil > Tropical forest ... | reverse complement strand
AATTAGATTTTAAAAGAAAATGAGAGAGGTTGATATGGGCAGGCTTGTGGGTCTATCGGGGAATGGGCCGAATCTTCTTCTATCATCCTGGATGGCCGACCCTTCACCTTTGACCGGCATGAATATCTGAGAGTGCCCTACGAGGATCGTCACCCGGATCAAGTAGAGATGAAGGCTACCCAGTTGGGCTTGACCTCCATGGCTATGCTGAGGGCCATGTACGCCGCCAGATACGGCAATTACCGGGGCATCCTCTACCTCTTCCCCTCAAAGTCTGATGTGCTAGACTTTTCCAAGGGCCGGATCTCACCCTTGATTGCCGACAACCCGGAGACCATCGGCAGATGGGTGACGGACACCGACGCGGCGGGCATTAAGAAAATATGGAACACCTTTCTCTATCTCCGGGGCATGGTTTCCCGAGTGGGTCTGAAGTCTATTCCCGTGGACCTGATTACCTTTGATGAACTGGACGAAGCCCCTCAGAAAGCCGTGGATAAGGCCCAAGAGCGCATGGGTCACAGCGAACTGAAGGAATCCCTGAAACTCTCCAATCCCACGCTACCCGACTACGGCATTGATAAAGCCTTTCAGGAAACTGACCAGAGATACTGGCTTGTCAAATGCCCCTCCTGCGGCCATTATACCTGTCTGGAGGATACTTTCCCTGGGTGTTTGATGGGAGGGACCAAGGGCCGGGTTATCCGGGCCTGTGAGCGGTGTCGAGACGAACTCAATCCATCATTTGGGGAGTGGGTCGCCAAGCGGCTGGCTATAACCGAGAAGCGGGGCTACCACTATTCCCAACTTTTCAGCCATTACGTCTCACCGGCGGAGATCCTCCACCAATTCCGGACCACCACCAATCTGCAGGACTTCTATAACCTTAAGATCGGCATAGCCTACGTTGAGGCCGAGAACCGCTTGAGCGTGGAAGAGGTGCTGGCCCTGTGCGGCACCGACGGCATCGCCTCAGCCGATCACGGGCCCTGCTCCTTGGGGGTTGATCAGGGCAAAGACCTCCATGTGGTCATCGGCAAACGGCAAGGAGACAGAGCTGGGAAGATCGTTCACCTGGGCGTTTACCGGGATTGGGATGACCTTGACCGGCTGATGAAGAATTTCAACATCTCCCGGTGCGTAGTGGACGCCCTGCCGGAGACTCGCAACGCCCGAGCCTTTGCCGAACGGCATCGGGGGAAGGTATTTCTTAACTTTTACCGGGACCACCAGAAGGGCCGCTATGCTTGGAACGAGAAAGATCTTACGGTTGCCTGCAACCGAACGGAGAGCCTGGACGCCTCCCATAATGAGGTGATTCAGGGAAAGATCATCCTCCCCCGGGAGTGTGACCTAACCCGGGAATTTGCCCGGCATCTGCACAACGTTGCCAAAAAGCTTGAGGAAGATGAGGAGAACGGCTCCAAACGGTATGTGTATGTGAAGCTGGGCCCAGACCATTTCCGGCACGCATTTTCCTACGAGGCCATGGCTCGGCAGTATGGAATGGACAACCTTTTCGATGGCTGCGATCTGAGGTGAGATTATGGCTGAAAAACATTTTGGTGCCCTTTCTTGGCCCTATTTGAACAATCCCGGGGTTGCCTTGGTCGTTAAGGTTGAGTGGGACTCAGCGAATCCAGGCTCTAATTACAAGGCAACTGTAGTCCACGAAACAGAGGAAGTCGGTCTGCCAGCCATGTTTAAAGTCTGCCAAAGGTTACAGGAAAAATACGAAATAGACTTGTGGCACGGCGACGCCATGAATGAACCCATGGTGAGCCTTTTATTTCAAGGTGCAGAGGGAAAGCCCTTTCCCCTGAGCGTGGCGCCTTATATCGACAATCCCGAAGCTACCACCCTTTATTTACAGGTCATTAGGGAGTTAACGCGGAATGATAAAAAAGTGCTGTGGTTTGGAGAAGGTAGCAGTCTCCCGGGGCATTTGACCAACCTTCCGAAAGATGAGACCTTGGAAATTTCCCATTACCCTCACGTGGTGGCCTTGGGATATGTAGCAGCAGCTCTGTATCTCTGGCTGCGCCTAGAATAATGCCCCTCACTTAAGGCCCATTGTGGAAGTTGCCCTTTTGACGGGCATGAGGCGGGGAGAACTTCTCGGGCTGAAGTGGCAGCAAATCAGGAATGGATTTATCTACCTGACAGAAACCAAAAGCGGCAAGGCTTGGCAAATCCCTGTTAATGACCGGCTGGCGGAAGTGTTTAAGGAAGTGCGCCAAGGCAATCAACTAAAATCCCCTTATGTGTTTTGTGGGCCGGAGGGTAAGCGGTTTCTGGAAGTAAAGAGATCTTTTACCTCAGCCTGTAGGAAGGCCAGGATTGAGTCTTTCAGATTTCACGATCTGAGACACACCTTTGCTTCTCAACTTGTCATGCGGGGGGCTTCCCTCAGGGCTGTGCAGGAACTTTTGGGGCATTCGGACCTCAAAATAACTATGCGCTATGCCCACCTTTCCCAAGAGCACCTGAGGGATTCAGTGAATCTCTTAAACGGTCTGACTGGTAAACAAATGGTAAACTTTTCGCCAGAAGCCAAAAAAGCCGCAAATCTCTCTTCGCCTAACTCTCCTATTTTCCTCACAAAGTAGTGGTCGGGACGGGCGGATTTGAACCGCCGACCTCCTGCTCCCAAGGCAGGCACGCTAACCAGGCTGCGCTACGTCCCGATGACAGGGTATTGGCTGGTTTCCTTACAGATTTCCTTTAACTTATGCATGGTGCCAGGATGTGCAAGGATTATGGTACGGGGGTGGCGAAAAATTCTTCCCTCCTGGCGGCGAGAATTTCCTTCAATTTCCGCAAAGCCTGGCCCCGGTGGCTGATCCGGTTTTTGGTGGCCAGGTCCAGTTCAGCCACCATGGCCTCATAGGCAGGCACCCAAAACACCGGGTCATAGCCGAAGCCCCGGGTGCCTTGAGGTTTAAAGGCAATAAGGCCCGCCAGTTCCCCCCGGGCGGTGAGGAGGCGGCCGTCAGGAAAGTACAGGGCGATTTCGCAGACAAAGCGGGCCTGGCGCTTTTCCTGGGGCACCTCCCGGAGTTCATCCAGGAGCTTTTGCCAGTTATCCTGGTCCGTGGGGATAAGCCCAGCCGTGCGGTCCTGGGCATAGCGGGCCGAGAGCGCCCCGGGGCGCCCCCCCAGGGCCTCGACTTCCAGGCCGGAGTCGTCGGCCAGGGCCGGGAGCCCCGCAAGCCGGGCCACAGTCTTGGCCTTGGCCAGAGCGTTTTCGGCGAAAGTGGCCCCCTCTTCGGGAATATCGGGAATCTCGGGAAAATCGGCCAGCCCGAGGAGCTTCACCCCCAGGTCCCCTAAAAGTTCGGCCATTTCCCGCACCTTGCCGGCGTTGCGGGTGGCCATTACCAGGGTAACGGCAGCCATGGCCTGAGCGCCTCCTCCTGCTTCCTAAAGATCTCGGTGAGGCCCGTCAAGGCCAGGTCCAGCATGTCCGGCAGGAGTTGGCGGGGAAAGGGGCCTTCCTCCCCGGTGGCCTGGACCTCCACCAGCCCGCCTCGGCCGGTGGCCACGAAGTTGGCGTCCACCCTGGCCTCGAAGTCCTCCTGGTAATCGAGGTCGAGGAGGAGGTCGCCCCCCACCAGGCCCAGGCTGACGGCCGCCACCCGGTCCACGACCGGCAGGACCTCGATGAGGCCCTGCCGTCTCAGGGGCTCCAGGGCCAGACACAAGGCCACAAAAGCGCCGACGATGGCCGCGCTTCTGGTGCCGCCGTCGGCCTGCAGGACATCGCAGTCCAGCATCACGGTGCGCTCCCCCAGGGCCTTCAGGTCCACCACCGCCCGGAGCGACCGGCCGATGAGCCGCTGGATTTCCTGGGACCGGCCCCGCACCCGGCCGCCAATGCCCTCCCGCACCTGGCGGGTGCCGGTGGACCGGGGCAGCATGGCATATTCCGCCGTGACCCAGCCGGAGCCTTTGCCGCGCCGGAAAGGGGGCACTTCCTCCAGGACAGACGCGGCGCACAGCACCCGGGTGCGCCCCCAGGTGACCAGCCCGGAACCCTCGGCGAAATCCAGGTAGTGAGGGGTGATCGCCAGGGGTCGCAACTCGTGGTTTTGTCGGCCAGCGCTTCTCGGCATGGGTTTCCTCGGCAGTCGGCAGTCAGCGGTCAGTGATCAGAAACCAGGACCTTCCTCATCCCTGATTGCTGACTGCTAAATGCTGACGGCTATTCCTTGAGAGACTGGCGCACCGTGTCGATAACCATTTTAAAGGTATCGGCAAAGGTGGTGGGGGTGAGGCGGCCCACCTCGATGAACTTCACCACGATCTCCTTGGCTACCTTGAGCACCAGTTCTTCCCGGGCAGGGACGGGGGCAAGTTCTCCTTTGTCTCGAACCAAGGGCTAGGCCTCCCTGATGGGGCTTTTTATGGTATTATTAAACGTTAAGCAGTCAGCAGTCAGCAGTCAGCTATGAGCTATGAGCGTCCGCCTTGAGACCTGAATGCTTATATGCTTATCTTTAAGCTTATGGCTTCATGCTTAAAGCTTATAGCATAAAAACCCCGCCGCTCAGAAGAAGGCCATCAAATGACCGGCGGGGAGGTCAAGAAGAACCGGGTCGCAGCCCTCCTTGGCAGGTATCATAAACCAAGGCACCCGTGAGGGCAAGGGGAAGAGATGGGGCGTATCCAGGTCCTGGACCGTGGCACCGCCTGCCGCATCGCCGCGGGCGAAGTGGTCACCCGTCCGGCCGCGGTGGTCAAAGAGTTGGTGGAAAACGCCCTGGACGCCGGGGCCCTGCAGATCACCGTGGAAATCGAGGAAGGGGGCCGCAGCCGTATCCGGGTGGTGGACGACGGCTGCGGCATGACCCCGGCAGAGGCCCCCCTGGCCCTGTTGCGCCACGCCACCAGTAAAATCCGCCAGGAAGAGGACCTGTTGTGCATCACCACCCTGGGCTTTAGGGGCGAGGCCCTGCCCAGCATCGCCCAGGTGAGCCGCCTGGAACTTTTGACCAGAACAACTGAAGCCACCGGCGGCTGGCGGATCCTGGCGGCAGGCGGGGAAATCCGGGAATCCCAGGTGGCGGCCGCCCCCCTTGGCACCCAGGTCACTGTCTCTGATCTCTTTTTTAACACCCCTGTGCGCCGCAAGTTCCTGAAAAGCCGGGAGGCGGAGCAGGCTCAGATCACCGAGACCATGCGGCAGCTGGCCCTGGGCAATCCCCAGGTGCATTTCCGCCTCACGGCCGGTAAAAAGACCCTGCTCGCCGCGCCCCGGGCCCAGACTTTGCTGGAGCGGGTGGCCGCGGTCTACGGCGCCGAGGTGGCCGAACACCTCCTGCCCTTTGCCCTGGAGGGGGCGCCCTGGGCCACCGCCGGGGTGGTCTCCATCCCGGATTACAGCGTGGCCAGCAGCCGCTTCCAGGTGCTCCTGGTGAACCGCCGGGTGATCCAGGACCGGATTTTGGCCGCCACCATCAAGGCCGCCTACCAGGGGCTTCTGACCCGGGGCCGCCACCCCGTGGTGGTGGCTTATCTGACCATCCCCCCCGAGCAGGTGGACGTGAATGTCCACCCGGCCAAGACCGAGGTGCGCTTCCGGGATTCGGGCAAAGTCTATGCCCTGCTCCTGGGGAGCCTGCGCCAGGGGCTCGGGTCTTTAGCCGGGGAGAGTCCCCAGTACCAGGTAGCCTGGCAGCCGGGATCCCTGGCCTTCGCCCGGGACCCGGAAGCAGCCCCCCTGGTGGCCACACCCCCGCCGCCGGGGGCCGTACCCCTGACCCGGCCGGTTGAGCCCCTGCCGCCGCCCAGCCAGCCCGCCCCTGCCAGTTTTCGCTTCCAGGACCTCCACCTCATCGGGCAACTGCAGGGCACCTATATCCTGGCCCAGAGCCCCCAGGGCCTGGTGCTCATCGACCAGCACGCCGCCCACGAACGGGTCTTGTATGAGTCCCTGGAAAACACGGCGGACGGCGTCCCCCGCCAGAGCCTGCTTTTCCCCCGGGTGGTGGAAGTGAGCCCGGTCCAGGCCGACTGGGTGGGGGAAAATCTGGAACTCCTGGCCCGGTTGGGGCTGCAGCTCGAACCCTTCGGCGGCGCCAGCTTCCTGGTCACCGCGGTGCCGGCCTGGCTGGCCGAGACGGATATGGAGGCCCTGGTCCTGGACCTGGTGGACAACCTGGCCCCGGTGAAAAGCCAGGCCTCTCCCCAGGCCGTGGCTGAGCAGGCCAAGACCCTTATGGCCTGCCACGGCGCCATTCGGGCCGGACAAAAACTCACGCCGGAGGAAATGGCGGCGCTGCTGGCGCAGCTGGACGGGCTCACGGTTTCCTCCCACTGCCCCCACGGCCGGCCGCTCTGGCGCCTCATTCCCTATGCCGACATCCGCCAGGGTTTTCGGCGTCCACGGGGTTAGCCGTGGCCAGAATCAAGGTTGCCGTGCTGGTGGGCCCCACCGCGGTGGGGAAAACCGGGGTAGCCCTGGACCTGGCCTCTGCCCTGGGGTCGGAGATTGTCAACGCCGACTCCATGCAGGTCTACCGGGAACTAGACATCGGCACGGCCAAGCCCACGCTCGCAGAGCGGGCCCGGGTCTCCCACCACCTGGTGGACGTGGCCGACCCCGATGAACCCTACGATGCCGCCCGCTATACCCGGGAGGGCCGGGAGACCATCGCCCTTTTGCACCAACGGGGAGTGCCCCCCCTGGTGGTGGGTGGCACCGGCCTCTACATCAAGGCCCTGCTGGCCGGACTTTTTCACCAGGAGGAAGAGGTCCGTGAGGTGCGGCTGCGCCTCGCCCGGGAGTTGGCCGACCAGGGCCTCCCAGCCTTGCTGGCCCGGCTGCAGGCCCTCGACCCGGCCACCGCCCGGCGCCTGGCCAAAGGCGACACCTACCGCATTGTCCGGGCCCTGGAAGTGGTGGAGGCCACGGGCCACCCCCTGAGCGAGGCGCATGCTGCCCATGGGTTTCAGGACCGTCCCTACGACACCCTGAAGTTGGGCTTGGAGCTTCCCCGGGAGGAGCTCTACCGGAGAATCGAGGCCCGGGTGGACGCCATGCTGGCCCAGGGGTGGCTGGAAGAAGTACGCGGTTTGCTGCCGCGCTATCCCCCGGGGATCAAGGCCCTCCAGGCCCTGGGTTACCGCCACCTGGTGGCGCACCTTGAGGGACGCCTGTCTCTGGCGGAGGCCACCGAGCAAACCAAAAAAGAGACCCGGCGCTACGCCAAGCGCCAGCTCACCTGGTTTCGGGCCGACCCCGAGGTCCGCTGGTTTCATCCCGGCCAGGGCCAGGAAGCCCTTGATCTTCTCAAGAATTTTTTCCAACGTTAAACGGGAACAGTAAATTAAGAAAGGCCTTTTCTTGTGTAGGGACAGCCGCCCCCGGCTATCTTCTCAGGGCAGAGCACCTGAAGGCGGGATGCGCTTCACTTTCCCGCCCTACAGCTACTTTGAACTTTGAACCTTGAACTTTGAACTTTTCAAGACAGGACAATATAGGCGTGAAAGGCCCCCACCGGTTAACTTCCCTGGCCCGAGAAGCTTTCTTGTGGTATCTCCGGCGGTTTCCGCTGCGGGACGGGAAGGTCTTCTTCTATCAGCGTCTTCACGAGAAACTGGCCCCCCCGGAGGGCTGGGTCAGCCTGCATCTGGCCCGGGGCTTCACCCTGCGCCTGGACCTGGCCGACCCGGTCCAACGGCGGCTTTTTTTCTTCGGGGACTACGATGAACGCCGGGAAGCCGACCTGATCACCAGGGTCCTGGCTCCGGGAGAGGTCTTCTGGGACGTGGGCGCCAACCTGGGCTACTTTACCCTTTTGGCCGCGGCTCGCCTCAAAAATACCGGCCAGGTGGTGGCCCTTGAACCCGGGCCCAGCGCCTATACCTGCCTGACGGAAAATATCTCCCAAAATCCCTTTACCAATATCCTCCCCTGCCAGGTGGCCGCCTCGGACCGGGAAGGAGAGGCGCTCCTCTATAGTGTCAAGGGGCAGCCGGACGGCCGGGCCAATCTCTTCCGGGCCGGGGCCGAGCAGACCGAGAGTACTCCGGTACACACCGTGACCCTGGACGGCTGGCGGGAGGGCCACGGCCTGGCCGGGCCGGATTTCCTCAAGCTGGACGTGGAAGGCGCGGAACTGGCTGCGCTCACCGGCGCCCGGGAGACGCTATTGGCCTGGGACCCACTCCTTCTGGTGGAAATGAAGGAGGCCATTTTCCAGTCCCTGGGTACGGACCGGGCCGCCATCCAGGAATTTCTCAGCGGCTTCGGCTACCGGCCGGCCGGCCTCTTCCGGAAACGCTGGCGTTTGTGCCAGAACGTCTCCCAAGTGGCGAGCCGCAACGTCCTGTGGCTGAAACCCGGGCTTAACCGGCACCGGGAGAAGGCCGCTCTGGTGCCCATCCATGGAATGTGAGGGAGATGACGAAAGTTTTGAGAAAGTCTGGTTAAGGGAAGAGATTAATACTTGATGGTGAAAATCAACGTTCAGATTAATAAGAGGCTTCTCCAAAATCATAAGTGCCTAAAGTCCCCCTTTGAAAAAGGATGATTTAGTGGGATTTCAAGGGCTTATTTCAAATCCCCCCTAACCCCCTTTTAGAAAAGGGGGAATAAAATCGGCTCCAGAATAATTCGCAAACTTAGGCAATTAAGTTTTAGAGATCTCAGGGACCCTACCCTGTCCCTCAAGATCCCTTCCCAAACCCGGCGCGAATCTTGATCTTTGGTTCTGGTGGCATTTGTGTTATATTTAAAGATTGTTATGGCATCATCTCTTGACTCCCAGCCGCGCCTCACCATCCCCAACATCATCACCCTGGCGCGCATCCTCCTGACCCCGCTCTTCATCATCCTGCTTATTCAGAAGCGTTATCATCAGGCTCTGTGGATTTTTGTCCTGGCGGGCATCTCGGACATGGCGGACGGCCTCATCGCCCGCCGTTGGCAGCAGAAATCTCCCCTGGGCGCCTTTCTCGACCCCCTGGCGGATAAGCTGCTCATGTGTTCCAGTTTTGTGACCCTGAGCATCTACCACCTTATCCCCCCGTGGCTGACCGTCATCGTCATCAGCCGGGACGTGGTCCTGGTCCTGGGGGTGATGCTCTTCAAGATGGTCAATTTTCCGGTGATTGTCCGGCCCAGCCTGGCGGGCAAGCTCTCCACCGCCACCCAGGTAGCCACGGTACTTCTGGTACTGTTGGCCAAGTATTGGACCATCTCCCCGGTTTCGCTCAAAACCTGGTTCTGGCTCACCGGGGCCCTCACCACCAGCTCCGGCATCCACTACATTCTCCAGGCCTTACGGGGTGCAACCCAGTCTCAGAATCTCCCGGGATAGGTGAGCCGTGGCGGAAATTGTCGACCTGGATAGATTCCGGCGCAAGCTGGCGGCGGACAAGGGTTTTCGCACCTGGCTGAAGCGTTTCCAAGATCAGTTCGGCCCAGACACCCGCCTGAGCGACCTGGCCGCGGAAACCCTGCTGTATCTCGCCACGCCGGGGGAGGAAAATCTCTACGTCTTTTTCGACCTGGTGATGGGGGCCAGGGGGTTGGGGGGAGCCCTGCGCTTCCGCCTGGACGACCTGGAGACGCCCACCAAGCTGCACATCATGGACGCCGCCTTTGCCCTCATGGACCGGGTGCGCTTCGAGGTCATGCGCCGCCTGGGCTGGGTGGAGGAGGTGCCCGGGGAAGGGACACCCCTCATCGCTTTGGTGCAAGAGGCTTGGGAACAGGGGTCGGTCTTCGCCCGGTTGGCGCCCCGTCTGGCTTCGACCCATCCTGATTACGAAGCCTACCAGAGACTGGGAGCCATCGACCAGGGCACCACCGTCCGCAGGCTCATCCCCCGGGCAGTGGCGCAGTTCCGGGAACAGGTCGAGGGTTAGGCAGGAATTACTGCTGAATCAATGTATGTCTTTTGCTTCGCAAAGCCATAATTGAAGCTTTGTGGGGGGAGGGCAGGGACCCGAACCTCTTATAAGCTCGCTTTGGGAAGACCCGCCAAAAGTTATCTGAAAGCTACCTCTAACTCCCCCCTTTTATAAAGGGGGGCTGGGGGGGATTTGCCCTGGAGGATCCCCTCCTCCAAACGTGATCAACCCCCTTCCATCCACACCTTGCTCACCCCGTTCTTAATCACTCCCAGCTTTTGGGCGGCGCTGTAAGAAGGATCCAGGCTCCGGCCAGAGACATACGGTCCCCGGTCCGTGACCTGCACCCTCACGGCACTGCCGTTCTGCGGGTTGGTAAGGGTGAGCCGGGTGCCGAGCGGCAGGCTCTTGTGAGCCACAGTATCGGCGTACATGTTAAAGGGGTGGCCGTTGGCCATGAGTTTGCCTTGATGCTGGGAACCATACCAGGACGCGGCCACCAGTTGGCGCCGCCCGTGGGAGGGGCGGACCGGGCCGGCGGCCTGAGACCGCCCCGCCGAAATCTTGTCGGCACGTTTAGCCAGTGGTGTCGATGCCGCCACCCGGGGTCCCGGGGTGTTCTCCGGGAGAGTGAGGACCTGGCCAACCTGAAGCTGGTCCGGGTTCTGGAGATGATTGGTTTGCGCGAGAGCCTGGGGATTGTCGTACCCAAGTTTTTTAGCAATGGCGGTCAGGCTGTCCCCGGGTTGCACCTGGTAACGGGGCGGGGCCGGGGGCGCCGGGGACTCCCCAGACTGTAAGCTCTGGGAAGCCGAATCCAGGAGGCGGGGAAGCCATCCTGGGGGGCCGGGGAGGCGGCTGGTTGGGGCTGAAGCGAGGTCAGGGCAGACGTGATGCCGGGAATCAACGCAATCATGAATACCTCCTGAGTCATTTCCATGGCAAAACCTGTGCCTCGGGAGATAATGCCAGGAGAGGTCGACAGATTCCGCCTTTGATACTCAGCCGGCAGGGACCGGGGGGGCAGAATTTTCCCGGTCCGGGTTGGATGGAGGTCAGTAAAAACCTGCTTTATTGTCAACGAAAATGAGGCGAACGATCTCAACCTGCTGAAAATGCGAGAGGCTGCGCTACGCTCAGAATGACCACCTGCCGCTACCTGATCACCAGCCCCGGGATCCGGTCCCAGCCGGCCAGGTGCAAGGCAATAAAGCTCCCCAGACAAGCGGCGGCCAGCGCCAGGGCCAGCCAATCCCGCCTTGCCATCCTGATCTCCAAAAGATAGGTGCGCTGCCTTTGGGCCTGAAAGCCCCGGGCCTCCAGGGCCCAGGACATGGTCTGGGTGCGGCGCAGGGTGAGGAGGAAAATGGGGACCAGGAGAGGCAGGTGCCTTTTCAGGCGGGTAAAAGGACCGCCCTCCTGCACGCCCAGGCCCCGGACCTCCTGGGCCTCCTTTACCCTGAGCGCCGTCTGGTAGACCTCCGGCACCCAGCGCAGGGCCAGGGCAAAGGCGAAGGCCGCGGGATAGGGCACACGCAGGCGCACCAACCCTAAAAAAAGCTCCTCCACCCGGGTAGTGGCCAGAAGCACCAGGCCAGCCACCATCATGGTGCCGAATTTAAGGAAGGTGGCGGCCCCGAAGGCCAGGGACTCACGGCTCACCCGCCAGAACAGGGGAGTCGGGCCCTGGGCCAGAAGCGACCAGACGGTGAGGCTAAACACCAGGAGCGCCAGAAGGAGCCACCGGCAGCGGTAGACTTCCCCCCAGGCCTTTGCCAGGGCCACCTGGGCCAACACGAGGATGGCCGCGAGCATTGCCACTGCCGGCTGCTCCGGCAAAACCGCCATGATGAAACTGGTGAGGAGCAGGGCCAGCTTGGTCCGGGGGTCCAGGCGATGGATCAGCGTAGCCCCTGGAGGGGCTGGATTTTGAAAATTCTCTTGCATCGTCCCGGTACTTTTCCGACAATTACGTGTTGTGATTGGCAACTCATGGGGAACAAGGAAAAGACCTGATGCTCAGCTATCTGGTTTTGAGTTTGATTCTTGCGGACGTGGCCTTAAACGTGGTGGGCCAGTTGTCCCTGAAATTCGGCATGTCACAAATGGGGAATTTCTCCGTGTCCCTCCCCAGCCTCGCTTCGGTCTTCGCCCGGGCTGCGTTCAATCCCTTCATCCTCCTGGGGGTATTTTGCTATGGCACGGGATTCCTGGTCTGGCTCATCGTCCTGTCCAAAGCCGAGGTGAGTTATGCCTACCCCATGATCAGCCTGGGTTATGTCTTTACCGCCCTCCTGGCCTGGCTGCTCCTGGGCGAGCACGTCACCGTCACCCGCTTCGTGGGGATTTTGATCACCTGCCTGGGCGTCTTCATTATCGCCCGCAGTTGAGGTGAAGCAGTTGTTTGGGCAGCCAGGGATTCCCGAGTCTCAGGCTTAACCCCCTCAAAAGGTCTTTCTTACTTTCCTTCCCAATTCCCGGGCCCGGCGGAGCGTTTCGGCCAGGTCGAAGGCCAGCAGCCGCCTGTCCTCCACCAGGATGCGGCCCTCCACCATGACAGTCTGGACGTCGGCCCCGGTGGCAGCGTACACCAGGTGAGAGTACGGGTCGTAGAGCGGCGTCAAGTGAGGCTGGTCGAGGTCGATGACCACCAGATCGGCCTTTAAGCCCGGGGTCAACATGCCTGTTTCGCCTTCCAGACCCAACACCCGTGCCCCCGAACGGGTGGCCAGGGCCAGGGCTTGCCTGGCCGGCAGCGCAGTGGGGTCAAGCTCCCGCACCTTGGCCAGCTTGGCGGCGGTGTCCAACTCCGTTAGCATGTCGAGGTTGTTATTGGAGGCGCAGCCGTCCGTCCCCAGGGCCACGGGCACCCCCCGGGCCAAGAGGTTCGCCACCGGCGCCATGCCGCTGGCCAGTTTCATGTTCGATTCCGGGCAATGAGCCACCCCGGCGCCGGAAGCCGCCAGCAGTTCCATATCCCGGTCGGTGAGGGCCACGGCATGGTCGGCCACGGTGTTCCCGGTGAGGAGCCCCAGGCGGTGGAGGTGCCCCACCGGTGTGTCGCCATAATGTTCCAGGCAGTCGGCCACCTCCCGCGCGGTCTCGGACAGGTGGATGATCCAGCGGCTATGGTACTGATCGGCCAGGGCCTTGCTTTTTTCCAGGAGAGCCGGCGAACAGGTGTACACCGCGTGAGGCTCCACGGCCACCCGCACCCGGGGATGGCTCTGGTAGGTGCGGCAGAGCTCCTCGGTGAACCTGAGGCCGTTTTCGGGTGGGCCATAATTGGGGGAAGGAAAATCATAAAGCACCTCCCCCACCACCGCCCGGATGCCGGTGTCCACCGCGGCCTGGGCCACCGCGTCCGTAAACAGATACATGTCACAGAAGGTGGTGGTGCCGGAGAGCAGCATCTCCGCCACCGCCAGCCTGGTGCCCCAGTACACGAACTGGTAATCCAGGTGCTTTTCTGCCGGAAAAATGTGGGAATTGAGCCATTCCTCCAGGGGAAGGTCATCCGCCAGACCCCGGAAGAGGGCCATGGCGGCATGGGTGTGGGCGTTGATGAGACCGGGAAGGATAAGGCCCTGGGGATAATCGAGGACACGCTCGGCCTCAAAACGGCCGGTGATTTCTGCCATCGGCCCCACCGCCGCGAGCTTTGCCCCCCGGACGGCCACGGCGCCGGGAGCGAAGATTTCCTCCCCGGGGGTCAGGGGCATAACCCAGGCCGCGGTCAGGAGCAGGGAGACAGATTCTTTTTCAGGATTGGCCATTATTTTCTCTTTTTGGATTATGTCCTTAGCTCTGCAAAGTGCATAAATGAGTATTTCTGGGAGTAGGGCCAGG
>Ga0207862_1000352_pt1 | contig 13714 bp, 10 predicted proteins | sample LuqExpMetageno81_FD_187838 | JGI IMG/M metagenome (GOLD analysis project Ga0207862, IMG submission 187838) | Tropical forest soil microbial communities from Luquillo Experimental Forest, Puerto Rico - Sample 81 (SPAdes) | ecosystem: Environmental > Terrestrial > Soil > Tropical forest ... | reverse complement strand
GGGGCCGAAGGGCAGGTTCAGGCAGCCGTCGAACAGGGCCAGGATGGCCAGCGGCCACAGAATGTAGGCCATGAAATGGGGCACCGGCTTGATTTCCTCCGGGGTGCGGCCGCCGGGACGCTCCTGAAAGGTCAGGAGGAACATGCGGAAGGTGTAGAGCGGCGTGACCAAGGCCGCCAGCAGGGCCACGGCCCAGAACACCTTGTAGCTGGCTCCCGGGGCGATGAAGGTGGCCAGGAGGATCCTGTCCTTGCTGAAAAAGCCCCCCACCATGGGAAAGGCGGAGAGGCACAGGGCCCCGATAAAGAAGGGCCAATAAATCTCGGGCAGCAAACGCCGCAGGTTCCCCATCTTGTGGATGTCATGCTCTTCGTCCACGGCCTGAATCACATAGCCCGCGGTCAAAAACAGCAGGGATTTGTAAAAAGCGTGAGACAGCAGGTGAAACATGCCGCCGATGATGTCCGCGGCCCCCACCGCCAGGATCATGTATCCCACCTGGCTGATGGTGGAATAGGCCAGCACCCGTTTGATATCCCACTGGGCCAGAGCCCCAAGAGCCCCGTACATGGTGGTGACGGCGCCCACCCCGGCAATGACCGTCAGGGCCACGGGCGAGTGGGACACGATGGGGAACATCCTCATGAGGAGGTAGGCCCCGGCGGTGACCATGGTGGCGGCATGAATCAGGGCCGAGACCGGGGTGGGGCCGGCCATGGCATCCGGCAGCCACACCGTCAGGGGCAGTTGCGCGGACTTGCCCATGGCCGCCCACAGAAGCAGGAGTCCCAGGGCCGTGGCCAGGCCCGGAGTCACCGTGGCCGCGTGCTGGTAGAGATAACTCAGCGACAGGCTCCCGAACCGGGTGTAGATCAGGGCGAGCGCAATGCCGAAGGCCACGTCGCCGATGCGGGTGGTGACAAAGGCCTTGCGGCCGGCATTGGCGTTCTTGGGGTCCTGGTACCAGAAGCCGATGAGGGCGTAGGAGCAAAAGCCCACCCCCTCCCAGCCCAGGTAGAAAAAGACCAGGTTGTCCGCCAGGGTAATCACCAGCATGGCGAAGACGAACAGATTCAGATAGCAGAAATACCGGCCGTAGTCCTCGTCCTCCCGCATGAAGGCGACGGAGTAAAGATGAATAATGCTGGAAACAAAGGTCACCATCAGGGCCATGATGGCTGATAGCGGGTTATAGAGGAAGCCCAGGGAAGTGTAAAATTGACCCAGGTAAATCCAACTCCCCACTTGCACGTGACGGGTGTCCAGCCCCAGCAGGCCGATGCCGGTGGCCGCCATGGCCGTAGCAGCCAGCACTGCCAGGCAGGCCACCCCTCCCGACACAGGCCTGGGCAAACGCCCGGCGATGAGGGCGTTGGTCGCCGCCCCGGCCAGGGGGAAGAGCAGCAGCAAGATAAGAATAAGTTCCACGTCAGCCCTTCATTTCACTGTAGTCATCGGCCAGGACCGAACCGGTGCGCCGGTAAAGATGGACGATCAGGGCCAGGCCCACCGCCACTTCGGCCGCGGCCACGGTGAAAACAAAGATGACGAAGGCCTGGCCCCCTAAATGCCGCCACTGCAGGGAGCCCGCGATAAAAGCCAGGGCCGCGGCATTGAGCATGATTTCCACCCCCACCAGAATCATGATCAGGTTGCGCCGGGCCACGGTGCAGGCCGCCCCCATGATGAAAACGAGGGAGGCCAGGATGAGCAGATGGTTATAAGGGACGATCATGGGTGTCCTCCAGCTTGGCTCCCTTGCGGCCCAGGTAATAGGCCCCCACCAGCGCCACAAAAAGCAGGAAGGAGGCGATTTCCACGGCAAACCAGTAGCGCTGGTAGACAAAGCGGCCAAGCACCCGGGGGCTGGCCATGGCCATGGGCACCATCGCCTGCTCGGTGGGCTCCAGCCAGAGCAGGACCACCATCGCCAGGCCGGAGACGGCGCTCAGGATTACGGCCGGGAACCACTGCCTCAGCCACTGGCCGGTAGCAAACGGCGTAGCCCCGATATTCAGCATCATCACGATAAACAGAAACAGGACCATGATGGCCCCGGCGTAGATGATGATCTCGAGTAAAGCCAGGAACGGCGCGCCCAGGAGATAAAACAGCGGCGCCATGGCGAAAAAGGAAACCACCAGGTAGACGATGGCGTGCATGGGGTTGCGCCGGGTGATGGCGAGCAAAGTCGCCACCAGGATGATGATGGCCAGCACATAAAAGATGAGGCCGGAAATGGTCATGTCAGATCGTCCAGAGATCGGTTCTGCTGTTAATGCTTGCCCTTATGTGCCGGAGAAGCTCCACTTTCCCCTCTTTTTTAAAGGGGGGTCAGGGGGAATTTGGACAAGGCCCTTACAAATCCCCCTAAATCCCCCTTAAGAAAGGGGGACTTAAAATGCTCCTTGAGAAAGTTGCCTCTAATAGAAAGTTAGATTTTTCCGAACGCAACACTAGCCTCCTCAGGGCAGGTTGCTCTTGATATTCACGGGCTTCGCTTCCTGAATATGAGTGCCTTTTTCCTCCCCCTCCGCGATCACCCCGGCATACCGGTAAAAATTGTATTCGTGGTTTTTGCCGCCGTGGTCCACCAGGAGGTCCTCCTTTTCCGCCACTAGGGGCAGGACGTGGTATTCACAGGTTTCAAAATGCGGGGTCAGCTGGATGGCCAGGGTCGGGCAAGCCTCCTCGCACAGGCCGCAATAAATGCACCGGGCGAAATTGATGCGGAACCAGGGGGCCCAGCGGCGGCCGTCCTTCTCGGCGGATTGCATGGAGATGCAGCTTACCGGGCAGGCCGCGGAGCACAGGTAACAGGCCACACAACGCTCGCCGCCGTCCGGGTCCCGGGTGAGGATGATCCGGGCCCGGGAGCGCTCGGGCAGGGGCCGCTTGTATTCCGGGTACTCCTCGGTGATGGGCTTGCGGAAAAAGTGAATAAAAGTCCTCGAAAACCCCTCCGCCAACCCTGCCACGGCTTCCCAGGCCACCACGAAAATATTTTTTTCCCGGGACATGTTCAGGCACCCACAAGGAGCATCACGCCCCCGGTCACCACGATATTGACGAGCGCCAGGGGGATGAGGAGTTTCCAGCCCAGGTGCATGAGCTGATCATAGCGCAGGCGGGGCAGCGTGCCCCGCATCCAGATCATGAAGACAATCACCGCCGAGACCTTGAGGCAAAACCAGACCAGAGGCGGCAGCAGCGGCCCCCGCCAGCCTCCCAGGAAAAAGACCGCCACCAGCGCCCCCAGGACCACCATGGTGACGTACTCCCCCAGGAAATACAGGCCGAAGCGCATACCGCTGTATTCCGTGTGGTAGCCCGCCACCAGTTCGTTCTCCGCTTCCGGGATATCGAAGGGGATTCTTTTGGTCTCCGCCACCGCACTGATGAAAAAAATGATAAAGGCCAGGGGCTGCACCAGGATGTAAGGGTAGCGGCTCTGGGCCGTGACGATGTCCACCATGCTGAAGGAGCCGGCCAGCATGACCACCGGCACCAGCGCCAGAGCCAGGGAAAGTTCGTAGCTGATCATCTGGGCCGCGCCCCTGATGCCCCCCAGCAGGGAATACTTGGAGTTGGAGGCCCAGCCTCCCAGGGCCACGCCGTAAACCCCCACAGAGGACAGGGCCAGAATATAGAGCAGACCCACATTCAGGTCGGAGATCACCATGGGGATGGGGTGCCCGTCGATGGCAATACCCTGGCCGAAGGGAACCACCGCAAAAATCAACAGGGCCGTGCCCGCCACCACCGCCGGGGCATACAGGAAAATCAGGCGGTCGGCTTTGCTGGGCACGATATCTTCCTTGACGAGAAGCTTGATGGCGTCGGCAATAGGCTGCAAAAGCCCAAAGGGGCCGGCCCGGTTCGGCCCCAGGCGGATCTGCAGCCAGGCCAGGAACTTCCGCTCGAAGTACGACAGGTATGCGGCCAGGAGCAGCAGCACCACCAGCACGATGCCGATTTTTATGAGCAAGACGATGAAGCCGATAATCCAGGCGGTCATCAGGATCTAGCCTCTCTGCTTACCGAGAAGATTAAGAGTCATGGCAAAACCAGGTTTTTTTGTCATCCTAAACGAAGATACTAAGGATCTATACCCCTCTTTTTTAAAGGGGGGTCAGGGGGGATTTGGACTAGCCCTTACAAATCCCCCTAAATCCCCCTTTAGAAAAGGGGGACTTGAAAATCAACTTGAGGACTTAGCCTATATTTTCTTAATGCCGTCCGTCGAAATCCAGGTCGGCCAGCCCTTGAGCTTTTGCCACTGAAGCTGCCGGTGCCGGGGCAGCACGGCCACCTGCGGCGCCATGCGGGGTGAAGTTTTAAGGCGCAGCCGCAGCTCTCCTCCCGGCAACTGGAGGGCCACCTGATCCCCAGCGGCCAGGCCCAGGCTGGCCGCCAAATCGCTGTGCACCCAAAGGCACGGTTCTTCCTCCACCTTCTGGATGGGCGGTGCATAGCTGGCCAGTTCCTCGGTGCCGAAGGTCTGGTCCACCATCAGGAGCTCAATCTCCCCGGCGGGGGGCTCCACCGGCTTTGCCGCAGGCTCTGTCGAGAAGGCCTGCACCTGGGCTTCCCCGGGCAGGAGGCGCACCCCCGCGGCCCGCTCCGCTTCGGTAAACGAAGCCAGGCGGGCGAAGGCCTCATGTTCCAGAGACAACCTGCTCCAGAGGTCCCCGGCGGCCAGGAGATCTTCGCCTGCGGTTAAATTTCCGGCCAGGCCTGCCAAAACCCCGGCCCCGGTCCGCGGCTCCCCTCCCGGGACAAAGTTCAGAAAGGTCCGGGGCGGGTGACCGCCGCCGCTCACCTGCCGGATGGGCGTGCCGCCCCGGTGCAGGGGCGGGGCTTGCTGCAGCCGGCCTTCCTGGTTGACGAAATGGCTGGGCGAGGTCTCGAAAAGGGTGACCGTCGGCAAAAACACCTGGGCCCGGGACACGGTGGCGGAAGGCAGGTAATCCAGGACCACGAGAAGCTCCAGTTTATCCAGGGCCCGGAGCAGGCGCTCCCGGTCGGGGTAGGACCAGAAGGGATCGCTCTCCACCACCAGAAGGGCTTTCACCGCGCCGCTCTCCACCGCCTCCAGGGGATCCTGGTCGCCGTCGGCCGACAGCAGGGCGGCCCCGAAGGCATTGGGGCCGGGGAGCAGATAGAACAGGCCGCCCCGGCCCTTGGCTTCCTTCAGGAGCCGGGCTTGGTCCGCCGCCAGTACCGGGGTGGTTTCCCGCACCAGGGCGGTGTTGCAGACCAGGGCCGGATTTTTGCATTCCTTCAGTTTCATTCCCAGGGCCATCAGGCGGTCCTGCACGGACGGATCGGCGGGGTACTCGCAGGTCAGGCCCCCGTAAAACTCTGCCGCCGCCGCATCCAGCCGTCCCTCCGCGGCCTCCTGGGTCAGGGCGGTCTTAGCCATGAGGTTGAGGCACAGGTCAATGCCGTCCACCGGCACCGGCAGATGCTCGAACTCGAAGGGGAGTCTCACCGGGCGGGGGTCAATCACCGCCACCCTGGCCCCCCGGCGCCAGGCCTGCCGCAGGGCCAGGGCCAGCATGGGGGCCTCGTTGACGGGGTCCGCCCCGGCCACCAAAATAAAGTCAGACTTTTCCAGATCCTTCATGGACAGGGCAATGCCGGTGTCAAGCCGTGCCACTGCGGCCCTGACCTTGCGGCTGAGCGCCGGCTCGAAGAAAAACTGCGCCCCGGTCCACCCCTGCCGCCGGCACAGCCAGGTCAGCATCCCCTGGGTTTCGAGGCTGCTCCGGGGAGAACCCCAGGCCGCCACGGCCCCCTCCCCATTACGCGCCGCGATCTCGCCAAGCCTCTGGGCGGCGCTCGCCAGCCCCTCATCCATGGTTACTTCATCACCATCCACCTTAGCCGTCCGCGGGCGTTCGGGATGGTTGGCATAGGCAAAACCGAAGCGCCCCCGGTCGCAGATAAAATAGCCGTTTACCGCCTCGTTGAGGCCGCCTTCCAGCCGCACCGTCTCCCGGTAGCGGGCGCTCCCCACCACGTTGCAGCCAAGGGAGCAGTGCAGGCACAGGGAGGGCCCCCGTTCAAAATCCCAGCGCCGTCCCTCGTAGCGGGCCACCTTGTCGGTCAGGACCCCGGTGGGGCAAAGGTCGATGATGTTTCCTGCGAAGGGGCTCTCCAGGGGGCCGGGCTCATGGCGGCCGAAATACATGTGGTTGGCGATCTGCATGACGCCGAAATCCAGGTAGCCGGCAAACTCCTGGTAAAACCTCCGGCAGCGCCAGCAGTGGATGCAGCGGTTCATTTCGTGCTGCACGAACTCGCCCAGGTACTGGTCCTCGTAGGTGCGTTTCAGCCCCTGGTACCTTCTCAACCCGTGGCCTCCCGAGACGGTCTCGTCCTGGAGCAGGCAGTGGCCCCCCTCGTCGCACACCGGGCAGTCGTGGGGATGGTTGAGCATAAGCCACTCGATGACGTAGCGGCGAAACTCCAGGGCTTCGGGGTCGATGGTGGACACCACCATGCCGTCCTCGGCATCGGTCATGCAGCTCATCTCGATCCCTTTGATCCGCCCTTCCAGGAACTTCACCGCGCACATGCGGCAGGCCCCCAGCGAACCCAGGGCCACGTGGTAGCAAAACCGTGGAATCATGATGCCCAGCCGTTCCGCGGCATCAATCACCTTGGTGCCTTCCGGAACTTCGATGGGGCGCTGGTCGATAATAATTTTCGGCATGCTTGCTTATCTATCCCGCCTTTATTCCACATACGGTCAGGCATCAAAAGGGGCAAATTCCCCCCTTTAGTAAAGGGGGGTCAGGGGGGATTTGGCTCAATCCCTGACAAATCCCCCTAAATCCCCCTTTAGCAAAGGGGGACTTTGACTTAAAGACCTTGAAAAAAATCGCCACTCAATATAGTTCACATAACTTGCTGAATGAAATCCTTACCCGGGAATACCTTCCATAACTTCCGCACCTTCAACTCCCCCTCCCCTGATGGGAGGGAGCTGGGGGGAGAGGGCATAACACCCGGAATCTCGGCAATTGTTTCACCCCTTCCCTGATCACCCCGCCTCAGGATTTCGGCGTAAATTGGGCCAGATCCTCGATGCCCAGAGCCTTTTCCAGCCCGGCCACCTCGGCCACGATCTTCTCAAAGCCATTCTTGCCGAACTTTTCCTGCTCGATATCCTCAAACTTTTCCCCCATTTCCTGGAATTCCCTGGCGGGCACGATGGTGCGCAAGGCCGGGAACAGCACCGTGTCTTCCCGGGCCGCGTGGGGCCGGTACATGCGGCAAAAGGCGTGCAGGTGGGCGGCCAGGCCCTGCCGCATTTTCGGATCTTTCAGATTCTCGGCCTTGGCGTTGGCCAAAAGAAAGTCAGTAACCTTGCGTCCCGCCCAGTGTTGCACTATCAGCACCGCAACCAGGTCCACCAGTTTGCCCGCTTGTGCAAAGCGGGGGAAGAGAAAGTCCTCCTCCAGCTTTTCATGGTATTCTTGCACGAATTTCTTGATGATGCCGGCTGACCCGCTCAGCACCTCGGGCCGAAAGCCACCTTATTTTGCAGCCGCCGGTGGAGTTCCTCATAGATTAGGAGGATGCGCCGCAGGACCCCGTGCTCCCGCATCAGGTCTTCAGGGGGGGCGATGCCCTCCCCGGCCTCCTTTGACTTTTCCAGAGCGGGGTCTGCCAGCACCCGGAATGGCCAGAAGAGGGCCGCACTCCCCAGGACTGCCAGGCCAGCCCCGAGAATTTGCCGCCGTGTGGGGTTGACTCTCGTCTCCTGATGCATGGTTTTTCCTCCTAAAACGGGGCCCCCTCAGGACAACCCGGGAGTCTCCGGCCCGGGGCAGGGACAGGGACACTGGCGCTGGCTGATGTGCTCCCGGATGTCATCCTCGAAGTACTTCAGCAGGCCCAGCACCGGTGCAGCCGCGCCCGGCGCGAAGCCACAATAGGAACTGTCCATATGGTGGGCCATCTCCTTCAGCATGGGGATAAATTCTTCTTTGCCTTCCCCCTCTTCCAGGCGCCTGAGCAGATCCCGCATAAAAGGCAGCCCCTCCCGGCAGGGGGTGCAAAAACCGCAGGATTCCCGGGCGAAGTACTCAATCAGGTTGAGCGTCGCCCCCACCAGGCAGGTGTTTTCGTCGAAGACCACGATGGCCCCGGTTCCCAGGGGATTACCGGTTTGTTTATAGGATTCGTAATCCATGGGCAGGTTTTTGAACTTGGTGGGCATAAAACCGGTGGACGCCCCTCCCGGCAGGAAAGCCTTTAATTCAGACCCCGGAATCATGTCTCCCGCTTCTTTCAGGACCTCACTGAACGGGGTCCCCATGGGCAACTCGTAGCAGCCGGGCCGGCTGACCCGGCCGGAGATGCAGAAGAGCTTGGTGCCGCCGTCGTTCGGGCTCCTGGACAAACCCTTGAACCATTCCGGGCCCTTCAGCAAAATGTGGGGCACGCAGGACAGGGTTTCCACGTTATTGACGATGGTGGGCTTGCCCCACAGGCCGGTATCGGCCATGTGCACTTCCTTCAGGGGACGGGGCCGGTTTCCCATAATGGCGTTCACCTGGGCCGAGGCCTCGCCGCAGATGTAGCGCCCGGCGCTCCGGTGCACCACCAGGTCGAAGGAAAAATCGCTCCCCAAAATTTTGTCCCCCAGGAAGCCCGCCTCCCGGGCCACCTTCAGTTCCCGCTCAATGAGCTGGGCGTCCATCTCGTAGGACGGCCGGATGAAGAAAATGCCCCTGGCCGCCGAAACCGCGAAGCCCGCCAGGATAATCCCCTCCAGCACCAGGTGGGGGTTGACGTTCACCAGCACCCGGTCTTTGAAGGTGCCGGGCTCCATCTCATCGGTATTGGGGACGATATAGCGGGGATGCTCCTTGCCGATGAAGCTCCACTTCTTGCCGGTGGGAAACCAGGCCCCGCCCCGGCCTTTCAGCTTGGAATCCAGCACCGCCTGCCGCACCTCCTCGGGGGTGCGTTTTTTCAGGGTCTCGATGAGGGCCTCGTAACCCCCGTGGGCCCGGTACTCGTCTATGGTGAGGGGACGCTCCGGGTTCCGGTTCAACAACAGGACTTGCTCAGTCATAGGATCACCGGCACACGACCATGTCGCAGTATTCCGTGCGTAATTTTTCCAGGACTTCATCAATCTTGTCATGCGTCAGGGGGCCGTAGGCGACCCCGTTGATCAGCATGGCCGGGGCCCGGTCGCATTGGCCCAGGCAGGCGGTGGGAAGCACCGTGAACATGCCGTCCTCGGTCATCTGCCCGGCGCACACCCCCAATTTCTTACACAGATAATCGAACACCGAGCCCTCGTGAAACATCCAGCACACCACCCCGTCGCACACGTGAATGACGAATTTCCCCACCGGCTCCCGGTAGATGAAGTCGTAAAAGGTGGCCAGTTCTTCGATCTCGAGCGGGGACATGTCCAAAAGCGCCGCCGCCTCCTGGACCGCCTCGTCGTTCAGGTAGCCGTAATGCCCCTGGAGGGCGTACATGACATTGACCACCTGCTCCCGGGGGTATTCGGAGGTCGAGATCAGTTTTCTCAGATTTTCCCGCACTTCGGGCAGTTCAGGTCGCACTTCTTCCATGGCTTGATACTCAACGGTCGGTATCCGGCAATACAAAGTCCACAGCCCCGATGATGGCGATGAGGTCGGACAATAACTCGCCCCTGGCCATCAGCGGTATGGCCTGCACATTGGCGAAATCCGGGGTCCTGATGCGCATGCGGTAGGCCATGTTGAGGCCGTCGCTGACCACGTAATAGCCCTGCTCCCCCCGGACGATCTCGGTGGCCTGGTAAGCTTCCCCCCGGGGGATCTTGGCGCCCCGGGTGGTGTTGATGAAATGGTGGATCAGGGTCTCGATGTCTTTCAGCGTGTCCTCTTTGGCGGGAATCACGTAGCGGTAGTCCTCACAGACGTACCGCCCCGGGGGCATCTGGTTGGCGGCCTGCTCGATGATGCGCAGGCTCTGGCGCATCTCCTCCACCCGCACCAGGTACCGGGCATAGCAGTCCCCGTCGGTATAGTAAGGGACGTCGAAATCGAAGGCCTCGTAGCCCGAGTAGGGGATCTTCTTCCGGAGGTCCCATTCCAGGCCCGAGGCCCTGAGTATCGGGCCGGTCACCCCCCAGTCCATGGCCTCCTCCCGGGAGAGATAGCCCACTCCCCGGGTGCGGGCCTCGAAGATGGGGTTGTTGGTGAGCAGGGCCTCGTAATCCGTGATCCGTTCCAGGAAAACCTTGGCAAAGGCATCGATGGGCTCTTTCCAGCCCTCCGGCAGGTCCATGGCCACCCCCCCCAGCCGGAACCAGGAAGGGTGCAGACGCCCGCCGGTGATCAACTCCACGATGTCCATGACCTTTTCCCGTTCCCGGAAGGTGTAAAGCGCCGGGGTGATGGCCCCGCAGTCCTGGGCGAAGGTGGCAATGGCGATCAGGTGATTGTTGATCCTGAAAAATTCGGACAGCAGGACCCGGATAAACTGGGCCCGGTCCGGCACCTTGATGTCGGCCAGGGTCTCCACCGCCAGCAAATACGGCAGGTTGTTGGACACGCCAGCCAGATAATCCACCCGGTCGGTGTAGGGGATGAACTGGTTCCAGGACTGGCGCTCCCCGATCTTCTCCACCCCGCGGTGGTGGTAGCCGATATCCGTGTCCATGTCGGTGATTACTTCACCGTCCAGGGCCACCATGAAGCGGATCAGCCCGTGGGTGCTGGGGTGATGGGGCCCGACGTTCAGGATCAGCTCCTCCTCGCTTCCCGCCGCCTGCTTGAGGTAAATGCCGGCGTCCAGGGGCTGAATTTTTCTGGCGTCATCATAGGTATAGGGAGCCATGGCCGTGGCCCGGCCCGGGTAGCTTTTCCTCAGGGGGTGCCCTTCCCAATCGTAGGGCATGAGGATGCGGCGCAGATTCGGGTGCCCCTTGAATTTGAGGCCGAACATGTCAAAGACCTCCCGCTCGTACCAGTCGGCGGAGGGCCAGACGTCGGTGATGCTGGGGGCTTCTGGCTCCTGGCCGTTCACCTCCACTTTCAGGCGCAGGCGGCTGGCATTCTCAAAGGAGAGCAGATGGTAGACCAGGGTGTAATCAGGGTAATCGTGGCGCTCCCGCCGGGCTGACTCATCCACCGCGGTGATATCTTCCAGGCGCCGGAACCGGGGCTGCGCTTCATCCTTGAGAAAACGAACCACTTGTTTGAGCTGGTCCGCGGCCACGTTAAAGGTCGGCATGTCCGAGGTCGGGGCCACTTCCTTGACAGCCTCGCCGAACCGCTCAGTCAGGGCCTGGGCCATGGTTTTCTCGGTGTCGCTCAGTTCGATGCGGCGGGGCGGCGGGGTCCACATGAGATCAGAACGGCTTTCCCAGAAAAGGGGCGGCGTCACCGAAGTGCCCCGCAAGGGGGTACCGTAATAGCCCGGGCCCCGGGCGTCCCGCTCCTTGGTGACCCCGTCCACCAGGATGGGCGCCACCGATCCCTGGGTGCCGCCCTGCAGGTGAAAAATGCTGCGGGCCGAACGTTCCTGCATGATTTTTTTCTGCAGCAGCACCAGGCCCTGGAGGATGGCTTCGGGCCGGGGCGGGCAGCCGGGAATGTAAACATCCACCGGCATGATCTGGTCAATGCCCTGGACCACGCTGTAGACGTCGTACATGCCCCCGCAGTTGGCGCAGGAGCCCATGGACATGACCCACTTGGGCTCCGCCATCTGTTCGTAGAGCCGGAGCACCACCGGGGCGATCTTTTTAAAGACCGTGCCGGATATGATCAATAGATCCGCCTGGCGGGGGGTGCCCCGAAGGACCTCCGCCCCGAACCGGGCCAGGTCGTAGCGGGCCGTCAGGACCGCGGCCACTTCGATGAAGCAGCAGGACAGGCCGAAGAACAGCGGCCAGAGACTGTATTGCCGGGACCAGTTGACGATCAGGTCAAGAGATCTTAGGAGGCGGTTGGATTCTTTCCCGGCGCTCTGCGGTAACTGGGGCTCCACTCCAGCCCTCCTTTTTGCCATAGGTAGAAGAGACTGACCAGAAGCACAATGATGAAAAAGGACATCTGGAGCCAGCCCGCCCACCCCAGGGGTTCAAAAGCTATGGCCCAGGCGAAGATGAAGGCGGCCTCCACGTCGAAGATCAGGAAAAAGGTGGCCACCAGGTAAAACGGCACCGGGTAGTGCAGCCGCGCCATGCCGGTGGGGATGATGCCGCATTCATACGGCCTCAGTTTTTCCTCAGTGTCCACCTTCTGGCCCAGCCACGTGGTGAGAATGAGAATAAGCACGATAAGCCCCAGGACCAGGGCCGTATAGACCCCCAGGCTGAACATCCCGGGCTCCCAGGGGGACAGGCTTGTGGATGTTGGGGAAAACTCCATGCTTTTCGCCAAAAAAGCTTTTCGCCAAAAAACTTCCTGAAAACTGAGAAAGAGGACTTAACGTCGCTGAGAACCGCCGATACTATCGGTCAGAAACCAAGACAAGGCCAAAATTACCCTTCCAAAACCCTGGTTCCGCTAAAGTGTCATTCTGAGCAAAGCGAAGCATCTCGCATTTTCAAGGGGTTGAGATCCTTCACACCGTTCAGGATGATAAAAAACCCTGTTTTGCCATTGCTTCTATAGATTAGATAAGTTTCGAAAACCCTAGTGTCAAGTCGGCCGGGTGTGATGACAAGAGGGATCTTGCCTTTTCCGGGGGCTTAATTTAATTCTTCAGGCGGTTGCCAAGGCGTCAATCCTGCTTAAATTTATAGGTTGTAGTTAAAAATTATCCTGGCTAAACCGAATCTTCCAAAGCTCTGGAAATTTCATTCTGGAGAAGGAGCTGGAGGGCGAGCTATGAGTCTTTAACCTCCGGCCCTCTTAATTAACCTGACATTCAGAGACCACGCTGGAGTTGGTGCATGGCCACATTTTCCGACCACGTGATGCTCTCCAGGCTGCAGTTCGCCTTCACCACCATGTTCCACATCACCTGGCCGCTTTTGTCCATTGGGCTGAGCATCTTTCTCGTCGTCACGGAATCCCTGTGGCTTCTGACCAAAGACCCGACCTACTACCACCACACCCGTTTCTGGAGCAAGTTGTTCATCCTCAATTTCGTCGTCGGCGTGGCCAGCGGCCTCCCCCTGGAATTTCAGTTCGGCACCAACTGGAGCAGGTTCTCCACCGCCACCCACGGATTTTTCGGCAATATCCTGGGGTTCGAAGGGACCATGGCCTTCATGCTGGAGGCGGCCTTTCTGGGCATCATGATCTTCGGCTGGCGACAGGTTTCGCCCCGGGTACACCTGTTCGCCACCTGTATGGTGGCCCTGGGCGCCTTGCTTTCCGCCTTCTGGATCATGGTGGCCAACTCCTGGATGCAAACCCCCGCTGGCGGCACCTGGGTGGGCGGCCGCTATGTCATGGAGCATTACTGGCAGGGCATCTTCAGTCCCGATCTGCCCTGGGGCTTCGGCCACATGTGGGTGGCCTGCCTCGAGACCACCTTGTTCGTGGTGGGTGGCATAAGCGCCTGGTATATATTGACAAATCGCCATATAGATTTTTTCCTGAAGTCCTTCAAGATAGCCTTCCTGGCCGCCATTCTCATCGCGCCGTTACAGTACTGGTTAGGTGATGGCTCGGGCCGCTCCGTCGCCAGATTCCAGCCCGCCAAACTGGGGGCCATCGAGTCTCATTGGATA
>Ga0207862_1000351_pt1 | contig 13718 bp, 5 predicted proteins | sample LuqExpMetageno81_FD_187838 | JGI IMG/M metagenome (GOLD analysis project Ga0207862, IMG submission 187838) | Tropical forest soil microbial communities from Luquillo Experimental Forest, Puerto Rico - Sample 81 (SPAdes) | ecosystem: Environmental > Terrestrial > Soil > Tropical forest ... | reverse complement strand
CTGTCCACAAGCTCCGAATGCTCCCCCCCCACATGTCTGACAATGTGGTAGAAGTGCGCCTACGACGTATGACTTTCAATAAACTTAATCGACGGCGACTTCAAAAAAATATAGTTGTCGCGACGAAATTTCCTCCATCTCGTTGAAATTGCGTGTCCCGCAAAATGGCCATTCCCGTGCTTCCTCCGAGGGCAAAGAACCAGGCGTCAGGACGGTCCCAGGAGTCGTCCTATGAGAAGTCTGAGTCGTTTCTGTGGAGCAAAGAAATGAGAGAAACAGTGCGCAAAGTAGGCGCTACCCTCGGCGTCCTGCTACTAGCTTCGGTATGGCTGTTCGGACAGGCGGAGACCGGAACAATAAGTGGCACGATTACCGATAACAGCGGAGCGGTTGTACCCGGAGCCACAGTCACCGTCATGTCAGTTAACACCGGCCTAAGCCGCTCTACTACCGCGGGCTCGGCGGGTGAATATGCAATTCCCAGCCTGAAGCCGGACACATACAGCATCACCGTCGAGCACGAGGGCTTCCAGAAATACACCCGAAAAGTCGTGGTCGACGTGGGATCGCGAGTCGACCTTTCAGCGCAGCTCAGTGTCAGCGGCGCCTCCACCACCGTGGAAGTGACGGCAGCAGGCGAAACCGCAGCGGTGAACACCGAGACGCAGTCGCTGTCGCAGGTGGTCACTGCGCAGGACATTGCCAACCTGCCTACCTTGACTCGTAACCCGTATGATTTGGTAGCGACTTCAGGCAACGTAACGGAAGACCAACAGAGCGGACGCGGCGCCGGAGTCGCGATCAACGGCCAGCGCTCGTCTAACACTGACATTCTGCTGGACGGCGGCGAGAACGTCGACCTGTTCACCGCAGCCGTCGGTCAGAGCGTTCCTCTTGATTCGGTACAGGAGTTCCGCGTCGTCACTTCCGATTTCACGGCGGAATATGGGCGCGCCGGCGGCGGCGTGGTTAACGTGACCACCAAGTCGGGCACCAACCAGTTCCACGGCTCGCTGTACGAGTTTAATCGCGTGTCGGCGCTGTCCACGAACACCTATCAGAACAACGCCAACGACATTCCAAAGCAGGGCTTCACCCGCAACCAGTTCGGTTACGCCCTCGGCGGACCGATTGTGAAGAACAAGGTGTTCTTTTTCAGCAGTACCGAATGGACGCGGGTTCGCAGCGACGGTACGAATGTTCAGAGCATCATTGATCCCGCGTTCCTGGCGCTGCCTGTGGTCTCGCCGACCACGAAGTCATTCTTTTCGACCTACGGCAGCAAGCTGGTTCCCGGTGTCCAGGTGTTGAGCACCACCAACTGGGGTGCGGCTTGCCCCCAAGATCCGGTAAACAGCCCGCAGTGCATTATTCCTGGATTAAGTGCCAGCTCTCCGTTCGGCCAAACGATTGCGTATTCGGTTCCAACGGATTCGGGCGCTGGCGCTCCGCAGAATACCTACTCAACCGTGGAGCGCATTGATTGGAACATCTCCGACCGTACAACGTTGTTTGGGCGCTACGCGCTGTATAGTGAAGACGACTTTTCCGGATTCGTCAACAGCAGCCCATATCCCGGATATAACACCGGACAGACGTTTTTCAATCAGAGTGCAACCATTAACCTCACCCATGTGTTTAGCCCAAGCCTGGTGAACACGGCGAAGTTTACTTACAACCGGCTGACCAACGTGCAGCCACTGGGAACGAACCCTGTATCGCCAACCATGTACACCTCAGCTGTGTCGCTGCCCAACCTGCCCGGCACCAACGGTGCGCTGATCTTTCCGGGCTATGCCGAGACAACGCCGGGCAACTCCATCCCGTTCGGAGGCCCGCAGAACGTCTACCAGGTCTATGACGACCTGGCATACACCAGGGGTCAGCATCAGTTCAAGGTCGGCGGCGGTTACATCCAGACCCGCGACAATCGCGCGTTTGGCGCCTACGAAAACGCAGTCGAGTCTCTCGCTTCAGGTGGCAGCATCGCGGACGCTGGGCCAAATCTTGTGGCCGGACAGTTGTATCAGTTCCAGGGTGCCGTCTTTCCCCAAGGCCAATTCCCTTGCTCGCGCGCCTCGTCTGGTCAGTACATCGTTACGCCGTCGTGCTTGCTCAACCTGCCGGTGTCTCAGCCAGCGTTCAACCGCAACAACCGCTTTAACGACGGCAACGCCTATGTCCAGGACTCGTGGAAGGCTACGCCTCGTTTGACCGTAAACTTGGGCCTGCGCTGGGAGTACTACGGCGTGCAGCACAATTCGAACCCGGCGCTGGATTCCAACTTCTATCTCGGGCCGGGTCAAACACTGTTTAACCAGGTGCGCAACGGATTTGCATCCGTTGCCGACCAGAGCTACGTGCATGGACTGTGGCTGCCGCAGTGGCAAAACTTTGCCCCCCGCGTGGGCTTCGCCTATGACGTCTTCGGAAACGGCACCATGAGTCTCCGCGGCGGCTACGGCATGGGCTTCGAGCGCAACTTCGGCAACGTGACCTTCAACGTCATCCAGAACCCGCCGAACTACGCCGTGATCAGCGTGATCAACGGAACAGACGTACAGCAGGGTAACCTGCCCATCTTTGTCAACAATCTGGGCCCGCTAGCCGGAAGCGGCAGCACTTGCGGCGGGAATCCAAATGTGGTTCCAGGTACCTCGTGCTTCCCCAACCCGAGCTTGCGCGCAGTGCAGCAGAACATTCCTACTGCCTACGTCCAGTTCTGGTCGGGAGTAATCGACTACCAGGTTCTGAAGAATTCGGTGCTTTCTCTCGAGTACACGGGGTCAAAGGGCACGCACGAGTACGACATCGCCAACATGAACGCTGGAGGGTACGGCTCCGCATTCTTGGGCGACACGCGAGTAGCCAATCGCCTCAATTACCAGTACAGCAACATTAACTATCGCGGCGCGCACGGCTTCAACAGCTATAACGGGGTGAATGTGAAGTTCCAGACAAACAACCTGTTTAACAAGGGGTTGTTTTTAACTGCGAACTACACGTGGTCGCATGCCATCGACAACCTGTCGTCCGCATTCTCCGACGGCTACGCCGGCAACTACGGACTGGGCTACCTGGATCCGTACAACGCCAACTTGGACAAGGGCAACGCGGACTACGACATCCGCAACCGGTTCGTAGTCAGTGGGACCTGGAACATTCCTTGGGGTTCGAACGCACAGCGCGGTTGGGTCCGTGAGTTGGCGGGGGGCTGGAGCTTCTCGCCCATCATCAACATCCACTCGGGCTACCCGTTCTCCATCTATGACTGCACCAATCAGTCGGGGGGAGCCACCTGCCCGCGCTATATTCCATCGGAACCCATCAACCAGCATGGCGGCATCGGCAATTCCTCGCTCGCGGCGGTTGCACCCAACGTGTTCAACTGGCTGGCGCTGCCGATTGATCCGAACACCGGCACTCCAATCAACGCGGGTGACGCATTGTCGATACCAACTTGCCAGTATCTCGACCACGGGAATTGCGTGTACAGCATCAGCGGGTTGCCGCAAGGCCACCGCAACGCTTACAGCGGCCCGGGCTACTGGAACGTCAACTTCTCGGCGGCGAAGAACTTCAAGCTGACGGAGCGCTTTAACTTGCAGTTCCGCGGCGAGTTCTACAACGCCTTTAACCACAACAACTATTACATCAACACCGGGAACCTTGACGTCGAGAGCGGAACGAACGTTACCGCCATCCAGGCCTTCAAGGGCCTCATCCCCGCCAACGCTATTACCACTCCTCCACCTGAGCGGCGCAACATTCAGTTGGGGTTGAAGCTCAACTTCTAACTGCCTGATTTGGGTTGTAATACCTGGGGAGCCTGCGGGGGCTCCCCAATTTTTTCTCTCCGCCGTTCCCTTGCTCTGTTCCAGGCGAGGCCGGGATGGGCGGTATCATTCCCCGTGTGTCTTGCCCCTTGCGAACTTGCCTGTCGGGTTCCAAGGCAGCGCGACGGAGCGCATCATGAGCGATAACCGGCTGGAGACCGTGAGATCGGAGTTGGTCACCGCCGTCGCCCGTCTTCGCGCCGCAGTTCCCGGCGAGCCACTCGGCCTCGCTCTGCGCGACCTTGGAGAAGTCGAGCGCAAGCTAGGCAATCGGGACGCTGCTCGTGCCAGCTATGAGGAGTCAGTTGCGATCCTGCGCGCCCACGGAAGCCCTTCGCGCCTCGCCCACACCCTGCGGCACCTGGGCGATGTTTACCGCGAAACACGCCATACCGATCGAGCGCGCGCCTGCTACGACGAAGCCTTGGCGCTGTATCGCAGTTACCCGGAGGCGGCTCCGCTAGACCTTGCCAACGCCATCCGCAGTGTGGCCGTACTGCAACAGGCATCGGGAAATCGCGCCGCGGCGCGCGCGCTGTGGAGCGAGGCTCGAGGTCTCTACGCAGCAGAAGGCATCGAAGCCGGCGTTGCGGAATGCAATCGGCGGTTGCTTGACCTCGATTCTTCCGCTGATGAGTAACGCAGTGGCCATCCGCGCCAATCGCCCGGCCATCCTGACGACCGAGCCTGAACTTGGGCGCGGGCAGATTAACCTTCCAGCGCGATGACGTCGATTTCCACCAGCACGTCCTTGGGCAGTCGGGCGACTTCGACGGTCGAGCGCGCGGGCGGCTCGGCGGTGAAATAGCATCCGTACACCTCGTTCATCGCCACGAAGTCGTTCATGTTCTTCAGGAAGACCGTGGTCTTGACGACGCGCGCGAGCGACGTACCGGCTGCATCGAGAACGGCGGCGATGTTCTGCAGTACGCGCTCGGTTTGCGCGGCGACGTCGCCGGTGATGAGCTGCTGGGTGGCCGGATCGAGCGGTATCTGTCCGGAGAGAAATACGAGGCCGTTGGCCTTGATGGCTTGCGAATAAGGCCCGATGGCCTTGGGGCCGCGTTCGGTAGCGATGACAGTGCGCATGGAAGCTCCTCAGAGTGAAAGGGAGATTGTCGCACAGGGCTGGCGAGGTTGTTCCCAAATAGGGTCAGCAGTGAGTGTAGTAGTATTGCTATCTAATTAGATGATGCAATTTATACGCGTCAATATTGAAATACACAACTTAGTCGTCAAAGTTACTGAAAACACAACGAAAATAAATCCCAAAAGTGGTGTACAAATATGGCCGTAATGTGCTAAATTCGAACTTCACGTTGCAAGACGGGAATACATGGGGCGCTCCTGTCCAAGAATAAGACCCGGCAACCGCCGGGTTTTCGTTTTTTTGTGGACGGGCTTCCGCATTTCGCCGAAGCAAGTGCGGGCCGAACGGGAGTCCGGCAAGTCGCGCATAGCCGGCGAGGGAATGGGACATCAGGCTTCAAGCTACGCGTCCCCGGAAACAGCGAACTGTAGAATGGCCTATGGGGCTGGGGAAGCGGCTCCGCGGGGGCGCTGGCGGGCATGGACTTGACCTGGGTGACCGACCGTATCGCGGTTGGCGGGGGCATTTGGAACGAGCGGAACATGATCGAGGTGGTGGCGGCAGGGATCACGCACGTCATCGACATGCAGATTGAGTTTGACGACACTCGGCTGGCGGAACCGTACGGGGTGAAAGTGTTATGGAACCCGACGGATGATGACTTCCAGCCGAAGCCGGCGGACCTGTTTCAACGAGGAGTGGACTTTGCGCTGGGAGCACTGGAAAAACAGGATGCGAAAGTCTTCATTCATTGCGCCGCCGGCGTGCACCGGGCGCCCATGATGACCCTCGCGGTGCTGCGGGCGCTAGGATGGGCTTTGGAAGATGCACTGAGAGAAATCGAAGAAAAGCGGGACGTGGCGGACTTCGCCGATGTTTACGTGCGAAGCGTGGAGAAGTTCGTAAGGGATCGGCTGGCGGTCAGGCGCTAGGATACGGTAGCGCGCCCGATCGCCAAGCGAGTACGGTAGCAACAAGCACCTAAGGAAGTGCGGCAGGCCGGAGAGTCCGGCGTGGAGCAACGAAAAGGGAAGGTACACGATATGCGCAACGCATGCCGCCCGGCGGGGCGGTTTTTTTGTCTGCTGAAGCTGATGGCCGCGGTGGTGCTGGCGGTGGCGATGCAAGCGCAGACGAACGGTCCATCGATGACCCAGGTGACGGACAACGTGTACCGCGCGGACGGCACGGCGGCCAAGGGCACAGTGCTCCTCTCGTGGCCCGCTTTCACCACGGCAGACGGTAAGGCCGTGGCCGCGGGTTCGCTGAATGTGCAATTGGGCAGCGGAGGCGCATTCACGGCGAGTCTGGCGCCTAACACCGGGGGTCAGCCTGCGGGTGTTTATTACAAGGTCGTTTACCAATTGGCGGGACAAGAGCCATCGACCGAGTACTGGGTTGTTCCGGCGACAGGCTCGACGACGATTGGAGCGGTGCGGGCGAAGTTGATGCCTGCGACAGCTGCGGCACAGGTTCTAACGCGCGACGTAGCGGACACGAATTATGTGCAGGTCAATGGCGACCAGACGATGAACGGAACAGTCACCTTCAAGTCGTCGCCGGCGGTTCCAGCTCCGCAGAACCCGGGAGACGCAGCCAACAAGGGATACGTGGATAGCGTTGCCGGTGGGGCTAGCGTCAACCTGGCGTCGCCCGCGCCGATCGGTACTACCACTCCCAACACCGCAGTGTTCACGATTACGAATGGCGTTTACAACCCGACAGCCTACTCTGGGTCAGACATCGGGGCGAAGATCAACACGGTAGCTTCGTCGCTGGGTTGTCCCGTCGTTCCAGAAGCGGTGTCTGCCAGCTACTCCGCCGGGACAATTCAGATTCCACCGGGAACCTACAATTATTCGACCGACATCTACTTGCCTTGTCCGATGCGCCTAATCTGCGCCCCTGGAACGACGTTGAACTATACAGGCACGGGCAATGCGGTGAAGTTTGGCATTGACGGGCTAGCTGATGCGAGCTCGCACAAAGGCCGTTACGAGCTGGCCGGTTGCACGTTTACCGGCGGCGCCTCGGCCACACACGGACTGTTTGTAAACACCAATGTTGTGGACGTGTACACCCACAACAACGCTTGGATCTCGTTCGGCAGCGGCGGCGTTTACGACGTTTATCTGAACGGCAACAACTGGCTCTATCACGCCGAGGCCGACCGCCACTGGCACAGCGCCAACGGAATCTACACAGCGGGCACGGAAGGTGGCCGCATGGTGATCGAGAAGACCCAAGTGCAGAACTGCACCGGGACGGGCGGCGGCGTAGGCGTTTACATGCAGGGACCATCCAGTATCACCCATTCGACAGTGAGCGCCTGTGCACCCAACATCGTTCTTAATCCAAAGAGCGGTAGCACCTTCGTCGTCGATGACGTTTACATGGAAGTGCAGAGCGGAGATACTCACGGCTGTATCGGCTACGGTGGGGAAGCGGGCGACAATACCTCATTCATCGGCAGCAGCATCGTCAATAACGAGTGCAACCTGCACTCCGAAACCGGCGCCACGGGCAGCTTTCTGTTTCCACGCGCCGGCGGAGGGAAGTTCCAGCTCAATGTGGTGAACGGTAACCGCGTCTTCAATCTGCCGGCGGGGAAATATCTTGTCAAAGAAACAGACGCGCCGGGCACAGGAAATCAAGCCTCCGGCAACACGGCGGATTTCGTTGGTTTCCCGACCGGACAACTACACTCCAACTCCAGTGCAACGTGGTACGGGACAGACGGGGAGTTAGCTTCTTCGACCGCGCCTAGCCTGAGCGTTCCCAACATCTTCACGTCGGCCAACACGTTCAACACTACGACCTATCACTTGGGGAACGTGCATATCGATAACGGGTTTAACCTGTTTGGCCACTCGGATGCGGGCATCACGCAAAAATTCAAACTGGACGCCCAGTTCGGGATCGCTGATTTTGTTGGTGGGTATAAGGTCAATGGAACCGCCGTAGTCGATGCCACCCGCAACGCGACGGTGAATAACCTCACAGTGAATGGGACGTGTACGGGATGCGGCGGCGGTACGGGGAGTTTGAGCTCTCCTGGGCCGATTGGCAACACGGCACCTAATACGGGAGCGTTTACTACGCTAGCCGCGCAAGTGGATGGCCAGCGCTATAAGGTTGAAGGATTCCCATCCTCGTGCACGGTAAATTTGGTTGCCTATAGCACCCAGTTTGACTGCGCGTTTCAGACGGCCTACTACGCGGCGCAGACGCAATCGGCGAACCAGACGCTGGAACTGGGCAATGCCATTTATCTCACTAATGTGGGACTGCAACAGTCGAGCCTTTACGGAGTCAACATCATCGGCGTGTCGAGTGACGATACGACCGGGGGATTGAATGGCGGGTCCGTAATCCGGTTGAATTCCTCGATTTCGCCGGCGGTCATGACATTTTCAGTGCTGCCAGCTTCAGGGCCGCACCGCGCGTACATGATGTTCCGTGACTTCACCATCGACGCCAATAACAACGCTCCGATGTGTCTCGACGCTTCGAGTATGCGGGAAACGGCGTTCAAGAACATCAGTTGCGAGCACGCGACGGGCCCGCTCGCCTGGGTGAAGTTTGGAACCTATACCGAGCCGACGGATGCCAGCGGATCGAACTTCGATATGGACATAGGACCGATTCACGTAATCGGGCCTTTCGGCAACCCTGCGAAGATAACGGCCAATGTGGCGGGCGGGAACATCAGCACGACGGGCTACACGGTAACGAACGGCGGAAGCCTGTACTACAACGGTCCAACCGTAACGGCTTATTTAATAGGGTACGGCGCCGGCGCGAACCCGTGCACGACGATGCCTACGGGATTGCACGCCACGGTGTCAGGCGGGTCGGTCATATCTGTATCTTCGGCGACTCCCGCGTCCGGCTGTTCCGGCAACGTTTATGTGTACGCTCCGGACCTGCCGCCGGCGGCATACGGCTTCTACAACGCTTTCACCACGGATTCGACTTTCACCGACATTATCGTGGAAGGCGTAGGCAACGTCGCGGCCATTTACGACTTCGGCAACGCGGCGAACGTCTGGATTCATCCGCACTCGTGGGAGTACCAGCCCGTTGGTTTAGAGAGTCACGGCGGCGGAACGTTCATGCAGATGCAGTGCGATGTGACGATCCACTACTGCGTTGACTTTGAGCCGGGACTGAGTCATCCGGAGCTCGGGGGGACCTACAGCACGAAGATGATTGGCACGCTACTTGTTCCAGGCACGGACACTCCGGGATCGAGCTTGTACTACTTTGGCAGCAATGAACTGCTGGAAATCGCACTCAGGGACGACTACGTTCCGGGCCCCATCGCTGCCGATTTTCATCGGTTCGTGTCGTACGCTATCGGGCCGGTGAATGAATCGGTGGCGAACTTCCAGAACTACCTACCCGCTGGCTTTCAGGCGACAGGGTTTCAGAGCTACAACGCTCCGGCAGTGGACAAATTCGACTACCACGGCTACTTCGACGAATACATATTTGGAAGCATCAAGTCGCCGACGATCTTCAAGGCCCCTATCTATCAGAACAGCGTTACGAACATCTTGAACGGCCAGTATTTTCAAGGCTACTCAGACAATCAGATCACCAGAACATTTAATATCGACGCCTCCACAGGGTCGTTCTTTTCGCCCCAGTTCTACGCTACGAACTTGTCAGCAACCGGTCTTGGGCAGGCGTCGCTGAGTGCGGGAGATGCTGCGCACTCCGGATTCATAAAGTGGTATAGCCCAAGCGGGACGACCCTTGGGTTTATGGGGTACGACAGCGCCAACAAGATCGGTTTGTGGATGCAGGGAGGCAACGCTTTCGACCTGGAAGGCGGCCCGTTCCAGATCGGCGGCAACACGGTGATTGACGCGTCGAGCAATGCGACGGTCAACAACCTGACGGTGAACGGGACGTGCACGGGATGCGGCGCGAGCAGCAGCGGCTATGGATACATGGTAAGCAAGTACGCGAGCATCCAGGCGGCGATCAACGCGGCCTACGGGACGGGGGTAGTATCGGGGAAGGTGATTGACGACCGCACAGCAGCATACAGCGGGCCGGGGTTCTACATTCCGGATTCGGTGACGGTGGAGCTGGCGCCGGTGCCGTACACCTTCACCGGGACGGTAACGCATAACAACGGCAATAACAATGTGACGGCAGCCATCGTGGTGGAGCAGGGCGCGCACCTGAAAGGAAGCAGCACGTCGAGCAATCACGGGACAACGATCGGAGTATCAGCGGGATTTGCGGGGGACATTGTTGCGACGACCAGCGAGGGCACGGGCATCGGCACGGCGGCGCAGTGGTGGCACTGGGGATCGATCGAGAACCTTAATATAAGTGGCGCGAACCAGACGTCGGGGCGGTGCCTGGTAGTGGAGAACATGGGCGAGACGTCGCGGGTAGAGAACATTCTGGCCCGGGCCTGTTACGGCAACAATATCGAGATCATCGGAGCGTCGGCGACGCAATCGTCGATCCGCAACATTACGACGGGGCGCTCGCAGACGGCGAGCGGCATTCGGTTCACCAACCTGGCGGGCGTGGGGAAGGTGGATGGATTGAGCGGCGATTGCAATCCAACGGCGTTGGTGTCGGTGCAGGAGAACGCCGCGGGATCGCTGACGATTCTGGGGTTGAAAGCGGAGGGAGAGGCGTCGATTTGCACGGGTACGGTACACGATCCGGTGATTCTGCTGGACGGGATGAGTGGCTTCAATGACCACGTGCGGGTGATTGGCGGGTATGCGTTCGGGACAGCGCAGTCGAGTTTCGCGAAGTTCGTCAACGCGGGCAACGCCATCCTGGAGACCGACGGACTTTACATCACCGGCTACACCAATATGTTGAACGATACGGTGCGGTCGGTGACGGTGCCGCTCGCGAGCAGCACGAGCAAGCAACCTTTCTATTACGAGCCGGGCGGCACGACATTTGCCAACCAGGCGTTTACGTTTGCGCCGGGCACGTTCATCCAGGGCGGAGGTTCGGCGCTCACGGAGATCTTCGGGTCGAGCACGGACGGCAGCAGCATGATCGCGGCGCAGGGCAACGGTGACGGGACAAGCTACTACACCGGCGGACTGAAGATCGGGATTCCGAACAGGACGCAGTTTGGGCAGCCGCCGGAGATGATGGCGAGGATGGGGTCGCGGTTCCTGGGAGCGGGGAACGGATACGACACCAATACGTGGGTGTTTGTGCCCATTTGGAAAAGCGGGGACACGAGCAACCGATGGATTGGGGAGCCGAACCAGAGGTGGCCGGAGGTTTACGCGGCCGACGTGAATGCGACGACGGCGACGGTGGGAACGCTGAACGTGACGAGTTGCACAGGATGCGGAGTGCAGCACAGCATCTCGATTCAGGGGCCGACGGCGGCGACGAGTGGAACGGGCTCGATGACGGCGCTGTATAGCGTGACGATTCCGGCGGGGACGTTGTCGGTGGGGACGGGGCTGCGGTGCGTAGCGCGATCGCGGCATACGACGGGGACCGCGAGCGTGAGCATGGCCTGGAAACTGGGGAACACAACCTATACGTATCCAACCCCGTACAGTTCCGGTTCAGGGGGAGGGGATGCATCGATTGAGATATTCACCTTCTCGTCGCTTACGGCGGAGACGGTGAATATTCCCTGGGCGTCGTTTGGGGGAACGACGCAGACTCCGTTCACGGGGTTGGCGTGGAGCGAGAATGTGTCGGGGCCGACGACGCTGCAGTTCCTGTTTAATGTGGCGGCCACGGACAAGTTGACGGGGGACGGTTTTTATTGCGGGACGATTCAGTAGGTAGTGGATAGTGGCTAGTGGATAGTGGATAGAATCAGCAGGTCCTTCGACCCGGACCGCGATTGTTCTCGCGGTCCTCGCTCAGGATGATAAGAACAGTGGATCGATGGGCCGCCCGCGGGCGGCCCTTTTGGTTCAGGACGGCAAGGTGGAAGAAGATGACGCAGTAAGAGGCGAGCGAGTGTTGTAAGGGCGCGCGTGACGGAGAGTTTCACCTAGTCTGACAGTGTGGGAGTGGGGAGGGAATAGCCCCGCCCTACCGCCAACAAAAGGCGGTAGAAAGGGGCACCCGACCATGGAGTGAGGACTTCCACATGTCCCAAAACCGGGGATATGTGGGCCACACAATAGTGCGACAGAGTGGGACCCAGAGCAGATTGCGCGTGCAATTGCCGTTGGGGTCCGTGAACCCCCGCCCTACCGCCAAAAGATGGCGGTAGAACGGGGCACCCCGAGGATTAGACTCCCACATTTCTCAGAAGAAGAGAAATGTGGGCCACATGGGGAATCGCGGATGGCCGGCGGTTTTGTTGTATTTGCGGGGCGCCCAAGGCGGGTGCTGCCCCACTTCGAAAAACAGTGGTTAGTGACTAGTGGATAGTGGATAGTGCCGGAGTGCTGATGGGTGGCCCGAAAGGGGAACCTATCTGCCGGACTGGTATCCGCAGGTCTAATAGTTACCCACAGGGATGCTGAATCCCATATGTCCCACAATCGGGGACATGTGGGCCACCCGGTTACGGGAGGCGTATCCGAGTTCGGAGGGACGGCCAGTCCCCGCATTGTGGCGCCCATTTTTGAGGGGTGAACAATGAGCGCGACAGACGTGGTTGAGACAGAACTGGGCAGAAACGAGGAGAGTGAAGAGGAAGCAATCGAACTGGAAGTGAGCGAAGACGAACTGAAGGCGGGGGCGCCCATAACGGCAAAACAAGCCAAGGAGATGGTTGCATTTTTACACAAGAAGCCGAAGGGCGAGGCCCCGAAGACCGCGCGAGAGAAGAAGCTGGCGAAACAGAAGAAGGCGGTGGCGAAGGAAATTGCGCTGCTCCAGCAGTGGGGCGAGGCGCTGAAGATGACGCATCCGTGGCTGAGCATCCGGCAGGGAGGACGGAGACGGAAGGTGGCGCCACGGGAAGCACTGATGGCGGAGCTGCTGAAGATCCGGAACAAAAGGGCGCGGCTGGTGGTGCTGAACGTGAATGCGGCGCAGCGGGACTTTGCGGCGAAAGCAGCGCCGCGGAGCATCGTGTTGAAAGCGCGGCAACTGGGGATCACAACCTACGTGGCCGCGCGTTTCTTTTTGAATTGCATAACGCGTCCGGGAACGCTGTGCGTGCAAGTGGCGCACGACCAGCGGTCGGCGGAGGCGATCTTCCGCATTGTGCACCGGCTGCTGGCGAACATGCCGGACTGGTTGCGCAAAGGAGCGCTGGCGACATCGCATGTGAACAAGCGGCAGATCGTCTTCCCGCACCTGGACAGCGAGTATCGGGTGGAAGCCGCGGGAGAGAATGCGGGTCGCGGGATGACGATTCAGTGCCTGCACTGCTCGGAGGTTTCGCGGTGGCCGGGCGACGCGGCGGCAACGCTGGCGGCGCTGCGGGCAGCGGTGCCTCCGGATGGGGAGATCGTGCTGGAGTCAACGGCGAACGGGGCGTGCGGCTGCTTTTATGAAGAGTGGCAGCGCGCGGAACAGATGGGATACTCGCGGCACTTCTATCCGTGGTGGTTTGAGCCGAGCTACAAGAAGAAGGTGGAGATCGTGGAGTTCACGGAGGAAGAGCTGGAGCTGATGCAGAAGCATGAACTCACGGCGGAGCAGATCGGGTTCCGTCGGGATGTGCGTGCGACCCACGGACGACGGGCGGCGGAAGAGTACGCCGAGGACGCGGAGAGCTGCTTCCTGGCGTCGGGTGAGTGCTACTTCGATGCAGAGGCGGTGGAAAAGCGGTTGCACGAACAACTGCCGACGGTCAATCAGACTGACGG
>Ga0207862_1000348_pt1 | contig 13790 bp, 13 predicted proteins | sample LuqExpMetageno81_FD_187838 | JGI IMG/M metagenome (GOLD analysis project Ga0207862, IMG submission 187838) | Tropical forest soil microbial communities from Luquillo Experimental Forest, Puerto Rico - Sample 81 (SPAdes) | ecosystem: Environmental > Terrestrial > Soil > Tropical forest ... | reverse complement strand
TGAGGGCGAAAACTAATTCGTCAAAGGCCGGAAAAACGAAAAAATAAACGATTCATCTGGGGAGGACAATACAGACAGGATTTTACGCCTCGATGTTGGGCCAGCGAGTGGACCCCAGGCCACGAGGTTGAGGGCTTGACCACGTCATAGCCCCGGTAGCGGAATCCCCGCACGATTGCAAAGAGCTCCTGGCCTCGCTTAGCAGGGAACTAACCTCATTAAGATTGGGAAGGTTGCAAGGTCCTGGGAGTGGAGCAGGTCAAGCAAGGCCTGTTTAATCCATATTGATAAAGCCTCCTCACCAAATTCGCATATAGGCTGAGACCGTTGCAAAAAGGTAAGATTCCGACGTTTCGTTTGCAGCAGAGACGCCGGTTATAAGTTCAAGTAGCCGATTTTCGGTGTAACGATAAAGAGTTATCCTCGATTTTTAAAGGTTGGCTGGTTCTAGTTCTCATTTTAGTGGTTTTCGGTTCCAAGTTAAGCAGCATTAGCCCAAGAGAAGGCCGGACTTCGCAGTCTTAAGAGGGTGACCCAGCGTTTGAGGTTCACCACCAGGGCCACCATGAGCGTTTGGATGGTCACCTTGGCCAGCCCCCAATAGCGGGCCCGGCTGAGGCCGTGAAACTGTTTGCACTCGGCGAACTTGCGCTCGATCTGGGGGCGCTCCCGCCAGGACTTCCGGGGCCGTCCCGGGCGAGGCAGGCGAGGATACAAACCAGAGGCCACGCCCAGGGCCGCCAGGTGGGAGCGATTGGCCTTGCTGTCATAGGCCTTGTCCCCGGTCAGTTCCTTCGCCTGGGGCTGGGCCAGGGTCGGCAGGACCACGCCGTCGGGCACGTTGCCCGGCGTGGTCAGGATCTGGAGGATGAGCTCGGAGTCCGCGTCCTGCACCACGTGGCTTTTGTAACCATAAAACCCCTTCTTCGGGGTCTTGCGGCCGAAACGGGCGTCCGGGTCGGGAGAGTTGCGGTCCACGTAGTGGTCGTCGTCATCGCCGTCCCAGTGTTCCTTTCTCAGGCGAAACAGGTCCACCTTGGCAGTCATATGGGTGGCGTCGATGATGTGCAGCCGGTCCGACACCAGACCCTGGGCCCGGGCCTGCTCCACCACCTAGTTGAACAGGCGCTGGAAGCCCTCGGCTCCCAGGCGCTGCCGGAAGCGGCAGAGCACGGTGTGATCGGGCGGCAACTCCTCGGCGCTCAGGCCCAGGAAAGACTTGAAGAGCAGGTTCCAGGTGCACTGTTCCTCAATGTCCCGGTCCGAGAGGTCGTAGAGGAACTGCAAGAAGACCATCTTGAACATGAGCACCGGGTCCCAGGGGTCCCGGCCCCAGCTTACATAGAAATCCTTCAGGGCCGCTTTGACAAAGGAGAAGTCCACGGCCCGGGAGAGATCGCAGAGGAAGTGGGACGCCGTTGCAGCAGCTGGTCGTAGATGAAGTTGCCGAAGAAGGAGCCGTTGGCGCTGCCGGTCTTGCTCATGATGCCTCCGGGAAATATTATTGTCTCGATATTACAACAAGTTACGCCACATAACCACTACAATCTAACTCAGTTTTAAGTCAATTTTGCGATGTATTTCGCAACAGGCTCATTATAATACTAAGGAGTTGCCGCCGCTTTTCTTACCCAACCCACCCCAGTTCTGTAATTATATAATTATATCAAATAGATATATATGGGAAGGCCAGGGCCTGGTGGGGTATCTCTACCCAGCTATTTACCCGCCTGGACGGGATCTCAAGGAGCCGCTGGTATGAGAGGAGGGAGGATAATTAATCAGGCAGAAGGGGCTAGGACCCAGGGACAAACCATTCACGGCCAAACATCCGGACGCCTGGCCGCCGAGGGGCCCAAGTTCGGCCGACCCATGGGGGGGCAGTTTAGAAAATCTTGTGCTTGTGGATTTTTTTATACAGGGTCTTGCGGTTAATGCCCAGAACCGCCGCAGCCTTACTCTGATTGCCGCTCATCTCTTCCAGGACGGTGAGGATGTGTTCCTTTTCCATTTCCTCCAACGTCTTGGGCGGCCTTTGGGCGCTTTTTAGGTTGGCCAGGATCTGGGAGGGAAGATCGTCAGGCTTGATGACCGAAGACCTGGCGAAGAGCACAGCCTTACCGATCACCGATTTCAGTTCCCGGATGTTTCCAGGCCAATGATATTCCGTGAGCACCTTGACAGTCTGGGGGTCCAGGGTGAAGTGGCGGCCCATCTGGGCGCCATCTCTTTTCAGGAAGAACCTGGCCAGGTATTCCACATCCTTGGGGCGTTTCCGGAGGGGTGGGATGATGAGGTTGATGATATCCATGCGATAGAACAGGTCCTGGCGCAGGCTGCCTTTCTGTAAGGCGTCGGAAAGATTCAGGTTGGTGGCCAGGATGAGGCGGGTGTTGATTTTGATCTCCTTGACCTCTCCCACCCGCCTGAAGGTTTTGTTCTCCAGGAATCTCAGAAATTTCTTCTGCAGCTCCAGATCGATGTTACCGATCTCATCCAGGAACAGTGAGCCCTCATGGCTTCTTTCCACGAGGCCGAGCTTGCGCTCCGAAGCCCCGGAAAAAGCCCCCTTGCCGTGTCCGTATAATTCGCTTTCCGCCAGATTGTTGTTCAGCAGGCCGCAGTCCACCGTGATGAAGGGACCATTGCGGCGGTGGCTGGCCTGGTGGACCTGATAAGCCATGACGTCTTTGCCTACCCCGGTCTCCCCCTGAATGAGGATGGTCTGGTCGGTGAGGGCCGCCTTATCCAGCATGTCATAGACCTGCTGCATGGCCTTGCTGGGACAGCGGACAAAGACCTCATCCTTGCGAGGGGCAGTGATAACCGGAGTGGGGGCGGCTTCGTCGCGCTGGCCCTGTTTGGAGACAATCTGGTTTACCAGGGTCAGCAGTTCGTCCAACTTGAAGGGCTTGGTGATATATTCCCGGGCCCCCAACTTCAGGGATTCCACCGCGGTCTTGATGTCCCCATAACCGGTAATCATGAGCACTTCGGTTTGGGGAGCCTTCTCCTTGAGCCTTTTTAACACCTCGATGCCGTTCATGCGGGGGAGCTTGATGTCCAGGAGCACGACATCAAAGATTTGGTCATCCAAAAGCAGGAGACCCTCTTCCCCATCCCGGGCGATGGCGATATCAAAGCCTTCCAATTTGAATTCGCTCTGAATCAGCCGGCGTATATTGGGCTCATCATCAATGGCCAGGATTCTGCCCCGACTCATGGTAAGTGCTCCTTTTCCCGACTTTAGGGTGGCGCCCCTTTAAGGGAGAGAGGTTGGGAATTTCAGAACGAAGGCAAGGCTGCGGTCTTCGCCGTGCTGCAGGCTGATTTGACCGCGATGCTGCTGCATAATAGTATAACAAATGGACAAACTGAGAGGCAAGCCCCCGATGTCGGCCTTGCCTGCATGGAAAGGCGGCACGGCTTCGACCCGGTCATTGGGGGTCAGGGCCGCGGGCGAGCCGAGGGAATTACCGTGGGAGATAATGACCTCCACCTCGCCGGCGTTCCTCTGGGCCGAGATGTTCAAGGTGCCGGGGCCTTCCATGGCTTCTAAAGCGTAATTGAACAGCGTCAGGCACAAATGTTTGAGGTTAGCCTCGCTCCCGGTGAGACACAAAGGCTCCGTGGTCTGCCCGTCATTTAAGGCCAGTTGAATGCCGGTCTGCCGGGCATGCGGCTGGATAAGCACGATAGTGTCATGGATGATTTGCACGATGTCCAGGGACGTCATATTTTCGGTGGTTTTCTGACTATAGCGGATGAGGTTGCGGATGATATTGCTGCACCGGTGGGCTTCCTGGTTGATGATCTGGAGATAATCCTCCAGAGCCCGGATTAACTGGTCTTCTTCGATGGGGTGGTTCTGCTTCACCCTTTTGAGCAGGCCCTCGGAGAAACCGGCGATGGAAGTGAGGGGGTTGTTGATCTCGTGGGCGATGCCCGCGGCCAGCAAACCGATGGTGGCCAGCCGGTCAGCCCGCATCAGGTTCATCTCTTCTTCCTTGCGTTTGGTAATGTCCCGCATCAGCAGAAGGACCCGGGGCGCAGAGCCCAGGGGGTCTGCAATGCGCGTGGTGGACCATTCCAGATGACGGCGGCCGTGAGGGGGCAGATCCACGTTGATTTCCCCGCTCAAGGACTCCTGGTTGGCCAGTGTCTCGACAGCGGGGCAGTTCCCACAGATCTTCTGCTTTTGGTAAAAGGCCTCGTAGCATTTGCGGCCTGAAAGGGCGCGGCCCTGGAAGAGAGCTTGCTGCACTTTGTTAATAAAGACGATATTGAGGTCCTGGTCCAGGATGGTGAGCCCTTCGGTCATGCTGTTGATGACGGCCTCCAGCTCCGAATGCCGCCGGCTCAGCTCGGCGCCGATCTTTTCCAATTCCCCGATCTTGGCCCGCACTTGCTTGAAGTGGCCGATTTTCGAGAAACCCAGGCCTTTGAAATCGTTGCCGCTGCTGCCAGAGTCTGGAGGCTCAGCCATCTCTACCAGGCCTCACGATAAATGATTTCAATCTCAGTCTTGGTATAACAATACGGGTTGGTGCACAGGCAAACGTCCTGTCGGGCCAGTTCGGCCATGGTTGGAATATCTTCAAGCCTGACGCCCAGTTGGGAGAGCCGGGGAGGCAATCCCAGGTCAGCGATAAGCTCCTCGATCTTTTCCAGGGCCGCCTGGGCCGCATCCTCCGGGCTGATGTTGCGGATATCAACCCCCAGGGCCTGGGCAATCAGGGCATATTTCTCAAGGGCGTATTGGGTGTTGTGCCGGAAGACCGTGGGCAACAGCACGGCATTGGCGACGCCGTGGTGCATGTCGTAATAGCCGCCCAGGGGGTGGGCCAGGGCGTGCACCGCGCCCAGGATGGCGTTGGAAAAAGCGATGCCTGCCTCCAGGCTGGCGATGGACATACCATGCAAAGCCTCGCGGGTCTTGTGCCGGGCCGCCTCCAGGAGGTGGGCGTGGACCAGTTCAATGGCGTGTATGGCGTGGGGGTCGGTGAGGATCCACGACAGGGACGAAGTAAAGGCCTCAATGGCATGGGTGAGGGCATCCATACCGGTGGCTGCGATGAGCTCCGGCGACTTGGTCTTGAGCAGGCAGGGATCCACCAGGGAAATCTCTGGCATGATGGCCCGGCTGACAATGGTCATTTTGACTTTTCTGGTGGTGTCGGTGATGACGGCAAACTGGGTGACGTCGGCGCCGGTGCCGGCGGTGGAAGGGGCGCAGACCATGGGCGGAATGGGCTGGGTCACCAGGTTGCAGCCCTCATAATCGTGAATAATCCCATTGTTGGACACCAGGATGGCGATGCCCTTGCCGGTGTCGATGGGACTGCCGCCCCCCACCACCGCGATGACATCGCAGCCCTCCCGGAGATAAAGGTCGGCCCCCTCCAGCACCTGAAAATCCCGGGGATTGCTCACCACATCGTCATAGACCACGTACTGCAGGTCTTCGGCTTTGAGATAGCCGATGGCCGCATCCACCCAGCCGGCCTTAACCAGGCCCGGATCGGTGACGAGGAGAATCTTTTCCCCCCCTAAGCGCTTAGCGCATTGCCCAATTTTGGCGAGGGCGCCCGGACCGTGGATGATCTCCGGCACCTCGAACTTCTGCAAAAGCTCATCGGGTGGCACCTGATGTTCGGCTAACTTGGTCATTTCCTGGTCAACCCTTTGCAACCTCTGGTTGTGGGCCTGCGGCAGGCCGCCACCCCCGGCCTCCAAAAACCGGGTACGGTTCTAAACGAGGCAGGCCTTGGTCAGGGTGTGGCTATCGAGATAAAAAAGGCCATCGGCATAAGCCGGCGGCTGGCCGGTGAGCAGGCGGATGGCTTCGGCCGCCTGCAAACTGCCCGCCAAAGCGGCGGTGGTGCCGATAATGCCGGTGGCCATTTCCACGGCATCCCGGTCCTGGCGGCCGCCGTAAATATCGGTCAAGCGGCGCCGGGAGTCGGGCAAAAAGGTGCTCACCTGGCCACACCAGCCGGTTGCCGCGGCGTGAATAAAAGGGATCTGGCACTCCCTGGCCACCCGGGCCAGGACCAGCCGGCCGGCGATATTGTCCAGGGCGTCCAGCGCCAGATCAACGTTGGCCATTAAGGTCAGGGCATTGCCCTCGGTCAAGGGCTCGGTGATGGCCTCCACCCGGGTGAAAGGGTTGAGGTCTTGCAGACGCGCGGCGCACACCTGAGCTTTAGGGAGTCCGATGGAGGCCGTGTCGCAAAACCACTGGCGGTTGAGATTGCTGGGGGCGAAGACATCGCCGTCCACCAGACGCAGGAAGCCCACTCCCGCCCGGGCCAGGAGGCTGATCAGCACGCCCCCCAAGCCGCCGCAGCCGCAGACCAGAACCCTGCCTTCACAGAGCCGTAACTGCTGACCCAGGTCCAGGGAATGCCCATGGCTGAGATAACGCTCCAGGATAAGGCCTTGCCGCAACGCGGCCTCCTGGGCTTCCCGGGGAGACAGTTGGCGATTCCGGGCCCAGGCCAAAAGGGGGCCGTCACCGATGACGGTCCGGGAGGCCCCCTGGTACTGGATATCCTGGGCAAGCTCCCGAAGTTCCATGATATTTATTATAAAGCCTGCGGGAGTAAGAATCAAGGAACACCGGGGCTTAGCAAGGGCAGCAAAGGGTTACCTGTCGAACTGGCATTGAAGACTGGGTAAATATACCCCAGGTGGGGACTGAGCCGTGGAACGGGTGGTTTCCCCTGAGAATCTGCGGGCCAGAAAGGGAAAAAACCGGATAAGAAAAGGCCAGCTTCACCCCGAGTAGTGTAGCTTAGCATCGCGCCAGGGGCTGGCCTCAACCCCAGGCCTTCCCCGGCAGGGGGCCTGGGGCCTGTGCAGTTTGGCATAGCGCCCTCCCCTGGCACAAAACTTGCCTTAGCCATTTAGAGATGAAAGCGAGCGTGGCAGCAACAAGGCAGGGAGACGCATTTATCGGATTTCCTCCACTTCCGGACCAGGACCTCCTGGTGGAGGCCCTGTTGGAGGACCCTCCCGAAAGGCGCTGGCGGATAGTCCGCGATTTGGCGCGTATCGACGACTCCGGGAGGCGCCGTGATTTAAAGAGCAAGTTATTGGAGTGCTTGAACGAGGCCCATGATTTTCGGGTCAAGATGCGTCTGCACCTGGCCCTGGAAATCCTGTCCCACCCTTGCGGCAATACCGACTATGTGTTGGTGCGGGGCAAAGGGGTCTGGAAACGCCCGGAGTCCGGGCGGGGCTGTCTGGCACAGGAGCCGGCGCCAGCCGCCTCTGCTTCTCTCTTCTTTCCAGTGGTGGACTTCCATGTCAATCCCCAACTCCCGGACCTGGTTCTCCTGGCCGACCTGCGGGAGGGCGGGGTGAGTCGGGGAGTGATTTTCGCCACCGATACCGACCCGGGGGACGTGGACCGTCCTGAAATCAACGCCAGGCTCCGGGATATTTACGAGAATTCCCCTCAGGCCAAACAGTTTTCTTTTGAGGCGATCACCGGCGCCATAAAGACCAGCCTCCATTCCATCACTCACGTGAGTAATCAGGACGTGGCGGACTGGGCCAGGGATTACCCCGAGGTCCTCATCGGCCTGGGGTCGGTCAACCTCTCCAAAAGTCGGGCTTATGTGGAGCGGACCCTGGAAGAGATCGAACGGCTGAACCTGAGGGGCATCAGGCTCCTGCCCCATGCCCAGTTCTTCAATCCAGCAGACAACAGCAACCTGGAACTGGTGGGGCAGTTCTGCCAGGAGACCGGCGCCATCCTTATGTCCCACTGTGGCTGCGGCTTTGGACCCTTTGAATTGCCGGACTTCTGTCAGGATGCCCACCCTCTCCACTGGGAGCCCTTTTTGAAGAAATTCCCTGAGGTGGACCTGGTCCTGGCCCACTTCGGGGCCTATAGCTCCCAGATTCCGGGTTTGTGGCTCCATGAAGTCCTGCAATTGGGGAAGAGATACCGCAACCTCTATGGTGATCTGGCGGCGGTCCCGTGGCTGCTTCAGGATGACCGCATGATAGAGGAAATTCGCCACACCATCGGCTTTGACCGGGTGCTCTTCGCTTCCAACTACCCCTTGCCCCTGAGCTGGGGGCTCAACCTGACCTATCTGGTCAGCCAGGTGAAAACCAGTACCTTCCTGACGGAAAAGGAAAAATGGAAGGTGCTGGGCAAGAACGCCTTGCGCCTGCTGAAATTGTCGTGACCAGGGGCGCCACTCACTTCCATGCAGGAGGAGACATATGCCCAAGTACTTGATCGAGCGTGAAGTTCCCGGGGCGGGAAAGTTATCCGCCCATGATCTTAAGGCCATCTCCCAGAAGTCCGTAGGGATTCTCCAGGAGATGGGGCCGAAGATCCAATGGATCCACAGCTACGTCGCCGGGGACAAGATTTACTGCGTCTACCTGGCGCCCAACGAAGACATGATCCGGGAACATGCCAAGCAGGGGGGATTCCCGGTGGACCGCATCTCTGAAATCACCTCAGAGATCGAGCCCGTTACCGCCGAGTAGAGGGCATGGGTAAAGGTGCCACTCTTCATGGGGAGGAAAGGCTTCTGCGCGGCGAGGTTGAGTCTTGCCCAGCCAAGCCTCCCGCGGCCCGGGGTATCGACCAGGTTGGCAGAAGAGCAGGCAGGCAGTGGCTGGGGCGAAATGACCCGTTTGACCCCAGCCGATCTCGTTAAGTGATTAATTTTTTATTTTCAAGCAGTTATGTCAGATGCAAAGTCCCTCGCAGACCCAAAAGCAGTGGCGCTGACGAGCAAGAAGGCCACGGAACAGGCCGTGAGGCGCTGCACGTGGGCTTTGGCACAAACTCTGCATAAATTAAGCTCAAAGGCCGCGACCTGCGCCCTCAGTAATGCAGTAAAAGGGGGAAGGGCGCGGGTCGGGACCCAAATCCATGGGCTTTCTATTCCATCCGAGGAAAGGGGGCTGATAAGGCTCAAGAAAGCGGGAGCACCCTGATGTCATCGGCCGGAGTCTCGTGATCGTGCGGACTCTCCACCAGGCCAAATAATCGTCACAGGAGGAACTGAAAGCTATGGCAGAATACAAGTATGAACCCACCAAATGGAATGAGTTGGCGGCCCCGATTGAGGGCACGCGGGATACCTACCAGGTCAAGAGTTGGAATCCCCCCTCCAAGAAATGGGGCCCCTGGACCAAAGAGGGCAAGGGTAAGGTCTGGTTTTCCGAGGCCAATGCCACCAACTGGACCGAATCCATGATCTGCAAGATGAAAGACCTCTTTTATGAGTCCAAGCTCAACGAGGGCTTTGAAAAAGGCGACGAAGTAGCCATCAAGATCCACTACGGCGAATGGAACCGGACCGCCATCCTGCGGCCCGAATACATTGCCGCCATCGTTGAGGAAGTGAGGGCTTGCGGCGGCAACCCGTACGTGGTCAATGACACCACCCTGTCCTATCACACCTACAACAGCATGGCCATCTCCCAGTATCAGCTGGAAGGGGCCATTCGCCATGGCTATACCGATGCCACCTTTGGGTGCCCGGTCCTCATTGCCGACGGCTACTCCGGCGAGGATGACTACCGGGTGGAGATCCCCGAAGGGCTTATCCTGAAAGAGACCTACATCGGCCGGGCCATCGCCGAAGCCGACGCCATGATCGTCATCGGGCATGCCCGGGGCCATTCCATCACCATGTATGGCGGGGTCTTGAAACAGTTGGGGATCGGCTGCCAGTCCAAGCGGGGGAAATACATCACCCATCTGGCCCATTGGGGCGATCCACACGACGCCATCGGCTGGCCGAAGTTTACGGACAAGTGTCCGGGCAAGGCCTGCAAATACCACCAGATGTGCGACGATTCCTGTCCGCGCAACGCCCACCACGTCTTCGAACATGGCAAGGTGTGGTACCCGGAACGCTGCCGCCTGTGCTATTCCTGCCAGGTGACCTGCATCTTCTCCGGCATGACCGGCATCACCTTCGAAGAAAACTACTTCCCCAACGCCATGATCGCCCATGCTGACGCCGCCCTGGGCGCGCTCAAGTGCTTCGACCGGGGCAAAGTGGGCTTCATCAACTGCGCCATCGACGTGGTGCCCGAATGCGATTGCTTCCCCTGGGCCGGCCTGGCGCTCTGTCCGGATGTGGGCATCCTGGCCAGCCGGGACATGGTGGCCCTGGAAGATGCCACCCTGGATCTCATCGACAATGCCCCCATCACCCCGGGATCAGTGGCCCAGGAAAAGGGGTTGAAGCCCGGCGATGACAAATTTCGCTTTGTCAACGGTTTCAGCCCCCGCATCACCATGGCGGCCGCGGAAAAGATCGGCTGTGGCACCCGGCAGTATGAGCTGATCAACTATGAACCCATCCTGAACCCGGAAAATGTGGCCAAGTGGCAGATCCGCAAAGGCGGGGTCGGCAATCACCGGCCCACCACGGTCCGCTTGCGGGATGTGTTCAGGAAGCATGACCTGACCACGGAAGTCATGCCCTTCCACCGGACGGCCTATGACAAGGAGTGGGTCTTTGATAATTGGAAGGCTTATGATCCCTTCAAGGGTAAAAAACCCGCATAAACTCTAAAACCCTCTGCTGGGGGAGGGATCCGCCCTCCCCCTATTATTTCTGAATTATTCACGAAATGGCAGGTCCTATGAGCGATGTTTATTGGGTCGATACCGCCGGCATGAGTGTGGAAAATAGCGTTTCCCACAAAATCGCCCGCCTCCTGGAGCAGTCTGGAGGGCTCCAGCTGCTGGAAGAAGACATGAGGGTGGCCCTCAAGATCAACACTCCGGAGGTAGGCTATGAATACGGCCTGAAACCCGTTTTTTACCGCACCGCGGCCCAGGTGGTGAACCGCTTCACCAAGCACCGCACCACGATTTGTGATGGCATCAAGTTAGTGGATTATTGGAGAAAATCCGGAGGCAAGACGTTTCTCGCCACCGCCAAAGGCAACGGCTACTCCAGCGACATTTTGGAAGGTAGCTTCGTCATTAACGGCGGCTTCAGCGGCGATGAGGGCAATCTCTACCCTTGCGGTCTCACTGACTCGGAGATCGGCGGGGTGGAGGTGGGGGCGGCGGTGTGCCGCAGCGACGCCCTCTTTGTCCTGTCCCACATGACCCTGCACCCCTTTTTCGGCCTGAGCGGGGCGCTGTTCAACGGCGGCTTCGAGTGCCTGGTGGGGCGGGAAAAGACCCGGCTGCTCAAAGGGTTGAACCCGTACGCCTTTAATGGCAGCTTCCCCTCGCCCACGGAGATCCGGGCCTTCCAGAGGCGGGTCCTGGAGAGCCACCTGAGTGTCAGGGCCGCGATGGAGGACCTGGTTTTTTACGTGAATTACCTCTGGGACGTGACTCCTCAGCCGGAATATTTTCCTTACAGCGACGCTCCGGTGGCCAGCAATCTTGGTTTTCTGGCCGCCACCGACCCCGTGGCCCTGGATGCCGCCTCTTTCCGGCTGCTGAAGGAGAGCCGGGAGGGGGAATGCCGAGGAACAGGGCCTGCTCTTTTCCCGGGCCCGGCCAATTTCGATCAGGTCCTGGAGGAGGCCGCCCGGCTGGGGTTGGGCAGCACCGAGCCTCAAATCACCAGACTTTCCTGAAACCACTGAGGAGGATGGGATGGAAGCAACCACAAGCGAGTTCAAAGAAAGACAGCGGGAACAGCTGGCCAAAGAGGGCGCCATCGCCGAGGCCTTAAAGTACGTCAAATACAAGGTGGCCATTCTGTCGGGCAAAGGGGGCGTGGGCAAGACCGCGGCCACCGTCAATCTGGCTGCCGCCTTGCAACGGTCGGGCCTTCAGGTGGGCATCTTCGACGCCGATTTGCATGGCCCCAGCGTCCCCAAGATGCTGGGCATCAAGAAGGAGGCCAAGCTGGACGGGGCTTTCTGGCTGAATCCGGTGGTGACCCCCTGGGGTATCAAGGCCTTGTCCGTGGCTCTTTTCTGGCCGGGGGACATGACGCCGGTCATGTGGCGGGGCCAGACCAAAAGCCGCACCATCCGGCAGCTCCTCTCCGCCGCCAAGTGGGGCGGACTGGATTTTCTGCTGGTGGATCTGCCGCCGGGCACCGGCGATGAGCCCATTGCCATCCTGAAATCAATCCCCGACCTGGATGGGGTCATCATCGTCACCACCCCCCAGGAGGTCTCTACGGTGGTGTGCTCCAAGGCCATCAACGCCTCTTTGACCTTGGGGGCCAAGGTCCTGGGGCTGGTGGAAAACATGAGCTGCTATGTCTGCCGCCAGTGCGGCGACACCGTCTATCTTTTCGGCAAAGACAAGGGTCAGCAACTGGCCAGGATGATGGAAATCCCCTTCCTGGGCTCCGTCCCCATTGACCCGCTGTTCTCGGAGGCCGCGGACACGGGCACGCCCATCGTGGAGCTCCACCCGGAAAGCATCACCGCCCAGGCCTTCAGCGAGATTGCCCGGACCCTGGTGGAGGCGCTCCCCCCCAAGGAGGTGCCGGAGGCGCCGCCCATGGAGAGCAAGCCCTGCCCGGGCTCCCACAGCCATGCGCACCACCATCATCACCACCACCATGGGCCGGCGGAGCCTGACCATGGTCAGGGAACCCAGGCCGGCGCCTGCTGCGCCCACCATGGGACCCACAGCCACGGAGCCCACGGCAAGCCCGAGGAATCGTCCCAATAAGGGAGTAAGTCCCTGATTATATAAGAAAACAGCATATCCAGGGAACTTGAATACGCCAAGGAGGAAGGAAATGAGCGAAGAAAAAATGGGAACCCACTACGTCCGGGAGATGGCTGAGTCCTTCCGGAAGATTGCGGGCCAGACTCAGTTTCCCGTGATCAAAGAGAAGCTGCTAGCCCTGGCCGATGAGATGGAGCCGCTTGCGGGCAAGCTCTTCTTTAAGACTCAGAAGGGCACCGAAGACATGCAGGCTATGGCCGCTGAACTGGGAGACCTGAACAACAAGTTGAACGCCTGCGCCCAGGCGGAAGCCGCCCAGAGCATGTGCATTCCTTTTTTCATGAAGCTGGAAAAGGTCATCGAGCATGTCAAAACCATGAGGGTCCGGATGACCTGAGGAGAAATGGCATGGACCTGACCCAAGAAGACCGGGAGATGGTTACCGAGATCATCCGCACGGGCGTCAGGGCCGCCATCCTGTTGCGGGGGGTCATGCTGCAAAAGGTGAACCGGGAGACGCTGGCCTGGGGCTTCGAGGAGCTTGACGCCTCCAGCCTCATGGAGCGGTACTTCCCTCATCTCATGGAGCGGCCGAACCTTGTTGACCTTTTGAACATTCTGCACCTGGTGAGCAGTTTGGAAAGTCAATGGGAATTTCAGGTGTCCGAGTATGGCCTCGATTCCCTGAAGGATGACCTCCACGAAATCAATTTCAGCCTGCAGCAAATCGGCGAGAAGTTCGACTTCGAGGAGTTGCAGCAACCCATTTGAAGTTGATGGTGGGGCAGGAGGCCGGGTGATTGGCCTCCCGCCTGTTGAAATCGGCAAGTGAACCACGAACCCCACGAAAAGGAGTTGGCATGAAACTTCAAGGGAAAGTGGCCATTGTGACGGGGGGGGCCCGGGGCAATGGTCTCGCTGCTGCCAAGTGCCTGGCCGGGGAAGGTGCAGATATCGTGCTTACCGATATCTGCGCCAACATTGGCACCGTCCCGTATGACCTGTCCACTAAAGAAACCCTGGACGGCGCGGTGGCAGAAATCCAAAAGATGGGGCGCAAAGCCCTGGGTATCGTCTGTGATGTCCGCGTGGCCTCCGAGGTCGAGGCCATGGTTAAACAGGTCCTGGACACTTTCGGGAA
>Ga0207862_1000347_pt1 | contig 13800 bp, 6 predicted proteins | sample LuqExpMetageno81_FD_187838 | JGI IMG/M metagenome (GOLD analysis project Ga0207862, IMG submission 187838) | Tropical forest soil microbial communities from Luquillo Experimental Forest, Puerto Rico - Sample 81 (SPAdes) | ecosystem: Environmental > Terrestrial > Soil > Tropical forest ... | reverse complement strand
TGTCGTTAAACCTGTGGTGTATCGCCGGCACGGATGGTTATTTCAAACATCTTAATCCTGCCTGGGAAACGACCCTCGGATACAGCCGGGAAGAACTGCTCTCACGCCCCTATTCAGAATTCGTGCACCCCGATGACCGCGAGGCCACAATCGCGGAGGCTGCACATGTTGCACTCGGACGCAGTACTTTATCCTTCGAGAATCGATACCTCTGCAAGGATGGCTCCTACAAATGGCTGCTCTGGTCAGCAATCGTGAAGCCGGAGAGAGAGCTGATTTACGCAATCGCAGCCAATGTCACGGAACGAAAGAGTGAGGAGGCTCGCCTTGCGGCTCAGTACGCTGTGACGCGGGTGCTCGCCGAAGCGAACACCTTGGCCAGTGCCACTCCTCGCATCCTGCAAGCAATTTGTAACAGCCTCGGTTGGTCTGTGGGAGCTCTTTGGCGGGTCGACCGAGGGGAGAAGCTGCTGCGGTGCGTTGAGACCTGGCACATGCCTCTCGCTCCGGCGGCGGAGTTCGACCGGAGCACGCACCTGCAGACGTTCGCTCCGAATGTCGGGCTTCCTGGCCGGGTTTGGTCTGAGGCCCGGCCGGCCTGGATAGAGGATGTAACTCATGACACAAACTTTCCCCGTTCAGCGATCGCTGCCCGGGAACGTCTGCATGCGGCATTCGGCTTTCCAATTCTGCTCAAGGCTGAGGTCCTGGGCGTGCTCGAATTCTTCAGCCACGAGATTCAAAAGCCTGATCGAAGATTGCTTGAGATGATGGGTGCAATTGGTAGCCAAATCGGACAGTTTATCGAACGCCTGGAGGCGGAAGACGCGCTGCGCGTTTACGCCCGCGACCTGGAAGCAGCGAGAACCCGAGCCGAAGAAGCAACCTGCGCCAAAAGCGAGTTCTTGGCCAACATCAGTCACGAGATTCGCACGCCCATGAACGCCATGATTGGGATGACGGAGCTTGCGCTCGAGACTCGGATTACTCGTGAGCAGCGAGAATATCTGAACGCCATTCAAAGCTCAGCGGACGCATTGCTCACACTCGTTAACGACATCCTCGATTTTTCCAAGATCGAAGCCCGAAAACTGCGGCTGGACCCCGTCCCATTCAACCTGCGCGATGTGCTCGAAGACACCATGCGGGTGCTAGCCCCAAGAGCCCAGCAGAAGGGCATCGAACTGGCTTGCCACGTCGATTCCGACGTGCCCGACAACTTGATAGGCGATCCCTTGCGCCTGCGCCAGGTAGTCGTAAACCTAGCGGGCAACGCCATTAAATTCACCGAGCACGGGGAAGTCGTGCTCCGAGTCGAGGCTGAATCAAAGCACAACGGCAGCCTTCAGGTGCATTTTTCGCTCAAGGATACAGGTATCGGCATCGCACCCGAGAAGCTGTCGGTCATCTTCGAGGCCTTTTCGCAGGCCGACAGTTCCACGACCCGTCGCTACGGTGGAACCGGGTTGGGCCTGACCATCTCGGCGCAGTTGGTCGAACTGATGGGCGGAAGGATGTCGGTTGAGAGCTGGCCCGGCCAAGGCAGCACGTTTCACTTCACCGCGCGATTTAGCGTGGAGCGCCGCAGGACAAAGAAGCCGGCGACGCTGTGGAGCGCGCTCACCAACTTGCCGGTCTTAATCGTCGACGACAATGCTACCAACCGCCAAATCCTGAAAGAAGTTCTAACGAACTGGCACATGCGGCCCGTTGCCGTCGAGAGTGGCCCGGCTGCCCTTGACCGATTAGAACAGTCTAGGCGCATGGGCCAACCGTTCGCGATCGTATTACTCGACGGGCACATGCCGGACATGGATGGATTTGCGGTCGCGGAGCGTATTTCCCGGAACACTCGGCACGCCGGACTCAAACTTGTCATGCTTACATCGGCTGGTCGCCGTGAGGATGCCGACCGCTGTCGCAAATTAGGAATCTCCGCGAGCCTTAGCAAGCCAATCAAACAGTCCGAGCTCTTTGACGTGATTATCAACGTCATCGGTGAGTCCGCCACGGAAAGAACCCGCCGCTCACAGCGACGAAGAAAAAGCAGCCACGCGCAAGGAAAGCTGCGAATACTCGTGGCCGAAGATAATGAGATCAACCAACTCGTTGCGAGGCGCATCTTCGAGAAGCTTGGTCACAAGGTTACGGTTGTCGGCAATGGTCGGGAAGCTCTTTCAGCCGTCCAGTCCGGAGAGTTCGATCTTGTGGCTATGGACGTGCAGATGCCTGAGATGGATGGATTGGAAACGACGGCCGCCATCCGTAATTTGCAAGAGAAAGCAGTCGCACATATCCCGATCGTGGCCATGACCGCTCATGCTATGAAAGGAGATCGCGAACGTTGTTTTGCCGCTGGTATGGATGGCTATGTCTCCAAACCGATTCGCGTCCAGGCGCTTGCCAAAGCCATCTCTGAAGTGATGAACCTGCCCAAAACAGGAAAGGCGACCGCTGGAGAGGAGGGCATCATTGATCGGGCAGTCCTTTTGGCAGGTTTTGACGGCAATCGTCGACTCCTGCGGAAACTGATCAAGCTCTTTCTCGCTGATTATCCCCTGCGTCTGGCGCACATCAAGGACGCGCTGCGCGCCACCGACGCGGAAGCTCTGGCGAGGGAAGCGCATGCGCTCAAGGGCGCAGTCGGCAATTTCGCAGCCAAGAACGCCGCCGCGGCAGCGCAATCGATCGAGAGCTTTGCAAGAGCCGGGGATATCCGTGCCGCGAGCGATGCCCTGGCAACGCTCGAATCCGAGCTTGCATTGCTCAGCGAAGAACTGAAAAGGATCGGATAGACTCGGCGAAGCGAAGAACAAGAACTGACAAATCGTGAACAATGAAAAATACTACGCGAACTAAGGTTGTCAAACAGGCCAGCAGTTCTCCATCTCAGAGTTATACCCGACCGACAGTCGATCATAATTATCTCTTCAGTTTATTAACGCAAAAGGATATATCCTTCAGCTTTATGCTGCCTTGTGGTGCCGTCATCCTCATGTTCGCCGGGCTCGAAGCTGGCTTATAATACGCCCACGTTGTGGTTGTGAGACGGAGCTGGAAGCCACCGGGCTTCAACCTGGGCCGGTCGATGGCTTTCGAGGACTGTGAAGATTCCTGACATTACGGATCGTAAGAAGGTCGACGAGAGTTTTCGAAGTCTGCTCGAAGCAGCTCCGGATGCCATCGTGGCGGCAACCGCAGAGGGTAAGATTGTGCTGGTCAACATCCAGGCGGAGAAGATATTCGGCTACCACCGGCAAGAGCTACTCGGGCGAGAGGTTGAGTGTCTCGTACCTGAGCGTTTCCGAGGAAGTCATCCGGAACATCGGGAATCATTTTCGAAGGAAGGACGAACCCGGCCCATGGGTGCGGGTCTGGAGCTGTTTGGCCTGCGTAAAGATGGTACAGAATTCCCGGTTGAGATCAGTCTCAGTCCCCTGGATACAGAGCAGGGCGTCTTGATCTGCAGCATCATTCGCGACATCAGCGCTCGAAGGGCCTTGGAAGCCCAACTCGAGGCGAGTCGAATGCAGATCGCGTCCTCTGCTAGGCTTTCCGCCCTCGGTATGATGGCCGGCGGAATTGCGCACGAGATCAACAATCCCTTGGGCATCATCCATGCTTATGCAAGCGACCTGTTGGAAATGGCCCGTGAAAGCGAAGTGACAGCGGCAGCCGTGGAAAGGGCAAGCACTCGCATAGTCGAGACTGCCAGGCGCATCGAAAACATTATCAAGAGCCTGCGGCATCTGGCGCGTGAAGGTAACACAGACCCAATGTTGCCTGCCTCTATGCAAGAGTTGATCGAAGGTATTCTCGAGTTGTCTCGAGAAAGATGCCGGATGAATTCCATCCGCCTGACGTGTTCTCTGATCGATCCCGACTTGCGGGTTACTTGTCGCGAGGTACAAATTGCTCAAGCCATTCTCAATCTGCTGCAAAATGCATTTGACGCGGTAGTTGAGAATGCAGGAAACAAGTGGATCGAGATTAGCGTGGAAGTCGCCGGAAACTCGGTTGTCGTTTCGGTGAGTGATAGCGGACCTGGCGTGCCGAGCAATATCAGAGACAGAATTATGGAGCCATTTTTTACGACCAAGCCGATCGGCAAAGGGATGGGTCTTGGTCTTAGCTTGGCACAGAGCATTGCGAAGCAGCACGGCGGAGAACTTACGCTTGGGGAATTCGAGGGGCACACCTGTTTTTCGCTGACCCTTCCGCTTCGAGTCGAGGGCCAACCGTGAGGATAAAGGACGCACGCGTGCTGGTCGTGGACGATGAGCCGCAGTACCGGGAAATCCTCGCGGGCTGGCTCGAGAAGGAAGGCAGTCGCGTTTTGTCGGCGGACAGCGGAATCCGCGCCCTCGGACTCCTGCAGGAGAATGAAGTGAACGCGATCATCACAGACGTCCGAATGCCGGGGATGGACGGGACCGAACTGGTCAAGCGCGTGAAAGCCATGGGCAAATATACGCCTGCTGCCGTTTCCATCAGTGGTTTCTCAGACCTGACTTCACGAGAAGCCTTTGATCTGGGAGTTGAAGCTCAGCTCTCCAAGCCCGTGGAACGCAAGGTCTTGCTTTCGACGTTGGGCCGGAGTCTTATGGAACGTGAAGAGCTTTGGGGGCGGCCCTTTCACTCCACGAGTTTGCCGACCGTAAAGTTCCAATTCGAGAGTCTCGCGTCCGCCGTCAGAGCGAGGCGGATTCTATTCGGTCGAGGCGGTTTTTGCATTTCTTCCCAGATTGTTTTTCCTGAGACGTCTTTAATAAACCTCGAGCTAAACTTCATCGGAGACGGACAGTTGGTTGTCCTTCAAGGCATTGTCCGCTGGGGCGCGACTGGCGAGCAGTTGGTCGGCATTGAGATCACTGGTGTGAGCCAGCAAAGTCGAACCTTTGTTGTAGAGCTAGCCCGATCAAATGCAACAGTGTCCTTCATACCTCGCTCGACCTGACTGGGGATGCATCAGCGAAAAGCAGGCGCAGGTGCCTGCCGCAAGACGTCGTTCCCTGTAGCCAGGAGTGGATTGCCGTCAGCTCGAGGATTACGGAGCAGACTCCCGAATTAGGACCACATCAGAGTCGGTGTGACCGCGCAGTATGCAAAGACTCCTTCCATCCGGCGACCATCTGAAGTTGAAAATCTGCTCGGAATCAAACGCGGTGATCTGGCGGCCGGCCGAACCATCCAGGGGCTGCACCCAAAGATTGTCTATGCCGTTCTCGCGGATCGAGTAAGCGATGGCTTTTCCATCCGGGGTAAAGTTCAGGCCTCCGCTCGAGATGCGCTCATCTGCATCCATTAGGCGCGTTTTTGATTCTTTCGCGGACAATTCCAGAAGCGCGATTTTGTACTCAGGATACGGATCCTTCTGCGTGGGCAGTGTGGCTAAAACGTAAGCCAACGTTTTCCCGTCAGGGGTGGAACTGATTCCGGTCCCGGTAGGAACGGTGCGAGGAACGATACTCCCGGGTATGACTTCAGATTTTCCGGAGCCGTCCAGTGGCGTTCGCCAAAGTTGCTGTAAGGCAGCGTCCCAAAAGTAGACCCACTTTTCATCGGGTGAGCAGACCGGAGTGCGATCGTTTTTCCCATCAGACAACTTCAGAGGGCTCGTGCCGTCGGCATTTGTACGCCACACGTTGGTCGAATTGGTATCGCCGCGGAAAGCCCACGAAAAGACGAGGTGATTTCGCCCGCAACCCGCTATTTCGAGAATAGCGGCATTTCCATCTCCAACCAATTGTGTGGGTGTGCTATGGTCGATTCCAACTCGAGACAGATGGTTGTAGTCACTGAAAATCACGTTGCCGTCGGCTGTCCAATCAAACCAGTAGATCTGCTGGCCCTGGGTCAACAAGGGCTCTACTCGTCCCGCCTGGTGACTGCTCGAAGAAAGAACGTATAAATTCCTCGAAGTCTTGGTTTGCACGGTCGCGAGAGTCTTTCCGTCGGCCGACAGCGTGAGCGTAGTATAGCTGCTGGTGTCGCGCGTTATCGGCTGGATCTGGCCTTCCTCGCCCTGGATGATCCCGACCTGAGAGCGCTGGAAGTATTCCGGACCCTTCTGTGAATACAACACCATAAGCCCGCGGCCGTTCGGCAGCCATTTGAAGTCTTGAGTTACCTTGTCGTCGAAGGTTTCATATCTGCGAGCCTTGCCGCTCTTGATCTCCAGCAGGGCAATACCTCCAAGCGCCTTGTCTGGCTTAAACAGTTTGAAGGCGAGAGCATCTCCCTTGGGGGACCATGCGAGGAACGCAGGAACGTCCGACGCAGGAGACGCGACTTCCAAAGTCTTTTCATCAGAGCCGCCTAGATTGGCGGAAATGAGCCGATACTTGCCGGCTTCCGGATCGTTCGCTCGCGCAAAGGCGATGCGCTGCCCGTCAGGAGAAAACGTGATATCGCTGTCTGTGCCGCGCACGATCGTTTGCGAAGGGCCCCCTAACTCTGGGACTCGGTTGAGGTCAAAGTTTGTGCCCGTGGCGTCTGTGGCTTTGACGAAGTACAGGTAATTCCCATCGGGAGAAAAAGTCAGACTCTTGTAGGAAGCGGGCGATGGCGGGGTCACTTGAGTGTCGCTGCCGGTGGCCAGATTGCGCAGCCACAGGCTCTCCAGTCCCTTTTCGTTTATGACCGTCAGAACGTATCTACTGTCTGGAGAAATTGCTGTCAGAGCTGCCCTTCCCGTGCTGGTGACCTGGGTGATGGTGAAATTTTGAAACTGGCCTGCATTCGAGCGGTTGAACAGCGAGTACACCCCGAATCCCGCGGCAGCAACCAAGACCAAGGCCCCTACGGCAATTCCCACGGCTCCCCATTTGTGCTGCTTGATCGCACCGACAACAGCCGAGCTGCCGGTCTGGTGAGTGACAGAAGAAGTTGGAGTCGCGGCGGCATCCGCAGACGACCCAGAGACCCAAGGCACGCTGCGGCTGGAGTCAGTCTCGCGCTTCAGCCGTTTCAAGTCGGCGCGAATCTCTGAGGCCACCTGATAACGCAGGTCGCGGTCCTTTTCGAGGGCCTTGCAAATGACTTCTTCCAGACGAGCCGGTAGATTGGGGTTTAAGCGCAGAGGAGATAATGGCGGCCGATTGAGAATCGAATCAAAAATAGTTGCGGAGGTGTCGCCACGAAAAGGCAACGCGCCAGTAGCCATCTCGTACAGGACCGCTCCGAATGAAAAGAGGTCCGTGCGAGCGTCGAGTATTTTTCCTTTGGCCTGCTCGGGGGACATATAGGCCACCGTGCCCAGCGCGACGCCCGAGCCGGTCAGAAACTCGTTACTCGAGCCTTCGGTGGCCTCGAAGGTCAGACCGGCGGCCTGTCCCACTCTATCGCGCGTCTGGGTCAACTTGGCGAGCCCAAAATCGAGAACCTTGGCATGGCCACGCTTGGTGACAAAAATGTTCGCCGGCTTGATATCTCTGTGCAAGATACCCTCGCTGTGGGCTGCGTCCAAAGCATCAGCGATGTCTATTCCTAAAGTCAGCAGTCTTTCAAGCTCCAACGGGCTGCCTGAAACGATGTGCTTGAGAGTCCTACCATCGAGGTATTCCATCGCAATAAACGCTCGGCCGTCCTGCGCCCCAATGTCGTAAATTGTGCAAATGTTGGGGTGATTGAGAGCAGATGCTGCCTGAGCTTCTCGTTGGAAGCGGGCCATCGCATGCGCGTCACCACCGAGCTCGGGAGGTAAGAATTTGAGAGCGACAAACCTGCCAAGGCGTGTGTCTTCGGCCTTGTACACCACACCCATCCCGCCGCCACCGAGTTTCTCGATGACCTTGTAGTGTGAGAAGACCTGGCCAATCATCGCGGAGCATCTTAGGAGTGCCATTCCGGTATGTCAAGCAACCAGGCCAAGGACAGCGGCCTGCCCAGCGCGGGGCCTGTCTAGCCTATTCTTGAAGGCGGCAAACGACCTCACAGGCGCAGTCAGGAAGCAGTGAAAGCCAACCAGTAACCCACTTCGGCGCAAAGGTCTGAATTTCTGTTGATGGAATTTCAAAGATGCTGTAGCGTGACACTCCAACTGTCCCCCCGGTTTCTAATCAGGCCAATACTGTGCGATTCGCGGTCACTGTTATTGCCCACGGCGGAAGTGGCAAAACCAATTTCCTGCGGCTGCAGCCCAGTCCGTGATTCGGTGCTCCGAGCCTCGGGACATTGTGAGCTCATTGGCGACAGTGACTGCATGAACCCTAAGAAGGAGGCGGAATGAGGAACCCAGTTTTCACGCCACGGAGAATTCAACTCGTACACCAGGTCAGTGCCCGGCTGTGCCTGAGATTTATGCTGGCCTCCATGCTGAGCATGCTTCCTGGCGCTACTTTTCTTTGGGCTCAGAAAAGCGATGCTCAACAGAATTTCAATCCCCAGACCGCACAGGTGCTCATGCAGCGCATTGACCAACTGGAGGCAAGGCTCAAAGAAGTGGAGGCGGCTCTGGCAAGAAGCCAGGCCTTAAACCCCAGCGTTACAACCGCTCAAGTGGTTACTCAAAATCCGGAGCCGCCAGCCGCCCCGGCGCCGGCCCCCGAGCACCCAGCCGAAGCGGCTGCGACACATGCAGAGGGCGAGCCGATGGACCTGAATAAGACCCTTATGCAAATAAGAGGATTCGCCGATACGGACCTCACAGGCAGCACCCTGAAGGGCTTCCACACTTCCTTCAGTCTCGGCCAGGTAAATCTGTTCATCACTTCGGATCTGTCGGACAAGCTTAAATTCCTAAGCGAGGTCGTCTTCGAGGCGGGGCCGGACAATGTTTTCGGCGTCGACATCGAGCGCCTTCTGCTCACGTATCAATTCAACAAATATTTTAATCTCGCCGTCGGTCGATATCATACGTCCATCGGCTACTACAACACCGCTTACCACCACAGCACTTGGCTTCAGACGACCGTTGGCCGCCCATTTCTGTTCAGATTTGAAGACCAGGGTGGAATTCTCCCGATTCACAATGTGGGCGCCTCCCTTTCAGGTCGAATTCCTTCTGGAAAGCTCGGGCTGCACTACATCGCGGAACTGGGCAATGGCCGAGCCACCAGTTCGCCCCAAAGTGAACCGGTGCAGAACGAGGTGGACGAGAATACCCACAAGGCCTTCAATTTTCAGGTCTTCGCCCGGCCCGAAGCCCTTCCGGGCTTACAGACCGGCTTCTCTATCTACCGAGATCTCCTGACCCCAGTAGGGCAGCCAAGTGTTAACCAGACGATTTTGGATTATTACTTCGTGTACAAGGGACACGGCTACCAGTGGCTCAATGAAGGGCTGCTGATTCGTGAGGCTCCTCAAGGACCCTCGCCAACTACTACCTTCAACATCCCAGGCTTCTATACTCAGATTTCCAAACGATTCGGTGCTTACACCCCCTATTTCCGGTATCAATATGTTAATGCGCCGTTGAACGGCCCCGTGTTTTATACGAACGTCGGCCTGCAGTACGGCCCTTCCGTGGGTATACGCTATGACCTGAGTGATTTCGTAGCTTGGAAAGTGCAATACGACTACACTTCACAAAAGGTCGGTCCGTCGTACCAGACCGTAACCCTCCAGGCCTGCTTTACGTTTTAGACGTGTGCAACCATGCCGCGTTTGACCATTTTCGTATTGCTCCTGGCCATTGCCGCTCTGCCGTGCGTGGTCTTGCTTCCCCTGACTGGCGGAACCGCGGAGTCCCCGCCTCAGAGTCGTTCGGCGGCCGAGGACTCGCTCGCCATCGTTGTTAACCGGGCGAACCCCGTTGACAGCCTCTCTTTTCCTGAACTACGTAAGATCTTCATGGGAGAACAAGACCATTGGTCCAACGGCCGGCGCATCACGGTGGTCATGCTGGAGCCTGGCAAGGTGGAACGACAGGCGGTGCTGGCGCAAATCTACAAGATGGATGAAAAGGACTTCAATCAATACTTTCTGCACAGTATGTTCACCGGTGAACTGCATGCCGCTCCCAAGGCCCTGGGTAGCTCGACGGAGGTACTCAAATTCGTTTTCAATATTCCGGGCGCCATCGGATATCTGAAGTCATCAGAGGTGAATGATTCCGTGAAGGTCGTCCGCATCGACAGCCGTCTTCCCGGCGAGAAGGATTACGCTATCAGGTTGCACGGAAAATCTGCCAAATAGTGTGGCCTCGCAAACACCACCTCCAAAGCCGGTGATTGAGGCATGCACCGCGGTTTCTCGCCGTGTAACTGGTTTGCTGGGCGGGGCGGGTTGGTGGCACATTGAGATGGCGATCCATGTGATCCGCCTAAAAATATCCCAAACTTCAGAATTGTGATTGGTCACATGAGTGAGACATTGCCCCGCATAACCCCAGGTGCCAGGATGCAACTTACCGATTTGGCGACTGGAACCGAGACCTAGTCACCTGCCGCATTGGTTCTCGTTACGATACCTGTCACAGGCGGCAGTTGGTGTCTATCTCGCGCTGCCTAGCGAGAATTAACAGTAGGTCATCAGCGACGGTTCCACTGACGTGCAGCTTGAATATCGATAGCTTTACGAGGGATGGTATTAACCGACTTGCAACTTCTGAAGTGGTGGCGGAAATGAATCCCGCAGGGTGCCGAAAATGGGTTGAAGCTCGGCCTGTCTTCGACAACCACAACGCTATTTCCGGTTGTTGCTCCGGTGGAAAAAGCCACGACCGGGTTGTCGTCGGAATACCTGACTCCACGAAGGCGATTCACCATGCGTCGAACCGCTCGGAATCGTTGTTGACGCGTTGCTGCGATGCTGGTCGATTGGATCGGCAACAACCGTTCCATCAAGATCTCTTGGATCGCCCCCGCCCGTTCACCACTGGCCCCGGTCGGCATCGGGGATGTCTACCGGGGGAGCTCCACTGGTGGCCCATAGCTTCTGTCGACCAACCACAAGAATCGATTGCCAGGGTTTCCGACCAATATTAAAGCTTGCAAATGTCATCAACCTGGTGTAGGAGGTAACGCATTCCCACGCCCTCCACGCCCTTTGGTCCGGTATGTGGTGGGAGTTTTGCGGTTGTCCTTTTGCTTTGAAACAGTGAAGGCCGAAGCGTGGTGGCAGGGAGTTGCGACGGGGTGTGTTCATTCCTTGCCCACATGGACGGGAGGTGTCGAATGACAGTTATGAGGGTTGGTCTGGTTGTGTTTGTCGTTGTAGCGGTGATAGTTGCTTTGACCCCAGCAAAGATGCTCGCCCAGACTGCTGGCACGGGTGTCGTGGTGGGGACGGTGTCCGATCCGAGTGGCGCCGCAATCGCCGGAGCAGAGGTCAGCTTGACGGATACCTCGACGAGCTCGGTCAGAAAGGTAACGACGAACGAATCCGGGAGATACCACTTTCCAAACGTGACACCGGGGACTTACGACCTAACCATCAACAAGACAGGATTTCGCCAAGTGAAGTTTAGCAAGCAAGAGGTGGTTGTGGGAGAGTCGCGCACACTAGATGTCAAGATGGAGGTGGGTTCAACCACGGAAACTGTGGAAGTGGTGGCGACCAACACGGAACTCCAGACCATGAATGCGACGATCGGCACCACCGTAACCGGAGTGCCTTTGGAATCGCTGCCGAGTCTAGGGCGCGACGCCAGCACCTTCGTGGTCCTTCAGCCCGGTGTGGCACCAGACGGCAGTGTTGCTGGCGCCAATCAGGACCAAAACTCCTATCAGTTAGACGGTGGCAACAACTCCAGCGACATGGATGGGACTCAGAACACCTACACGCCTGGCTTCGCGGGCGACCCGAGCGGCGGATTGGTGAACCAGGTCACGGTGACCGCCGTTTCGGGGGCGCCGGGAGGCGGTGGACCATCCGGCGTGATGCCGACACCCGTGGACAGCATTGAGGAGTTCAAGGTGGGCACCATGAACCAAACGGCCGATTTTAACAGCTCTGCGGGCGCGCAAGTGTCCATGGTAACCAGGCGCGGCACCAACACCTGGCACGGGACGGCTTACGAATATTATTTAGATAACAATTGGAATGCTAACAGTTTCGATAATAATGCCACCGGTACGCCCATTCCCAGCTATCACTACAATCGCTTTGGCGGCGCCGCCGGCGGACCGATCATGCCCAAGGAAATTCTTGGGGGAAAGTGGTATTTCTTTGGCAATTACGAAGGGTTCCGGTTTCCAAACGCACTAACAGTTACAAAAGCGGTTCCGTCTGACGGTATGAAGCTTGGACTGCTGCAATTCGGCGGCACGGTTTACAATCTCAATCCGGGGCCAGTGACCTATCCTTCGGGAGCAGCGGCGGTCGGCGTTCTAGTCCCTGGAACGACCTATGCTGGGAGCGGAACCACACTCGATCCGCGAGGCTTGGGAATCAGTCCCACAGTTCAGGGGGTGTGGAATTACATGCCGGAGTCGAACACGTCCTCCTGTGCTGGCCTCGGCAGTCGCTGTGACGGCCTCAATGTGCTGGAGTTCAAGCACAACATGCCGGTGCGGTGGAGCGACAACTTTGCCGTGGCTCGATTGGACCACGATTTTGGTTCCAAGTGGCATTTCTACTCCACCTACCGCTACTACCACATGCGCCGTGACACCAACAATCAAGTGGACATCGGGGGTTTTTTCCCCGGGGACACCAAGGGCCAACCCGCGCCTGTATCGAGCCGTCCACAGGTGCCGTGGTATCTAACCGCGGGTCTCACGACGAACATCACCAACAACGTCACCAACGAATTCCACTACAGCTACTTGCGGAACTATTGGGCCCGCGCTTCGAGAGCCCAGCCGCCGCAGCTGCCAGGATTGGGTGGAGCGATCGAGCCATTTGGCGAACAAGGTAACGCCGTGCTTGCTCCTTACAACCTGCAAACCCAGGGCGTCCGTACCAGGTTCTGGGACGGGCAGGATAATATGATCCGCGACGACGTGTCTTGGATTAAGGGAACGCACTTCTTCCAGTTTGGCGGCACCTACCAACGCAACTGGGATTACCACCAGCGGACTGACAACGGAGGTGGGATCAACTACAACACGGTCTACTGGACAGGGTCGGGGACGACCGGTACCGGCGTGAACATGGCTGGCTTCGTACCCGCAGCGATCAGCGCCGCAAAACAAACCACAGCGTGGAACAGATACTATGCGATCGCGCTGGGCATGGTTGGCAACACGCAAATCGCGTACACGCGAACGGGATCAAATCTCACGCTAAACCCGCCGAATACACCGGCGTCTGATCAGAGCACGATTCCCTTCTACAACGTATATTTCAGCGATTCCTGGCGCATGAAGCCAACGTTTACTCTGACCTATGGCCTGGGTTGGACGCTCGAGATGCCTCCGACCGAGGCACAGGGGAAGCAGATCACGCTGGTGGGCCAAGACGACAAGCCTATTAGCACCGAAGACTTCCTGAATACCCGCAAAAACGCGGCGCTACAAGGCCAGATTTACAACCCCATAGTCGGCTTCACACTCAACGGTAACGTGGCCGGCCATCCGAAGTATCCCTACAACCCTTTTTACAAATCCTTCAGCCCGCGAATTGCAGCGGCTTGGAACCCGAGCTTCGACAGCGGGCTATTAGGAGCCGTGTTTGGAAGGCAAAAAACCGTGGTTCGGGGCGGGTATAGCATCCTCTACGGACGTTTGAACGGCGTCGATTTGGTGCTTGTGCCGCTACTCGGCACGGGCCTAATCCAGGCGGTCACATGCGTCAGCCCGGTGATGAATGATCCGACATGCGCGAATTCCGGCTCATCCACTCCGCACAACGCCTTCCGCCTCGGTCCCACAGCGGCTGGCTTCGATGGCTTGGTGGCACCGCTTCCGCCCGCCA
>Ga0207862_1000346_pt1 | contig 13811 bp, 12 predicted proteins | sample LuqExpMetageno81_FD_187838 | JGI IMG/M metagenome (GOLD analysis project Ga0207862, IMG submission 187838) | Tropical forest soil microbial communities from Luquillo Experimental Forest, Puerto Rico - Sample 81 (SPAdes) | ecosystem: Environmental > Terrestrial > Soil > Tropical forest ... | reverse complement strand
ACCTTGGTGGCCAACATCCGGTACTCGATGGTCACCTTGGACCCCACCTTGAGGTCGCCCGTCACCTTGGTGTCGGGGGTGCGGGCGATCTCCCAGCGGTCCGCGCCTTTCTTAACCGCAATCATGTCATCGGTGACTTCCAGAACCGGCCCGGTCACCTGGTAGGTCTTCACCGCGGCGGCGAAGGCCAGGGAGGAGAACAACACAAAGGCTACCGTCAGGGCTATCAGTCGTTTCATGAGATTATCTCCTTTCTCGTTCTCAAGATTTTCCCCGGCCGGCTAAGGACCGGGAGTGCCTCTCGTTACTGCACGCTGATGTGGTCTTTGATCTTGTTATAGATGCCTTCCTTGATGCCCCTCACCTTCATAATATCCTCGGGGGTCTTGTAAGGCCGGCCCTCGATAATGGCCTGGGCCTTCACCGGGCCGATATCGGGAAGCTTATCGAGTTCCTCCGCAGTGGCGGTGTTAATGTTGATCCGTTCACCCGGCGCCAGTTTGCCGGCTTCCGCCTTTTCTTTGGCAGCAGTAGCCGGTTGGGGCCCAGCGCCTGGGACCGGGGAGGGCACGGGCTTTTGGGCCGCAGGCGCCGGTGGGGCCGCCGGCATCCCTGGAAAAGGCTTCGCCATCGGTGCGGCCGGCGCGGCCGGGCCCACGGTGACCTTGTCTTTGAGAGCCGCCACCTTCGTCTTAGTCATGCCCTTGATTTTGCTCAGATCATCCAGGCTCTGGAAAGGCCGGGCTTCCATGATTCTTTTGGCCAGGGTCGGACCGACGCCGGGCAAGGCTTCGATGGCCTTCTGATCGGCGGTGTTCAGATCCACCGGCGTCCCTCCCGCCGGCGGCGCCTTGGCCTCTTTTACCGGTTTTGCTGCGCCCGGCTGACTAGTCTTGGCGGATTTGGGCACGGTCGCGGCTGCAGGCGCACCAGGGGCCGGCTTGGCTACCAGGAAGGACTTAAACTCAGTGATTTGTTTGGAGGAGAGGCCGGCCTTCTTGAGATCGGTCAGAGAGGTGTAAGGCCGGTTATCAATGATTTTTTTGGCCGTGACCGGGCCAATGCCCTTGACCGCCTCAAGCTCCGCCTGGGAGGCCGAATTGATGTCCACCAGAGCCGCCTTGTCTGCGGGGAAAGCCGTGCCCTGGGCGCAGATCAACACCAGGGCTGCGGCAGCTACCACCAGCAGCGCCCGCCACTTCACGCACAAAACCTTGTCACCGCCTGGACTCATGGAGCTCTCCTTGTTCAGGTTTTTCCCGGGCTACAACCCCGGGCACGGCTTTTTTTGAGATCTCTGGGAGAGGGGGCTAAGGGCCAGTGAGCCCACACTCCCTCCCCCCACATACTTCTTATGCCCCCGGCACCTTGGGCAGGGCAGCCAGAGCCCGGGCCAGGACCTCGGGAGGATATTCCAGGTCCTCCAGTTTGCCCTCCAGATAAGCGTCGTAGGCGGACAGGTCGAAGTGGCCGTGGCCTGAGAAGTTAAAGACAATGCACTTGGGGTCATTGGTCTCCCGGCAGCGCACGGCCTCGTCCACCGCGCCCTTGATGGCGTGGGCCGTCTCCGGGGCCGGAATGATGCCCTCGGTCTTGGCAAAGAGGTGGGCCGCCTCGAACACCGGGTTCTGGGGATAGGCCCGGGCCTCGATGATCTTTTCGTGCACCAGCATGCACACCAGGGGGGAGTCGCCGTGGTATCTCAAGCCGCCGGCGTGAATCCCCGGGGGCACGAAAGAGTGTCCCAGGGTGTACATCATGATGAGAGGGGTGAGTTGGGCCGTGTCCCCGAAATCGTAAGTATAGAGGCCCCGGGTGAGGGTGGGGCAGGCGGTGGGTTCCACCCCGATGATCTTGATGTCCTTGCCCTTGAGTTTGTCGGGGACAAAGGGGAAGGAAAAGCCGGCGAAATTGCTGCCGCCCCCCACGCAGCCGATGAGGATGTCCGGTTCTTCCCCGGCCAGGGCCAGTTGCTTCTTGGTTTCGAGACCCACGACGGTCTGGTGCAGCATGACGTGGTTCAAGACACTCCCCAGCGAGTACTTGGTGTCGTCGTGGGTGGCCGCGTCCTCCACTGCTTCGGAAATGGCCATGCCCAGGCTCCCGGAGGTCCCGGGGTCGCTGGCCAGAATCCCCCGGCCAGCGTTGGTCTTGTCTGTGGGCGAGGGAAAGACCTCCGCCCCCCAGATGTGCATGAGCGATCGGCGGTAGGGCTTCTGAAAATAGCTCACCTTGACCATGTAGACGGTGCATTCGAGGCCGATGAGGTTGCAGGCGAAGGCCAGAGCGCAGCCCCACTGGCCAGCCCCGGTCTCGGTGGCCAGCCGCCGCACCCCTTCCACCTTGTTGTAATAGGCCTGGGCCACCGCGGTGTTGGGCTTGTGGCTGCCCGGGGGGCTCACCGACTCGTTTTTGTAATAAATCCGGGCCGGGGTTTTGAGGGCTTCCTCCAGGCGCCGGGCCCGGTGGAGCGGCGTGGGCCGCCACAGGCGGTAAATTCGCTGTACTTCGTCCGGAATGGGAATGAAGCGCTCCTGGCTCACCTCCTGCTCGATCAAACCCATGGGAAAGATGGGGGCCAGGTCCTGGGGGCCCAGGGGCTGACCCGTGCCCGGGTGGAGGTAGGGAGGAAACGGACGGGGCAGGTCGGGCATAATATTATACCATTCCTGGGGCAGTTCGGCTTCACTCAGCAAAATCTTGTAGTCGTCCATGCAGAGAAAAAGCTCCTTGAGATTGAAATCATTGAATTTTTATAAGCAGACCCCCGGCAGGGTGTCAAGGAAAAAACCCCGGGCAGGCATATTTGGCCATAATGTCCATCTTACCCAGGAAAATTCAAGTTTTCGGCCGGGAAACCGATGAAACAAGTGAAATTCTACCATGCCGAACAAGGATGTTTGACGTTATGGGTCTCTAGTCAGCCAGCAATCCGGGAGATTTTCATGAGAAAAGACCGGGTATCATGAGATTGTTGTCTGCCGACAACCTGGGTGCCTGCAAACAGGAATCCGGGAGCAGATCCCCGGTCTGAACGTGTACAGTAACCATGGTTAACCAGAAAGATCACGATGGCAAGCCCCTTAAGGACCAGGTGCCGGCGCGGCATATCAAGGCGAGAATCCGGGAAGAGGAAGTCTGCCAAATCTATAACCTTAAGGAAAATCTTGATTATAGTGACGTCTTGATCAAATACGCCAGTAAATACATTAAATTGGGCTGGGACCTGGTGGCGGTTAACACCCAGGAAGAAACGGCCCTGGACCTGGATTTCCGGCAGCCTGAGGAAGTGTGGTCCCCCAAGCTCACCACTATGGGGCTGGGGGGCTTGCAGATCAACCTGGGGGTGCGCACCGGCAAGCCCTCCCGCCTCCTGGTCCTGGAGGTGCCCCGGGATGAGAGCCTCGCTCCTTTCAACCAGCGGGGCGATTGGGGCTCGGGGTGGGTGGCCGAAGTGGACAATGACCGGGAGCAGCATTACTACATGGTGCCCCGGGGCTGGCAGCCACCGCCGTCATATTTCCTCGAGTCCTTCCAGATCATGGTCTTTGGTGAAGAGGGGATGGTCCAGGCGCCACCGTCTCTGGATCCCAATGCCCAGATCAGCATGCGCTGGCTGCGGCCGCCCTGGGAAAATCCGCCGACCCGGCCCAGCCCGGCCTTGTGCAAGTTTATCAAGGACAGTTCGCCGGCCCTCCTGGAGGACGCCCTGCTTAAACAGCCCCAGGTGCCGACCTGGGCCGAAATTTACCCGAGCATCATGAGATACCCTTCGGTTTTGCAGGCCCTGGTGGCACCGGCGGCGAGGCCGGAGGAGTATTACCGGACCTTGGTGGCTGCGGCCCGGGAGGCAGGGCTGGAGGACCCCCAGCTGATATTGGGGCTCTTGTGGCATGCGCCCATGGGAGAAACCGGGCACCTGTCCCAGCGCTGGGAATATTTTCAGCGGCTGGTGCGGGGCGACGACGATGAAGAGCAGGAGAAGCATCTCCCGGAACGGCGGCGCGGCCGGACTAAGAGCATTTTTCCTCCCCTGGGTGGGAAAAGCTCCTCCCCCAGCCTCCCCACGGAGCCAGCTACCGGCGTCACTGATATTGAAGCGCCCCCGGAGGCGGGTTTGCCCAACCTGCCGCTAGAAATGCCGGATCCCCTCACAAGGCTTCAGCTGCGGGGGGATGAGAGCCGCCTGAGCAATGGCACTGGCCGAATGCACCGTCCGGACAGCGGGGAATACTTCGACTCCTGGGCCGAACTTTTCCAACTCAGCCGGGATAACCTGGTGGTGGACCGGCAGCGCTACGAGGCCATGATTTATGAACTGGGGAAACTGGAGGCCTTGCAGGAGTTTTTCAAGGAACATCAAAGGGAGACCCGGAGTCTCAGGAAAAAAATCGAAGCCCAGTGGACCCGGGAGCTGGAATTTTTCCGGCAGTTGAACTCCAAAAACGACAAGAAAGGGTGGCGAAAATGATGACGGCAAGTCAGACAAGCGGCCAGCGGGGGCCGGAGGCGGCCCTGCCCCTTATCCTGGAGATCCTTCAGGGTAACGGCGCATCTCGGCAGTTCCCGGTAATAATCAGGAGTCTGTCGGCCCGGGGGGTGATCCTGGCAGCAGGTCAGGTCCCCGGTGACCTTAATTTGGAGAGCTGTCCTAAAAGCGATTCAATTATTCACTTGCCCACGGGTGAGATCCGCGAGATCAGGGGAAACCTCACTTGGGCCAGGTCTCGAGGAGAGAACGGCTCCGAAGTGGTTTTCGGGTTGGAACTGAGCAGTTCCAACTTGAAGGTGCGGCGGGCCCTAGAGGAGCAACTCCTGGCCTATCCTGAGGATCTTAAGAACATGTGGGACCACTGGGATGCAGTGTTTGAAGGATACGAGACCTCCGATTCGGTCCAGCCGGTTTCTCAAATAGGATCAAGGGCCTCCCGCTTTGAACATAAAGCAATCCTCAGAGAAACAAAGGCATCCCAACCCCAGCAAGCTTACCCGGCTTCCGACCATGCCTACTACTGGGTGGGTTTTGGCGGCGTGCTGGTGGGGTTGTCCGTTTATTTTCTGGCCCCTGAGTCCTACCGCTTGTTTGGCGTCATCCTGGCAGCCTACGGCAGTTTGACCGTCGCCGGCAAGGGTGTATCGTCCCTGGTGCAAAAACGCCCGCGGTCCCAGGGGTAGATCTGGGCTAACAAGACTCCAGCCCACAGGAGAGGTAGATGAAGACCTTAATCAATAGGAAATTATGGAGTATCGGCGGTGGCAAGGGGGGCATTGGGAAAAGCATCTTCACCCTGGGGTTGGGCATCTCTCTCGCCCGTCTGGGACTTAAAATAATCGTGGTGGACTCCGATCTGGGGGGGGCCAACCTTCACACCTTGATGGGAGTGCGCTACCCCTCGCATAGTTTAGAGGACTTTTTTCTCAAGCGGGTCCAACGCCTGGAGGACATCATTATAGAGACCGGAATTAAGGGCATCGGTCTCATCTGCGGCGCGGATGACATCCTTGGCGCGGCCAATCCTACCTATGCCCAAAAAGTGCGCATCTTGAGCCAGCTAGAAGAGTTGGAGGCCGATATGGTCCTTCTGGACCTGGGAGCTGGCACTTCCTTTAACACTTTGGATTTCTTTAATTATTCCCATGGAAAGATCTGCATCCTGACCAGTCAGGCCACTTCTCTGCAAAACGGCTACGGTTTCATCAAAAGCGCCCTCTACCGGCATCTCTGCCGGGTGTTCGCCAAGGACCGGGAGGTCCTGGAGCTGCTGTGGGAATCCGACACAAAAGGCCCGGAAGTCCAAGTTACCTCAGTGAAGGAAATCCTCGATTATCTGAGGGACACTGAGCCTGGTTTATGCTCTCGCTTGAAACAGTTCCTGGATGAATACAAGATTCTCCTGGTGGTGAATAAGGTGAAAGATGACCGGGATACCATGTCGGGACTGATAATTAAGGAAGTGTCATCGAAATACCTGGCCATTCAGCCGGAAATCCTGGGTCAAATTTCCTATGACCTGGCAGTAGAGGCGGCCGTCAACCTGATGATCCCCTTTCCTCTGGATAAGGACGAGTGTAAACCAGCCCAGGAATTGCGGAGCATCGCCCGTAAGGTGCTGGAGATTTCCTTTGGCCAGGACGAGAATTATGGGGTGGTGACCAAGCCCACGCCGGTGGACCAGGAGGACGAGGACTGGGGCAGCCTCTGGCAGCGCGCCCCGGTTTGAGGGAAAGGTGAGCATATTGAGATTGTTGCAAAGAGTTTTTGGGAGAGGGTAGGGACCTCAGCAGGTCCCCGGCCCTTCCCCCAGAAAGAACTCATTGTGTCCTTGGCGGAGCTAAGGACACAATTTGAGGTGAGTCAGTGCCAAGCGAAAAGGCCGTGATGAAAATACTCCCCAATGTCATGGAAAACCCGGAAGAGGCTGTCCTGTTTGGAGGCGGGGAGGGTCTGGCGCCCCTGCGCCTGTCTCACCTGGCGCCCGGAGTGGCACTGCCTTTCCACATTTTTACTGCGGCGGAGGGCATTCCCGGGGAATTTGTCCTCACCTGGAGGCGGGACCGACCCCTGCCGAGGAAGGCCCAGGACATAATCTGGGGCTACTTTGCGGTGGCTGTGGCCGGGGAGGTCCTGGATTATCTGTGGTCCCGGCTGGAAGAAGTCCCGGCCGGCGGAGGGCCCCCGGAACCCCTCAAACTCCTGGCAGATACCCTGCTGATCTGGACCCAGCATTTTTTCTGCCACGAAGCGGCCCGCAATCCTCAGAATTTGGCCGGGGCCCGGAAGCTCCTGACAGCCCTGGCCAGGGGGCTGAGCGCTTCCGGGGACGCCCCGGCTCTGGTAAACCGGCTCAGGCGCCATGACTCCGGCCTTTTCAGTCACTGCTTCAATGTCAGTCTCTTGGCCCTGGCCTTTTCCCCGTATCTGGCCTGGGAGGGGGAGTTGGGGGAGACCCTGGCCCTGGGGGCGCTCCTTCATGACCTGGGGATGATGCCCTGGGCCCAAGAAACCTTTTATCAAACTGCGCCCCTGAGCGACCAGGACTGGGAAAAAATCAAGACCCATCCCGACCGGGGCGCTGAACTGCTGGAACCCCTTGGGCTTCCAGAAGATGTTCTCCTGATGGTCAGACAGCATCATGAAAGCGCCAACGGCTCCGGCTACCCCCTGGGCCTGCATGGGGACGACATCCATTCCTGGGCGAGAGTTTTAAGAATCCTGGACAGCTATGAAGCCATGACGTCCCTGCGCCCCTGGCGGCCACCCATCAGCGAACGACAGGCCCTGCGAATTATGGCTTCGGCCTGGATCGCCCAGAGCAGCTGCGACCAGGACTACCTGAAGCGTTTCCTGGCTTTTTGTCAGGGAAAAGAAAGAAGTTGAGCCCGGATTTTCCGGAATTCAGCCCGCCCAAGGACAAGAAAGTTCAAAGTTCAAGGTTTGAGGTTCCAAGTTCGAAGTTCTCAGTGATATCGTGAAAGGGGGAAGGCGAGGTGCCGCGCCCCCTGTTATGAAACCTTCCCTCGGCCTGATGCAGCCGGCGTGTTAGCCTCAGGGCGCCGCGGGCAGGGCTCACCAAAGAGCCCTGCAATTGCCAGGCCTGCTTCTGGGCGAGATCGTGCAGTTCCCAGGGTAAAGGTCCCTCAGTAGCATTCCCCGTTTTCTGCCACCCCGTACATCTCCCAGGTGGCCAGGAAGGCGTCGGCAAAAGCCCGGCTCTCCACGTAGCGCCGGGCAGCCCGGCCCATCTCCCGGAGATTCAGGGGGTTGGCCGCCAACTCCAGGACAGCCCGTCCCAGGCTCTCCTCGGTGGCCGGCACCACCAGGCCCGTTTCCCCGGGAATGAGATTTTCCTGGGGGCCCCCTACGTCGCTGACGATCACCGGCAGGCCCGAGGCCTGGGCCTCCAGGACCACGTTGCCAAAGGTATCGGTGGTGCTGGGAAAAAGGAAGAGGTCGCAGGAGGCGTAAACCGCGGCCAGGTCCTCCCCGGTGAGATATCCGGTGAATACCGCCCGGGTGCCGCTCAGCTCCTGTTGCATCTCGGCGTAGTAAGGTCCCTCCCCCACCACGATGAGCTTCAGGTCCGGGCTTTGCTGACTCAGGGATTTGAAGGTGCGGGCCAGGAGGGGCAGGTTTTTCTCCTTGGACACCCGTCCCACATAGAGGAGCTTCAGGCCTTCCGAGATGTTATGGTGGGCTTCCAGGTAGCCGTTCCGTTTGGAGGGGTGAAAGTGCTTCAGGTCCACTCCCCGGGGTGTGACGCGCAGCTTGTCGGGCCTGATACCCTTTTCGGCCAACTCTTCCGCGGTGCTCTGGGAAGGAACGAAGATGCAATCCGCCTGTTCGTAAAACCACAGGAGGTATCTCCAGAGGAAGTCCACCAGGCCGGCGTCCCCGGTGAGGTGCTCGGCGTATTGCGGGATGGCCGTGTGGTAGGTGGCGAACAGGGGCAGTTTCAGGAGACGGGCGGCGGCCAGGGCGGCCAGGCCCATGGGCCCCGGAGTGGCGGCGTGCAGGTGGGTAAAGTCTGCCTGATAGCAAAAGTGCAGCATCTCCAGAAAGGGCGGGTGGAACAGCTTCATCTCCGGGTATTCGGGGAGTTCGAGAGTGGCCAGGGGCGGGAAGTTCTTCACTCCCGGGCCCAGGTCCCGGCCTTCCGGGTCACAACTGATGACGGTGTAAGGCTTGCCGTGGCGCACCGCCTCTTCCACCTGCTTTTTCAAGGTGAGGGCCACGCCGTTAATTTCCATGAAGGTGTCGGTGAAGTGTCCCACCGCGGGGGTGGCTTTGCCCGGGGTGCCATTGGCCCCGGCCTCGAAGCGGCCGGCGATGGTGCGGGCCAGTTGGCGGTCACCGGCAAAGGAATTGTAAGCCGCGAAGTAGGGGGCTACCAAGAGGTACATGGAGCCGGAGGCCGTCAGGGAGTGGAAAAGGTCAAAGATATTGGCCCGGAGGAGTCCCTCGAGGATATTCTGGGTGCAGCCGGATAGATACTGGTTGGCCACCCGGCCCATCAGGGCAAACCATTGCCCCTCCATATCCCGGGAATTGCCCTGCATGTTTTTGATCATCTCCCGAAGCTGGCTATCCCCGGCAATGAAACCCAGCAGTTCTTGTTTGACGGTTTGGAGAAGCGTACTTTGCCGCGAAAAAGAGCCGTTTTTGGGGGCGAACCGGAGGATCTGCAGCCGGCTGAAAAAGGACTTCTTTTTGGGGGCTTGCTCCAGCAGGGTCTGGTTCAAAAAACCCACCATGGGTTCGGCATCATAGCGCTCCAGCTGATACCTGGTCCGGTAGAACTGATAAGCGATGCTGTAGATCGTGTGGGACAGCGTCAGCGGGGTGGAGGACTTGCCCCGCACCCGGGTTTGACCTTTGGCCAGCCCCGCAAAAAATGAGGTTGGGGAGTCGGCCCCGGTCACCTGGGTGTGCAGCCGGGCGATATTTAAGGAGCTGTGATCGTCGGAGCCGCCGGTAGAGTGTTTGACCCAGGGTTCGGCGAATACCGGATAGAGGTGGTATTTCTCGGCGAGCTTGTCGATGAATTCAGGAGTAAGTCCGGCCAGGATCCCCTTGAGATACTCGTTGAGCCGGTCATCCCGGCTGCCGTTGATTTCAAAGTTCTTGAACAGGAGGAGCAGCTTCTCGAAGTGGGTGACGTTGAGCCGGCCGTTCACCGACCACAAGGGGTGGGCCAGCGTGTGGGGGATGTCCTCCTGGCGCAGGTATTCCACCAGTTCGTAGATATCTTCCCGGTACTTCTGGATGTCCCGGTGCTGGGCCTCGGTGATGAGATAAGCCAAGACGTGAATTTTACAGCGGTCTTCGGGAAAATAGGCAGTGATTTCCTCGCTGACGAAGGTGTTGGGGAGATGGGTGATATCCAGGCAACCCGCGATGGTATTGTGGTCGGTGATGGTCACCCAATCCATCCCCCGCTGGCGGGCCAGCTCGTAGAGCCGCAAGGGTTCGGTATAACATTCGTGACACCCCAGCTTCTGGAGAACCCACTGGGAGGGTCGCACGGAATACTTGGAGTGGACGTGGAGATCGATTTTCATGCGTCTTGTCCTCTTGTTTGCGGTTTCCCGGGGCGGGTTTCTTCAGGCAATGAGGATGGTCTCCCCCGCCCGTACCTTATCCCCCGGGCGCACTTTCACCTCCATGCCGGGAAGGTGGGTCACCACCAGGTCTACCTGGGAGCCGATCCGGATCATGCCGAAAATGTCCCCCTTGGCCACCTCTGAGCCTGGCTTGACATAGCTGTCGATGCCGTGGACGCTTTTGCCGGCGATCTGGACGACGTAGGTGGAAACTTCCTTTCCCTTAAAACTTCCCCTGATTTTGGTGACGGTGCGTTCGTTTGCCAAGATGTGGACGCTGTTCCGGTAAAGGGGCACGTGCCTCAGGATCGAGCGCCAGTGCATGGGCCCCATGTGACGGTTGACGGGGCGGGGAGGGTGATGGCGGATGAACTCCACCGCGCCGGTGAGGGGAGAGCGGTTGTAATGGACATTAAAGGGGCTCATGAAGACGCCCACCAGGATGCGGGGCCGCTCCAGGTCCTGTTGGACAATGTCGTTGATGGAGGCCGCCACCCCTTGCTTGATGGAGATCGCGGGCTTATGGGGTTCCACTTCTTTGACGTAGACCACCGTGCCGTCCGCCGGGCTGACCAGGTTATCGCCATGAGGGGCCTGGCGGGGTGGGTTGCGAAAGAACCAGAAGTAACGCCAAAAGCCAAAGCCTGCCAGGGCCAGAACCAGCAGGACGGCGAGCCCGGTTAGCCCGGTTGCTGCCATACCTTGGGCTCCAGGACTCTCACCAGAGCCACTCCGGAGGCGAAGGGAAAGTTCACCACCTCGAAGGCCCGGTCGTTTTTCCGGAGAAATTTCAGCCACTTTTTCACTCCGGCGTGCTGTAAGATTTCCCGGATGTAGATATTGGTGTCATGCAGAAAGATGTAAGAGTTCTTGCGGCCGTGCTCCACGACCCGGGAGAAGTCATGGCGTACGTCCTTATAGGCGTGGCTGCCATCGATGAAGGCGATGTCAATGGGCGGCAACGCGAGATTGGCATACTGGGAAAAGAACTCGTCGCTTCTTAACTTGTAATGGGTGACGAGGTCGTCCACCCCGAAGCGCCGGAAGTGGGCCTTGACCGCCTCGCCGTCGGACCATTGATTGCGGCCGCCGACGGTCTTGAAGGGGCCGTCCTTGAGGACCGAGTAGGAAGGGTCAATAAAGGTGAGCTGTCCCTGACCGTTGTCTTTTAAAGCCAGGGCCAGGCAGACCACGCTAAAGCCATAGCCTGAGCCGATGACCACCACATGCTTGGGCCGCAACGCCCGGGCCACCCCGTAGTAAATGAACCCGAAGCCCAGGCTGAGGTTCTGGCGGTTTTCATAATGGCCGAAGGGCTTGGCGGACTGGAGAATATCCTTGAGCAATTCCGGGTTGAGACTGAAGGGTACTGCCTCTTCTGAACCCAACTTGGCGCTTACCGGCATGTTCTTCCCCCATGGTTACAGAGATTAGGAGTCTGACTCCTTATCAATTATCAATTACGCCCCCATTCCTTGCGGCTGGTTATCTTCAAGTTAGATTTCGGCAATTTTTTCCTATGAATTTGGTCTGATGGTCGTTAGCAGCCGGTAAGGGCTGTGAAACAGTGCAGGGGAGGGGGAGATCAGGTTATGGAGCAGTTTGGCAAAGGAAAATGAGGGGGTTGGGGAGGTTTTTTCAGCACGAGGTGCAAAATCTTCCAGAGGGCTAAAGGAGGTTTAAAAAAGATTTAAAGTTGCTTCCCGACTATTCCGATATTTTTCTCAGGATCGGCCACGGAGCTTCTAACGGCCGAAGGCGCCGGCGGTCGTGATTGTTTGCTGAAAAAGGAGGATGATTCTGGTGAACCGGTGGATAAATTTCCGGCGAATTTTCCTGGTCCTGGTGGCCCTGCTCTGGGGACTCTGGTCGGCCTTGCCGGCCATGGCTCATTTCCAGGTCTATTGGCCCCAGATAGAAGGCTGCTATGCCAAGCCGGGAGAGGCGATAACCTGGCGGTACTTCTGGGGCCATCCCTTCGAGATGCTCATTTCTGATGCCCAGCCTCCAAAATTTTTTATGTTCACCCCCCAGAGGCAAAAGGAGAACCTGGAAGTTAAAGAAATCAGCCTCAAGGATCAGGGAAGCGGCCAAGACCGCAAGGCCTTTGAGGTGGAATATAAGCCCCCCGGCCTTGGAGACTACTACCTGTGCCTGGAGGCCCCCCCGTATTTCATTCCTGAAGATCAGGTTTTTTGGCAGGACTACGTCAAGGAGCCCCTGCATGTCCAGTCAGCCAAGGGCTGGGACCAGTTGGTCGGTCTGCCGGTGGAAATTGTCCCCCTGACCAAGCCCTACGGCTGGCCGGCAGGATCAGTCTTCAAAGGACAGGCCTTGGCCAAGAACCTGGCCCTGACCCGGGCCACCGTGGAGATTGAGAAGTTTAACGGGTTTTTCGTCCCCCCAGACCGGCTCCCCAGTGACCGCCTGGGGGCCGAGAATGGACCCCGCATGACCCGGGTGACCAAGACCGACCATATGGGCTATTTCATCTGCACCCTGGACAGCCCCGGTTGGTGGATCATCTCTGTGTCCGCCCCGGGAGGGAGAAGGGTCCACGAACGCAAAACCTACCCGGTGGAAATGCGGGGCTGCCTCTGGGTTTACGTGGAGCCGCCCCTGCCGCCCCTGAGCCCGCCGGAGCAGTGAGGAGGATGGGGGCAGCGGTTTGTTGGGGGGGCCAGGGAGCGGCGGCTCCCTGCCCTCCTCCACAAAAAGCTTGACACTTACCCCAGCAAGTACGGCACGGTGTCTTCGGTGGTGTTCGATTCACCTTCCCGCCAGGCCAGGAGGTAGAGGGGCTCAGGGCCGGGGTTGCGCAGGGCGTGGGGGACTTCGGGAGGAATGCGGATGAGGAGGCGGCGGCCTGACACCATCCGTTCCCGCAGGTCTCCGGGGTGGGGCTCCCACATGAAGTAGCCGGTGCCGTGGAAGGGGTAGAGCCATTCCCAGCGGCCGGGATGAAAGTGGTTTCCCCGCACCTGTCCGGGGCCGATGGACACTAGGTGAAAGGCCGCGGGGAGATTTTCTGGTTCTTGCACCCGGTCCTTGAGGGGGTAAAAACTAAAGCCTCGCGAGTCTTCCCGGATTTCCCTGGAGATGTCAAAAAATTGTACGGATTCCATAGTTGGTCTCAATATGTTTCGCCAAAGGGTCTAAGCATTACTTCAGACTCTATCTTCAAGGTCACCTTGGCCCCTTAGAAGGTCCCGTGTCAGGGACGCATCGGACTGTGGCTCAGGCTTGCAATTTTCCAAGCTTTTGATATCCTGTTGACGCCTGCCCGGAAGGTCAGGGGAGTTGCCATGCTCGCGCTTAATGATCTGGTCCTGGTCCACCTGGACCGCCAGCCCGCCTTTTACGCTCGCATAAATGAAATCACCCCCGATGTCAAGAGGGGTTGGCACCAGGTGGAGCTGTTAATCCTTACCTTGCCGCCTCAGAATGTCACGTGGATTCTGGACGACCGCCATCTGCAGGGAGAAGAGTTCACCATGGGCGGGCGACCGGTGCAGCTTGTCCTGGTCCCCCCCAAACCAATCCCGGCGCCTGAAAAGGACAAAACCCCCAGGAAGGGCGAGGGCAAAGTCATCCAAATGCTCCGCAAGTCAGAATAATACTATAACAGAATTCGATTATTGATTTTGCTCCGGATATATGCTATTAATTTATTAAATTAATTAGCAAAAAGGAGCAAATAAAATGCAACA
>Ga0207862_1000345_pt1 | contig 13843 bp, 10 predicted proteins | sample LuqExpMetageno81_FD_187838 | JGI IMG/M metagenome (GOLD analysis project Ga0207862, IMG submission 187838) | Tropical forest soil microbial communities from Luquillo Experimental Forest, Puerto Rico - Sample 81 (SPAdes) | ecosystem: Environmental > Terrestrial > Soil > Tropical forest ... | reverse complement strand
TTTCATGGCCGAAAAGCTCGCTCTCGATGAGGGTGGGGCTGAGCGCGGCACAGTCCACTTTTATCAGGGGCCGGTGGGCCCGGGGGCTGGTGCTGTGGATGGCCCGGGCGATGAGCTCCTTGCCGGTGCCGGTCTCCCCTAAAATCAAGACCGTGGTATCGAGGGGAGCCACCTTCTGGACATTGACCAGGACCTCTTTGAGGGCCTCGCTTTCGCCCACGATCTGATCAAAGCCCAGCTCGAATTTGATTTCTTCCTGGAGATAGTAGTAGTCGGCCTCGACCTGCGCCTTTAAGCGCTCGACGTTGGCCAGGGCTTCCTCCAGTTTCAACTCCATTTCCTTCCGGGAGGTTATATCCCGGTTGCTGGAGCGCACCCCCAGGAATTTGCCGGAATCGGCGACCACCGGCTGGCAACAGTGTTCAATCCAGCGGATGGTGCCATCGGGCCTTTGGATGCGGAACTGGAATTCCCGGAGGGCAGGTCGGTCCCGGGCTTCGCACTCGTGGGTATCCCAGGTTTCCCGATCCTCAGGCAGGATGATTTCTCTGAGGAGACTGGGCTGCTTGAGAAATTCCTCCGGTTGGTAACCCGAGATGCGCTCGCAGGAGGGCGAGGTATAGCGCACCGTGCCATCCAGATTGAGCCAGAACTCCCAATCATAGGTGAAGTCGGCCACGATGCGGTAATCTTGCTCGGCCTCCAGCAATTCCTCCTGGATACGCTTGATCTCGGTGATATCAGTCATGGCCAGGCGGCGCCGCTCCCGGCCCTCGGCGTCCCAGAGAAAGAGAATATCCAGGAGGATGGTACGCATGCCCTCGTCATCATTTTGAAGACGGAACTCCCCCCGCTGCTTTTGTTCGTGGAGCGGATTCTTCAGTAACTGGCGGAAACCCCGGCGATCGGCCTCCACCAGGAAAAGGGGAAAGAAGCCGTCCAGGAGACGGCTGCGCTCTACTCCCAAAAAGCTCGCAGCAGTGAGGTTGGCCTCCAATATCTGGCCCTGGTCATTCAGGGTGAGATAGCCCACCGGCGCAAAATCGTAAAGATCGACGTATTTATCACGAAAATCAGTCAGTTCTAACTGGACCCGGCGGAGTTCTTCGTTCTGCAGCTCCAATTCGATCTGATGCACCTGGAGTTCGTGAATGAGGCGGGCACACTGGACCGGAGACAGTTCCTCCGGTGAGACGGTCTCAGCCTCAAGCTGTGCCTCGGCCTGCCGCCGCAAGTCGCTGAAGTCGGAACAAGGACGATTGTGGGTATCTGTCATGGGAGAATAATCCTGAATTCCAACATGATGGTTTAAAATAAATACTATAATCTGGAATTGCCCATAGGCAAATATGACTATTTTGCCCACCTGCATATAGTCAACTGTGGCGATTTTTTATTTTCGATTGAGAGACTTCCTTGGTTCCCATCCTGACTGGTGAAGATCGTAGTCAATACCGTAGCTTTGAAAAACAAAAGGCGAAGCCTGGGGCTTCGCCTTTTGCTCCTGGCCGGCAGGGTGCTTTCTGATCCGGCTTGTACCCCGGTTTTTCCTGGTTAGCTGAAGTAGTAAGAGCTGCGTTGCAGGCCTAGCGGCGGGCGATGCCAACGCCCGTCGGGATGATTATAGCCCCATCCTGCCGGTTGCCGATGCCAGCCCCCATGCTGCCAGTTCGCATGTCCCCATCTCGGCGGCGGCTGATGCCCCCAAGAGTTATGATAGCCTCCATACGCCGGGCCGCACGCCCCTTGCGAGCGGCAATTCTGGTGACCCCGGGGCCCGTACCAGTCTTGAGCCTGAACCGCCGGCACCAGGAAAAAAATCGCGGCCAACACGCCTAATGCTAAAAACTTTTTCATTTTTTTCCCCTCCAATACCCGGTTTTTTCTTGAAAACGGCAGGCTGCTCTTCGTGTTCAGATCAGCCTGAGCCCTCAGTCAAGTGACTGAAACGCGGTTTGGGATTAGTAAGCATACTGAGGCGGTGCGCTATAACCCGGGGCAGGCTGCTGATACCCATAAGCGGGTTGAGGCCCGGATTGATAATAGCCTTGTGGGGTCTGGGCAGGCTGTTGGGTTCGCCGATACACCTCCCCGCCAATGGCACCCGTGGCGCCTCCCAGCAAGCCGCCGATGGCTGCCCCTTTCCAGGGATTCTTGCCATTGGCCGCGGCCCCGATGGCGGCTCCCGTAGCTCCACCTATACCGGCACCCGTCAGAAGATAATTCTGGGGGGTAGAGGCGCACCCGCCCAGAATAATCACCCCCACCAGCAAAACCATCGCTACCATGCCCTGAATCGACTTGCGCTTCATATTGTTTCCCTCCCCAAAAACTCAGTCTTTCAGACTCACTGCGATTGCCCCATGGAAATGCATCAGGCTTGCCAAAGTTTTCATTAATTAATATATGTAATGATATTGAATGGTTGAACAGATTGGGACCTGGGCCGAGGCTGGCTCCGGAACACGCCCGGCGGTCGGATTTGAGAAAAAAGGCGCTAGGACCCTGATGTCCCTCTCAATCTGACAAACCAGGCTTTTTATCTAATCGTGAGATTCTGGAAATGAAAATTTGCTTCCGAAGAGAGGGTCAAGCCGAGGGATAAAGATGCGGAAGGTCAGCAGCGCCAGGCGCCACCGCCCTTTGCCCGTTACCTCAGGCCCTTTCACCTCTACCGCACACTTCTTACCTGCAGCTTAGACGCCGGCCGGGAGGGAGAAGGAAAGGACAGCCGTTCTGAGGGCTTTGATACCAATTTAACGTCAAAGATAGAGTTTTATGGATTTACCCTTCGATACCCAGAACACCAAGAAATGTAGCCGCAGGATTCAGCCTGAGTTCTTTTGCTAATAGGGACTTAGGGCGCAGCTAAAACTTGCGGCTACAAAAAACATCCTTGGACCCGAAGCAGTTGTAGGGAGTTATTACTCTACGTTTGACGTCAAATTCGTATGAGATAGAGAATTGGATGCTGATTTTTAAGACAGAAATTCAATTCATTCTTTTACCTCTTGCGCTTTTCACTTGTTGCCTTTCGAGGGTCGAACAGTTTAATCGCGTAGAGATTTCCAGATTCATCAGATGCTTCAAAAACATGACCAGAGCCGCCTTCCCCGAGAATCTCGCCCGATGATGTATATTGCGAGAAAGTCGTCTCAAAAAAACATCTGTTTCATTTTTGCCATCAATTACATTTAGAAAACCCACAGGCCCTACACACCAAACAGCCCCCTTCGGGTTCTATGGCGCCGCCGCAATCCGGGCAGGCCCCCATGGCCGCGGTGGGGGTGGGGAGCTTGGTTTCTGAGACCTGGGAGAGCACCTGGGCGATGGCGTCCGGGCAGGACAGCACCTGGCGGCCGTTCTGCCACATGGAGTGGGGGCAGCGAATGCCGTTGATCTGCTTGACGATAGCTTCCATGTGCACGCCGGAGCGCAGCGCCAGCGAAATGAGGCGGCCGGTGGACTCGATCTGGCTGCTGGCGCAGCCGCCGGTTTTCCCCATCTGGGCAAAGACTTCGCAGAAGCCGTCCTCGTCCTGGTTCACCGTGACGTAGAGCTTACCGCAGCCGGTGGAGATGAGCCGAGTCACCCCGGTGGTCTCCTCGGGGCGGGGGCGGGGGGTGATGTATTGAAATTCCTTGGGCTTTTTCTTTTCCCCGAAGCTCAGCACCTGGTCCTCCCGGCTGCCGTCCCGGTAGATGGTCACCCCTTTTAAGCCCTCCTCAAAGGCCATGAGGTAGACCCGGCGCACGTCCTCGGGGGTGGCCTGGCGGGGGAAGTTCACGGTTTTGCTGACGGCGTTGTCCGTGTGCTTTTGAAAGGCCGACTGGATCCGGATGTGCCACTGGGGGGAGACCTCGTGGGCGGTGACGAACAGGCGCCGGATGTCCTTGGGGATTTCCTTGAACTCCCGGATGGAGCCGGTTTGGGCCACGGCCCGCATGAGTTCCGGGGAATAAAAGCCCCGGCGCCGGGCCAGTTCCTCAAAGTAGGGATGGACCTCGATGAGTTCGGTGCCCTCCAGCACCCGGCGCACATACGAGATGGCGAACAGGGGCTCGATGCCGGAACTCGCCCCGGCGATGATGCTGATGGTGCCGGTGGGGGCGATGGTGGTGACGGTGGCGTTACGCATGCGCCCCTCGCCGTTGCCATTGCCGTTGTGGGTGCCATAGCGGCTGCCGGGGAAGGTGGGGAAATTGCCGCGGCGGCCGGCCAGGTCGGCGGAGGCGGCTTTGGCCTCTTTGTTGATGAAGGCCATGACCTCGCCGGCCACCCCGATGGTTTCCTCGGAATTATAGGGGATGCCGAGCTGCAGGAGGAGATCCGCAAAACCCATGACGCCCAGGCCCACCTTGCGGTTGTTCCTGGTGTTTTCGGCGATGAGCTCCAGAGGGAAGCGGTTGGCGTCGATGACGTTGTCCAGAAAGTGCACGGCGTTGTGGACCAGTTCCCCCAGGGCCTTATAATTGATGCTGCCGTCCTCCACCATGCGGGCCAGGTTCAGGGACCCCAGGTTGCAGGACTCGTAAGGGAGCAGGGGCTGCTCCCCGCAGGGGTTGGTGGCCTCGATCTCGCCCAGATGGGACAGGGGATTGGTGCGGTTGATAGCGTCCAGGAAGATGATGCCGGGCTCGCCGGTGGCCCAGGCGCTCTTGACGATGAGGTCGAAGAGCTCGGTGGCCTGGACCAGGCCCACCTCTTTTCTGGAGCGGGGGTTTAAGAGGGCAAAGGGCTTGTCCTCCCGGACCGCCTCCATGAAGGCATCGGTGAGACCCACGGAGATGTTGAAGTTGGTGAGCTTTTTGGTGTCGTTCTTACAGGTGATGAACTTCTCGATGTCCGGGTGGTCGACGCGCAAAAGCCCCATGTTGGCCCCCCGGCGGGTGCCGCCCTGCTTGATGGTCTCGGTGGCCACGTCAAAGATGTTCATGAAGGAAATGGGCCCCGAAGCCACGCCCTTGGTGGACATCACCGGGTCGTTCTCCGGGCGGATGCGGGAGAAGGAAAAGCCGGTGCCGCCGCCGGACTTGTGGATCAGGGCGGTGTGTTTGACCGCGTCGAAGATGCTGTCGATGCTGTCGTCCACGGGGAGCACAAAGCAGGCGGAGAGCTGGCCCAACTCCCGCCCGGCATTCATGAGGGTGGGGGAGTTGGGCAAGAAGGCCAGAGAGGCCATCATTGCATAGAATTTCTTGGCGGTGGCGGCCACGTCGGCGGCGGAGTCGTAGAGGCGATCCATGGCCGCGATGCTATCGGCCACCCGTCGGAACATGTCGGGCGCATCTTCGACCACTTCGCCCTTAGCGTCCTTCTTGAGGTAGCGGCGCTTCAAGACAACCACGGCGTTGGGGCTTAAGGGGAGGTCCTGGGAAATTTCAGTTGCATCCGCCTGCAGAGACATAAAAAGCTCCTTTTTCAGAAAAATCGGAGAGTTGCTGAAAATGGCTTACAAAACAATATGCTGTATTAGTATCAATGGTATAATACCAGATATTGGGTGTCAAGAAATTTTTTGATCAAATGTTCTGTCTACGTCTGACACTAGGAGTATATCTGAAATAAGACCAAAATACTATTCAATTGTTTAGTATAGGAAGGCTTAAAGGCTCTTAAAATTGGCCCCTCCTCCACAGCGGGAGGTGAATATCCGGGGACTTGGACACAACCATTGCCTTTTTGCCACTCCTGAGGTATAAAAGAGATACCCCGGTGGTGAAGGAGTTGAAGCGCGTGGCTGCACGGAAAATCGGCATCCTGGGTACAGGTGCTTATGTACCCCAAAGGGTCCTGACCAATAAGGACCTGGAACAGATGGTGAAAACCAACAATGATTGGATCCTGGAACGCACCGGGATTGCCGAGCGCCGTATTGCTGCACCGGATGAGACCAACGTTACCATGGCGGTGATCGCTGCCCGCCAAGCTCTGGCGGCCGCGGGTCTCGCCCCCGAAGACCTGAGCTATATCATCCTCGGCACCAACACCCCGACACACTATTTCCCCGCCGGCGCCATCCAGATCCAGGAGGCCCTGGGTGTCAACGGCGTGGTGGCCGCCTTCGACGTGCAGGCGGGCTGCACCGGCTTCAACTACGCCCTCTATGTGGCCGAACGCATGGTGGCCCCGGAGGGCAAATACGCCCTGGTCATAGGGTCTGACACCAATTCCCGGTTTACCGACTGGACGGACCGCTCCACCTGCGTGTTGTTCGGGGACGGCGCAGGCGCCGCCGTGGTGGGACCGGTGGCGCAGGGCGGTATTTTGGCTTCCTTTGTCACCTCCAGCTTCAATATGAAGCTCTATTGTGAGACCGAGTTCAATGCCGAGGTAAGCCCCTTTGTGCCACCCTCCAAAAGCACCGAGCGGCATTTCCTGCGCATGGACGGGCCTGAAATCTTCAAGTTCGCGGTGAAGGCCGTCAAGGAAAGCATTAAGCGCATCGTAGAGATGGCCGACATCGACCGGGAAGAACTGGACTTCCTCATCATTCACCAGGCCAACAACCGCATTCTCGAGGCCGCGGCCCGCTTTGCCGGGGTGCCCTTGGAGAAGCTTTACGTCAACGTCCATCGCTACGGCAACACCTCCGCTGCGTCTGTGCCCATCGCCCTCCATGAAGCCCTCTCCGAGGGCCTTATTGCGCCCGGGGACAAGGTGTTTCTGTGCAGCTTCGGCGCCGGCGTCACCTGGGGCGCGGCCCTGGTGGAGTGGAGCTAGCCGACTGAGGACTGAGCCGAGGGCGGAATAACTCCCCAGCCCATCCCGCAGCACCCCTGCCTGTAAGCCATAAGCCATAGGCTCTAAGCGGAAAGCCTAAGGCTTAAATCTTAAAGCATTTGATCCCTGGCTCCTTCTTACAAGCAAGAATTATTTTTTAGGCGGCTTTTCCTTCAAGAGATCGATTTTCTCGAGGCATTCTTCGGCGGTGAGGCGGCCGGCGAAAAATTCCGTGAGGCTGGAGAGAAAGGGGTCTTCCGCGAAGACGCGCTGCACCGCCAGACGGTCCCCCTGGATGGGTATTTCCAGATTCACCTGAAAATGCTTGGCTGCCTGGAGGAAGAGATCCAGTTGCAGGACTTCGGCCTGGCGCATCTGTCCCTCAATCTGAAACAGCAGGCGCCTGAGCCTGGCCAGATAGTCCTCCCGCTCCTGGTATTCCCGGCGCTTGTGTTCCAGAAAGTTCTGGTGCTGGGCCCGGGCCAACTGCTGGAAGGGGATGATTTTGCTCATCGGCTGGAGGTCCTTCGACAAAGGGAAATATTCCTTAGATTTGTATCATCCTGCCTTGTCGTTTGGAATAAAAAAGGTTAATTTTACAGGTTATGGAAGAAAAGATAACCCCGAGGTTTGACAAATTGGGGGGCCTGGTCCCCACCATCGTCCAGGATTACGCCAGTAATGCGGTGCTGATGCTCGCCTTTATGAATCAAGAGGCCTGGGACCTGACGCTTAAGACCCGGGAGGCCCATTATTTCAGCCGCAGCCGTGAGACCCTCTGGCACAAGGGGGATACCAGCGGGCACGTCCAGCGGGTGAAAGAGATTTTGTTGGACTGCGACGCCGACACGGTGCTTTTAAAGGTGGAGCAGATAGGCGGGGCTGCCTGCCACGAAGGTTATGCCAGCTGTTTTTTCCGCCGTCTGGCAGAAGATGGTTGGGAGACAGTGGGGACTCCGGTGTTCGATCCCCGGGAGGTGTACAAGCGTGGATAAACTGCGGCTGGGGATTCCCAAGGGCAGTCTCGAGAAGGCTACCATCGATCTTTTCCACCGGGCCGGATGGAACATCAAGGGGAACGGCCGCAGCTATTTCCCCGACATCGACGACCCGGAAATCGCCTGCACCATGTGCCGGGCCCAGGAGATGAGCCGCTACGTGGAAAACGGCACTCTGGACTGCGGCCTCACCGGCAAGGACTGGATCATGGAGAATGACTCCCGGGTGGTGGTGGTGGCGGACCTGATGTACTCCAAGGCCTCCTCCCGGCCGGTGCGCTGGGTCCTGGCCGTGCCGGGGGATTCGACTATCAGAAGTCTCACCGATATGGCGGGCAAAAAGATCGCCACGGAACTGGTGAATTACACCCGTCGCTACTTCGAGTCCCGGAAAATCCCGGTCACCGTGGAGTTTTCCTGGGGCGCCACCGAGGCCAAGGTGGCCCAGGGGCTGGCGGACGCGGTGGTGGAGGTGACCGAGACCGGGAGCACCATCAGGGCCCATGGCTTGAAAATCGTGCACGAGTTTTTCCAATCCAACACCCAGCTCATCGTCAATCCCGAGGTCTGGGAGAGCAATGACTTCAAACGGGAGAAGATCGAAAACCTCCGGGTGCTGCTCATGGGGGCGCTGAGGGCCGAAAACATGGTGGGCCTCAAGATGAACATCCCGGAGAAGAAATTGAAGAATATCATTGCGCTTTTGCCGAGTTTGTTGGCGCCCACCATCAGCTCCCTCTACGAGACCGACTGGTATTCGGTGGAAGTGGTGGTGAACCAGGAAGAGGTGCGGAGCCTGGTGCCGCGCCTGGTGGCGGCCGGAGCCCAAGGCATTGTGGAATATCCCCTTTATAAGGTTATCTGAACCGCTAGGCCGGCTGAACCCCTGGCTAAGCTCATTGAGGGAGAGGGTCAGGGGTCGCGGACCCCTGCCCCCTCCCCCTAGAAAAAATTTATTTGAGCGGCATCCCAAGAAAACCCTGGCCGTCGTGGTGGTCCTGGCCATCCTGGTCCTGGCCCTGGTGGCCGACAAGATTCTCGCCTACAAGGTAACGTCCCAGGGGCCCACCATAGAGCGGTATGTCAGGCTGAGAGAACTGGCCCCCTTGACCTTCGAGGTCCTCAACCCGCCTGCCAAAATCTTCGACACCGAGGCCGGCTCGACACCCCGGCTTGTCTACATCAGGGTGGACGAGCAGGGCTTCCTCATGCCCTCCCGGGTCCACGCCCACCCCGACCTTACCCTGGCCTTCCTGGGGGGCTCCACCACCGAGTGCCGGGTGGTGCCGGAGGAAAGCCGGTTTCCTTACCTGGTGGGGCGCCGCCTGGAAGAGGCCTTCAAGGTCAAGGTCAACTCCTACAACGCCGCCCGCTCCGGCAACAACTCCCTCCACTCCATCAACATCCTGCTCCACAAAGTGATGCCGCTTTCGCCCGACGTCGTGGTGATGATGCACAACATCAACGACCTGGTGGCCCTGCTCTACGAGAAGACCTATTGGAACAACAACGCCAGCCGGCGGGTGCTGGTGGAGGTGAAACCGACGCTCACGGGGCAGGTGCGGGGCTTTTTCCAGGTCCTGCGGGAGGACACCATTCCCCATCTCTACCGGGCCCTAGTCGAGCTTTCCCAACGGCTCCGGGGGGACCAGGGACAGGACATCGACGAATTCAGCCACCTCCGGGGCCGAAAAGTTGCCATCAACCGTGCCTCCCTGCTCCAGGAATTTCGCAGTAATCTTCAGATGTTCGTCGACATGTGCCGGGACCGGCAGATCGTGCCGGTGCTCATGACCCAGCCCAACCGCCTCTCAGGGAATCTCGACCCCAAGACCTGGAAGGAAATAAAGGTTATGGAGGCACAGGGCATAAGCTTTGCGGAGTTCGAGGAACTGCACGGCCTCTTCAACCAGGCCATCCGGGAGGTGGGGGCCGCCAACCAGGTGCTGGTGGTGGACCTGGCCCGGGACATCCCCTCTGAACCGGACTACGTCTACGACCCCGTCCACCTGACCGAGAAGGCCTCCAAACTGGCCGCCCAGGTCATCAGCCGGGATCTTGCGCCGCTGGTGACGGCGCGGTTGGCAACTAGGAGAGGGGGCCAGGGGTCAAATGCTTTAGGCTTTAAGCAGTAAGCTTTAAGCTTTTTTATGCTTATAGCTTACAGCTTACGGTTTATTGACCCCTGGCTCCCTCTCCCAAGTAACGGCACTGAATCCAGATTACTTCTCTTTTTCTTCGCCGGCGGGTTTGAATTTCAGGGCCAGGCCGTTCATGCAGTAGCGCAGTCCGGTGGGCGGGGGGCCGTCGTTGAAGACGTGTCCCAGGTGGCCGCCGCAGCGGGCGCAGATGACCTCGGTGCGTTTCATGAAGAAGCTGTTGTCCGGCCTGGTGAGCACATGCTGGTCGATGGGTTCCCAGAAGCTGGGCCAGCCGGTGCTGGAGTCGAATTTGGCATCCGAGCTGAACAGGTCCAGGTCGCAGGCCGCGCAATAATAGATCCCCTTGACATGGTTGTTGTGCAGGGGGCTGGAAAACGCGGGTTCAGTGCCCTTCTCAAACATGATGTGATAGACGTCCGGCGGCAGTATCCGGCGCCACTCGTCGTTGGTTTTGACGATTTTTTCGATCATGGGGTTTCCTTGTGCAGGAGGCGTTACCACCTGGGAGTTGGCCCGGGGGCTGTTCAGCCAGAACGCGAAGCCCAGTCCCACGGCCAGCCCGAGAGTTCCAAAAACTAGATATCGCCACATCGTTAAACCCTTCCTTCAATATTGGCAGTGACAGAGATCAGCCATTTTTATTAAACATAAAGCTTCCGTGAGGCGAGTCAAGAGGGCTGTACTCCAGGGAAGACCGGCCTGGGGAATTGGCAAGGTGTCGGCGAGGAGGGTGGTCAGTCCCCGAAGGTTTGGGTCAGGAAGCGGGCGGCGTTGGCGGGAGCGTCGTATTTTTCGATGACTTTTTTGAATTCCATGGCCTGGCGGCGCGCCCCGTCGTCGCCGATGAGTTGGTCCACCGCGGCCATGACATCTGCCGGGTTGAACCGGCGCTTGCGCAGGCGGACGGCAAAGCCCTTGCGCACCACACACTCCAGGTTGGCCTCCTGTTCGAAGTGCATCCCCACCCCGACGATGGGCGTCCCGGAGAGGCAGGCGGTCATCACCGTGCCCAGGCCGCCGTGGATCACGGAGATGTCGGCCATGGGGTTGACCTTGTGGGCGGGGAGCCAGTCGGTCACCAGGACATTCGGGGGAATGTCCACGGGCATGCCGTTCAGCAGCTTGCGCACCGGCGCAATGACCCGGTAGGGCTTGCCGGCAAAGGCCCGCAGAATTTCGGCGATGATCCCCCGCTCGCCGGAACTGCCCATGGCAAAATATATGATGGGCAGGTCCCGGGGGATATTTTCCACTTCGCCAGGGATCTCCCTATTGATGCGGGCGATGAGGGGACCGATAAAATGGAAGCGGGAGGGCAGATTGTCAATCCCGGCGAATTCCGGCGGTTCGGCCAGCAGCGTGTAATTTCCTTCCCAAAATTCGGTGTCCCTGAAAGGCGGAGCCCCGAACAAATTGCAGGCGGCATTGAAGCGCACCATGATCAGTCGGTTAAAGTTCATCAAATAACGGGCGAAATAATTGAGAAGGCGCTCGGGAACCAGGCGGAAAGGACGATAATCCACGATGCCCGGCCAGAAGGCCAGAGGCGATCGCCAAAAGGGGGCCATGGAGGTGGTCTGGGCCACCCATACCAGGGGCAGGCCAGCCACCCGGGAGGAGACCGGCCAGCTCAGGCAAAGCCCGGTGACCACCGCCACCGGCTTTAAGGCCCGGAGCCAATCGAGTTCGCCCTTGATCCGGTCGGTGAGGTGGTCCATGCCGAAGGGGTGATTGATCGACTCCCACCTCATGATCCGGTAGAGCCGCGCAATCTTTTCGGGAGTGAGGCGGGGCTGCATGGGGATCAGGGGGAAGCCCTCGTTGGTGATCAACCATTCAAAGTCTCCGCCGTAGGAGGCGAAGACCACCCGAAAGTTGTCCCGGCAGGCCAGGGCCACGTCCACCATACGGGAAGTTTCGGCAAAATTATATGAGGCTGGGGCAAAAAGCAGGGTTTTCATGGAAATTTAGGAGAATACCGGGGCGCTTTAGATCACCGGCTCTGAACATGGTTCGCCCCCGAGATGCACGTCACCAGGGCGGGCTGACTTTCCTTATCCTCTGAAGTTTGGCGATGTTTCTTTCTATTTTATAACATATGAGGGTTGCTGCCGCCAAATCCGTCACACCGAACACAGGCGGCACTCTTCGCTAAATTCCTGAGACAGTGTCAGTGGTTCCGGGGGAAGACTCAGCACCTGCCCGGCTCTCGAGCCATAGCGATACACCGTGATCCCTTTTAAGCCCAGGCGGTAAGCCAGGAAAAAGGCCTGGGCAACGTCCTCCTGGGAGGCGTCGGGGGCCAGGTTGATGGTCTTGGACACGGCGTTTTCCACGTGGGCCTGGAAGGCCGCCTGCATCCTGATCTGCTGTTCCACAGTCACCTCAAAGGTGGTGGGAAACAGGCGGCGGAGGCCCTCGGGGAGACCGGCCAGCGGCCGCACCCTGCCGGTGGGCAGCACCAGGGGCAGCCATTCGGCCTCACTCAGGCCCGCTTCCTGGAGTTTTTGCAGGAAGAGGGGGTTCACTTCGTCAAATTGCTCGCCTTCCAGGGCCCTCCTCCGGTAGGCCACGGCGAAGAGCGGTTCGATGCCGGAGCTCGCCCCGGCGATGAGGCTGATGGTGCCGGTGGGGGCCACCGTGGTCACCGTGGCGTGCCGCCGGGGAGGATGGCCCTCTTTATGCCAGCGGCTGCGGTGAAAGTTGGGGAAGGGGCCGCGCTGTTGGGCCAGGACCTGGGACTGCGCCACGGCCTGGGCTTGGATGCGGGCCATGATCTTGTCCGCCAGTTCCAGGGCCTCGGGGGAATCATAGGCCACCTCGAGCTTAATGAACATGTCCGCCAGGCCCATGACCCCCAGCCCCACCTTGCGATTGGCATGGGTGATGGCGGTGATCTGGCGCAGCGGATAGTGGCTCTGGTCGATGACGTCGTCCAGAAAGGTGATGCCCAGCCTCACCAGGCGGTCCAGTTCGTCCCAGTCCAGGCCGCCGTTCGTCACCAGCCGGGAAAGGTTAATGGAGCCCAGGTTGCAGGATTCATAGGGGAGCAAAGGCTGCTCGCCGCAGGGGTTGGTGGCCTCGAGGCTTCCTAGGGCCGGGGTGGGGTTGGCCCGTTCTATGGCGTCCAGGAACAACACGCCCGGATCACCGGTCAGGACGGCATAGTGGCACATGAGGTCAAAGACCTCCCGGGCCGGCAGGTACCTGGTAACTTGCCTGTTGCGGGGGTTGATCAGCGGGTAGTCTTCGCCCCGGTCCACTTTTTCCATGAAGGCATCCGTCACCCCCACGGAGAGGTTGAAGTTGGTGAGCATCCCCTGCTCGGTCTTGGCCCGGATGAACTCCAGGATGTCGGGATGATCGACGTTGAGGATGCCCATGTTGGCGCCCCGGCGCCGCCCTCCTTGCTTTACCACGTCGGTGGTGACGTCGAAAATCCGCATGAAGCCCACGGGGCCGGAGGCCACCCGGCCGGTGCTGCGCACCTGGTCGCCCCGGGGGCGCAGGTGCGTGAAGGAGAAGCCGGTGCCGCCGCCGGTCTGGTGAATGAGGGACATGTCCCTCACCCCTTCCATGATACTGCGCATGTCGTCTAGAACGGGGATGACAAAACAGGCGGCCAACTGCCCCCGGGGCAGGCCGGCATTCATCAGGGTGGGGGTGTTGGGCAAGAACTTGAGATCGGCCAGGGCCTCGTGATAGACCTCGGCTTGGCAGGCCGCGGCAGCCTCGCCCTCGTAGCGCACCTCGGCGGCCGCCACCGAACGGCCCACCCGCCAGAAAAGCTCCTCCGGGGTTTCGATGACCTTACCCTCGGGATTGCGCTTGAGATAACGCTCCTCCAGGATCCGCTGCACAATGGGCCTGAATTCCAAGATGTTGCCTCGATTGGGTCTTTCTGGGGGGAGGGCCAGGGACCTGAGGCCCCTGCCCTCCCCCCTCCGCTAAACTTCGGTT
>Ga0207862_1000344_pt1 | contig 13847 bp, 11 predicted proteins | sample LuqExpMetageno81_FD_187838 | JGI IMG/M metagenome (GOLD analysis project Ga0207862, IMG submission 187838) | Tropical forest soil microbial communities from Luquillo Experimental Forest, Puerto Rico - Sample 81 (SPAdes) | ecosystem: Environmental > Terrestrial > Soil > Tropical forest ... | reverse complement strand
GTGCGCCTGGCGGAGACGGGGGCGGCAGGCCTGGATCTTGTGGGCGCCTGGCCGGCAGGGATTATCCTCCTCGATGTCCGCCTCCCGGACATGAACGGCCTCGAGGTGCTGAAGCGCCTGAGCCGGGACCACCCGGAGAGCGTGGTCATCATGATCACCGGCTACCCCAACATCGAAGAGGCGGTGGCCAGCATCAAGCAGGGGGCCCTGGATTACCTGGTAAAGCCCTTCCATTTAAGCGACCTGGAAAACCTGGTGGCGAAGGCCCAGGAGGCCAGGCACCTCCGGGTGGCGCCCCAGCCGCCCGCCACCGAAGAATTGGCCGTTTCGGACCTCGATGCCCTGGTGGGGAAAAGCCCTGCCATGCAGACGGTTTTCGCCAAAATCAGGCGGGCGGCCCCCAGCGACAGCACCGTGCTCCTGACCGGGGAGTCCGGTACCGGCAAGGAGTTGGTGGCCCGGGCCATTCACCAGTTAAGTCACCGCAAGCACAACGAATTTGTCCCGGTAGACTGCTCGGCCCTGGTGGAGTCGCTCCTGGAAAGCGAGCTCTTCGGTCACGTCAAGGGCTCCTTCACCGGGGCCCACCAGACCAAACACGGCCTTTTTGAACTGGCCAACCACGGCACCTTTTTCTTCGACGAAATCGCCAACCTGAGCCACAACATCCAGGCCAAGCTCCTGAGGGTCATCCAGGAGCGCGAATTTATGCAGGTGGGCAGCCAAAAGCGGATCAAGCTGGACATCCGCATCATCGCCTCCTCCAACCGGGATTTGCGGGAAGCCATCAAGGCGGGCGACTTTCGGGAAGACCTGTTTTACCGCCTGAGCGTCATCCCCATCCACCTGCCCCCCTTAAGGGAGCGCACCGGCGACATTCCCCTGCTGGTGGACCACTTCCTCCATAAATACCACCAGAAAAGCAAACGCCAGGTCAGGGGGGTCTCGGCCGAGGCCATGAAAATGTTTACTTCCTACCCCTGGCCGGGCAACGTCCGGGAACTGGAGCACACCATCGAGCGCATCCTCATCCTGGAGGACGGGGACCTCATCCAGCCGGAGCACCTGCCCAGCTTCATTTCGGGGAGACAGGGGGATTTTCAGGTGTTCAGCGACGGCGAACTCACCCTGGAGGGACTGGAACGGCGCTACCTCCAGTTCATCCTGCGGCGCACCAAGGGGAACCAGAGCGAAGCGGCCAGGCTCCTGGGCATCAACCGCAAAACCCTGGGGCAGAAAATTCAGAAATACGGACTGAGGACGAGTTTTTAAGAAATTTTTTTAGTTAAGAGAGGAGCCAGGTGTCCCACAGGTAAGGACAGACACCTGTGCCACCAACCCCTGCCCCGCCCTCGAACTCCCTTCCCAAATCTCTTATAAGTGGTGGTAGCACGGGCTTCCAGCCTGTGCAGGCCCGGGCAAGATGCCCGGGCTACCGAGTATTCTGCGGGTTGAAAGGGAGGTGGAGGTGGAGGTGGAGGGCATGTAAGGGCTAGTTTCAAATCCGCCTCTACTTCCCAAGCCCTCCCCCAAAAATTCTTGATTCCTTACCTTCCGGTGGCTTCTCGGTTACGGGCCACGAGATACCCCGGGTGGATGTCCCGGTCCAGGGTGATCGAGCCCACTGAATCCTGGGCCGCGGACTCCTGCACCTTGACGGTCCCCACGTAATTGCCTTCCGGGTCCATGAGGGTGACCTGATCCCCGGGATTGACGCCGTGTTGAGTTCCCAGGCCAAAAGTGACGAGATACTGCCCTTGGTCTCTGGAAACGCGGTAGATCTCTGCCAGGCCCTTCTCGGCCTGCAGGCTGTCGATGCGCTGGGACAGGAGATAAACGGCTCCCAGACTGACGAGGATAAATGGCACAAAAGCAGCCGCCACCAGGTACGGAGAGACGCCGGTCCGGCGCTTGATCGTCGACTGGAAAGCACCCCGTTGGCTTAAGGCATCCGGATAGACCACTACCCGGAGTTGGGACCCGGGCTTACCGGTTGGATAATCCCTGGGCCGGACGGTGACGGTGTACTTGCCGGGTGCCAGGTTTCTCCCCACCGTGAGGCGCCCCCGCCACATGTTGCCCCCCATGAAATAGCCGGGGTGAATGGCTACGAAGGTGACGGCCAGATCCTTTGAGTCACTGGCATAGGTCAAGGTCTCGGTCCCCTTGATGTTCTCGGGGATGGGCCCGTCGATATCCGCCACGTCCCCCGGCAGGACATGCAAAACATTCACCGGTTCCCGAAATTTGGCGGCCAGGCCATCAATTATGGCTAAAGACGCCAGCAGGCAAAAGAGCGCGCCGGCCTTGCCCACCAGTTTCCGCCAGGTAACAGCTTGAGTTAAGTCCATAGGTTCAGGAGAGTGGCTTTGGGGGTCAGGAAGCCACGACACCTTCTCCCTCTCGCCATGTTCATCATTTTACCACAAAGCAGGGGAATCGCCCCGGGCCCGGATGAACAAGGCCCTGCAGGCGATTCCCGTGAGGTGTTCAGCCATGCTGATTATTTCTTAAAGATGTCCGTCTTGCTGATGTTCATGAGCCGCAAAGCCTTACCCGGCTCCTTGTAGTAAATCCGGACTTCGTCCCCGGCATCCCAGGTAGAGGGGGGCCGGTCGAGATATTCGTCCGGGAGAGTAATCACTGCATAGAGCTTTTGCCGGCCGGAATATATGGTGACGGTCTTTTTCTCTTTGTCTACAGCCGGCAGCTTCTTGCCTTCCACCAGGGGGTTGTCCTTGGCTACGCCGGTTTTCTGCTCGACGATTTCAAAAGAGATATCTTTGAACCCCTTGGTTTCGGGGTCATAGATGGTGATGATCTTCTTGTCCATGTCCAGCTTCATGCGCAGGCCGGCCTTGGGTTCCTGGCCCATTTCACCCGGGTCCTGCGGCTGGAGATAGGTATGGGGGGGGAGGCTGTTGTAATCAGGCTTGCCAGGTTCGGCCTTCTTGTCCTGGATCAGGGTGACAGCACCTTTAGTTTTGTCATAGGCAATGACCCGCCCCTGGTCCACTTTTCCCAGTTCGCCGCAACCCAGCACCAGCGCCAGAGGCAAGAGGGCCACGACACTCAACCAGATATAGCGTTTCGCCATAATTTTTCTCCTTCCTGTGACCTTCTTTACTGCTGGGCCTTTTTCATGGCCACCTCTTGCTTGGCCCCTTGGATCATGCGCACGAAAATATAGAAGGACATGGCTGCCACCAGGCCCAGGATGAGTACGGTGGCGGAGCCGTCAAAAATAGCGCCATATTCCGGTATGCCCTTGGCCAGCATCTTGAGGACGATGGACAGGGCGCAGCCCACCACACAGAGACCGAAAGCGATGCGGATGCCGTAGCCCTTGATGTACTTGGTGGCCACGGTGCCCACCTGGGCGCCGATGGCCGCACCGACGAGCATGATGAGGGCGGCCATGAGCTCAGTGCGGCCCTTGTAGGTATAGGTGGCGGTCCCATAGAGGCCGGAGATCATGACCTCGAAAAGGTCAGTGCCCACCGCCACGTGGGTGGGGCAGCCGATGAAGTAGATGAGCGCCGGCATGCGGATGAGGCCGCCGCCGATCCCCAGAATCCCGGCCAGCCAGCCGGTGAGGAAGCTAATTGTGATAGGTATCCAGGCGGAACAGTAAATCTGGGCCACCTTAAATTGAATCATGGGCGGGATCTTGAGCTTGTGCAGGGCCTTGTGCCACTCCAGCCCCGTGGCCAGCTTGTCCACCGCCGCGCCCGTCCTCTCAGCCTCTCGCGCTTTCCGCCGTAGCTTGGCCACGTCGGCAAAGACCATCCAGGCGATGAGGGCCAAGAGGACCAGGTACAGGTAGCGCACCACCTTATCCACCTGGCCGATGCGCTCCAGCCACATGATCATCTGGGCGCCCACCTCAAAGCCCACAATGGTGCCCACCAACATGATAAAGCCGAGTCTATAATCAACGTTGCCGAACTTGCCGTGGCGCATGGTGGAGATCAAAGATTTCCCGGCCATGTGGGCGATGTCGGTGCCGATGGCAAAGGCCATGGGAAAACCCAGGATATTTAATCCCGGGGTCACCATCCAGGCGCCCCCCATGCCGAAAAAGCCGCCGATGATACCTACCCCGATACCCAAAATAATCAAACCGGGCCAGAAGATCGTTACCCCTGATATGGGCATAAGGACGTAGAGCCAATCCATAATGTCCTCCCAAAATAATTATTGCATTACATGAATTAATGTTCGGCCAGTTCCCGGGACTTCAGGTCAATGCCGATATGTCCCATGATGAGGTCCGCCAGCACCCCGAAGAGGAGGCCGACGACGGGAATGGTGACCACGGTGATTATGGTGAAGTAAAGATGACTCTCGTTGTAGAGGTTGGCCCACCAGGCCTCCCAGCCGGTCAGTTTGCGAGTGTCGGCCACCATCACCAGGGGCGCGGCCGCCGGTCCGGCGGCCAGGGCCAAGCTGGGCGCCAGCAGGATGACCATGAATCCGAAACCGATAATCTTTTTCCACAAGCTTTGCATGACTCCATACCCTCCTGAGATTCTTTGCCTTGTTACCTGACGATGGTCACTTCGCAGGGGGCGTTGGCCACCACCTTGGCGGCGGTGCTCCCCATGAGAATCCGGGCCAGCGCCCCGCGACCGGTGGACCCCATGACAATGCGGTCGAATTTGTCATCTTCGGCGCGCCTGATGATGTTGTTGGCCGGCACCAGGCCCTCTTCCAGAATGGTGGCCACCTTGATGCCCTTGGCGTCAAACTCCGCCTTGGCTTTATCCAGCCACTTCTGGTATTCGGCGTTGAGCTTGTCCCGGATATTGCGCATCTCATCCAGGATATCCGAAGCCACGGGAGCCACTGTCATGAGGGTGATCTCGGCTCCCTGTTTTTCGGCCAACTCCAGGGCACGCGCCACCGCCTTGCGGCTGTGCTCGGAGTCGTCGATGGGTACCAACACTTTCATAACCAGACCTCCTTCGATCCCTCTGCAAATCTGTTTTTCCCTGGTTGCCCTTGCAACCCTCGTGAAAATATTCCTAAGAAATGATGCCTCCTGAGAATGAAAAGCAATGCCTGTGCCAAGTTCAAAATAGCGGCAGCATACCTTTATGTCTTTTATTTACAAGCAACTGCTGCAAGCTGGCGGTCGAGGGGAGGCCGGCACGGAGGTTCTTTTTGTCAGGATTTTTTACAAGGTGTAAAAAGGATTGTGACACAGGAGAAAACAGGGTAAGGGCAGAGTCGGGGACCCCATTAATCTTCATGATAATTCCATTGCTTAGAGTTCCCGGGGCCTTCTTCCAACTGGTATGAATTTTGATAAAGTTATGCTAGGGGACAGAGTTTTTGAGGAAATGACCGGCGGCGGCTGGCGTCAGGTTTTATATCCCGGACGCCGTTCCGGATGACCCGGGAAGCACCCGGAAAAGGCAGCGGCAGTGAGCACTATCCTGGACAATCTCAAGGTCCTGTTTCGGTCCTTATTTCGCCTGGAACCCCCGGAGGAGGACATCGGCGCGGTCTTTCGCTTTAAGTACGGCCTGTTCAAAGAGCTTTTGACCTCGAATACCCAGCTCCTGGACATCATCACCGACCTGGAGGAGAAGCTCCAGGGGCATCAACTCTTCGGCATGTCCTACGTCAGGTCCAACGCCACCCGGGCGGTCTTTCACGCCTTCCGGATGGTGAAAAGCCTGGACGTGCTGTCCGGCCACCGCTACCCCATGCTCTATCCAGTCCTGGAAGGCATTCATCAGAAAATCAAGGCGGAACTCGAGCAAAAAAAGGAGATCCATGCCCCGGCCCTGGTCCTGCCCTATGCCGGGATCACCAAGGACATGACCGATTGGGTGGGGGGCAAGAGCGCCCACCTGGGGGAGGTGCAAAACCGCCTGCATCTGCCGATACCTGCGGGGTTTGCCATCACCACCGCGGCGTACGAGGCCTTCCTGGACGAAAACGACCTGGTGGAGGAAATCAACAAAAGAAAACTGGCCATCGATAACAACGACCTGGAAACCATCCGGGAGGCGAGCGAGGAAATTCAGGGGATGATCAACTCGGCCCGGGTTCCCCCGGCCCTGGAAGACGCCATCCTTAAGGCGTATGCCCATCTGTCTGAGTCTTTGGCCCACGGCCAGGCCCAGCCCCGGGTGTCCCTCAGAAGCAGCGCCATCGGCGAGGACAGCGAACTTTCCTTTGCCGGGCAGTACCTCACCGTCTTAAATGTGACCTCGGAAAATCTGCTGGCCAGCTACAAGGCGGTGCTTGCCAGCCTCTACACCCCCCGGGCCATCTCCTACCGCCTGGTCAAGGGCATAAGGGATGAAGACCTCGCCATGAGCGTCGCCTGCCTGCAGATGGTCGACTCCGTGGCCAGCGGCGTCATGTATTCCCGTCATCCCGTCCTGATCATGGAAGACACTGTCATTATCAACGCGGTCTGGGGGCTGGGGGCCTATGCGGTCGAGGGCATTTTGACCCCCGACAATTACAGGGTTGCCAAAGATGCGGCTCTGACCATCCTCGAGACGACCATTCAGCCCAAGCCGGTGCAGTTGGTGAACAGCCCCGGGGGCGGGGTGGAAGAGATCCCGGTGCCGCCTGCGCGCCGGGAGGCTCCCTGCCTTACCCCCGAGGAAATCAAGACTCTGGCCTCTTACGCCATAAAGCTCGAGGAGCATTACGGCGTCCCCCAGGATATTGAATGGGCCCTGGACCAGGAGGGCCGTCTGCTGGTGCTGCAGGCCCGGCCGCTGCGCCTCAGGTCCCGGGAGGAGAGTGTATCGGCCATTCCCCGGCTACCGGGATACCCTGTCCTGGTGGAGGGGGGGGCAGTGGCCTGCGCCGGCGTGGGCTCAGGACCTGCCTACCTCGTGGGCGATGTGGAAGATCTGAAGGATTTTCCCGAGGGCGCGGTCCTGGTGGCCAAACATTCCTCCCCCAAGTTTGTCATGGTGATGCGCCGGGCCCAGGGCATTGTCGCCGATCATGGCAGTGTCAGCGGACATATGGCCGCATTGACCCGGGAGTTCGGCGTGCCCACCATTTTGGGGGTCGAGGGCGCCACCGGGACCATCACCCCGGGGATGGAAGTAACCGTGGATGCCTATTCGGGGCGGGTCTACCAGGGCCGGATCCCGGAGCTCCTTAAGCTGCAGCGGCCCCGGGAAACCCACCTGATGGGCACCCCGGTTTACCAGACCCTGCGACGCATCGCCGACCTGGTGGTGCCCTTGCATCTCCTCGACCCCCAGGCCCCCACCTTCACTCCGGAAAGCTGCCAGTCCCTCCACGACATCAGCCGCTTTGTGCACGAACTGTCGTATAAGGTCATGTTTCAGGTCAGCGACCACATCTCTTATGAGAAAGGTGGGGCCGTCAAGTTGGCCGCCCCCATTCCCCTTGATTTGTATATCGTGGATTTAGGGGAAGGCCTGGTGAATCGCGCCCCCCGGGCCCAACGGGTGACCGTGGAAAACATTGCCTCCATGCCCTTTCAGGCCCTCCTGCGGGGGATGCTGCACGAAGATTTGCGGGGCCTGGAACCCCGTCCCATCCATCTTTCGGGACTCCTGTCGGTGATGCGGGAGCAGATGCTGTCCGGGCCGGGGGAACGGTTCGGGGACCGCAGCTACGCGGTGATTTCGGCGAAATACCTCAATTTCAGTTCCCGGGTGGGCTATCATTACAGCATTCTGGATTCTTATTGCGGCGACAACATCAACAACAATTACATCACCTTTTCTTTCAAGGGGGGCGCGGCCGACGATGTGCGCCGCAATCGCCGGGTGCGGGCCATCGCCAAGGTCATGGAGCGACAAAATTTCACCGTCAAGGTCAAGGGCGATCAGGTGGATGCCCGGCTCCTGAAATATCCCCGGCCCGTCATTGAAGAAAAATTGGAGATGATCGGGAGATTACTCCTGTTCACCCGCCAGATGGACATGTTGATGGACAGCGAATACAGCGTGGAGGCCGTGGTTCAAAATTTTCTGGCCGGCAACTACCGATATGACCAGGCCCTGATCGACCAACTGCGCCAGGGCCAAGCGAATGCGGCCGGCACCGGCGCCAGGTCCGGACCGGGTGAGCCGGGGAACTGAGGTAAGGTGACCCTGCCTCAAACGGAAAGTCAGGCACCTTGGGCCATCGTTGCCGATGGGGACCATAACAAGATGGGCGCATACTTCATCCTCCTGATGGCTATTGCCATCCAGTTTACCGCAGCGGTCCTGGCCCTGCGTCTGGTGTGGATCACCAAGAAGACCTTCGCCTGGACGTCCATTGCCATCGCCATTGTCCTCATGGGCCTAAGAAGGTGTTTTACGGCCTATGAGTGGTATTCCCGGGGCATGGCCCTCCTGCCGGTGGATATCAGCCAGGAGATTGTCGGTCTCGCCACCACGGTCTTCATGTTGGTGGGGGTAGCCCTGATCGCCCCCTTGTTTGCCGAGATCAAGCGCTCGGAAGACCTCCTCCGGGAACGGGTGGAGGAGCGGACCGCAGCATTAAATAAATCCTATCAGGCGTTACAGGTGGAACTGGAGGAGCGCCAACAGGCCGAGGAGGCCCTGCGCACATCCGAAGAGAAGTTCCGCACGATGGCCGACTTTACCTATGACTGGGAGTACTGGGTCGCCCCGGATGGCAGCTACAACTATATCTCGCCGTCCTGTGAGCGGGTCACCGGACACAGCGCCGACGATTTTATGCGGGATCCGGATCTCCTGGGCAAGATCACCCACCCGGACGACCGGGAGCTGGTTGTTGATCACATCCGTGAGGAACTGTCCGGCACCAAGGTGCGCTCCCTCTTTTTCCGCATCCTTACCACGAGTGGCGGGCAGCGGTGGATCGCCCATATCTGTCAACCGGTGTTCAGCTCCGACGGCCGCCATCTTGGCCGTCGCATCAGTAACCGGGATATCACCAAATACAAACAGGCTGAGGATGAGAAAATCAAACTGGAGACCCAGTTGCGCCAGGCCCAGAAAATGGAGGCCATCGGCACGCTGGCCGGAGGCATTGCCCACGACTTCAACAATATCCTCACCCCCATCATCATGTTCAGCGAGATCGCCCAGCGGGAATTGGACGTCGACCATCCCATCCGCCCTTACCTCGACCAGGTGCTCAAATCCAGCAAGCGGGCCTCGGACCTGGTGAAGCAAATCCTCTCCATCAGCCGCCAGACCGAACGCAAACCGACCTTTATGGAGCTCGGCCCCATCGTCAAGGAATCCCTCAAGCTGTTGCGGGCTTCTCTGCCGGCCACCATCGAAATCCAGCAGGACCTCAGTCCCGAGGCAGGCTGGATAATGGCAGACCCCACCGAGATTTACCAGGTGGTCATGAATCTTTGCACCAACGCGGCTCACGCCATGCAGGAGACGGGGGGGGTTCTGGGGGTGCGCCTGAAAAACATCACCCTGGACCAGCCGGTGTCAGCCTTCGGCCTGGACTTAAAGCCGGGGCTCTATCTCAGCCTGGCGGTCCGGGACAGCGGCCATGGCATCCCTCCGGAAATCGTGGAGCGGATCTTCGAGCCGTATTTCACCACCAAGGATATCGGGGAGGGCACCGGCCTGGGGCTGGCCCTGGTCCACAGCATCGCCAGGTCCTGCGGCGGCGGCATCGAAGTGGCCAGCGAGCCCGGGAAAGGGACCACCTTTCAAGTATTCTTTCCCGTCCTGGAAAATGCGGACCTGACCGAATCAGAAGCGGTGGCGCCGTTGCCCGAGGGGAGCGAAAGAATTTTGCTGGCGGACGATGAGCCGGACATTGTGGCGGCGGTGAAAATCATTCTGGAGAAGCTGGGGTACCAGGTGGAGACCTTCAGCAACGGGCAGGAAGCCCTGGAAGCCTTCTGGGCCGATCCGGACCGTTTCGATCTTATCTTTACTGATCAAACCATGCCCCAGTTGACGGGTGTGGAGCTGGCCCAGGAAATCGTCAAGGTTCGGCCCCATCTGCCGATTATCATCTGTACGGGTTTTAGCGAATCGATACCCCCTGAGCAGATCAGGGCCTTAGGGATCGGAGAACTTCTTATGAAGCCCCTGACCCCGAACCGTCTGGTCGAGTCAGTTCGCCGGGGGCTGGACGCCAAAAAGAAGTTAGGCGAGTCTAACTACAACCCTTAACACCGCAATATTATCGGAACATCAAATTTCGCCTGGCTCAATCCTCTTGCGGAGAAGGCATGGAAGACAAACAATATCGGCAATTCAGGTGGCAGATAACCTTAACCAAAATCCTGTTCTCCATCATCCCCCTGTTCATCCTGGCGGCCGCTCTCTATTACCATTTCAGCGTCTCCTACACCGACAAGGTCATGGAAAGGCTCAGGACCCTGGCAGGCAACCGGCAGGCCTCCCTGGATCTGTTCCTGGATGAAAGGATCTCCCAACTGACCACCCTGGCCTATACCAGTACTCATGCCGAGTTGAGTGATGAAGAATACCTGAACAAAGTCTTGCAGATCATGCAGGCCCGTTCCCGGTCTTACATCGATCTGGGCGTCATCGACCAGAACGGCGATCATCTGGCCTACGTGGGGCCCTATCACAACGTGCTCAAAGGGGTTAATTACCGCCACGAGCCCTGGTTTGACGCAGTCTTGAGTACGGGCATTTATGTGAGCGATGTCTTTTTGGGTTTCAGGAAGGTGCCCCACTTCATCATTGCCGTGGTGGTCCGGGAAAAAGGCCAAAATTTGATCTTGCGCGCCACCATTGATTCGGATGTCATTGACAACATTGTGCACGCCGCCTGGACCGGCACCAGCGGCGATGCCTACCTGATCAACCGGGAAAATTTGTTGCAGACGAAACCCCGCTTTGGTGGTAATCTGTTGGAGCCTGCGCCTGGACCGGATTTTTCCTCCACAGTCGGCACCCGGGTCGAAGAAATCACCTACAAAGGCGAGACCGGTCTTTTTGCGGCCACCCAGATCAAGATAAAGAAATGGGTGCTCGTCATCAAAGAAGACCCCAAGGAGCCGCTGGCGCCCCTGCTCCGAGCCAAGTACCTGGTGGCCTTCCTCTTACTCCTGGGTTTGGGTCTCATCATCCTCGGCTCGGTGCTCACCACGAGAACCGTGTTGAATCGCCTGATCCAGAGTGACAAGGAAAAAGCCAAAAGCGATGAAGTGATGGTCCACGAAAGCAAAATGGCCGCCCTGGGCAAGATGGCCGCCGGGGTCGCCCACGAAATCAATAATCCCCTGGCGGTCATCGCTGAGGAAGCGGGCTGGATGAAGGATCTCCTCAAAGAGGACGACGTGGCCCAGAGCCAGAACTTTAAAGAATATCAAGAATCCATCAAAAAGATTGAATACCACGTGGAACGGGTCAAGAAGGTGACCCACCGCCTGCTGGGCTTTGCCCGCCGGATGGAACCCACGGAAGAGAAGGTCATGGTCAATCAGATCCTGGAGGAATGCGTCGGCTTCCTGGAAAACGAGGCCCGCTACCGCAACATCAACATCAACAAAGAACTCGCCCCGGACCTCCCCACCACGGCCAGCGATTCCAGTCAACTGCAGCAGGTGTTTCTCAACATCCTCAACAATGCCATTGACGCCATGGGCAAGGATGGCGCTATCACCCTGAGAACTCTCTATCAACCTGAAACCCGCCAGATTGCCATCAAGATTACCGATACCGGCCCGGGGATGACCCAAGAAACCATTGAGAAAATTTTTGATCCCTTTTTCACCACCAAGGAAGTGGGCAAAGGTACCGGCCTGGGACTGTCCATTTCCTACAGCATCATAGAAAAACTGGGTGGCACCATTTACGTGGACAGCAAAGTAAGTAAGGGCACCACCTTCACCATAAAACTCCCGGTAAGATGAAGCAACATGTTTGACAAAAACCTTAAAGGAGCTACCTCATGGATAACTTTAAAATTCTCATCGTGGATGATGAAAATGACTTCCGGGAGACCATTATCAAGCGCCTGAGGGCCCGCAAGATCGATATCGAAGGCGCCGACAGCGGCCCCAAAGCCCTGGAGATGCTCGACGCTCAGGACTTCGACGTCATCGTCCTGGACGTCAAGATGCCGGGCATGGACGGCATCGAAACCCTGCGGGAGATCAAACTCAAAAAACCCCTGGTGGAAGTAATCATGCTCACCGGCCATGCCTCGGTGGAATCGGGCATCCAGGGCATGCAACTGGGCGCCTTTGATTATGTCATGAAACCCGTGGCGTTAGATGACCTGATGGACAAGCTCCGGCAGGCTAATGAAAGGAGATTGATCCAGCTGGAGTACCATAAGTAGGCTGCCCGGCGCCGGGCTCGGAGCTCCGGCCGAGTCATGCAAAAAAATTCGCCCTCCTCCCAACTTATGACCCTTCTCCCGCATCTGCGGGATAATCTTCCCGTTTATGCCACCGCCCTGGTGCTGGCGCTCCTGGCCGTGCCCCTGGGCTTTCAAGGGGGCCTGCCGTACGCCCTGGCCGCCGGGCTGTTGGCGGCCCTGTCCTTTTTTACGGTGAGACAGGTGCTGCGCCAGAAAGAGGCGGCCGAACGCCGGAAGGAATTAAGCGACGAGCAACTGCTGCAATCCCAGAAGCTGGCCGCCATCGGGGAACTCTCCGCGGGCATCGCCCATGAAATCAACAATCCCCTGGCCATCATCCGCCAGGAAGCCGAGTGGCTCCTCCGTCTCTTCAATAAAGATTCCCCTCCGGACGCCACAGAAACCAAAACCGGTCTGACCGAGATCGTCCGCCAGGTGGACCGGGCCCGGGAAATCACCCACAACCTGCTGAATTTTGCCCGCCGGCGTCAACCCGTGGTGCAGGCGGTGGAGCTCAACCGCATCATTCTCGACATGACCCTGCTGGTGGAGAAGACCGCGCCGCAGAGCCGCCTCAACCTGGTAAAACACCTGCAGCCGGATCTGCCTTTGATCGCCAGCGACGGCCCTCTGCTCCGCCAGGTGATCTTGAACCTGCTCAATAACGCCATCCAGGCCGCGGGCCAGGACGGCACCATCACCGTCATCACCCGGGTGGCAGACGACGGCCAGGTCATGGTCCAGGTTAACGATACCGGCTGCGGCATCCCCAAGGAACATCTGGCCCAGATCTTTGACCCCTTCTTCAGTACCAAGCCCCAGGGTAAGGGCACCGGCCTCGGTCTGGCCATCTGCCACGGCATCATCGAGAGATTGGGGGGGGAAATTTCCGTGACGAGCGTTCTAGGCCAGGGCTCGAGCTTCACCATCAAGCTCCCGCAATCCCTGGAGCAGAGGGGGATTTAACCATGACCGCACTGCCCAAGATTCTCCTGGTTGACGATGAGGAGCGCTTCCGGTCCAACCTGAAAAAGATGCTGACGGCTGAGGGCTTCGAGGTCAGTGAGGCGAATAGTGGGCAGAAGGCCCTGGAGGAGTTGGCTTTACACGCCTATGACGTGATTCTGCTGGACATGCGCATGCCGGACATGGACGGCCTCACCACCCTGGCAGCCATCAAGGAGCGCCACCCGGACCCGGAAGTGATCATCCTCACCGGTCACGCCTCGGTGGATGCCGCGGCGGAGATCATCCGGCTGGGCGCCGCCGAGTTCCTTCTCAAACCCTGCCCCCTGGAAGAAGTTATCGCCAAGATCGAAACCGCTTTTGAGCGCAAACTGGCCCGACAGGAATAACTTCAACTCACAGACAATCAGGAGTAATACCAAGTTGCAGTCTAACGGCAATTAATAATCCAATCGCAGCCTGTGGTGGAGGCGACCAAGTCCTGGTCATTTTCCAGGGCTAGTAACGCCTCCACCAGGCGATCTTCCACGGCATCCAGGCTGTTAAAAACTTCGTTGGCGAACCATTTTTCCCTGATC
>Ga0207862_1000342_pt1 | contig 13886 bp, 9 predicted proteins | sample LuqExpMetageno81_FD_187838 | JGI IMG/M metagenome (GOLD analysis project Ga0207862, IMG submission 187838) | Tropical forest soil microbial communities from Luquillo Experimental Forest, Puerto Rico - Sample 81 (SPAdes) | ecosystem: Environmental > Terrestrial > Soil > Tropical forest ... | reverse complement strand
GGTGGTTTCATAGAAGTAGTTCTCGGCCCAGGGCCCACCGTAAGCGACGATTAGCGTCGGGGTATAGAAGATCCCGGAACGCGACCAGAACTGGACTACGTCGTCAAACAGCGGGGTGATCGGCAAGCTGTGTTCATTGCCGCTGAAGCCATCGATCGCGTGGGTAAGGTCAAGCTTCATGTCGAGCCCACCTTCGGTTGTGGGCATCACGCCGTCTTTTTTGCAGGCCATGACCATCCACTGTCGTTGTTTGCGATTGCCCACGAGGTAGGACTTCAGGTAGGTCGTGCGATAGAACTCGCGGTAGCGACGGACGACATCGTCAGCGTCTTCGAGAGAGCGGAAGTCAGTGTCGGGAAATACGCCGGGACCAGTGGAGTAGAGCCGGGGGCCGATGATGTCGCCGGTGTCGATAAGATCCTGGTAGGCGAACATGTCGTTGGTGGCAGTTTGTGGATCGCGGCCGGCGGTCACGCCATAAGCGAGATTGGCGAGAAAGCTCCAGTTCTCCAGATCCAGTACCCCGCGGCGGATTTCGGTCCAGTGCGGGTGGATGTCGATGAAGCCGGGAACAATGGTCTTGCCCGAAACGTCGATGACCTTGGCGCCGGCGGGGACGGGGATACTGTCGCGCTTGCCGACGGCAGCGATGCGGTTGTCTTTAACGACGATATCGGCTTCTTCGAGCACTTCATCGCCGTGCATGCTGATGACCCGTGCGCCGCGCAGCACCGCTTGGCCGGAGGGCGTGTGGCGCGGAAATTCGAGATTCACAGCCACCAGATCGGGCTTGAGCTTCGGCGGTTTTTTCTTTTCGTCAGTTTTTGCGGTGTCTTCGGGGGATGAGCCTTTCGCTGCAGACTTCGACGGAGCGGTACTCGGCTTTTTGCCTGATTCGTCTTCCGGAGTCTTGGGGGGCTCAAACTCGACTTGATCGAGAGGCAAGCGGAAGAAGGTGGAACCCTCGGCCCAGGTTACGGTTTTTCCGCCGTCCGCAAACCCCATGTAATCGCCGCCGACTTCGGTGATCTTGCGGAGAGGAACCGGAGACTTGGAGACATCGACGGTGACCACCTCGCCACCCATACGCGGGACCGCCAGCAGGTACACCTGGTTGCTGACTTGGGCGAGCGCCCACTTGCCATCGGGGCTGATGCGGACGTCGTCGGCCGGGGCGCCGTCAGGCTTGTCGGGTTGCGGGAACCAGACCTTGCCGACAACCTTCACGATCGTGCGGCGGTCGGTCCCGTCATAGCGAAGCGACATCAAGCCGTTTTCCGAGTAGACGTAGACGCGTTCTGGCTCAGGGCCGAAATGGGGATGGGCTGCGCCGCGTGCAGGAAGAATGAGGTTGGCTTCGCCACCGTCGGAAGGAAGCCAGATCAGATCGAGATTGACGGGGGTGCTGTCCCACTCATCGAATTGCTCTACGTGCCCCTGGCGAGGCGCGCGGAGGGCGACGATGCGTTTGCCATCCGGGGAAAAATTAACGTCGCGGTAGTAGGCGGGGACGCGAGTAAGTTGCTGGGTGCTGCCGCTGCCGTCGGCGCGGGTCTTCCAGATCTGTCCGCCTTCCTGCGCCCAGGTGACGAAGGCGATCCACTGACCGTCAGGCGACCACGCAGGCATGAACTCGCGAGCGGTTGAAGTGGTCAGGCGGTGAGGCGTGCCGCCGGAAATATCCATCACGTAAAGATGAGTAAGCGCGGAAAAGACCAGACGCTTGCTATCCGGTGATTGAACGGGTTGCTGGATAAGTCGCAGCTTGACCGGACCTTGGTCGACGCGCATGTCGAGATTGAGATCGGGACCGAGTTCGCGCGAGACCTTCGCCGTAAAGGGAATCTCTTTGTCGTCGCTCGTGGCGACGGAGATGCGATGGATCTTTCCGCCCCAGGCGATGACAACTTCCTTGCCGTCGGGCGTAAAAGCATAGTTGGGGAGAAAGTCGCGGGTGAAAAGTGATTCCTGGTCGTCCCGTTGGACTGGATATTTCAGCCAGTGCTCCTCGCCGTTCTTGAGGTCGCGGATGCGCAGGCCGGTTTCGGTCTCAACGCGAGTGGCGTAGAGAAGCAGGTTGCCGTCGGGAGAGATTTCCGGGCGCATGGCGCTGCCGGGAGCATCCGTGACCGTGTCTTCATCGCCGGTGACGAGATCGCGGCGGGTGATTTGCGAAACGGGAAAGGTCAAGTTGTAAAAGCCGTTCGGGTGCTGCCGGGAAGTGTAATAGAGATAGCGGCCATCTTTGGAGGGCGAGGCGCCCATCGTGTTGACCCACCGGCGTGGACTCGTATCGGCCTTGGTGTGCGACTTGGTGATTTGCACGCCCGCTCCACCTTTGACGTGGTACATCCAGAGCTCTGAAGCGCCGATGGGGAATTGGGTGAAGCGAGCGGCGATGACGTAGTTGCCGTCAGGGGTCCAGGCAGGCGAGGCGAATTCGCTCTGTTCGTCCTGACTGAGCTGTTTCGGATTGGACCCATCGACGTCGGCGATCCAGACGTTCTCGGAACCGCCGCGGTCGCTGATGAAGGCCATTTTCTTGCCGTCGGGCGAATAGCGAGGCTGGCTGTTGAAGGCCATGCCGCTGGTGAGCTTGTGGGCTTCGCCGCCAATGAAGGGCACGGTGTAGAGACCGCCGATCAGTTCGAAAAGTATGGTCTTGCCATCCGGAGAGACGTCGACCGATAGCCAGGTGCCTTGGTCGGTCGTGAATTCGACGTTGCGCGCGGGCTTTAGAGGAAGGGGTTGGTCTTTCTTTGCGTCGGTCGCAGCGGGGGTCGACTGGTCCTTGCCTTGCGGCTTCTGCGGCACGGCCAAAGAGGCGAGCGGGAGCAACAGGGTGATGCCAAAAATGAAGCAATTCACCGCCATAAGCTTCGTGCGAGGCTTCATAAGCAAGGCCCTCCTGGGCAAAGGGTGCATATGGGGTTGTTTCAGTGTGGCCGTCGAAAAGCACGGGAAGGTTCCCGCGCGAGATCCTGCTCTGACTCGAGAAAGCAGCGCAATTGTACACCGAGTTTGCGGCAAAGCAAGAAAGCGACTGCCCTCTCTTCGAGGGTGGGAACAAGTAGAAGGCGTCCCGATAAAGGCCTGAGGAGGTCGCAGGCTGTACGGGCTGAGGAAATTCTGATTAACTGAAAACATGAAGCGGAGTGAAGCGGCGCGGTACGCAAGATGGTCTGCAATTCTGGCGCTGACGCTGGCTGGGATCACAAGTGGAATCTACGTGCATCGACGCTACGTGGCCGTCGTCGAGAAACGCCATGCGCCTCCGCCGCTGGCGCAGAACGAAGAGAAGCGATCGATCTCGCTGACCTTTTCGAAGGTAGACGCAAACCGAACTGTCTTTACCGTGCAGGCTTCCAAATCGACGGACCTGCGAGGGCAGGACATCAGCCTTCTCGAAGAAGTGAAAATCACGGTGTTTGGGAAGGCAGGCGACCGCAACGATGTGATTCATACGCAAAGTTGCCGGTATGCGAAGGCCGACGGAGGCATTCAGTGCGATGGGAATGTCGTGATCGACCTGCAGAGCGCGGCGGATGCCGAACAAGAAGCGAAAGACCCACGAGCCGTACCAAATGTAATCCACGTCGAGACTACCGGCGTGACGTTTGAGAAGGCCACAGGCCGGGCACAAACCGTGCAACCGGTGAGATTTTCGTTTGTGAATGGAGACGGCGAGGGGGTGGGCGCGGTCTATTTCTCGGAACAAGGCCGGTTGACGCTGGTGAGAGACGTGCGGATCACGATCCACCCGATGGAGGAAGCGGGGAACGCGAAGGGAAGGAAGCCCGGAACAAATAAGGAAGTAGTGTTGAAGGGAAGCAGCCTCGAAATGGAAAAGCTGGTGAAGAAGGTTGTGCTCCTGGGTCCGGCGACAGCGACGACAAGCGAACAGGAATTGAAGGCAGGAGAGCTGGACCTGCTATTGGATGCGCAAAACCGGGCGCAAACGGTGATCGCTGTGCCTGGAACCCTTTCTGAACTGCCGCAGGTAACGGCACAGGGAGCAAAGGGGCCATCGACCTTGCAAGCGGGGAAGCTGACAGCGAATCTGACTCCGGCGGGGTGGATCCGAACGATTGAGGCGGAGAATAGCGTTCATGGAACTTCGGCGAATGGGGAATTCCGGTCAGATACGGGAGAAGTAGAGATGTGGCCGCAGGTGAACCAGGCGAAACTGGTGACGCTGCGAGGGGACGTGAAAGTGGATGGGCGCGACCCACAGAGCGGAACTAAGCGGCACTTGGTGACGGACGCTTTGCAGCTGAGCTTTGCCGGCGGGAAACCGGATGAACCAAGCCGCATACAGCATGCAGAGACGCTTAGCCGGGGAACGATAGAGTGGACCGATACCGGGGGCGCGCGATCCAGGATGACGGCCGACAAGTTGGTCCTGGATTTTGCAGCGACGAAAAAAGCGCAGCAGCTTGTGGCCACCGGCGGCGTGCAGACCGAGCGCGAGCTGACCGGAAGACCGTTACAGACGGCAACCGCTTCGAGAGGCGATGCACAACTGGACGAAACCGGGGGGTGGAGCCAAATTACCTTGCATGGGAAAGTGCATTTGAAGGAAGGCGAGAAAAACGCCGAAGCCGAGGAGGCCGTATTCGTGAAGGCCTCGCAAACTTCCGTGCTGACCGGACAAGCTTTCGTGCGCGACGAAGGAAGCGAGACGCGCGCGACCAAAATTACATTCCACCAAGCAACGGGAGACATTGAGGCGGAAGGCAAGGTGCGGAGCACGGATTTTTCCGCGAAGACGAGTACAGTGCAATTGAGTCCAGCGCCATCGAATATCTCTTCCGACCGCCTACAAGGAAATTCGAAGAGCGGAAGAGCGCTCTACACGGGCCACGCGCGGTTGTGGCAAGGGCCATCCGTGATGGAAGCGGATTCGATCGAACTGCTGCGAGACACCCGGGTGTTGAACGCCAGGGGAAATGTGCGCGGCGTGTTTCCACAAGAGGGTCAGAGAGATGCCAAGACGAAGCAACCATCGATCTGTCATTTTTCGTCCGGGACTCTGACGTTCTGGGACCTGGAGAATCGTGCGCACTTGGAAAAGGACGTCATGGTGCAGTCGGCCGACCAGCGGATGAGAGCGCCGGTGCTGGACCTGTACTTCAATCGCGAGGCCAATGGGAAACAAGGAAGCGAAGGCACACTGCAACTCACGCGAGCCGTGGGAACAGGCGGAGTGATGGTGGAGCAGGGAGAACGGCGAGGAACGGCAGAACACGGGGTTTACGTGGCCGAGGATCAAAAATTCGTGCTGAGCGGAGGAACGCCGACGCTTTACGATGCAACGGAAGGCACCACGACAGGGCGCGAATTGACCTTCAATATTGCGGATGATACGATCACCGTCGACTCGGGAAATGGAACGCGAACGCTGACCAAGCACCGGGTGCAGAGATAATGGGACTGCCCCGCGGTCCGGCGTGAAGCGGAATGCCCACACTTCAAGGCGTCGACCTCAGCAAATCCTATCGCGGACGCAAGGTAGTCGATAACGTAGAACTGGAAATCGGCCAAGGTGAGGTTGTGGGCTTGCTCGGTCCCAATGGGGCGGGCAAGACCACGACGTTCTACATGATCGTAGGCCTGGCGCGGCCGGATTCGGGACGGGTGCTGTTAAACGGCGAAGAAATCACCGATTTGCCAATGTATTTGCGGGCCCGGAACGGGATCAGCTACCTGCCGCAAGAGCCTTCAGTCTTCCGCCAACTCACAAGTGAAGAAAATCTACTAGCAGTACTAGAAACCTTACCATTGACGCCGGAGCAACAACGGGACAGGCTGGAAGAGTTGTTGGCACAGATGGGCCTCGAGATGGTTCGCCACAGCAAGGCCTACATGCTGTCCGGCGGCGAGCGGAGGCGGCTTGAGATCGCGCGCTCGCTAACGTTGCAGCCGTCGTTTATCTTGCTGGACGAGCCCTTTTCAGGGATTGATCCGTTGACAGTGAAGGATTTACAGGACTTGATTCGCGAGTTGAGCCGATCGGGTATTGGTGTTTTGATCACCGATCATAACGTGCGGGAAACCCTGACCGTGACGGACCGCGCCTACATCGTGAATCATGGGAAAATCATGAAGAAGGGCACACCCCAGGATTTGAGCAACGACCCGGAGGTACGGCGGGTCTACCTTGGGGATAGCTTTCGCCTCAATTAGGTTTATCCTAGGGGCTGAGAAACCAACTGATGGCTTGGCAGGGGCTCAAACTTAACCTGAAGGTAGCGCAGAAGCAGATTCTGACGCCCGGACTCGTGCAGATGGTCAGCGTGCTTGCGCTGAACCGACTGGAACTGCGCGAGATGATCAACCAGGAGATGATTGCCAATCCGGTCCTCGAAGAACTTTCCGAGGAAGCCACCGTAACGGACAACTACAGCGACGAGACCTTTGTGAAAAACGAAACGGAGAAGGTGCCGGAGAAAGAGGCGAGCAATCCGTTTGACGAGTTCGATGTGGGAACGTTCTTCAATCAGTACCTGGACACAGGTGGGGACGGCGGGCAGTCGCAGGAGCGGGAAATTTCGGAGCGGCCGTCGTTCGAAAAGTTTTTGTCGTCTCCGGCAGGGTTGACAGACCATCTGACGTGGCAGCTGAGCGTGACGATTTGTTCGGACACGGTGAGGGAGATCGTCGAGAACATCATCGGCAACCTCGACGAAAACGGGTACCTGACGGCTTCGACGGAAGAGTTGGCTCAGGAAGCGAAATATTCGCAGGATGACCTGGACGATGCGCTGGCAGTCGTGCAGGATTTCGACCCCATCGGCGTGGGCGCGCGGGACTTGCGGGAGTGCCTGTTGCTGCAGTTGAAGGCGTTCGATCCGCAAAACACCCTGGCGCAGCAGATTGTCTCTGACCACCTGAAGCAAGTGCAGGCAAATCAGTTGAAAGAAATCGCCCGGGCATTAAACCGACCCCTAGACATCGTGAAGCACGCCATCGAAGCGATCAAGAAACTCGATCCCCGTCCCGGGCTGCGATACAACAAGACGGAACCGAGGCTGGTAGAACCGGATGTGTACTTCCGGAAAGTCGACGACCAGTGGCAAGTGTTCCTGAACGAAGACGATATGCCACAGTTGCGGCTGAGCCCGACCTACCGACGCTTGCTGACACGGGACGCGGCTGACAAGGATGTGCGGAATTACGTGAAGGAACGCTTTACGGCGGCGATCCAGTTAATGAAGAACATCGAGCAGAGGAAACACACGATTCTGCGAGTTTGCCAGTCGATCATCGCGCGGCAAGGGGAATTTCTGGACCATGGACCGGACGCGCTAAAACCCATGATGATCAAGGAAGTGGCGGAAGAGGTGGGTGTGCACCCGTCGACGGTGAGCCGGGCGGTGGCGAGCAAGTACGCGCATACCCCGCAGGGAGTGATCGAACTGCGGTCATTCTTCAGCGAAGCGGTGAACGGGCCTGAAGGCGGCGGGATGTCGCTGCTGACACTGAAGCGGCTGGTGAAGAAAATGATCGATGAAGAAGATGCCACGAAGCCGCTCACTGACGAGCAGATTGCAAAAAAGTTGGAAGAGAATGGGATCCAGGTAACGCGACGAACGGTGGCGAAGTACCGGGAAGACATGAGGATTCCGAGCACACACCAGCGCCGAGTGAAGAGTTAATCCAGCCGAAACCGTGAAGCGCCAAACCCGCCATTCACGAAACCCAGGAAACAGAAATAAGGGACGACAACTTGTCGTTCTGACCGGTCTCTCGGGATCAGGGAAGAGCACGGTGCTCAAGGCGTTTGAGGACATGGGCTACTACTGCGTGGACAACCTGCCCGTGGAGCTGATCCCCATTTTCGCGGAGTTGCATGCGGCGGGAGAAGGCGACTTCTCGCGGGCGGCACTGCTCGTGGATGCGCGCGAGGGTTTGCAACTGGAAAAACTACCAGGCTTGTTGAAGCACTTGCGGCGGGAGCATCCGATCATCCTGGTGTTTATCGAGGCGCATGAGGATGCGCTGCTCCGGCGGTACAGCGAAACCAGGCGGCCGCATCCGTTGGGAAAAGATTTCTCGGTGCGCGAGAGCCTGAATCACGAGCGCATGCTGATGGAGCCGATCCGCAAACTCGCGGACGCGGTAATCGATACTTCGCAGTTTAATGTCCACGAATTGCGGCATTTCATCAATGCGAGGTTTAAGAGCGAAAACGCCGCGCCGCTGCTCGTGTCCTTGGTAAGCTTCGGCTACAAGTTCGGTGTGCCGACCGATGCGGACCTGATGTTTGACGTGCGATTCTTACCCAATCCGCATTTTGTGACGAAGCTGCGGCGGTTTACGGGAAAAGATCCAAAGGTGCGTCGGTACATCCAGTCGTTTCCACAGACGGGAGAGTTTCTGAGGCGGATCCAGAGCCTGCTGGCCTATTTGATTCCGCACTACGTCGAGGAAGGGAAGAGCTATCTGACAATTGCATTCGGGTGCACCGGGGGAAAACACCGGTCGGTCATGATGGCGGAGTGGCTCGAGAAGGCGCTCCGGAAAAAAGGATTTGCCACGCGCGTTGTTCATCGCGACATCAGCAAGTAGAGCCTGGCGCAGAAAGTGATTTTGGGCGGGGTCGAAAACTTGACACATTGCGCTGCAGCCGAATAGCGTACCAAGAGGGGTGTTGCAGAGTTTTTCCGGGAGCAGGGAGTGGGTTTTCTTTTTTCGCCACAACTGAAACGGTTGCTGGGTTACGTGAGGCCGTATAGCGCGCGGCTGGTGGTGGGGATCATCCTAGTCGGGTTCGTGGCAGCCGCGGAAGGAACGATCGCGTTCATGGTGCGGCCGGCGGTCGACTTTGTGCTGCACCCAGAGAAATTCTCCTACAACCTGCCTCTGGTCACGCTGCCCTGGAACGGGCAAGTCATTTACCTGAACAAATTCTTTCCGTCGAGCATTCACAACGTCTGGACGATTTTTTCCATCACGCTATTGATCTTGTACGCAAGCAAGGCGATCGCGGAGTACATCGGGCTAACGCAGATCCAGTATGCGGGATTAGCGGCGATTCGGGATTTGCGGAACGCGTTCTACGAGAGAGTCATCCGCCAACCGATGGGCTTTTTCCAGCACAACCCGACGGGCCGCTTGATTTCGGTGGCAATCAACGACGTGGACCGCACGCGGTTTGCGATGAGTGAATATCTGGCCGACCTATTCATGAAGAGCTTTACGTTTCTGGCGTTCGTTGCGGCGATGCTGATCCTGAACTGGAAGCTGGCGCTGGCCACGACCGCGCTGCTGCCGGTCGTCATCCTGCCGGTGAACAAACTCGGAAAGAAAATCCGGCTCTCGGCGGAGAAAAGCCAGACAAGGCTCAGCGACTTGAGCCAGATTGTAGAAGAGACCGTAAGCGGGAACCGGGTCGTGAAAGCGTTCGGTATGGAGGACTTTGAGGTCCGGAAGTTTCACGAGATTGCACGGCGGCTTTTGCGGGAAAACATGCGATGGGTGCGCGCGGCGGTCATTACTTCACCGCTGATGGACCTCGTCGGGGGAATTGTGATTCCCCTACTGCTGTTCTACGCGCGCAATCAGATTCAGCGCGGGGAGATTACAACGGGCGGGTTCTTTGCATTCCTATACGCGATGTTCAACGCGTATATGCCGCTAAAGCGCATGGGATACGTCTACCAGCAATTCCAGGCCGCGCAGGGAGTGAGTCAGCAGGTGTTCGCGTATCTGGACCGGGAAGAGGAGGCCATTGATCAGGCAGGAGGGAAGACGCTAGGGAAGCTGAGTCGCGAGATTGCTTTCGAAAACGTGGCGTTCACCTACGATCCCATCAGCGCGCCGGTTTTGCAGAATATCTGGCTTAGAGCGCGCAAGGGAGAAGTGGTGGCGCTCGTGGGTACGAGCGGAGCGGGGAAAACAACCCTCGTGAACCTGATTCCGCGGTTCTATGAACTGACTGGCGGGAGCATCCAGATTGACGGAGTGGACATCCGGGAAGTGACACTGCGGTCGCTGCGAGCGCAGATCGCGATGGTGACCCAGGAAAATATTTTATTTCACGATACGGTGCTGAACAACATTTGTTACGGGATGAGCGGGGTGCCACGGGAGCGAGTAGTCCAGGCGGCTCAAGCCGCGCTCGCACACGATTTCATCATGGATCTGCCGCAAGGATACGATACGGTGATTGGAGAGCGCGGTACGCGCCTAAGTGGAGGGCAGCGGCAGAGAGTCGCGATCGCGCGCGCCATTTTGAAGGATTCACCGATTCTGATTCTTGACGAAGCGACCTCGGAGCTGGATTCAGAATCAGAAATGTATGTGCAAAAGGCGCTAAGCAATTTGATGGAGGGGCGCACCGTATTTGTGGTCGCGCACCGCTTGGGAACCATCCGTAAAGCCGATAAAATTCTTGTACTGGAGGAAGGGCGGATACGGGAAAGCGGAACACATGCAGAGCTGCTGGCAAAGGGCGGGAGCTACGCGCGGCTGCACGAACTGCAGTTTGCCGATGAAGAAGTACTGGCGCCGGCCGAGGCGCCGAACCCTGATCCCGCCGGACCGAGCGATAAGAGATGAGCGCAAAGGATTCAGTCGAAGCACGAACCTCGACGGGGGATAAACCGGAATGCCGGTCGATGACGGGATACGCAATGGTTCGCGGGGATTTCAACGGCTGGGCGATCCGGGTGAGCGTAAAAAGCGTGAATCACCGCTTTTTGGATGTGAAACTGCGAATGCCGGATTCGCTCGAGCCGTATGAACATCGATTACGACAGGCAGTCCGCGAACAAATTCACCGCGGGCACATCGATATTCACGTATACGCGGAGCCGGGTGGGGCTGCGCCAGTGCACGTGAACCGGGAATTGCTGAAGGCTTACGTGAGTGCAGCGGAAGAACTACGGGAGCAGACCGGCGGCAAGGCTGAACTGGATCCGGTGTCTTTGATGCGTCTGCCGGGAGTGATTACGGGACTGGCATCGGCGCTGCCCGACACCGACGAGGAGCAGGAAGAGTTCGGCAAGGAGCTGGAGCGATATTTGCACGAAGCCTTGACCAAAATGGATGAAATGAGGCGGACGGAAGGGCGCCATCTGACGCGTGAGCTGCGAGGGCGCGTGACGCGAATCGAAGAGCGCGCTGAGCAGGTCCGGGGGCTTGTTGGAACGTTGCGGCCAGCGTTCACGAGAAGGCTGGAAGCGAGGTTGAAGGAACTGCTGAATGGAACGACCGTGGATCCATCGCGGCTAGCGCAGGAGGCGGCGCTGCTTGCCGAACGAAGCGACATCAGCGAGGAGTTGGACCGGTTGCAGAGCCATCTGCAGCAATTCTCGAGACTCCTGGACGGCGCTGGCGAGTTGGGAAAGAAACTGGATTTTCTGCTACAGGAGATGCACCGGGAAGCCAACACCATGTTGTCGAAAACGCCCGGAGTCGAAAGCGAAGCATTGGCGATCACGGGGCACGCACTGGAGATCAAGGCTGAGATTGAAAAATTGCGCGAGCAGGTTCAAAACATCGAATGAGTGGCGGAACCGGCGTTGAACCGTTGGTGCTGATCGTGTCCGGTCCCTCGGGGTCGGGAAAAAGCACTCTGGTGCAGAAGGTTCTGGAGTTGTCGGGAACCATGCCTTCGATTTCGTACACAACGAGGCCGAGGCGGGGAACCGAGGCGAGTGGAAAATGCTATGATTTTGTTACTGAGGCGGAATTCGTCGCCATGGTGGCCCGGGGTGAGTTTCTCGAATACGCACAGGTCTTCGGGAAGCATTCCTACGGAACACCAAAAAAATGGCTCGAAGAGTCAAAACTCCGTGGACTGGACCTGGTGCTCGAAATAGACATCCAGGGCGCAGCGCAGGTGAAGCAAAAGTTGCCGGAATCGGTGGCAATCTTTATACTGCCACCCTCGCGAGAGGAGCTCGAACGGCGATTGAGGAGCCGCGCGCAGGATTCGGACGAAGAAATCGCGCGGCGGCTTTCGAAAGCGCGCGAGGAAATCGCCGCGAGCGAGACGTTGTACGATTTTTGCGTGGTGAACGATGACGTGGAGCGGGCGGGCAAAGAGGCGCAGGCGATTGTAATCGCGTTGCGATGCTCGAGTGCACGGCGGCGCGATCGCGTGAACCAATTACTGGCATCATTTGGAGGGTAAGATACTCATGACCGTGCAAACAAAAGCTCCGGAGAGCCAGTTTGCTTACGTAGTGCTGGCGGCGCGGCGAGCGCGCCAGATCATGGCTGGAGCGCCACCGCTGGTGGAAAACCTTCGCACACTGAAGGCGACACGGATCGCCTGCGAAGAGGTCAATCAGGGCCTGATCGAATACGATTTCACAGAGCCAGGAACGACCAACGAAGAAAAGGAAGCGAGCAAGCGCCGGAAGTAGGAGCGCGAGGAATTCATGCGCATCACCCTGGGCGTGACGGGCGGGATTGCAGCGTATAAATCGGCGGAATTGGTTCGCCGGCTTCAGGATGAAGGGCACACGATCCAAGTGGTAATGACGCGTGCGGCGCGCGAGTTCATTACACCCCTTACTTTTGCGGCCCTGAGCGGGCAGCGGGTCATTACGGACCTTTTTTCGAGCTCAGCGAGTGGCGAAAACAACCTCGAATCAGCCATCGACCACATTGCCGTGGCTCAGCGAACCGATCTGCTGCTCGTCGCGCCGGCGACAGCGCACATCCTTGCGAAATTTGCGCGAGGGTTCGCTGACGACTTTCTGACTACGCTGTATCTGGCGTCGACCGCACCGGTTGTAGTGGCTCCGGCAATGAACGTGAACATGTGGCAGCACAAGGCGACGCAAGAGAACCTGGCGACGCTACGCGCGCGCGGCGTGCGGGTCGTGGAGCCGAACGAGGGCTACTTGGCGTGCGGAATGACGGGCTCCGGGCGGCTTGCGAGCCAAGAAGAGATTTTGAAGGCCGTTGAGGAAGTGCTGCAAGGACAGCAGGACCTAGTTGGGGAAAGGGTTCTCGTGACTGCGGGACCGACGCGCGAGGACATCGACCCGGTGCGCTTTTTGACTAACCGATCATCGGGGAAGATGGGATACGCTGTGGCTGAGGCGGCAGCCCGACGTGGAGCAAAAGTCGTGCTGGTCAGCGGGCCAACGGCTCTTGAAACACCACAGAGTGTGGAACGTGTCGATATTCGCAGCGCCCAAGAAATGCTGCTCGCGGTTCAAGCGCAGTTTCCAGGGTGCACGCTGGCGATTTTTGCCGCGGCCGTAGCGGATTACCGCGTGGCGGAACCGTCAGAGTCCAAAATTAAGCGTATGCACGATACGCTGACTCTTCGGCTGGAGCCGAACCCGGATATCCTGGCCACGGTAGCACGGGAAAAGGGTAACCGGCTGGTGGTGGGATTTGCCGCGGAAACCGAAAACGTGGCGGAGAACGCGAGAAAAAAGCTAGTACAGAAAAATGCGGACCTTATCGTGGCGAATGATTTGACTACGGAAGGGGCCGGATTTGACGTCGATACAAATGTCGTGACATTGTTTTCACGCGATCAGCGCGATTTACCGTTGCCACGTTTGACAAAAGCTGAAGTGGCGCAATGCATTCTGGACGAGGTTCTACGGCTGCGGGCCGCGCTAAAAAGCAAGCCCGCAGCGCAACGCGGTGGCAACTGACGAAACATGCCTGAACAGATACCTGAATCCCTGCAACAGAAAATCGAAGAGAGGTTGCGGTATTACGAAGACCTTGGCATAGGTCTGTTCTACCGGGACAGGCGCGGCAGTCTGATTTCCACAGTCGAGGGCCATCCTGAAACTTCGAAGGAACCGGCGGCCCGCGCCGCTCGAGAGGTCGTCGTGCCCAGACCCATTGCGTTACCGAACGCTGCGGCGATGCGGCCCGTGGAGCGTATCGAACCCGTGATTTCG
>Ga0207862_1000341_pt1 | contig 13892 bp, 20 predicted proteins | sample LuqExpMetageno81_FD_187838 | JGI IMG/M metagenome (GOLD analysis project Ga0207862, IMG submission 187838) | Tropical forest soil microbial communities from Luquillo Experimental Forest, Puerto Rico - Sample 81 (SPAdes) | ecosystem: Environmental > Terrestrial > Soil > Tropical forest ... | reverse complement strand
AGCTCTCGACGCTGGATCGCTTAAGGATGAGGATATTAATACTCCTCTAAAGGAGATGGTTATTGATCCTCCGCAAGTTGCGCCTGATTTTGAAGCTGCGCCGAAAGATCAAACTCAAAAAGAACAAGAAGCGCCAAAGGAGGCGGAGCAGCCGAAACCTGTACAAGCTTCCAAAACCTCTAAAGAAGTTGAGCAAAAAGAAAAAACCGAAGGCAGTTTCTTCCATCACCATACGGGCGCGGAAGAAAAAAAATAAGAGGAAATAGGAGTTCTTTATGGCTCGAACTTACGTTCAACTCGATGCAACCTCAATATTCAGGCGGTGTCAGTATCCTGAGACTAATGGTCTTTTGTGTTTTAGACCATCAGAGCAACAGGTTACTGATACTGCACTTCCTGCGAATTATCAAGTATACTATGTATGCGAAAAGCATCATAAGATCTTGCGCTCCACTGATTTAGGATTTTTTACTTCAACTGGAGATCAAAGAAACGATCAGGTGCTTGATAATTCTTCCACTGGAAAGGATACTTCTGATGATATTAGAATATCCGCCGGCGTAGGACCAACACATTTCTGGTGGCAACCATCCACGAAAGATGCTAAGAATAAGAAAATGAGTGGAAAAGGATTTCCAGCAGAAACACCAGTTACTTCGTAAGGAGCTTCAACAATGAGTTCACTCGCTCAGGGAAATTGTTTTGCAGGAATGACAGGAGTAGAGAGTGAGACTCTCTCTCCTACGGGGAGATTGAAAATTGCAATTGTTGGCAAGCCAAAGAGCGGTAAGAGCACTCTCTGTACTACAGCGCGAACGCCTATACTTTATTATGATTTCGATGATCGTCCTGAATCTCTCGCGGGAAAGAAGGGACTCTTTGTAAAAACAAAACCCGAGATGACTGAGGTTGAAAGAGATCTCTCTATTATGAAAGCCAATAAGATAAAGAATCTTCCTCTTCCTGCAACAGTGTGTTTTGACACTGTTACTTTTATGCAGCGAGCTATGGAAGATGAGATCTTTAGACAGTGTAAAGATTTATATCGTGAGATCAAAGTAGGAAACTCAACTTCTATGAAAGTAAGAAAGGGATGGGATGTCATCAACGGTATACAACGTTATGTTGGTTATCTCATCTCTGAGTTTAGTACACTCGGTGTTGATATTATCTTTGCTTTCCATGAAAAGAATGAAAAGGACTATGCCGAATCAACTAAGGAAGAGGCTGCTTATACTGGGCAGCTTACTACTGATCCCCAGTATCTCTCTTCTTGTTTATCTTTATTTAATGAGGTCTATCATATTAAAGTGAGTCCAACGGGAAAATATGAATGTGAGTGTAGACCTAATATTTTAGGGAATTGGAATACTACTCTGCTTCTCGATCCTATTGAACCTCCGAACATTCTCAACATGATTGCAAAGCATGAAGAAAAGCGTAAAGCGAAGGGAGTGAAGTGATGGATGAGGATAGGAAAGTACCTGATCTCCGAGTAAAAACTACAGATGGGATGCGTATCACTCTCTGTGGAGTTGAAGAGATCAACGTAAACGATGGAATCATTACTTTCAGCGATGAACATGATGATGAAATCGCAATGATTCCGGTTGATAAAATCCTTTGGATTGTTAAGAGCGATGAATCTGCTAAGATTGAAAATCAGTTCCAACTCAGAAAGGAGCATGAAAATGCCGTTTAGTATGGGCTTTAACAAGGAGCAGTTACATGGGAAACCACCAGCGCCTCCAGGGTGGTATAACTTGCAGTTCAAACACTTCAAACCTCAAATAGCAGGAGAGAATAAAGACAGCGTTTCGCTGAATCCTGAGTTCTCAATTGTGGGGAATGGCAGTGAAGAAGGAAAGAAGGTTTTTGCCTCTCTCAACTCCAAAGCTGGATGGATTCTTTTTGACTTCGTTCACGCTTTTGGTTTACAAATGGAAGAAGTACAGGATGGGAATCAGGGAACAGAGGCGGCGAGTTATACCATTCCCGGCGTCTTTGAGAACGCGGATAAGTTTCCTGATGATCCGAAACAATGGAAGTATCTTGGCCCACTTACTAACAAAGTTATCGAAGTGGAACTCGCGATAACTGAATATCAGGGAAGACAAAGGAATGAGATCAGGCAATATCGTTGCGCGGTAACTGATTGCCATGAAAGACATTCAACAGACCTTCTAAAGAAGGCGAATTAATGTGGCAATGTACTTTCATTGATTCAAGCGGAGTACGCTGTAAAGAAGCAGCCGTACTCCGCTTACATTATTCTAAAGACGATCCCTTTAATCATGTAGATATTTGTAGAGAGCATGAATCGAAGTTTAGATTCTATGTGTGGAGGCAAAGTATTGTGAGAGACAAAATCATCTGGGAGGATGAAAGTGACTGATCGTGAAAGAACCGCAAAGGTGTTTATGATACTTCTTCAATTCTCTGTGCTCTTAGCTTCTCCGATAAAGAGTAGGAGAATAAGCAAAGAGGATTTACATTTTCTCAAATCCCTTGGAAGAATTAAGTACTCAAACATCAAAGATGCTAGGTATGAAAAACTTGTGGAGATGAAGGAGAGGTATCTATGAACTCTTTTGTAGTAGCAGGATTTGTATCTTTAGGGCTTCTCTCGATTGTCTTCGCATTTGCTGCGTGGGAGAGTCATAGAATAGCTCAACGCGAGAAACTTGAGGCACAGGAATACTTCAGAGCAAAGTTTCGCTCTCTTGAGGAGGAGGAATAGATGCCAGAACCTTATTACGAAGTAAGAAATCAAGAAGTTGAGGATCTCCTTACAAACATCGGAAGAATACTTAAGAAGATTATGCCTGAAGGATATGGATTTGCTCTCCATATTGCTAATTATAGCGAAGGCGGAGGAATCTTTTATGTTTCCTCTATAAAGCGCGATGATTATATCAAACTGCTTCGTGAATTCATTCAGAAGTTTGAGGAGAACTAAATGCCTCTCATTCACACACGCGGAGATCCAAACAGTCGAATCTGGCTTATAATTGATCATCCATTTCCAAGCGATGTTCCAAAAGGATATTTGATGTCAGGAGGAATGGGTTATGTCCTTGAGAAGATGCTCTCAGAGGCCGGGCTTAGCATATTTGATATATATGTGTGTGCTCGCAGGCCGGATAGTGATGATCCTTTGTTGTATGCTTCTATTGATAGTGCTATTCTCAATTACATGCCTCCTTTTATCTTCTTGGTTAACGAAGTTGGTTCTCATTATTTTATGGAAATGAGGCCACGAAGCACGAAGGAGAATTATAAAACACAATTAAATAAATATGTAGGATCTCTTATGAGTTCTGATAGATTTTCCTATCCTCATTATATGATGCCTATATATGGGCCAGATAAGTGCTCACAAGATTGGACAGAGAGGAATATAACAACATATATAGATATGCAAAAAATGCGCGATGAGTTCCTTTATTGGAAAGCGACAGGCAAAATACAGCCACTTCGTGAAAGGAGATTGATCTGCGATGACAGAATTGACCTTAACGAGCTACTTAGCCACTTCGAAAAATTTTCCAGAGCAAAGTATCTCTCTAATGATATTGAAACGGTCTATCCAAAAAAAGAATCAAAGCTCTTTCCTCACCCAGGTTTTGCTATCGTCATTGGACTCGCAGATTCGGCTAATTTCGGGGTATCATTCAAACTATATCGTGACAGCATCGAAGAGACTAAAATTTTGTGGAGAGCATACGATGATATCATCTCTCAGGCAAGAATCATCGGACAAAATTTTATTAACTTCGATACTTACTATCAAAGAGCGGTAGGATTCGATATAATGCCTAAGCAAGTGCAGGATACTCTAATCAGGCATCATATATTGTGGCCGGAGCTTCCTCACAAATTACAATTTCTCACGAGACAATATACAAGACAACCATTTTATAAGGATGAGGGAAAACATTGGAATATAAAACACATGAAAGATCTCATGCATTACAACGCTTTAGATGTGACTGTTACATACGAAGTATTCGAAGCGCAAGAGAAAGAGTTTAATGATAGACCACATTTAAGAGGATAAGATGGAATTCAGAATAACATCTCGACACGAGCACGCTCTTCAATGTGTATATTATGATATCTCTAATAGAGGTATTCGAGTTGATATAGAGAAGTTAAAAAAAGCGCGCGCTATTGTCTCCTCTGAGATATCGCGCAATCTTTCAATCGCAACTACTCAATGGGGATGCAATGTATTTATCGGAAAAGATAACAATCCTGGAACTAATGGTGCTGTCAACCTTAACGCAACTCAAGGAGAATATGCCCTACTCAAAAAACTCAAAGACCTTGGATATTCCGTTCCCAAGATTCCCAAAAAGAATGAAGAAGGAGATTATGAGGCCACTTACTCCACCGGAGAGCTTGCTCTCCAAAAAATGCTATCAACAAATCAATTCGGATATCCCGGCGGTGATCCCGCTATCAAGGCTATTCTTAAAGTACGAGAGCTTGGTAAACTTAAGTCAGGTTATCTTGGAGCAAGGCTCCTTCCCAGAGGAGGAGAGAACTACTTCCTTTCTGTATATAATGCTGCAGGGACTGTTACAGGACGCAGAGGTAGCAGAAAACATCCTTTTGGATTTGGCAACAACGGTCAAAATTTCCCAGAACACTCTTCAACAGCTTCCCTCTTCAGAGACGCCCTTATAGCGAGAGAGGGGAATATATTTCTCTTTGTAGATCAAGTCTCTGCGGAGGATTGGCCTGTACAGGCACTCTCGCAGAACTATAATGCTCTCCAAGAGTTAAAGAGTGGAGTGGATAGACATACTAAGCTCGCTTCTATGATCTTTGGCATTCCTATCGCTTCGCGTAGCGAGAGGGAGTGGAAAGATTCTATGGAGCGATATCTTGGTAAGAAAACTCGCCATGCTCATAATTATGATATGACGGCACCGCGAATGAGTGACGAACTCGCAAAAGAGGGGTATAGTATTTCTATACCCTCTTGCGATGTACTTCTTAAAAAAGTAGATATAGTCGAGCCAAATGTGAAAGGAGTGTTTCATAAATATGTCCAAAACACCATCTCGAATACAAGAGTCCTTATCACGCCTTTTGGAAGAGAACGTCAAATACTCGGAGCAAGGCCAGGAGATTATAACAATACAATCTTTAAAGAAGCATATGCATTTATTCCTCAATCTGTTGTGGGAGACAACACTGGCTTTGCTGTCCTTATCTTGGAGACCACAAGTATGGATAGATTCATTGTGCAGGAAGGGCATGATAGCATCGTACAAGACATACCTGCAAACGTTGTGGATATTTGCAAGAGCCTTGACAGAACACTTAAAGCTTTTGATAGGAAAATCCTATTTCACAATGGAATTGAAATTGAGATCCCTATTGAGGCTAAGATAGGATACTCTTTCTCTCATGCGCTTAAGTTGAAAGATTTCAGCGAAGCTTGCGTTCGCGATACTTTCGAGAGACTCAATGAAGAAACAAAGCGTGGTATTCTCAATGCCGAGGCAATTAAAACTCTCAGTCTATGATGCACTTTTACGTTGTGCCTCTCCACACACAGAAGCTCCAGATAAATTCATTATCTGGAGTGCATTTTCAATTATTGGTGGAGTTCTCAAGAATCATGTTTTCATAAAAGACGGACTATACACATTACATCCAAATCAATATATTGTTTTAGTTTCTCCACCAGGAATAGGAAAAGGAACAGCAATGAACTTTTCATGGGGAATAATAAGAGAAAAACCAGTAAATCCGCTTGTAAATATAGTACAAGATCGCATTACAGCGCCGAGAATTTTAGAGAAGATAGCGGTTGGATGGAATTCTTCTGTACCTCAGATAGTTAATCAGCAATTAATAATAGGAGGAGCAGTAGATCATACATGTACTATATTCAGTACTGAACTTCAAGTTCTTACCACAGCAAGTGATTGGATGTTGACATTTCTCACCGACACTTGGGATAGGTATGATTATGAATATGAAACAAAAAACAAAGGCTCTTCTAACGTTAAATCCATGTGTACTTCTCTTATCGGGGGTACCGTTCCAGACTTTATTCAAAACATTGATCGAAATACATCACTCCCGATTAAAGGGGGTTTCTCCTCTCGTTGTCTTTTTATTTATGCTGATACACCCGCGAGAGAGCTTATATTTCCTCCTCCTATTGATTCAAACCCTCAATCTATGGCTCTTTTGGCGGCTATTAAAAACGACTTGGAGCATATTGCATACAATATTGCAGGAGAATATACCTACAACACAGAAGCGCGCATTAAGTTTGAAAATTTTATTAAGGCTAATAGGCCAGATGATTCTTCTGATAATCTCTCTGTTCGCTACTTTAAGACTCGTGTTCGCGCCCACGTCTTAAAATTAGCTATGATAATATCAGCCTCACGAAATGATTCTCTTATTATTGATGGTTATGATATGGATAATTCAATTTCATATATAAAAACAGTATTATGTGATCTTGAAAAAGTTTTCAGAGGCGCTGGAGAATCAGAATTAGCTCCCGCAATAGGGAAAGTTCGGAGCTTTATTGAAAAAATGGGAATGGCAAATCAGAAAGAACTTATGCGTCAACTTCACACAAACATAACGTTTGAAAATCTCCAACGAGTTCTTTATACTCTTGAAACGGCAGGTTATGTCGTGCCAATAACAAGAGGAAAAGTGACTTATTGGGTAGACGCTAACAAAAACGGGAGAGGAAAACCATGAGTGATATCAACTATCAAGTAGGACAAACAAAGCACACAATTCACAACGTTGGTTCCCCGCAGAGTGGAACTGAGATTCAAGCGAAGGGAGTAAAACAACTCATCGAAAGGATCGAGAAAGAGAATGAAACTCGAAGTACGACTGAAATTGTTCTCGACGAAACGAACGAAGTTGCTTTTCCGGGCTTTCCGTACAAATTCGAAGCTCTCGGAGAAAAAATTCTTGTTTCCATTGATGTTTTTAAGAGCGGCTACGAATGCAAAGAATGCAAAGGAAAGAAAGTTATTCTACACATTTGTTCCTGTGAGAAAGGAGGACACAGAGGATTGAAATATAGCTCTGAGGATCTTGATTATATCAAAGCTTCAATTGGAGAAGATGTAGCTCTTGCGCGCGAATCTATGGTTTGCGGGGAATGTAACGGAGTGCCCGAGTCTCAGAAATATGAACAAGAGTGTTCAAAGTGCAAAGGACTCGGCGCATTGCTTCATCTACCGGATAATGCTAAGAATCTCCCTACTTCGGGAGTTGTTGTTAGCATTGGAAAAGAGTGTAAGAATCTTCATTATAAAATTGGAGATCGTATACTCTTTGGGCCGTATGCGGGATCTTTAATACCCACCAAAGCCGGATTGATGTTCAAGGTTATGGATGCTCATCAAGCTTGGTGCAAGATTACAGGAGGAGGGGACCTCGCGGCGTTCGATTTTATCATCCTGGAGGGAGACAAATGAAAAAAGGAGATGAAATATGCCACTCAAAAAAGGAAAATCTAAAAAAGTCATTTCTGAAAATATTAGAGAAATGAAGGCAAGTGGACACAATCAACAGCAAGCAGTTGCAGCTTCTTTAGAAACAGCGCGAAGATCGGGGAAGAAGAAAAAAAGCTCTGACGAATCGCATTAGAGCAAAGAAATCCCCCGCTTAAACGGCGGGGGATTTTGTTTAATGAAAATGATGTAATAGAGGCATTAGCACATATATAATAAGAACTATCGCAACGATAATTCCTAATAATATCTGTGCTACATTTCCCCAAGGCGCAGGCAAAGGCAATAATCTCAAAACCCAAAACGCCAGTCCTGCAATTATTACAATCAACAGCGCTGTGATTAGAAGTGATACCACTTCTACCTCCTAACTACAGGCTTGCCTTTAACTGGAGCTTTCTTCCCAGGAGGAGCAGTAAAGACAACCTGAATTGTGGTTAGAACTGGCGGAACAGCAGCGATAGATACAGTTATACTCTCTGTATCTGTAAGATCAAGTCCTTCCGCTGTTGTAAGTTCACCGGTGATATTAGCAACGCCATCTGCTACAGCAGTGACAAGCCCTGTTGTAGTATCAAGCGTAGCTGCACTCTCATTATCATTTGTGAGAGTGTAATCTGGCAGTATATCTGCCCATGGATTTCCAAACTGATCAAATCCAATAACTTGCGCTTGAACTTGCTGACCAGCTTGGGTTAAAACTACCGGGGGTGTGATAGGAATTGGGGGTGTTGTTGACACAGGAATCTCCTTAAAGATGAGTTTGATCGTAGTTAACTTTTTGACAGGAGGTTTTGGAGGCCCACTGACAGCGGAGAGAATTTTCTGCAATAAGGCGTTTGTTTCATCTTGCTTTGCAGAGATTCTCTTGAGAAGAGGTTCTATCTCATCTGTTTGATTAGCCAACTTTTGGAGCAAAATAAGAGCAGCTGCGGCTATCTGCTCAACGCTCGGAGGATTGGGTGGTTTAGCTTTTAACATCTGCTGCTCCTACGAAATTGTGTTAGTCCCCGGACCTGGTTTGGGCGGAGGGGGAGGTTTTGGATGTGGTTTCTTAGCCTGTGCGAGGAATGCTATTAAAGATAGAATGAACTCTATTCTTTTCATTTTCCAGGTGTCTCCCATTCTATAGGTTGAATGTCAGCAGCATTACCTGAGAATGTTCCACAGGGCATGAAGATTAATTTAAAAATAGTGCTTGGATCGTAGGGAATGATATTAGCATCATAGGGCATATGGACGATGTAATTCATTTTAGCGCAAGGAATTAAGGTCACGCCGGTAAAGACAAGGTATTCTCCTCCTGTGTGAATCCATAAACTCTCATAAAGATAGTATGTTCCGGGCTTAAATACAAATCTACACTCTCTCTGTGGAGTCGATGCTATACATTGATCCATTAGCTTTTGTACTTTAGGCATAGGTTGAGACAAATCTATCTCATAAGTAGGAACAGACACAGGAGGTAAGAGTTGAAACAACAGAGTTAGAGTTAAAATACTTTTCATATTTCTCTCCTTTTTCCCGACAACTGCGAAGCCTGTTTCTTACCTGAGTGTTTCACAACAGTATCAGCAGTAGAAATCACATCACATTTTTTGGCTCGTCGAGTTTTTCGTTCTCCCCTTTGGTTAAGCATCGCCCTCAGACTTCGCAGTTTAGATTTGTCGGGAAACTTAATTCACAGAGTTTCCATTAGAAGAAAGCGTCGGCGCTGTTGGAGTACCATTGTTAGTACTTCCAACATAGTTTGCGCTAGCGCCAGAAGCCACTGTTCCACCTACATAGGTATTAGTAGCAACCCAGGCATATGTAGTACTGTCTTGGAGTGCTGTGTCCTTATCGATATAGTTCCACGAAGATCCATTTGAACCTATGGTTGGAACTAAGTTCGCAGTCATATCCAACGCTTTCCAAGCAGAAGAACCGGCAGAGTACGCGGGGCAAGATGTAGCTGAAGTGCAGGTAGCCCTATAGACTTGGATAGAGCATTGCGCGTTGGTAGTACAAACTGGATTGCTCCAATTAAGTACTGCTTGATGAGGACCTGTTACGGTCTTTACCTGACTACTTAGCGACACTGCGGAGATTAGTAGGAGGGGGAACAACATAAGGTTTCGCATTTGTGACTCCTTTTGATCTTGTTGCTGCGGTTGTCCCTATATAGGGAGAGGAAGCTGCACTAGGCGTAGAGCCGTTTACAAAAGTGTTTGTTGCTACCCAAACATATGTTGTAGAATTCGCGAGAACTACATCAAGATCTTGATATACCCAAGAAGTGCCTTGAGTTCCAACTGTGGAAGTGAGATTAGAGAGCATATTGAGAGCTTTAAAAGAGGAAGATCCTGGGGAATAAGAAGGACAACTCGTAGAGCTAGAGCATTGGGCTCTATATACTTGAATAGAGCATTGTAATGAAGCGCTTGTGCAAGCTCCATTAGAGTAATTCAAAGTAGCTTGATGTGCGATTGGAGTTATTATATTAACCACAGTAGCAGGACTAGCGTTTGAAGGATATGCAGCGAAGCTGTTTGTAACTGCGTATTGATACATAACTCCGTAGCCTAGATTCTTAGATATAGTTCCATCATCCCTATACTTAAACGTAGTTCCCGTAGAACTTACAGTACTCGTTGTATAAGAATTACCCGCGGAATCTGAAGCTGGAAGCTTAGTATAAGCCGCGCTTGTTGGTGTCCATGCAGCACATGAAGATGCTTGATTTGTATTGCATACAGTGCGATATACTGTAGGAAAACAAGTATTCCCTGTTACGCAGGAAGGGTTATTGAAGTTTAAGTATACGCTGAAAGGCACTGTTTGAGCATTAATTGACGCTGTTGCCAGTACCCACGGTAGGAGATTGAGGTACACCCGCATTCGATCCTCCTGATGTTGTTCCACTCCACACTACAGAGCAACCTGAAAGATTATTTGTACTACTATAAAATGAGTTCGTAGCACAATAAGCGTATGTTGTGTTATCTTGCAATATTGGGTCTGTATCTTTAAATACCCACGTAGTTCCCGTAGGCGTTGGCGTAGCAGATCCTGCCCCGGAAGATACTCTTATCCATAAGGATGAACCTTCCTGATAATTAGGACACGTCGTAGCTGTAGGACACACCGCTCTCCACACTTGCAGAACGCATGGATTGTGCGAAGTACACGCTGTATTCTGATAATAAAGCGTAGCTTGATGAGATACTGTCGCTATCTTTGGCGCCAACAACAAAATTAAGAGTAAGAGTTTCATATCAGTTTATCTCAGCCCGATCATCACGTTGAATGTGGTGCCAACCGTCGAATTTGCCGCCATAGCCACTCCAATCACCATTCCTGCCGTGTAGGTCGCTGTGCATTTCACATCACCGTTGGTAGTTGTATCCACAATAACAAAGTTACCAATCGCGCAGGTTCCCGTTCCGAGCGTCAGACCCCAAACACCAGTTGTCGCAATATTGCATGCCGCAGCAGCAGCAGGATTATTAATACAAACACCAATCACAATCCCCGCACTGGTGTCTGTAGTTGTAGTTATAACAACTTGATTTGCATGGGCTGTGTCAGCTTTTACCGGAGCTACAAACGCGATTGCCGCAGTAGAGGTTTCATTAGCCACTGCTTGTATCATTCCACCTACAGTTGGCATTACGAAAGTAGGAGAACCAGCCCCGGCAGGATTACCATTAATACTATCCCATCCACCACCACTAGTTGGTAGACGCAATGAACTTGTATACCAAGGTGCAGGTGCAGAACCCCCCGGATTGCTCCAAACTCCAGCCTGACCACCAACACTGCATAGCCAGTTACCAGATAAGGTGCCTGAAGTATTTAACATCACAAATTGAAAGCATGGCATCGAATTATTGCCTTGAGCATATGCCACAGTTGTGGACCCCAAATTAAATATGGCGTGTCCCGATTGATCCGATCCGATGATTGACCTGCCAGATTTTATAAGTATGTCAGTAGAGGTACTTGGATAGCCATTTATCACTGAGTAGTTAGAACCGTTATTGTATTGGTTCAAATTGATTGCCGCAGTGTTGACATAATGCTGCGCAATGATATCTCTAGTAACGGGAGAATTAGGCCATTGTCCGATTCCTAGATACTGCATCATCAATTGATCCCCGGCTGTTTGTCCAAGAGCAGTTTGATGAGCATTGCCCACTGTATTCCAGCCAAGCGTGGCCTGATCAGCGTTTGTTAATTGAGTGTACTCGTCAACATAAGTTTGTGGCCTGATTTGCGCGGCTGCCCATTGCTGTACTTGCTTGTTAAAAGGAGCAACGCAAGAAACACCGGGAGTAGTATAGTCATAGTCGCCTAAGACTACGAAATCAGCAAGAGCATTTGCCGTCTGAATTGGTGTCATCATGTTAGCGAACCAGTAAGAATAGTTCTGAAAAACTGTAGGAGCAGCAGTCGTCGCCTGTTGGCAGCCGCCAGTGCCGCCAACAACACCGTTAGTCTTCCATTCGCTAGTTATAAGATCAGGTTTAAAATCATTCAGCCAAGGTTGAACGACGGCATTAGGTGTAGATGAGTAATCGGGAACACTAAGACCGCCACGGCTTGTTTGCCAGAACACCGTACCGTTCACAGTGGTGTCATGCTGCCCGTAGACCATAACGTATAAGTTGGCAGTTCCGCTGGGGTTAGTAATTTGTAGCTGATTGATACCACGAGTCATGGTTGCATGGCAAACTCCTCCTACATTCGCTGTAACAGCGCCATTACAAACTGATGCAGAGTACGTTCCACCATTACCTAATGCTGTCCAAGTAGAACCTGAGCCTGTAGAAACGACAATGTTAGCACCACTAGCAGCAGAGGTATAATACACACGCTCGTCGGTGGAGTAAGGTACAAATGTACTATCAGATACTAACGATCCACCGGGAGGGATAACCCAATACTGGCCGTTAGGAGAGTGCGCAAAATCAAAAGCATAGGTACTACCGTCAACCCAATAAGCTCCACCCGCGAGCGTGGGAGCATTACCACCAGCAGAGGTAGCGCAGTTGAAGCCTATTCCTGAAACATTCGATCCTAACTGTTGACCCATGTATCCAGCAGCACCATAAGCTGCTGTAAGTTGACAAGGTATAACTCCAGTATGCATGAAGCCTGTAGAATCACCGAGCATCATTATATTTAACTGCGCTGGACTGGTGTAACTTGCGTTACCTGCCGTATACAGCGCCATTAGTCCGGTCTTGGTTAGCGTTGATCGTAGCGTATAGGGCTGAAATTGCTGAACAGGACCAATATAATTAGGAGCTGCAATTCCCTCCGTAGAAGTAACTGTACTTGGTGTAGTCACTCCATCGTCAATATGTGATTGCGCTCCAATAGATGTTGCACCCGTTGCCAACGGAATCACGCCATTGGCCTGCCCTGTAATAGATCCACCACTGCTGCCGCTACCACACGCCCATCCTATAGGAGACATATTACTATAATATCTCTGACAAGCAGATATAACATTCCAATACGTTCCACCAGGGGTTCCTGCTGTGGGATTTATAATTGCCTCTGTATCATTATATCCAAACGCTCCCGCGATAGGTTCAAAGCGAGGAGCAGGTATCGCAGCGGTTATAAGAGAATTTATTGTAGAACCTGTTACAGAATCTGCTGTAAGATTATAATTAAATGATCCGCATTTTGATGTAGCATTAGGACAAAACTGAAGTGTCCACATCGATCCTGAGGGAGAAATTTTATCACTTCGTACCATATTACTCATTGTAAATGTTGCAGCAGAAGGATCTAAGATTCCGCTAACAGGAGCATTATAATATGTACTTAATGGAGTACTCCCTACATAATAAGAGTTTAAATTAGGATAATTAACATTTGGATAGAATGTATATGTCCACGTTCCATTTAACCAGAGTTGAGAATCTGAATCTGTAACAGTTCCTGTAATAGAAGCTGTCTGTGCATAGACTTTGCCTAGAAATATTAAAACAAACAAAAACATGAGAATTTTTTTCATGAGAACCACCCATCCTTTTCAAGTGTATAGAACTTTTCAGTACACACTTTCTCAATATCAGTGCGATATTGAATGTTAGGGATTTGAACTCTCTCTAAAAGTCGCTCACATTTAATAAATGCTTCTGTTATAGAATCCCCAATTCCAATCGGCGCACCGACAAATCCATAATTCCCAGATGTAATCAATCCCTTACCATTAAGTTTCACATCATATAAATAATAATCAAGTAATTCCTCAATATCCTCTGGATCAATCCCTTCTATGGGAATATCTTTTGCTTTAGGAATTCTTATCTCGGTTGGATAAGGGGGGATTGAGATTGTGATGGCTGCGCCGAAAGAGGCACTCCATTTGACATTCGG
>Ga0207862_1000340_pt1 | contig 13925 bp, 13 predicted proteins | sample LuqExpMetageno81_FD_187838 | JGI IMG/M metagenome (GOLD analysis project Ga0207862, IMG submission 187838) | Tropical forest soil microbial communities from Luquillo Experimental Forest, Puerto Rico - Sample 81 (SPAdes) | ecosystem: Environmental > Terrestrial > Soil > Tropical forest ... | reverse complement strand
TGCGAGGTTTCGGCATGGGCTCCCACTACTGCGCCGCCAAACACGGCATCATCGGCCTTAGCAAGTCCCTGGCCATGGAGACCGCGGATCACAACATCAACGTCAACGTGGTGTGCCCGGGTACGGTGTGGACCGACATGATGGCCGGCCTGGCGGCCCATTTCGGCATGGAGCCCGAGGAGGCCAAGGAAACCTTCCTGGCCGGGCATCTCTTCAAGGACCGGGAGATCATGCCCGAAGACATCGGCCGGGCCGTGCTGTGGCTGTGCACCGAAGATTCCAAGTGCATCACCGGGGGCATCATCACGGTGGATGCCGGCTGGACCGCCCGGGCGCCGTAGGTTGACGGGCCCCGCGGCCAAATGCCTTAAGAAAGGAGAACCTCTATGGAAGAGAAACGACATGAAGAACTGGTAGCGGAACCGCAGGCGGAAATGCCAGCCATCCTGGAAGAAGTGGTCATCGAGGAATTGGCGGTGGATGGCATCTGTGGCATTTACTAAATGTAAACCGGTTGCCGTTTCTCCCTGCCTCCTGTCCTGGACAGGGTAGCGGTAAACCTCCTGAAACCTGGCGCTCGGCGGCCTGCCGGGCGTCAGCTTGAGATTTTTCCTGCCACCGGGGATAATAATAATGACGCAATCTTCTGAGATGGCGGCTGTGGCATCGAGTGGCGAACGGCCCCAAGCGGTATCCCTGCACCTGGTCTATTGGCTGGCTGAGGGGGTGCAGGTGCGCAAAGAAAAGTTCGGCCTCCTCTTTTATGATTATCGAGGACCCCGGCTATATTTCCTGCCCACCGGCGATCTCATCAGTGATGACTTTTTCTCCTCCGGACAGACTGTGGGCCAGTTGGCGAGCGCCATTCAGCAAAAACATGGCCTAACGCCGCGTCAGGCGGAGGACTATGTGCAAAAGGTCCTGGACAAGCTCTCGGCCAAAGGATTGATCTATGGGCAACCGCTTTGTTGAGATGGGGCTGTCGGCGCCCGTCAACGTCACCTGGGAAGTCACCTACGCCTGTAATCTGGCGTGTATTCACTGCCTGTCAGATTCCGGCCCCGCCCGCCGGGGTGAGTTGACCACGACCCAGTGCCAGAGCCTCATCGACGCTTTGGCGGCGGCCAAGGTTTTCCAGCTCAACATCGGGGGCGGGGAGCCCTTCGTCCGCCCGGACTTCCTGGACCTGATGGACTATGCCCATGAGAAGGGCATAGTCACCTGCATCAGCACCAACGGCACCCTCATCACCGAGGAGATCGCCGCCCGGCTGGATCACCCCCTGGTGTACATCCAGGTCAGCCTGGACGGCGGCAGCCCCCGGTCTAACGATGCCATCCGGGGCCAGGGTACTTACGATGCGGTGGTGCGGGCCCTGGCACACCTCAAAAAACGCAAAATTGAGGTGAGTATCAATACGGTGCTGACCCGGCGGAGCTTTCCCGAACTGGACCGGCTGGCCCGGCTGGCGGCCGACACCGGGGCCAAGTTCCGGGTGTCGCGTTTCAGGCCTTCGGGCCGGGGCAAGAAATCCTGGGCGGCCCTGAACATCGACAAGGAGCAGATGCTGGCCTTTTCTGACTGGCTGGCCGAGCACCTCAACGTCTCCACGGGGGATTCCTTTTTCTCGGTGTCCTCCGAAGCCCGGCGCTCTCTGGGGCTTAACATGTGCGGCGCCTGCAAGCTCACCTGCTGCGTGTCCCCGGCCGGTGACCTCTACCCCTGTGCCTTCCTGCAGGAGGATGAGTTCTGCGCCGGACGGCTGCCGGCCGCCAATTTTCAGGATCTCTGGCACAACTCCCCGGTTTTCCAGTCTTTTCGTCAGTTGGAAATCAAGTCCTGCGAAAGTTGCTTCCGGTTCGACATGTGCCATGGGGGCTGCCCGGCCATCGCCTATCACACCCAGAGAAAGCTGGGGGTCCCCGATCCCGGCTGTCTGATGAACTGCGTCACCGTCAAGTCGTTGGGGGTTGAGGCCAGGCCATGACCCTCACCATCCCTCCCGGGCGCTACGTTTTGAGTCCAGGGGTCGACCTGGTCCCCCGGGAGACGGGGGGCCTCATGCTGCGGGAGACCCCCCTCCGGCTACTGCGCCTCAACCAGGGGGCCTTCGCCATCATCGAGGCCTGCCGCCAGGGTTTTTCCCCAGCCGATTACCTGGCCGGGCGGGATGACCGTCAAGCAGGCCCCCTGTTGTCATTGTTGGACAAACTGTGCCGCCTGCGCCTCCTTGAATGGCAACCCGCCCCGGGTTTTACCCCTTTGGTCAGCATCATCATCCCGGTGTACAACCGGGCCGGGGAGATCGGGGAGTGCCTGGAATCCCTCCTGGCCCTGAGCTATCCGGAGGATAGGCGGGAGATCATCGTGGTGGACGACGGCTCCACGGACTACCTGCACAAGGAGGTCGGCCGTTATCCGGTGCGCCTCCTGGCCTACCCCGATAACCGCGGGCAATCCTCTGCCCGGAACCTGGGGGTGGCGGCGGCCCGGGGCGAGATCATCGCCTTCATCGACAGCGATTGCGTGGCCGAGACGCACTGGCTCAGCGACCTTACTCCCTATTTCCAGGATCCCCGGGTAGCCCTGGTGGGAGGGTATGTGGCGGCCTATTACCGGGAAACCTGGCTGGATCGCTACGAGGCTGCGGCTTCGCCCTTGAACATGGGGGGGCACCTGGCCATCGGCGAGGCCCAGGATCTTGATTTTTATGTGCCCACCTGCAACCTCCTGGTGCGCCGGGAGGCTTTCCAGGGGGTGGGGGGATTGGCTGAGACCCTGCGCTTTGGCGAGGACGTGGACCTCTGCTGGAAACTCAGGAAACGGGGCCACCGGCAGCTCTACGTCCCCAAAGGGGTGGTGCGCCATAAGCACCGGAACCGTCTGGGGGCGAGCGCCCGGCAGCGCTTTCATTACGGCACCTCCGAGCCGGTGCTGTATACCCGGCACCCCGAAGTGGTCAAAAGGCTGCCCTGGCAGCCTTGGGGCCTGGCCTTTTGGGGCGGCCTGGCTCTCAGTCTGTGGCAGCCTGCGGGGCTCGGGGTGGCCGGGGTCGCCTGGCTAGGGGAATTTTTCCAGAAAAAACCCCGCCTCTTTCCCCAGGCCGGTCCCCGGGTGTACGCTAAAATCATGAAGGCCCTTCTCAAGAATTACTTTGCCCTGGCCTACTACCTGACCCTGCACCTGGTGCGCTATTATCTGCTGGTGCTCCTGGCCGCAGCGGCGCTCTTCCCCGGCGCCCGGCCCCTGATCCTGGCCGCCATGCTTTTGCCGGTGGGGGTGGAATATTTCCGCAAAAAAGCCCCTCTCAATGTGGCGGCCTTCACCCTGTTTTTCCTGGGGGAGCAGATGTGCTACCAGGCAGGCGTGCTGTGGGGTTCTCTCAAGCTCCGCACCATGCGGTGTTACCGGCCCCACTGGCTAGGGCGGAACTCTCCCGGGAAGGGAGGGGCCGCGACGGACTGGGGATTGGCGGGCCGGCTGCGGAAGGCGGGCTCGCAGTCGTGAGCGGAGGCTCTATGGAAACCGAACTCAAGGCCACCTACCATCGCTTGCAGAACGTTGTCAGGTCCCTGGGCAGCGCCGTCATCGCGTTTTCGGGGGGCGTGGACAGCTCGCTCCTCCTGAAAGTGAGCCAGGAGACCCTGCCTGGCCGCATCCTGGCAGTGACCGCCAGAAGCGCCACCATGCCGTCCCACGAACTGGCCGAGGCGGCCGGGCTGGCCCGGGACTTGAGGGTCCGGCACCTGGTCATCGACTCGGACGAACTGACGTTGCCGGAATTTGTCAAGAATCCCACGGATAGATGTTATATCTGTAAAAAACGGCGGTTCACGGCCCTGACGGCCCTGGCCCGGGAGCACAATCTGGCCTTTCTAGCGGACGGCTCGAACCTGGACGACCAGCAGGACTACCGGCCGGGGATGCGGGCCCTTAAGGAATTGGCGGTGCGAAGTCCCCTCACCGAAGCAGGCCTCACCAAGTCCGAGGTGCGCCGCCTGTCCCGGGCTTTGGGCCTGGCCTCCTGGGATAAACCGGCCTATGCCTGCCTGGCCACCCGCATCCCTTACGGCAGTCCCCTCACTCCGGAGAAACTCCGGCAGGTGGATCTGGCCGAAGACTACATTCGGGGCCTGGGATTGAGCCGCCAGGTGCGGATGCGGCACTACGGGGATACGGTGCGCCTCGAGGTGGCGCCCCAGGACCTGGCCAATTTCCTGCAGGAAGAGGCTCGCGGCCGGGTGGTGGCTTTTCTCAAGAAACTGGGATTTCGCTTTGTAACCCTTGACCTGGAGGGCTATCGCATGGGCAGCCTGAACCAGGCCATTATGTGAGGCTGGCGGATGGATAATGATGCCCTGAGAAACCTGCTGGAATTGGTGCAGCAAGGGAGCCTGGACCTGGAAGGGGCCATGGCCCGCCTGAAGAAGCTGCCCTTTGAAAACCTGGGCTACGCCCGTATCGATAATCACCGGTGTCTCAGAAACGGGGTGCCGGAGGTCATTTTTTGCCAGGGGAAGACCCTGCCGCAGATCCAGGGGATCGTCAAACGTCTGGCGCAACATCACCCCAACATTCTGGCCACCAGGGCCAGTGCCGAGGTCTATGAGGCCATTCGGGAAGTCGTTGAAGATTGCATGTACCACGAAATGGCCCGCATCGTGGTGATCCGCCCCGAACCCCGGGACCTGGTGGGCAATGTGGCGGTGGTGAGCGCCGGCACCTCGGACATCCCCGTGGCCGAAGAGGCCGCGATCACCGCGGAGGTTTTGGGCAGCCGGGTGAACCGCCTCTACGACGTGGGGGTGGCGGGCATCCATCGCCTGCTCCATGTCTGCGATGACCTCTTCCAGGCCAACGTGGCGGTGGTGGTGGCCGGCATGGAGGGCGCCCTGGCCAGCGTGGTGGGGGGGCTGGTATCCTGCCCGGTCATCGGGGTCCCCACCAGCGTCGGCTACGGCGCCAGTTTCGGCGGCATTGCCGCGCTCCTCAGCATGCTCAACAGCTGCGCCTCCGGGGTCTCGGTGGTGAATATCGACAACGGCTTCGGCGCCGGCTACCAGGCCAGCCTGATCAACCGGCAGGCCGCCCGGGACAGCCAGGCCGAGGAACAGAGGCAGCCTGAGCCCCGGCCCAAGGTCTCCCTGGTTCACTCCTGAGCCGCCAGGGCTAAGGACTAATCCGCCCATACCGTTGGTATGGCATGGAGTTTTCATGAGAATCGCTTTTTTCGACTGTTTTTCCGGGGCCAGCGGTGACATGATTTTGGGGGCCTTGCTGGACGCCGGCCTGGAATTGGAGGCCCTGCGGCGGGAACTGGGGAAGCTCCCCATCTCTCACTATGAAGTGGGGCAGCGCCAGGTGGTCAAGGGCGGCCTGGGAGGAAGCCAGGCCGACGTCATCATTCACGACCATCATCATCACCACCACCGCCACCTCCACGACATCGAAGAGATCATCAACAGCAGCACCCTGGAGAGGGCAGTCAAGGAGCAAAGCTTGGCCATCTTCAGGAGCCTGGGGGAGGCCGAGGCCCGTGTCCATCGCACCACCATTGAGCACATCCACTTCCACGAAGTGGGGGCCATGGATACCATCATCGACGTGGTGGGAGCGGTGGCGGGCCTGAGGTTGCTGGGAGTGGAACGGGTTTACTGCTCGCCCCTGCACGTGGGCTCCGGCACGGTGCAGTGCGCCCACGGCACCCTGCCGGTACCGGCTCCGGCCACCGCAGAGTTGATCAAAGGCAAGCCTTTTTATTCCACGGGTGTGCAGGGGGAGCTTCTAACTCCTACCGGAGCCGCCATCCTCACTACCCTGGCTGCGGGTTTCGGGGCCATTCCGGACATGACCCTGGAGCAGGTGGGCTACGGCGCGGGCACCTTGGAGACCGCCACCCCCAATCTTCTCCGGGTCCTGATCGGCGAAAGCGCCGAGGAACTCACCTGCTACGAAAGGGAGCAGGCGGCGGTGTTGGAAACTAACATTGACGACATGAACCCCCAGATGTATGATTATCTTATCGGCAAGATGCTGGACTTGGGGGCTCTGGACGTCTTCCTGACCCAGGTGCAGATGAAGAAAAACCGCCCCGGGACCCTGCTCACGGTTATCTGCCCGCCGGACCTGGTGACCAGGTTTTCCCAGTTCCTCCTCCAGGAGACTACCACCATCGGGCTCAGGTGGCGCATCGACCAGCGCCTTAAAGCTCGGCGGGAGATTAAGGAGTTTTCCACCCCTTACGGACCGGTGCGCTGCAAGGTGGCCGAGATCGGCCCTGGTCAAACCATCATCAACCCTGAGTACGAAGACCTGAAACGCATCGCCCTGGAAAAATCGATCCCCTTGAAGGAAGTCATGGAAAAAGTAAAGGCTGGCCTCCTCCAATCCGGAGAGGTCTTGAGGCCTATGTTGAAAATCCACACAGGATAGGAAGGGAACCATGGACAAGATTCTACGCATCGATATGGGCGCGGCAGGCGGACCCAAAGTTACTATAGGGCCGCTGGGAGATTACGCCGGTTTGGGTGGCAGAGCAATGACCTCCATCATGGTGTCCCGGGAGGTGCCGCCACTGGCCCATCCCCTGGGAGGGGAAAACAAACTGGTGATTGCTCCCGGACTTCTGGGCGGCACCCTCGCTACCATGTCTGGTCGCATCTCGGTGGGCTGCAAAAGCCCCCTCACCGGCACCATCAAGGAGTCAAACGCTGGCGGCCAGCCGGCCCAGACCCTGGCCCGTCTCGGGTATGCCGCCATCGTGCTGGAGGGGAAACCCGCAACCGATGACCTGCACAAGGTCTTCATCAACAAAGACGGGGTCAAGATCACGGTGGACAACAGCCTGAAGATGCTCCCCAACTATGATCTGGTGGCCCGCATGAAAGAGGAGCACGGAGACAAGATCGCCTGCATCTCCATCGGCCCCTGCGGGGAGATGAAGATGGCCGCGTCTTCCATCGCCTGCACCGACATGGAGATGAGACCAACCCGTCATGCGGGGCGGGGGGGCGTCGGCGCGGTGATGGGTTCCAAGGGGGTGAAGGTCATTGTCCTGGACGACACCGGCATGCCGGCCCGGACCCCCAAGGATCCGGAAAAGTTCCGGGATGCCAATAAACGGTTCGCGGAAGGCCTGAAAAGCCATCCAGTCACCGGGCAGGCCCTGCCGGCTTACGGCACCAACGTCTTGACCAACATTCTCAGTGAAGCCGGAGGCTATCCCACCTACAACTTCAAGGAAGGCCGCTTCCAGGGAGCCCACAAGATCAGCGGTGAAATGGAGGCGGAGCTGGAAAAAGAACGGGGCGGCCTGGCCACCCACGGCTGCCACCGGGGCTGCATCATCCGCTGTTCGGGCGTCTACCATGATAAGGACGGCCACTACCTCACCAAGCAACCGGAATATGAAACGGTGTGGGCTCACGGGGGCCACTGCGGCATCGACGACTTGGACAATATTGCCATGCTGGACTTCCTGGATGACAACTATGGCGTGGACACCATCGAGATGGGGGTCACCATCGGGGTGGCCATGGAGGCGGGCCTCCTGAAATTCGGCGACGCCGAGGAGGCCATCCGTATGGTGAAGGAAGTGGGGCAGGGCACCTACCTGGGTCGCATCCTGGGGGCCGGCGCGGAAGTCACCGGCAAGGTCTTCGGCGTGGAACGGGTCCCGGTGGTCAAGGGCCAGGCCTTGCCGGCCTACGACCCCCGGGCGGTGCAGGGCATCGGGGTGACCTACGCCACCAGCACCATGGGCGCGGACCATACCGCCGGCTATGCTGTGGCCACCAATATCCTCAAGGTGGGCGGCGATGTCAATCCCCTGACGCCGGAGGGCCAGATCGAATTGTCCCGGAACCTGCAGATTGCCACAGCCGCAGTGGACGCCACCGGCATGTGCCTGTTCACCGCCTTTGCTTTGTTGGACCAGCCGGACACCTTCCAGGCCCTCCTGGATCTGCTCAATGCCTTTTATGGCTTGAACCTGGATGGCAACGGGGTGACCGAGCTGGGCAAGACCATCTTGAAGGCCGAGCGGGACTTCAACACCGCAGCAGGTTTCACCAAGGCGCATGACCGACTGCCCCGGTTCTTCCAGAAGGTGCCGCTGCCGCCCCACAACGTGGTCTTCCAGGTGACGGACGAAGAGCTGGATCAGGTCTTCAACTGGTAAGAACGTTGGCATTACCCGGCCGCCCTTAGGAGGTCGCCGGCTTTTCCGGGAAATGGCGATCTGCCTGGCAGCATCGCCATTTCTTTTTGGTTATAATAAATAAAGGAAGCCAGCCGCGGCGCGATAAGATTCCCAGGCCGCGCCCCGCAGCTGGCCTGCCCCGCAGGCTTTGCCTGGAGGCGGCCGGGCGGGGTGACTGCCGCTGCCGGATGTGGCATAAATACCCACGGGCAGTGAAGTGATGAACAGGGACTTGAGCCTGGCCGCGCGTCAGGACCCGCTGCCGGCCTTACTCCCCTTGAGACCAGAAGGAACGCGACGCATGGACGATCACCTGCCTCCCTGTTTTCCCCTGAACACCGCGTTGGTTGCCAACCTGGAGCTGGATCTGGCCGGGTACGACTTGCCGGTTTTTACCCCTCTCCTGCAAAGGGGGGTTTTTATCCGCATCGACCAGGAGGCCACCGTCAGGAGCTTTCTTTGCCAGGCCCTGGAACTGGCTGCTGATTTTGTGGAACAAGGCATCAGCACCATTTTTCTGAACGGCAGGCCTGTGGACAGCCTGGAGGCCAAGCTGAGACACGGCGACACCCTGGCACTGTCCGCCGCCATGCCGGGCCTGGTGGGGGCCACCATGCGGCGGGGGGGAACGGTGGCCACCCTGCGCAGCAATATCTCCCACCGGGAGGAGGAGCGCCTGGAAGAGGGGGACATGGAGGGGTTCATCCTGGTCAAACTCTTCAACACCTTGATTCCGGCGCTGGGTCCCCTGCTCCTCAAGCGAGGGGTGCTGGTGGGGCGGGACATTTTGAAGGAGCTCCTTCAGGACCACGATTTTTGGGAGCGCTGCCCACGGGTGACTTTGGCAGGAGAGCAGGTCGTTGCCGTTCGGGGCGGCGGCTTTCCCTGGCCGGAGACTGAAATCTGGATTGACCTGAGAATCGGCAGCGCCGGCTCCGGTTGAACCCAACCGAGGTGCAAGGCACGCCCATGTTAAAAGCAGCAACCGTTACTTGGGTTAACAAGTTTTCCCTGGGCAATGGCGAAAGGCTGGGGCGGCAGCTGGTAGAGGAATTGGGCTCTCTTCCCGACGCTTGCTGGCTCTTCTGCGCTCGCCGTGAGGGTCTGCAAAGCTTTCTGAAAGGCGTCGCCAAAGCGGTCGAGACTCCCTATCTTATCGGCTGCACTACCGATGGGGAAATCGCCGGCGACGGCTTCCACCAGGACTCGGCCGTTCTGGCGGGGCTGGTGGCGCCGCAGGTGGACTTCCACCTCTGCTGGGAGGGAAACCTGGGCGCGGACGGCGAAGATACGGGTCGCCGGTTGGCGAGGCAGCTGCCGGGCGGGGTGCGCTATGTGCAGCTCTTTTCCGATGGCCTCACGGGCAATGGCTGTGCCCTGCTCAGGGGCATGCAGGATGAGCTTGGACCGACTCTGCCCATTAGCGGCGGCACCGCGGCGGACGGGGAGCGGTTCCAGCTGACCTGCCAGTTTGCCGGCAACCGGCTGCTCACCAACGCCGCGGTGGCTCTGGGGTTTTCAGGCGACTTTCACCTGGGTCTGGGAGTCAACAGCGGTTGGTCCCCGGTGGGCATCGGCAAGAAGGTGACCCGGGCTCGGGGGCAGTTCCTGTATGAACTGGACGGGGAGCCGGCCCTGGAGGTATACCGGCGGTTTTTGGGAAAGCACGCGGAGAAGCTCCCGGCCGTGGGGGTGGAGTACCCCTTGGCATTGATGGATGGCGCCTCCCTGTGCACTCATCAAGAACTGGATTATCCTTATCTCCTGAGGGCTACCATGGCGGTGAATCCGGAGGAGGGTTCCATCCAGTTTGCCGGGGAGATTCCCCAGGGGGCATTGGTCCACCTGACCTGCGGTGATTCCCAAAGTCTGCTCCAGGCCACTGAGATTGCGGTGCGTCAGGCTCTGGGGGAACTGGGAGGAACCAAACCGGCTCTGGCTTTCGCCTTCTGTTGCATGGCCCGGCGCATCCTGCTGGGCCGGCACACGAGAGAAGAGGCCCAGCGCATTATGATGGAGCTGGGTCCGGTACCCCTTATCGGGTTTTATACCTACGGCGAATTCAGTCCGGCGCAACAGGGCACCCCCAGCGTGCTGCACAACGAAACCGCCACTCTGGCAATTATCGGATAGACCAGATGCCCGAAAGAGTTTCCTCTCAGCAACAGCTCATTGCTCTCCAGGAAATGTTAAGCGTTTCCGAGAGGAAAAGTGACATCCTCACCAATCTTCTGAAGGAAGCCAGCACTGAATTCGAACGCTCCCTCGAGCGGGTGAAGGTCTCCGAGGCGAATTTCCGCACCATTTTCGAGAACGCCCCTGAAGCCATCTTTATCCTGGACCGGCACAACCATCAGATCCTGGACTGCAACCCTTTTACCATTGCCTGGCTGGGCTACGCCCGGGACGAACTGGTAGGCATGAGTTACGAAAATCTTGTGGAGTCCCGGGACCAGGATCTGGCCGCGAGCATCCGCGCCCTGCATAGCCAGGGCGGCGTGCAGATCATTGACCGGCGTTTCCGGAAGAAAGACGGCACCCTGGTGGATGCAGAGGTTACCGGCACCACCGTTACCTATCATGGCAGAGAGACCCTGATGGCGCTGGCCCGGGATATCACTGAGCGCAAACGGGCCCAGGAGGCCCTGGTGGCCAGTGAACAACGCTTTCGGGATATCGCCGCCCACCTGCTTGACTGGATCTGGGAAACGGACCAGGACTGGGTTTACACGTACAGCAGCCCTGGAGTGGACAAGATTTTGGGTTACAGCCCGGTGGAAATCGTGGGCACGACCATGTGGCATGGCATGCCGGCGGAGGACAAGGCCGAAATGGCTGCCTTGTTGTCGGACATAATGGATCAATCAGCCTCATTCAGACTTTACGAAAGCCGGCGGTACCACCGCAACGGGACCCTGGTTCACCTGGAATCCAGCGGCGCCCCCATCCTGGACTGGTACGGCAACGTGGTGGGCTATCGCGGCAGCCACCGGGACGTCACCTCCAGGAAACAACTGGAAGAATTTTCCCGGTACAAGGAACTCTTCGAAAACGTCACCGACCCGGTGTTTATTCTGGATTTCCGGGGCGGCTTCCTGGAAGTGAATGATGTATCCCTGGGAATTTTTGGATACTCCCGGGAGGAACTCTTACAAATGCGCATCCTGAACCTGGTCGGTCCGGGGCAAAGAGAGGTCCTCCTGGGAAGCGGTCTCAAGATTCAAGCTGGGGAGACCATCCAGTTCGAGCTGGACATGAAGAACCGGGGCGGCGACATCATTCCCTTCGAGTTCCACGCCCGTCCTATTTTGTACAAAGGCCGGGAGGCCATACTCAGTGTCGGCCGTAACTTGAGCGCCCGCAAGAAATTGGAGCAAACCCTGGTCATGACTGAACGGGTGGCGGCAGTCGGGGAGATGGCCAGCGGCATCGCCCACAATTTTAACAATGTCCTGCAGATGATTGCCGCGGCGGCCGATGCTGCCGCGGCCAAATTGGCCTCAGGGCGGATGCGGGAAAGTTTGGAGGCCATCTATAGAATTCAGGATGCCTGCCAACGGGCTTCGGAGGTGGTTCGCCGCATAAAGGACTTCACCCATGCCGACCTGGCGCCGGAAGAACTGCATGAGGCCTTTGACATCAATGAGTTGGTGCGCGAGGCCATTGCGCTGACCCAACCCCTCTGGAAAAATCGGCCTGACGCCCCCAAGTACGAGGTTAAACTGGTTTCCTCCGGTCCCCGTTATGTCCGGGGCAGGCCGTCGGAAATTTACGAGGTCATCGTTAATCTCATTAAAAACGCTCTGGAGGCCATGCCTCAGGGAGGCAGGCTGACGATGACCTCCAGCCAGAAGGCGGGCAAGGTCTACCTGGAGGTCAAGGACACGGGACAGGGAATTTCCCCCAAGAACCTGCCCCGCCTCTTCGAACCCTTCTTTACCACCAAAGGGGTGCAGAGCAGCGGCCTGGGCCTGGCGTCAAGTTACGGCATCATCAAACGGCACCAGGGAGAAATCTGGGTGGATAACGCTCCTAACCGGGGGGCCGCCTTTACCTTGGTATTGCCCCGGGCCGCAGCGCCCCGCAAGGTGGAAGCACAGCCCAAACTGCACGACCGAGGTGGTAGAATCCGATTTTTGATGATTGACGACGAAGTCAATTTGCTGAAAGCCATGGAAATGTATTTTGATGGGACCGAAATCGAGATTGTCACCTGTTCCTCAGCCATGTCCGGCATAGCTGCTTATCAGCAGGGCTCTTTCGATGTGGTGCTGTGCGACCTGGGGATGAATGACCTGAGCGGCTGGGAAGTAGCCAGACACCTGAAACATCTCAGTCAGGAACAGGGCCTGGTCAAGACCCCTTTTCTCCTCTACACCGGCTGGGATCAGCCCTTCGATCCCCAGACGTTGGAGGAGCACGGCGTGGACCGGGTAGTGATCAAGCCGGTGAGTTGTGAAAAGCTTCTGGGACTGCTGCAGGAACTGGCTCAACTGGAAATCCTGAGCCAGGTTCAAGGCTGACGGGGAAGACAGTCATGGCCCTCAAGGTGTTTGTGTCCGCAACCTTACGGCAATTTCTCCCGCACTATGACCCGGGTACCGGGCACGAACTGGCTGTGCCGGCGGATACCACGGTACGAGAGGTGGCTCGCCTCCTGGCCATCCCGGAAGAGGAGGTCAAGCTCATCATGGTGAACGGTATCAGTGTGGGATGGGATGTCAAACTGAGCGGGGACGAACGGGTGGCTTTCTTTCCGCCCGTGGGCGGTGGGTGACGGGTCAGCCCGGACCGAACCATTATGGCCCGTTCAGCCCCGCCCGGCGCCCGGGGCCATCAGATGAAGCACTTTAACCCCCGATGGCCCGCATGGGGCGATTGAGGCATTTGCGCGGTAACCCCTCTTCCCCTGCCCAACTCCTGGGCTTCTCCTTGATGGCCTGGCACATGGCCTGGCGCACCTCCGCATCGCTGGCCCCTTCCCGCAGCAGCCTTTTCAGAGAGACCTCGGTGGTGGCAAAAAGACAGGTGCGCAGTTGCCCATCCGCAGTCAGCCGCAGGCGGTTGCAAGTGTTGCAGGAGTGATGGCTCAGGGGGTTAATGATGCCGATCTTCCCCTGGGCGGCGGGGAATTGGAAGTAACGGGCCGGTCCATTGTTGTTGCTGCTCTGGGTGGGGACCAACCTGTCCACCCGGCCGAGCCTGGCGAGGATTTCATCCCCGGACAGATAACGCTCGGAGGTGACGGCGGCAAAGGGCATGACCTCGATGAAGCGCACATGGAAGGGAAACTCATAGGTGAGCCTGGCCAGTTCCTCTACTTCGTCGTCATTAATCCCTTTTAACACGACGGTATTGAGTTTAATGGGATGGAAGCCCACCTCGAGGGCCCGGCGGATGCCCCGCCACACGGCGGGGAACAGGTCTTGCCGGGTAATGTCGCGATACTTGGACGGTTTCAGGGTGTCCAGACTGATGTTCAGTCGCTTGATACCGGCTTGGTACAGGTCCTGGGCGAGCTCCGGCAGCAGCACCCCGTTGGTGGTGATGCTGAGACTTTCCACGCCGGGGAGGGCGGCCAGCTGTCGTAACAGCGTCAGGACCCCCTGGCGCACCAAGGGTTCGCCGCCGGTGACCCGGATTTTGGTGATGCCCAGGGAGACGGCGACCCCGGCCAGGCGCAGGATTTCTTCGTAGCGCAGGATTTCCTGGTGGGGTACGTAGG
>Ga0207862_1000339_pt1 | contig 13930 bp, 14 predicted proteins | sample LuqExpMetageno81_FD_187838 | JGI IMG/M metagenome (GOLD analysis project Ga0207862, IMG submission 187838) | Tropical forest soil microbial communities from Luquillo Experimental Forest, Puerto Rico - Sample 81 (SPAdes) | ecosystem: Environmental > Terrestrial > Soil > Tropical forest ... | reverse complement strand
CAACACCAGTTCCAATCCAGCCGGCATCTCCATGCCGTCTTCACTGACCAGAGCGAAGCTCGCTGCTCTGTCCTGAACACCCGGCTTGCTCCGCTCCTGCCGGCGCATTTTCAGCTTGCGCTGCCACCAATAGAACTGGCTCTCCCTCAGGCGACGCTGCCGGCAAAACTCCCGAATCGACATTCCACTGCTGGCCGCATCCCCGATAATCCGCTGCCAATACCGCTGCTTCTCCACATCTTGATTCTTCCGGTTCACCCCACACCTCCGCCTCTTGCGCCGAATCGAACGCGCTGGACATTATGGTTGTCTACGATTCAACCGCGGAAGATGGGTTGGCCGGACGCATGAACATTGAAGGAATCCTCGCACGTTTAGAGCAGGTGCGGCCGTCTGGCGGTGGATGGATTGCGCGCTGTCCCGCGCATGAGGATCGCAAGCCCTCGCTCTCAATCCGTGAGTGCGACCGGAAAATCCTGTTTGGACGGCGCATCTACAAGTCGTCCAGTTTCAGGACAAGCATCTACGCCTACGACGGCGATAAACTGATCGAAGAGACAAACGCCGTTGGGAGTGTCGTAGCTCGCTATTCGCAGGGCCTGAATATCGACGAACCCCTTGCGATGTTGCGCAGCGGGGCACCAGCTTTTATCAAGCAGGCGGGCTAGGCTCCGTTACGTCGCTCAGCAATGTGCCGGGAAATCTGGCGACTCGTTTGGCAACCAGATCGCATCGTCAGGTTCGCTCACCAACCCGTTCCAGCACACAGGCCGCGAATTCGATACCGAGACTAGCCTCTATTACTATCGCGCCAGATACTACTAACCTGTTGAAAAGAAAGAGCAGCAGCTTAAGGAAAATCGATCAGCGGTAGGCGTCCTTGCGATGACGGACAGCAGTGACTTCGATGGCGTCCGCGTCTTTCCAATCAAAGAACACGCGATAATCGCCGCAGCGGAGGCGGAAGCCCGTGAGCGGGGGCTTCAGCTTTTTGATATCGCCAGTGCGGCTGGTGAGGTAGCGGTCCACGCAGTGAAGAATCTGCATAGCAAGTTCACGGTCGATGGCGCGGAGATCGGCGCGGGCTTCCGGAGACCAGCGGACGGAAATGCGCTCGGGCGTGGGCTGCTCGGGTTCGGTCACTTCTTCACGCCGAACTCGCGCAGAATTTCGTCGTGGGGAATTCCTTCACCACGAGCGAGCGAAGCACGGGCACGCTCCAGCGCTGCGACTGTTTCAGGCGTGAGTTCTTCCTCTTCCACAGGGGCGTTGGCGAGGGAGAAGGGATCAAGCATCGCTTCGAGCAGACCGACAACGGCGGAAAGCTGCGCCGGGGGCAGCCGGTCGATCAGTTCGTGGGCGTGCTCTTTGGTGTCAGTCATGAGTCTTCCTCTTCTCTTTGTCACATAGCCGGCAGCAAGTGTCAATGGTAGGCGACGGTTCGCCGTTGCTTCAAACATGCTCGGGCCGGCGCTCCCCGTGCTCGTCGAAAGGGCGACGTTCTGGCTTGCCGTTAGGAGGCACGACTCTCTACTTGGCGTCTCGAGTGCCAACTGCGCAGACGTACGTCGCTCTGTTCAAGATTCCTTCCCACCGTTGAGGACCTCCTCCAAAGTCGCTTTGTTCCGCGTTGCGACCTCTTGTCCGGCGAGGCGAAGGATCTTTGCGTATCTCAGCCTCGCGTGCGCGCGGGCCGAAGGTAGCAATTCCTCGGGAGGCTCAATAGTGCAGGTCAACACGTACTGGAGCAGCGAATTCGTCAGCGCAAATTGTGCGTGGACTAACGTGAAGAGCGCCTGAAACTCCTTGGCTACTTTTTGCATACTAGCAATCAGACGGGCCTCCATTTGGCTGTTTGCATCTGTACGGTCGTCCCGTTTTAGCTCGTTTTCGCAGGCGGCAAGGATGAACGCTTGTTCCGTGCGGAAGCCTCGATCCTGCGCGGCGGTGCGCACTTTCGCACGGAATTCTTCGCTCGGGAACGCCAGATTGCGCTCAATTCGGCGTTTTCTCATGGTTGGTCCTCCATGTTTTTTGTGTGGCGCATTTGTGGCGCAATCGCCGAAAACGCGCCACTACGTATCGCACTCAGCTCGCGAAACTTGTGGTTGAAATCTCGCACCATGTGGCCACATCCCTTTATGTTCCAATACCCAGCAAACCCAGCAGAAACTCCCACCCCACAGATCGCTTCCCCCCTCTCTCCTGTCCTATGGTGTCCGCAACCGTCCGAACCAGCCCGCTCTAGTCCCCTCTGGTCCGCTCACGTCCCTTAGGGACCGCTATAGTCCGCATCTGTCCGCTTCCGTCCGGATCGGTCTGTGTTTGTCCCCGGGCCTCGTCCCTCGCATCGCAACCCCGGCGCGGGCTCCGAATGTCTTCGCCCGAACTCCGCGGAATTTAGTTGCATTTCCGAATCGCCACTGCGAGATACATACACCACACATGATGATGTGACTCTCAAAATCGTTGCCGCGCAACTCTAGAGAAAATCCTGAACACGTTGCCCAGCCAGGAAGACGACACTGGCTACAAACTCCTACCCCAGATCGAATTGGCTCTGGCGTCATGGACGCTGAAGGACTTATGGGAATCGCTCGTTCATGACAGTCTCGACGTCAACTACGAGACAAGACCTTTACTGCCATCATCCCCCATCCCCCGTGCCCAAGAGTGGCCTGGCACATCCGCGCCGCACAGCGGGAAAAGCGCTCATGAGGCACTCATCCCAACAAATAAAAGATTCTCACTTTTTGCACTCTCGAGGTTCCCTAGTAAGTAAGAGGCCCATGTCTGCTTATTCGGCGGGCCATTGGGCCGGACCGCATTGGTGACTCAGGTCGCCAACAGCGGAGCACTGGTGTGCGGCTCCACGCTGGAGAAAGCGAGGGCAGAAGCTAATCCGGGTCTGCACGGGGGCATCGATGGCGAGCTATGACGAAATGAATCCGACGGACCGCAGGAATCTGTTTGAAGCCCTTGCGAGTCTTAGTGGCTTCAAGGAAGGACCGAAAAACGCGCTACCGGACGGCACGCGATACGAGTACGACGCCGTTCTGAGGAGAACGGTAGAGATCACCCGTCGGGCGGACGCTTTCCTGTGATCTTGGTCGACGGCAAGCTTAAACGCGATTCGGAAAAGATAGGCCCGCGCAATGGGGAGGCTGGCTCTAGGAGAAGTTATGAATCTCACTGCCACAACAAATTCATTTGAGAGGCTTCAACACACTCCAGCCGGTAGTGTGGGGTCGCCGCGCGGCAACTGCGAAGGTTGCGGCATGTTTATCTGGAGTGAAGGAGGATACCGTGTTCCTGGCTTGCCAGGGATCCACTGTTCCATCAAATGTATCGAGACAGTTTTATTCGGCCAAGAGCGCTGCCGGTGGTGCGGCCGGAAAATGGACAAGCCACGTAGCTCGATCGATAGCCGTCTCTGCTCGCCTGGTTGCTCAGAAAAATATTACGCGCGCGTGCTGGAAGATAAAACGGCCAGGCTCGGCTCGGGCAAGCGGTTCATGTTGTGGCTCAAGGAGAATCGGCCAGCGGTTTACAGGCAGCTGCTCGGACAGGGTACGCCCGAGAGTGGGTATTGCCAGAATCCGCAGTGTCCGAATGGGGAAGGCGGCCAGCCTGGAAGCTTAGCGCTTATGCGAGCCGGCGCGCGGTACTGCAATGCCGTTTGCCGGCGCGCAGCTCAAAGAGTCCTAACCGCGCAAAATCGGTCTTCAAATCGCCGCTATTTATGCGGAAACAAGCGTGGCAGTTTGGCCGGGAACACATTTAGGGTCAACTCCCGCAAAAACACACTTTTCGATGGCTTAGATCGCCTCCCAGGGCGTTTTCTACAACCGGCTAAATGACTCAAAAAGGCGGAGAAGAGGTGCGGGTGAGTAAGGAAAGAAGAGCTCGATCCCGGAGCGGTGCTTGGAAAAATCGAGGATATAGGTGACTGAACGAGAAACGCTAGGCGGGAAGCTCGATCCCGCGCTGCGAGAATGGGCCGACAAAGTAATCATTCCGGCACTCGCGCGCGAATATCTTGCACAGGGCGTGCGCGAGAGGATTGCGCGGGATGTGGGAAGTGTGACAGAGTTTGATGAGGTCGATGCTAAAAGCAGCCTCTCGGCCGAGGTAACACCGTGATCCTTCGCTGCGCCGTCTACTCCCGCTTTAGCAGTGATCGGCAATCTCCCGTTTCCATCGAAGACCAGATTCGGAAATGCCGAGAGTACGCATCTCGCCAGGGATGGACAGTCCTGGAAGGGCACATCTACGCTGATCATGCGGTTACCGGCACAATCGCTGAGAGGACCGGATTGCAACGCCTCGTTGCGGCCGCAGAGCAAAAAGCACGCTCTTTCGATGCCATTCTGATTGATGACACCTCACGACTCACCCGCAAATTAGCCGATGCGCTGAACCTCTATGAGCGCCTGACGTTTGCCGGCGTTCGCCTGGTTGCCGTTTCCCAGGGTGTCGACTCGGACAGTTCTCAAGCCGAGATTCTGTTCGGTGTTCATGGTCTGATCGATAGCGTGTACTCGCGGGAGCTCGGGCTTAAGACTCACCGCGGGATGCAGGGCTGTGCGTTGAAGGCGCTCCATACTGGCGGCCGTGTGTTCGGTTATCGAAGCTTGCGAGAACCCGATGGCGTAAGGCTCGAGATTGCAGAGTCCGAGGCATCCACCGTTCGCCGGATCTTTGAACTCTACAGCGGCGGCTATTCTTTGAAGCGCATTGCGCATTTGCTGAATGCGGAGGGTGTGAAGTCGCCTCAACCGCAAAAGGGACGAGTGAGCCGGTCATGGTGTGTCTCTTCGGTTCGGCACGTCCTGAGGAATCGCCGCTACGTCGGGCAAATCATCTGGAACACCAAGCGCAAGGTGCGCGTTCCGGGAACTGGCAAGCGCGTTTACCGGCATCGTCCAGAATCGGAATGGGTCATCACGGCTGCACCGCACCTGAGAATCGTTGCTGATGAACTGTTCGGCGCCGTCGAGCGGAGATTTGAGACGACAAAGAAGCTTTGGGGCGTCGACGGTTCCGGCCTCGCTCGCGGGCAGCAAAAGCAGGTGTATCTATTCTCAGGGTTGCTACAATGTGGACAATGCGGAGGTAGCGTCACGTTGGTTGGTGGGCGCGCCAACACTTCACGTTCCGAGTACGGCTGCTCACTCCATTCGCAGCGTGGCGATGCCGTTTGCAAGAACGATCTGCGGATCCAGCGAAAGCAGCTCGAGGAAAGCCTTCTCAACGGCTTGCAAGACAAAGTGCTCCGCGAGGAATTCATCGATTACGTGATCTGCGGGTTGAAGGAAGAACTTAAGCAGAAGCACGAAGAACTCGAATCGTGGAAAAAGACCCTCCAGGCCGAGGTGGAGCGAATCGAGCTGGAACTAAAACACCTCATTGAGGCCATCGCGGCAGGGAACAGCTCGCCCACCGTTATGGCTGCGATCTCCGAGCGCGAAGCCCGGCTTCGAGAAATCAGGGATCAAGCAATTAAACCGGGTCCGGGGTCTTTTCAAGAGAAGCTAGATGATCTCAGAGACTTTGCTATCGCGCGGCTGAATCATTTGAAGGAGCTACTGACGAACCCCAAAGCAATCCACGAAGCTAGGGCACTTCTGGCTGAACAGGTGGGCAAGTTCACACTCGAGCGCGTCGAGGAAAACGGCGCACTAAGCTTTAAAGCCAATGGAAACATAGATTTCTTTGGGGAAGAGGCTTTTACACGCGTGGGTGGTGCCGGGGGCCAGAATCGAACTGGCTACGCCCGCCTTTTCAGGGCGGCGCTCTACCGGTGAGCTACCCCGGCACGCAATTCATTTAGTTTAGAGGTGGCTTGCTGGACTGTCAATTCAGGACCATTCCGGCCCTGGCGAGAAAATGCGCGAGCCCGCCGCCAAGCAACGTGAACCAGCCGAATGCGGATTGCAGCGAGCGCCCCGCGATTCCCCCTCCTGGTTCGTCGACGAACGCCAGCGTGAGCAGGAGCAGCGACAAGAGAATGAGTGACGATCCAGCGACCTGCAGATTCTTTCGCCAGCCACGGCTTTCCAGCTTCAAATAGAGCCCCAGCGTCAGATTTACGAGAGCGCTTCCCAGGATGTAGATGTGCCGCGAGAGAAACATCATCCGCTGGCCACCTTCGAGCGACTTGATGGGCGGCTTGTGCAAGCGCATGGCTTGTCCGCTGAGCACGAACACCAGGATTCCGAGCAATCCTGCGATGAGGTGAAGCTTGCGCATGGCTATGGAGAGTCGTGCGATTTTAGCAGAAGAGGGACGGGACGACATCCTGCCCACCTTAGAGCGGTATCCGGATTTGCTGTGAGCGCCAGGGTCTCTGTGAGGCCGTTGTGCGCGGGACACGAGTTGTGTTCGACTATTCCGCATGACTACGCAAAGCACGAAACCCTTGGATTTGATCCCAGAATTTGACGCCCTCGCCGAGTCTTCTGGTTCGAGCGCAGCGTTCATGAACTCTCTTGTGACGCTGCTCTACGAGAAACTCGGCCGTTACAACTGGGTCGGTTTTTACATACTCGAAAGGGAGCCAGGCGGCGACATGCTGGTGTTGGGACCCTTCAAAGGTGCGCCGACACCTCACACCCGCATCCCACTGAACCAGGGAATCTGCGGTGCTGCTGCGTCGGCCGGCAAGACCATAGTGGTGGACGATGTTAATTCCGATCCTCGCTACCTTGCCTGCTCGCTCGAAACCAAGTCTGAGATCGTGGTTCCGGTCTTCGTAAACGGCAAGGTAGCAGGTGAGCTCGATATCGATTCGCACTCAGTGGCGGCGTTTGGAGCCGAGGACCGCAAGCTTTGCGAGCATGCTGCGGCCATTGTCGGGCGGTTTCTGGAACGGCACCCGCGCTGAGGGCAGTTCTGTAGACTCAGTTCTGCCGCTCGTCAAACTCCTTCATCCAGTCGCGGCCCTTAAGGACTTCGCGCGGCCTCGTTCCGTCTGGCGGTCCTACTATTCCATCTTTTTCCATTAAATCGATCAGGTGCGCCGCTCGACCATAGCCAATGCGCAGGCGCCGCTGGAGTGTTGAGGTGGATGCCCGGCCCATCTCGCAGCAGATTCGTACGGCGTCCTGGTACAGGTCATCGTCCACATCATCGCCACTGGCCGCGTCAGCGCCCTCCTGACTTGGTGGCGCACCGCCGGCCTTTCCTGACTTGCCCTTCTCGTCCTCATCCTTCGGTGCCTCGAGCAATTCTTCGTTGTATTTCGCCTCGGCCTGGTGGCGCCAAAAATCGCAGACCGCGGTAATCTCATCTTCGCTGACGAGGGGGCCGTGGATGCGGTGCAGCCGTGCCGACCCTGCAGGGAGATACAACATGTCGCCCTTGCCAAGGAGCGATTCGGAGCCGTTCGAATCGAGAATCGTGCGCGAGTCGACTTTGCTGGCCACACGGAAGGAAATGCGGGCAGGAAAGTTGGCTTTGATCAAGCCTGTGATCACATCGACCGAAGGCCGCTGAGTGGCGAGAATCAGGTGAATCCCAACCGCGCGCGCCATTTGGGCCAGGCGGGTAATCGATTCCTCGACGTTGTTTGTGTCAACCATCATGAGGTCCGCCAGTTCATCAATGATGATCACGAGGTAGGGAAGTGGTTTGTGCTCCGTTTCTTGAGCGTTGTCAAACAACGAGAGCGATTGCTGTTTCTGGAACGTGCGGTTGTACTGATCGATGTTGCGCACGCCGCGCTGAGCGAGCAATTTCAGGCGGTTCTCCATCTCTCGAGTAGCGTTGCGCAGGACATTCGAGGCCACCTTGGGATCGGTCACAACCGGTGCGATCAGATGGGGGATTCCACCGTACAGGCTGAGCTCCAGCCGCTTAGGATCGACGAGCACCATCTTTACTTCTTCCGGGGTGGCCTTATACAAGATCGATATCATGAGTGAGTTGATGAAGACGCTCTTGCCGGTACCTGTTGAGCCCGCGATTAGCAGGTGCGGCATCGACGAGAGGTCGGTCACCCTGATGCGACCGTGCAGGTCGCGGCCCATCGCGAGGGTCAGCTTGCTCGGCGAATTCGCAAATTCAGTGGCTTCGATGATCTCGCGGAGAGCAATCGTCTGGCGGCGGTCATTTGGCACTTCGATTCCGACCGTCGATTTGCCCGGGATACGCTCGATCAGGATCGATTCGGCCTGGAGAGCCAGACATAAATCTTCGGTCAGACCGATGATGCGGCTGTACTTGATTCCAGCTTCCGGCTTGAACTCAAACGTCGTCACTACCGGGCCGGGGTTAATTTGAGTGACGCGCCCTTCCACGCCAAACTCGTGACACTTTGCTTCGATTGCGCGTGCGCGGTATTTCAATTCGTCTTCGTCGAGCTTCTGGCTGCCTTCACCTTCTTTCAGCAGCTGGATCGACGGCAGGCGGTAATTGGCCGTGGTTTTCGCGGCCCTGGGTTCCGGTTTTCTTGTCTTTTCCGGTTTCTCGGAATTCAGCACCAGAATCGGCGCTTTGTGCCCGGTTTCCTTTGCGGGCTCTCTTTCTTCTTCGTCTTCGGCAAGGGTTTTTTTGTTCTTGAAGATTTCGCTCAGATCTTCGAGTTGAATTGTTTTGGGCTCTTCGGCCGGCTCGGCTTTGCCAACAAACTGGGGAGCTACTGGCTTGCGACCTACAATCTTTCTCTCTTCGACTTCGCGCCGCATGCGTTCGTCTTCACGCTCGTCGCGCCATGCATGCCACCGTGCCTGCACGCGCTGAAGGATACCCAGCTTCTCCATGCGCCCGATGGGGCCTTTGTTGCTGCTCGCCCAGGCATGAGCCCCGCTAAAGGAGAATCTTGTGGTCAGGAAAATTGCGGCTACGATGACGGAGATCTCGACGAGCAGGGCGCCGCCGAAATTGAAGCCGGAGCGCAATGCGCGCGAAAGCAGGGAGCCGAGCAGGCCGCCGGCAGGAAGGGCTCCTCGCACATCCGGGAAGTGAATGAGCGAGAGCAGGGAAGGCAGCGAGAGCAGAAGAAGCACGTAGCCGACGACGGTCGCCGCCTGCGAATTAACAGGGTGGCTTCGGAGCCAGCGGTACCCGAGCAGACCGACTGCAACCGGCAGCAAGAACGCAGCAAAACCGAATATCTGGAAGAGCGCGTCCGACAAATACGCGCCTGCGGGGCCGATCCAGTTCCTTGGCGCGTGATCACCATCGGAGGGCGCGCTGACGTTGAACGCTGCGTCCGCTGGACTGTAGGAAATCAGGGCCAGGCCCATCAGGATCGCCAAAACGATACCAAGAAACCCGATCAGCTCATTAAGCCGCTTACTCTCTGTAGGTGTTAGAAAGCGCACAAAATTTCTCCTCAGCTTTGGGGAAGGCTGAGTGCCGCAAGGGGCGCGGCGCTGTTGCGCCCCTCATTGGAGGAACCATGCCATGATACCAGACACCCAGCGGCGCACAAGGCCTTGCACGACCGAGGTTTCCATGCTTGCGCGGTTTCGCGACACGCCCGCTTAGCGATTTTGGATGCGGGAGCCGCGCTGCCGCACTCGAAAAGGGGCTTCCGGTGCGGGCTGGTGATGCGGAACTGTTTGTTTGGGAACCCGGCGGTTGTGACCTACATCAAGAGGTATCGGCAAAACCGAGTGCTTCAAAGGTTCATGTGACGAGGACCTGACCGACGTGTTCACGAGAACTGCGCATGGCTGGCTCGGGCAATTCTCGAAAATGACTGCGGTCCTCAATCCGCGAGCAAATTGAGCCTGACTCCTGTCCTGGGTTTAGCCGCGAATACAAGCGAAATTCAAAAAGTCAGCTGTCGTGGGGGTGGGCGAGATAGTGCTGCCTGAGTAAGTCCTTCCCATAGTCGTTCGCGTTGGGCGTGCGCACGACCGTATGAATGTGCTGCTGCGTCGGTTTATTGGGGTCGCTCGCGAACTTGGCGAGGTTCGCGGGGCGCTGGTGGTCGAATTCGATGAGAATCACGGGACTCTGGATGCGGTAGTAGAAGGCGCTGTCGGTCTGAGCGCCGCCTATCCAGGCAAACCAGGTGTTGTCAATATGCTTGTCGACTTCATTCATTTTCGCCCGGACGTGGCCATCGTCCATGTTGCTGGCATAAAGCTGTATCAGTTCACGAAGGCGACGGCGGGATGGGTCGCTGAACTCATTTGCGCGAATACCAGCGTAGTCGAGCACAATGTTGTCTTTGAAAGCCTCTCCCAGGTTGTTGTTGCCGGTTTTCGAGAAATTCAGGACGGCTTTCTGCTGCTGCGCATCCGGTAAGGCTCGCACCATCTCGAGTCCGTCATTCTGTTCTTGCTGGAGAATTGTGATGCCCTTGTACTTTCCGGAAGTAGCTCGGACTGGTTCCGAGCCCAAAAACAAGGGCGTCATCACCACCTGATCACCCAGAACGAAGTAATTCACGATGGCGTGATGGCCGCTGAGCTGCCAACCCCACGGTTCGGCGACCGAGGGTCGGCCCATGATCGTAATGAAGTACAACCATTCGCCGAGGAAAACATGGTCGTCGGCGAGCTCAGCCAAGGTTTCATTCAAACGCATCACGTTGCGAGTAATCTCGAAGCCTCTCGCGCTTAGAGACGCCCGCATCAAGCCAAAGGCCAGGTCTCGCTGCGTATCGGTCATCTCCTGAAAGCTGATGCCCTGGCGAACGTAGAAATGCTGGTTCATCCACTTCCGCCATTGAACGTCGTCGACAGGGAACATGGTCCGAGCGAGCTGCACGGTAGTCAGCGAAGCGATGAACTTTTCCGCTGCGTTCCGGACGCTTTCGGTTGCAACACCGGTCGGACTGATTTCGAACAAGCCGGGCACGACCTCGCCGTTGGTGGTGACACCCTTAAATGGTTGGGCCAGGCCCTCGCGTTCGTATTGCTCAGACCATCGGCGAAAGTTTTCTGCAGTTTCGACCGAATTCTTTTCCTGTCCATACGCCCATGGGAGCAGCACAAAGGCGGAGACGAGCGAAGAGAGAAACTCGCGGCGGGACGCGTAAGCAGGATGGATATGACTATGACCACTGTGGGACAACTTCTTGCACATGGCTCACCTCGCGTAAAAAAAAGAGGGTTGAACGTAACACAGGCGAGACTGTCAATCAATCGTCGCGGGCTGCAGCTGTGATTCTTCGCGCAACGAACGCGCTTTGGATGACAGGCATTTCTGACCGTGCAGAGAAAGAGACGGAGGCTTCTTATCCCACGAGCTTCGAGGCGAAGTACAACACAGTGATTCCCAGAATAATCCGGTAGATCGCAAAGGGGCCAAACCCGCGGCGCCTTACCCACGCCATGAACCATGCCACGCTACCATAGGCCACAAGGTAGGACAGGGCAAAACCGATCGCCAATACGATCCAGCCATGCGTGTCGATGCTGGACACACCGATGGGATTGCCGTCCTTGCCACGGAGCGACTTGTACAGCGTATACAGCGTGGCCATCAGCATCGTAGGTATGGACAGAAAGAATGAAAACTCCAACGCTGAGGCTCGCGACATTCCAGCGAGTTGGCCCGCCGCGATCGTGGACATCGACCGCGAGGTCCCCGGAAACACGGCCGAGAAAATCTGGCAAGCGCCGATCCAGATGGCCTGCCCCAAGCTCATTTCTTCCATGTGCCAGGTGTGGATAAGCCCGCCCGTCGACCCTTCGCCGGCGGCCTCCGCTTTCGCGTTCCTTGTATCCACAAACCACATGACAATGCCGCCGATCAGCAGCGACGAGCCGATGACGTAGGGGCTTTCCAGGTGCTTTCCGATCACTTTTACGAGCAAAAACGAAGGGATGGCCGTCACCACGAACGCGACCATGACCAGGCTGAGGGGGTGAGTCCAAATCGTGCGGTCGCCACGCTCCCCCTTTGGGAAGGTGGACAGGAATTTCGCAATCCGGTCGCGGAAATAAATTGGTAGGGTGAGGATCGCGCCCAGTTGGATCACGATCGAGTACATTTTCCAGTAGCCACTGCTCAAATCAATGTGGAGGAGTGCTTCAGTGAGACGCAGATGGGCGGTCGAGCTCACCGGTATGAATTCCGTCAATCCCTCGACAATCCCAAGTATCACACTCAGAACGTAGTCGTTCACTCATGCGCTCCTATTTTGCTACCGATGGTGTAGGCGCCGGGTTTAGGGTCTGAATCAGAACTGAAACGGAGGCGTCAACTTCGAGGCAAAAGCCTCATCGACCTCGCATCGTTACGACACGGCTGAAGCTACGACCCCCGCAAACAACTTGCGCACCTCGGCTTTTTGAGGCAGGCCGCCAAGAACACCGGTTTTCTTGCTATCAACCCTGATTTGTGGACGACAGTCGCTTCCTCATTTCGTACGCGTCCACGCGGCCGAGATAATACCGTTTCAACACTGCTTCCGTACGATAACCGTGATATTGCCAGAAGGCAATGGCGCGTTCATTATCCACTGCCGTTTCGAGCAGCACCGAGTGGACGCCGTGATACTGAAAATGCTTCTCGATCTCGGCGAGCAGAGTTGTCCCGACGCCTTTTCGTCGCTGCTCCTCCGCCACGTCGAGCGTAATAATGTGCGCGAGTGGAGGATTGGCCTCCGCTAGGATAAACCCTGCCAGTTTTTTTCCTTCCTCGGCGACAAGACAGTCTGCGGCCGGCAAGTTCAGAAAGTATTGCAGGGAAAATTTGCTATAGGAAATCCCTGGAGGGAAGCACGCTTGATCGAGCTTGTACAGCGCACCGAAGTCGCGGGACTCATATTGCCGAATCGCTATGGCCATCGTTGCGGCCAATGCTATCACGCCCACAGACGCCGGTTTCTGTTGCTTCCGAAGGGGGTCCAGCGGGACTGGACCCCTTCGGAAGGCCTTACATCCTTACCGTGACGGTCTTCACTTCGGTGTAGTTCGACAACGCATATTCACCGAGTTCGCGACCAATGCCCGACTGCTTGAAACCGCCAAAAGGCGCGCCGGCGTCGAAGACGTCGTAGCAGTTGACCCACACGGTGCCCGCGCGCACTCCATCCGCGATGGCATGGGCCTTGGTAATGTCCTTAGTCCATACCGCCGCCGCAAGACCGTACAGGGACTTGTTCGCGCGTTCCACGACCTCGCTGATATCTTTGAACTTCATGATGGACATCACCGGACCGAAGATTTCCTCTTGCGCGATCTTCATGTTGTCTTGGACATCGGCGAACACGGTCGGCTCGATAAAGTAGCCCTTGTCGCCTACACGGTTTCCGCCTGCGAGCAGTTTGGCTTTCTCCTGCTTTCCGGACTCGATGTAGCTCATCACCTTGTTGAACTGGTCCTGGTCGACCTGCGGGCCCTGTTCCGTGTTCTTGTCGAATGGATTACCGACGGTGCGCTTCCTAGCGCGCTCGACGCTCCTTTCTACGAAGTGGTCGTAGGCCTTCTCCTCGACGTAGAGGCGCGAGCCGGCGCAGCAGCACTGGCCCTGGTTGAAGAACAGCGCGAAGTGGGCGCCTTCGATGGCCTCGTCCATATCAGCATCGGCGAATACGATGTTGGGACTCTTTCCGCCAAGTTCGAGCGTCACTCTCTTCAGGTTGGTGTCGGCCGCGGCCCTCATGATCAGGTGGCCCACTTCTGTGGAACCCGTGAACGCCACCTTGTCTACATCCATATGGCGCGCGATTGCCGCCCCCGCCGTCGGTCCGTAGCCCGGCAACAGGTTTACAACGCCCTCGGGGAAGCCTGCTTCAAGAATCAATTCGCCGACGCGGAGCGCCGTCAGCGGTGTCTGCTCCGCCGGCTTTAGGACGCACGTACATCCGGCCGCCAACGCCGGCGCAAGCTTCCAGGCTGCCATCAAGAGGGGATAGTTCCAGGGAATGATCTGTCCGGCCACACCGACCGGCTCCTTCAGGGTCAGGCTGAGGGCGTTGTCCGGCACGGGATTGACGTGGCCCATTACTTTCGTCGCCAGTCCG
>Ga0207862_1000337_pt1 | contig 13973 bp, 10 predicted proteins | sample LuqExpMetageno81_FD_187838 | JGI IMG/M metagenome (GOLD analysis project Ga0207862, IMG submission 187838) | Tropical forest soil microbial communities from Luquillo Experimental Forest, Puerto Rico - Sample 81 (SPAdes) | ecosystem: Environmental > Terrestrial > Soil > Tropical forest ... | reverse complement strand
GAGCCATAGCCGTACAGATACAGCGGCGCGTCGGCCTTGTTCTTCAGGTCCTTGCGATAGAACAGCGAGATTGGAATCTTCGTTCCGTCGCTCGCCGTCGCGAACACGCGCTCCGACATGTAGTTCCTGCGGTCGAAGCCTCCCGGCACTTCGTTCTCTTTCAGCAGCGTTGATTGCGCGGTCTTGACGCTGTAGTCAAACACCGACGGCGGCGTTACCAGCGACTGGTAGTTGTAGCGGAATTTGTCCGTCTTGAACTCCGCATTCGCCGCCGGCGTCGCAAAATATGCCGGCTCCGGGAACTGAATGCTTTTCGCCGAGCCGTCGCTGAACTGCACGACGCGAAAAACCGGCAGTCCCACGATGCGCTGCGTGAGCACATAGAAATCCTGGAACAGGTCAATATGCTCCAGCGGCACGTCCGGCTGGCTGGCAACGAACTCCTTCCAGTTGGCTTTGCCGGGGTTCGCAATTGGCGTCGTCACCACCCGAAACGTCTGCGAAGTATCGTTGGTACGAATGTAGAACTGGTCGCCGCGCTGATCGACGTAGTACTCCACGTTGTCCACGTGCGGAGCGATCAACTTCCAATTGCCCTTCGGCTCGCCGGCCGGCAGAAACCGCACTTCGCTCGATATGTGGCTGGAGCTCGTCAGCAGCAGGTACTCATTGCTGCGCGTCTTGTGGACTTCAATGTTGAAGCGCTCGTCCTTCTCCTCGAACACCACTGGGTCGCTCTTGGCGTCGCTGCCCGCCACGTGCCGAAACATCTGGAAGCTGCGCTTCTGCACCGGATCTTCCACGGTATAGAACAGCGTCTTGTTGTCGGCCGCCCACTCCAGCGAGACCACGCGCTCGGCGGTATCGGGCAGGTCCTTCATGGTGCGTAGATCGCGGATGTGCAGGTGATATTGCCGAAATCCCACATTGTCGGTGGTATAGGCCATCCAGTTGCCGTCATCGCTCACCGCCCACGCGCCCACCGCCATGAACTTCTCGCCCTCAGCCATCGCGTTCAGGTCGAGGATCACCTGTTCCGGAGCTCCGAGCGATCCCTTTTTGCGGCACAGTTCGAAGTACTGCTTCCCCTGCAGGGTTCGGCTGTAGTAGTAGTAGCCGTCTTGCAGAAACGGAACCGTATCGTCCGTCTCTTTAATATGGCTGATGATCTCGGCGTACAGCTTCTTCTGCCGCGACTCGCTGGGCTGCATCACCCATTCGGCGTAGGCATTTTCCGCTTCCAGATGCGCCTTCACTTCCGGATTCGAGCGCTCCCGCATCCAGCCATAGTCATCCACCAGCGTCTTGCCGTTGACCGTCTTTTCACTGTGGACCTTCTTCGCAACGGGAGGCTGCACCGCCTCTTTCTTCGCCGCGTTGTCTTCTTGTGCAAGTTTCGGGGATTCTTGGGTATTGGCAAGCATAGGAATCAAGAGCAGAACAATCAGGGTAAATCGTGACATGGACTCTCCGCAGCGGATCGCATACAGGCCCACCGAGCGCTGATTATACGTGAGCCGCGGCTCGCAAGCGGAAGCTCCCGGGACCTCCCGGAAACACGCTCTTACTAAAATAGCTCAAACGCCGACGTTTAGCAGGACTTGAACATTATTGCCATTTCGGCCGATAATCTAACCTCGAGGGTTAAAAGTCAGTAATATCTGCGTCCTTTTGTTGCATCTGTAACATTTAAGGTTGATCGTTACAGTATCCGTATTCTGTGCCTCTTCTCCGGAGTCCGGACAACGTCCCCAGAACATCAGCTTGGAGGTAGCCAGATGAGTGCCATCACTCCCGAGATCGCTCCTGAAACCCAGTCAATCCTTGCCTACGGCGCGGCCCGTTCTACCGTCACCGGCACACCGCTCGATCCCCAAGCCTTGCGCAAGACCGACGCCTACTGGCGCGCTTGCAACTACCTCAGCCTGGGAATGATCTACCTGCTCGACAATCCGCTGCTGCATGAACCCCTGCGTCCCGAGCACATCAAGGACCGCCTGCTCGGACACTGGGGCTCCAGTCCTGGCCTCTCCTTCATCTACGTCCACCTGAATCGCCTTATTAAGAAGTACGACCTCGATGCCATCTTCATGGCCGGCCCCGGACACGGAGCGCCCGGCGTGCTCGCTCCCGGCTACCTCGAAGGCACCTACTCCGAGGTCTATCCCGACAAGAGCGAAGACTACGAAGGCCTGAAGGAATTCTTCAAGCAGTTTTCTTTTCCCGGCGGCATCGGCAGCCACTGTACGCCGGAAACCCCCGGCTCCATCCACGAAGGCGGAGAACTCGGCTACGTCCTCTCGCACGCCTGCGGCGCGGCCTTCGACAATCCTGAGCTCATTGTCGCCGCCGTCGTTGGCGACGGCGAATCCGAAACCGGCCCCCTCGCCACTTCCTGGCACGTCAATAAGTTCCTCAATCCCAAGCGCGACGGCGCGGTGCTGCCCATCTTTCATCTCAACGGCTACAAGATCAACAACCCCACGCTCCTGGCGCGCATTCCCCACGCAGAGCTCGAGAGCCTCATGCGCGGCTACGGCTGGACTCCCTACTTCGTCGAAGGCTCCGACCATGCCAGCATGCACCAGGCCATGGCCGCAACGGTTGAGCACTGCGTCCTCGAGATCAAGCACCACCAGCAGCAAGCCCGCGAAAAGGGCAACGTCTACCGCCCGCACTGGCCGATGATTGTGCTGCGCACGCCCAAGGGCTGGACCGCCCCCCGCGAAGTCGAGAACCACTACCTCGAAGGTTTCTGGCGCGCCCACCAGGTCCCGCTTCCCAACGTCAAGAAAGACCCCGAGCAGTTGCGCATTCTCGAAAGCTGGATGCGCTCACAGCGGCCGGAAGAGCTCTTCGACGGCCACGGCAAGTTCGCCGCCGAGTTCCGCGAACTCGCGCCCACCGGCACGCGCCGCATGAGCGCCAATCTGCACGCCAACGGCGGACGCATCAAGAAGAACCTTCGCCTCCCCGACTTCCGCGAATACGCCGCCAAATTCGACAAGCCCGGCACCACCTCGGCCGAAAACACTCGCCCCCTCGGCGCCATGCTGCGCGACGTGATGAAGGCCAACATGGACAACTTCCGCGTCTTCGGCCCCGACGAGAACTCCTCCAACAAGCTCGACGCCATCTACCAGGTCGCCAAGAAGTTCTGGATCGAAGAGTTCTTCCCCGAGGACCTCGACGGCGGCGAACTCTCCACCGACGGCCGCGTCATGGAGATGCTCAGCGAGCACACCATGGAAGGAATGCTCGAAGGCTACCTGCTCACCGGACGACACGGCTTCTTCTCCACCTATGAGTCCTTCGTGCACGTCATCGACTCCATGTTCAACCAGCACGCCAAATGGCTCGAAATCTGCAACCACCTCTCCTGGCGCGAGTCCATCGCATCGCTCAATCTGCTCATCACCTCCACCGTGTGGAGGCAGGACCACAACGGTTTCACGCACCAGGACCCCGGTTTCCTCGACGTCGTCGTCAACAAGAGCGCCAACGTCACCCGCATCTATCTCCCTCCCGACGTCAACTCGCTTCTGTCCGTCGCCGACCACTGCCTGCGCAGCCAGAACTACATCAACGTCATCGTCTGCGACAAGCAGCAGCACTTGCAGTACCTGTCGATGGATGAGGCCATCATCCATTGCACGAAGGGAATCGGCATTTGGGAACGGGCCAGCAACGACCAAGGCGGTGAGCCTGACCTCGTCATGTGTTCCGCCGGCGACATCCCCACCCAGGAGGCCCTCGCCGCGACCGTCCTGCTGCGCGAAGAGTTCCCTGACATCAAGATTCGTTTCATCAACGTCATCGACCTCTTCAAGTTGCAGCCCTCCACCGAGCACCCGCACGGCCTCAACGACCGCGACTTCGACTCCCTGTTCACCCTCGACAAGCCCATCATCTTCAACTTCCACGGCTATCCGTGGCTGATTCACCGCCTCGCCTACCGCCGCCACAATCACGACAACATGCACGTGCGCGGCTACAAGGAAAAGGGCAACATCAACACCCCGCTGGAGCTGGCCATCAACAACAACATCGACCGCTTCAGCCTCGCGATGGATGCCATCGACCGCGTGCCCCGCCTGCAGAAAATCGGCGGCCACGCCAAGGAGCGCTTCCTCAACATGCAAATCGAGTGCCGCAACTATGCCCACGAGCACGGCATCGACGAGCCCAAAGCGGCAGGCTGGGTCTGGCCGTACTGAGTAGGACCAACTAGACTCTGTGGCTGCCCCCATCCTTTGCGCCGTGCTTTGGCGCGAAGGATGGGATAAAGCTTCCCCCGGCGGTCCTCCTTCGCCACCCCTCACATCGACTTGTAACCCGCATCACTGACATGCTTTTTCTATCAGTGATAAATACTCGTCCAACTTGCGTGGTCCCTGCCGTAACCGGACCGCAAGCTTCTGCGGGGCGACCAAGCGAGACGCGCAGGCGGCTGAAATTCATATGTGTGGGGGAATATATGCTGAGGCGAGATTTCTTTTTGATTCTGGTGGGAGCAGTCTTGATGTTGTTGGGTGGTGCTCTTTTCCTGAACTTCTTTCGTGACGAAGCGATTTGGGCCGAATGGATCGTCGGTCCCATAACCGCCTTCGTGGGAGTCTGCATCGCCATTGTGGGAGTGGCAATGCGTTGCTATGCCGGCGATTCCGCCGGCGGCGCTCCCGAGAACGCCGCGACGTCCGCAAGGTAAGGTAGTTCCCTAGGTGATCGTCGCTCCACCCGCGGATCTCCCGCGGCCACGGCCACTCTGCCTGTCGTTGCGGGCTAAAATACTCCTGTCCGCAACACATTGGTATCGCGACACGACCTCGGTCGTGCGCTCACTCGGTCCGCGTTTTTTTCTACCCACTATCCACTGCCCACTGCTTTACGACGGATGCGCCTCCCCCAGAATCACCCGCACCGTGTCCCGCGCGATCAACAACTCTTCATTCGTCGGAATCGCATACGCCAACAGCCGCGAATCCTCTGTGCTGATCAACCCTTCGCGCCCAACGGTCTGTTCGTTGCGCGCCGCATCAATCTTCAGCCCTGCCCACTCCATACCTTCGCAAATGCGCGCCCGCACCTCGGGTGAGTTCTCCCCGATCCCGCCCGTGAACACCACCGCATCGGCTCCACCCATCGCCGCCAGGTACGCTCCGACATACTTGCGCGCGCGATAGCAGAACACCTCAATCGCCAGCCCCACCCGCCGATCATCATGCTCTTTCAACTCCGCCTGCAGTTCGCGCATATCGTTGGTCAGCCCCGAAATCCCCAGCAGCCCCGACTGCGTGTTCAGCAGCGTCTCCACCTCCGACGGCGACATGCCCTCCTTCGTGCTGATGAGGTTCACGATCGCCGGGTCCACATCGCCCGAGCGCGTCCCCATCACCAGCCCTTCCAGCGGCGTCATGCCCATCGAGGTATCGATGGAATTCCCCGCCTTGATCGCCGCCGCCGAACAACCATTCCCCAAATGCAGCGTGATGATGTTCGTCTGCTCCCGAGTCAGCCCGCGCAGGTCGCGATAGCGAAACGCCACGTAACGGTGCGACGTGCCGTGAAATCCGTAGCGCCTCACGCGATAGCGCCGGTACAAGTGATACGGCACCGCGTACGTGAACGCATGCTCGGGTAGGGATTGATGAAAAGCGGTATCGAACACGGCGACCTGCGGCGTTGCCTTGCCGAAAATCTCCTGCGCGGCGCGAATACCTTTCAGGTTGTTGGGATTGTGCAGCGGCGCCAGATCAATGCAGTCCTCGATCTCGTGCACCACCTTGTCGTCAATCAGCGCCGACTGGCTGAACAACTCACCGCCATGCACCACGCGATGCCCCACCGCATGGATGTCGGCCGTGCTTTTGATCTCATCCACTCCCGACTCGTCGGAAGTGATGTAGCGCACCAGGTAATCCAGCGCGGCGGCTATGTCCTTCAGCGGCGCGGTGAACTTCCTCTTCGCGCCCGCGCCCGCCTGGAAGGCGATGATCGCCTCGCCCCCCGTGCGCTCCACCCCCCCGCCGCACAGGCGCTGGTCCTGGCGGTTCTGGATGCGCTCCATGTCAGTTGCAATCACTTGAAACTTCAGGCTGGAACTGCCGGCGTTCAGGATGAGTACGTTCATGGGTTATGGGTCCTCGTGGGCAGTATGGCATTCCGGACGCCGCGCGCGAAATGAATTGGCTGTCACAGAGTCGCCTCGACCTGCGGACCAGCCTGACAAACATGGAATCGAAGTCCTCCGAATGCGAGCAATCGCCCACACAAAACCCTCGCCACCAAAATGCCATTGACTTCCGTTAGAAAGTGACATACGCTCTCGCGCCAAGGCAAATAGTCCACATCAGTTCGCCGGGTGTCGGATGGCAACAGCAAGGTTCGTTGGTTTGGCTTGGGTGCTGCTTCTTGTAACTCCAGCAATTCCCACCGCAGCCCAGCAGAAAAAGCTCACTGTAACCGATCAGGTGGTTTTCGGCGCCTACTGGACTGCCGAACCCGGCTGGCACACTGAGTTCCAACTCCGTAACAATCTTCTCTCCGGTCCCCTCACCGTAACGCCGGTGCTTCGTCTTTCCAACGGACAGGAATACCCTCTTTCGCCGGTGACCATTCCCGTCTCCGACCTGGCGACCGTGGACGTTTCGCAGGAACTCGCCAACCTCGCTTCGCCTCTTGCCGAACAGGCTGGAACGTACGGCTCCGTGGTATTCAAGAGAAGTGGATTCTACCCACAACTCGCTGATCTCTGTTACCAACGCCGGGAAGAAACCTACCGACGCGGTCCTGACCTTCCACTACAATCACGGCCAGAACCAGTACGAAATTCGCCGCACCATCGCGGCGGGCGACCAGCTCTGGCTGAATATGGGCGATCTCGTCCGCAATCAGCTTCCCGACGTAAAAGGCCGCACCCTCCCGGCCGACCTCACCTCCGGTACCTATGAAATCCGCGAGCCCGGACGCAACAACGACCCCAGTGTCTTCGAGGGTAAGATCATCGTGGACAAAGCCTACGGCCATCTCGCCTACGGATGCACCACCTGCTGCGCCGATGGCTATCCCGGGATCCAGGCTGATCCAGATATCTTGGAGTGGAATGCCTCGGATGACCTTTACGTAATAGCCGTAAATAGCTGCACCGGCTACAATGACGACCTTACAGGCCAATTCAGTGGCTGGGGCACCGACAATTCATCCGTTGCCACCATGAACTCCAATCAGGTGACCGGGGTCGGTCCCGGCACAGCCCACGCCCTTTCCTCTGGCTCCTTCAATTACAACAACGGCGTGTCGAAATACTGTCAGATAAGGGCAGCGAATCCAAGCAACGTCACTGATGTTCAGGTTCCAGATCACATCGAGGTTTTGACTGACGTATTTCAAACCATCAACTGTGGCTCAAATCCTTCCACCCAATTTCGCACGATCACCTATCGCCTCGATGATGCATCTGGGAACATCATTCGATTCCCAGTCAAGATCAGAGAGAATGTCCCCACGAACCTTACCACCAGCTGCAACGGCTCGACTGTCCTGACGGGAGCAACCTGCTATCTCAATACCACCGCCGTACCATACACAGTTGGCGAATTTGCAGACGGTCTATCGCCAGGGTGTCCTAACTCGCCCTCCAACTCACCTTGTGGCTTCACTTTTAACAATCAGCAATGGCAATACTGCCCAATTGTGGGACAGCCCACGTCTATTGGCACGATTGGACGGGACGTCGTGCAGAACACGTTGATAAGCGTTGACGGGAACACCATTGGATTCCCTGTTGGCACGAAATTTCCCAAGTGATGCGGGAGACGAATGGCAATTTACCAAAACTTGCAAGTTTGGCTTTTACTTTCGGCTCTGACTGCCGCGCCGATCGCGGCACAACCCAACCTTGATTGGTCCACCGTCAGCGGGCAAGTCTTGGACGCCCATGGCCGGCCCGTTTCCGAGGCAACGATCTCTGCGTTCCCACTGGATGTTGCAATAAGTGGTCCCATGCCTCAAGGAACTATCAGTGATGAGAGTGGGCGCTATAAACTATCCCTCCCTCCATTCACCGGCAGAACGAGACTCAGCGCCGCCAAACCACGCGACGGATATCCGGATGCCCAGGGCCTACTGTTCGCCACGGGCGAAGAGAAAATGCCGATTATTCATCTTGCGCCCCGCGCTAAGTTAGACCACGTAGACATTGTCCTCGGTCCGCCAGACGGTATCTTGGAGGGGCGGGTTGTCGACAAGGCGACCCACACCCCTATCCGGAACGCACGCATCACACTGCACCGAGGATCCCCAGAATCCATATACTCCGCATCGCTGCCGCCGGAGGGCACCTTCGTTTTCGCGCTGCCACGAGCGCCAGTCGAACTCTCAGTCTCAGCCCCGGGCTACACCCCATGGAAATACTCGGACAACAAGGATGGCGGACGCTGGCTGACCCTCAGCAGTTCCGACCACATTCAAGTTACAGTCGAGCTTTCACGGTCGGAGAGGGACTCGGCCAGTCCTTCGCACTGATAATCTGACTTAACGGCCGGGTGCCCGGGTTCGCCCGTCTTTTGGGCTAACCCGGGTGGGAACAGACCGAGTCCCAGAGCCGCGCAGCGGCGCAGGGACGCCATAAGAGAGCCCTGCACCTCGTCGCTGGATAAACGAAATAACGAGCTCAATTCCGCTCTGCCGAAGGCTTGCGCGCAGTGAGTCCGCCGTGGCGGATGAACGCGGACCAGGGACGGTGTAATGAAACGTTGGTTGTGATACGGCGTGTTTGCGGAAGTAATCCTTGACCGTCACTTTAGAGCTTAACCGTGAGCCTCTGGGCACCCATGTCAGCACACAATGGATGAGAATGAGTCTATCTCCGTTGTCCAAAAGTGAAATTCACACCGCCGACGTACTTGAAACTGTGCTGGCTTCCGCCGTAGATCGGGAGTCCACTCGCACTGAACCTGGTGTAGAGGCAATCAAACTCCACCGGGCGAATCTGAATGCGGTCGGTTATAGGAATATCCAGACCTGCACCGACTTGCATGGCGAAAGCATTTTGGCTGCTGTTGATACGGGCAGTTTGAATGCTGATAATCTCGGCGTAGGCGTTCGAATGCGCCCCGCCAACCAGGAATTCCCCGAAGGGCCGGAATCTACCCCACTGCTTTTTGACCTGCGGGCCGAACGTGTAGGTGAAGAGATTGCCGTTCCCGGCAAAATAGGCCTTGAGATTGGTGAACTGTTTCTCAAATCCGCCGCTCGTTGTGTAGCCCATGAGCTCGGCCTTGACCCCGATCCACGACTTGATGTTGTACACCGCTGCACCGCCTCCGCCGTAGAAGTAGAAGCGATCGAAGTAGGAGATGTTTGGGCATCCACAGGCAAACGAAAATCCCACCGCCAGTTCGATTTCGGGATACGTTTCGCGGCCGGCTTGCGAATCCTGGCGTGACGTGTCCCCTCCGGCAGTTCTCGGAGCTGAGGTGTCCTGCCCGACCGCCCCCATTGCCCAGGCTGCTACAAACACCGTCACGAGGACCCATGTCTCTATCTTCACGGGGAACCCCCTTCTCGTCTTGTCGTTTCGCGCAAATCTCCGTGCTTGTCCTGTAGCGCACAAGGTCAAGGGCAGTTTTGGTCACGCGTATCGGCAATCATTGAACACTCGATTGTCGATTTCGGGCCGCGACCTCGAAGGGCGGCTTAATTCGGGGTTGTCATTTCGGCACCCGAGGTGGCTAGAACTATACACGAATCGCCTTCGCTTCCGTTCAAATGAGCGCCTCCTTGGCGAACCCGGGCATACCTCGAACAGAACGGCAAAGCCCTTCCCCACGGACGAAAGATCCGGGGCTGGGCATCGCATTCAGCATACTTACGCCGATTTGGAGTATTAATGGCCGCCGTCAGCCCGAGAATCGGGAAGGGGGAAGCGTGCCGGAAAACTCGTGTGTCGCTTCCGGAGGAGGCAAGACGCCGGCGACCGCGGCGATACTACTGGGTGCCTAGTGCTCAAGGGGTAAGTTCTAGTTCTTGCAAGTCAGTGATTCTTCACTGGGCTGGCAAGTCCAAGCCTGTTGGTCGAACCTCAGTTTCTTGCCGCTAAAGTGGACATCCATAACGAACGCGTTCCATGGTGTTGTATCGGCCTCAAAGCTGCAATTCAGCCTAGGTAGGTCGCTGGCAGGGAGCTGTGTCCAACAGTTGCGGAGGGCTCCTCGCTTCCACTCGTCGGGATAGGCGACCACGACGCGCTGGGTCTGAAGTGTGTCGATCTGGGCGGCCACCATTACAGGCTGTTGTATGCGGCGTATGTGGAGGGGGATAACAAGCAGAAGCAGCGGCCAGAGTTTTTTCATCGTTGCCCTTCTCGGGTTGAGGTCCTTCACTGCGACGAAGCAGGCTCAAAGCACAGTGCGTGGCACGGCACTGCAATCCGATCCAAAAATTCAAGGGTACGCTAGATTGTACCTCAACTTGCAACTCTGGTTCGGTGATTTTTCAGACCTCGGTCGAAGCGATAGCTGGCTGGGCTAAATGGGTGGCCCGCGGCATCGGGTCACCCGGTGGTCGCTGCTGCTGCGCGAAGTTTTCCGCGCTTTCCCGCAATTCTGTGAGCTGAGGCGTTAGCGCCGCTTCGACGGCTTGCCGTTGCGGGCCCACTTGCCGAGGCGGAATTCGCTGGAGACGCCGGACATCTTGTCGCTGATGCGGACTTTGACGCCGCCGTTGGCCTCGCAGGTGTATTCCTCTTCGACCCAGACGTCGCTGCTCGGGCTGCCGCGCTGGACGCCGACGGAGCCGAGGTCGTCGCGACCGCGAAGGGAAGGATCGTAGGCGACGCGAATTTCGTCCCAGTTGCTGATATCGCCCTGGGGCTGGTAGCCGGGGTCAAGGTGAGAGCACTCGAGGTAGCGGAAATGCCCGATGTTGTGGGCGGGATGGTAGCCGCGAACGACGCGCAGTGGCTGTTCGCCGCGGCGGGGCAGCGGGATGCCGCGCGGGAAGATGACGTCGAAGACGACATTGGCGCCGCCGTCGGACTCGCGCCAGACGCCGAAGTTGCGGGTAAAGCGGTCGCGCAGGACGCGGTCGTCTTCGCTGGCGGCGCGAATGGCCAGGCCGATGGCGGTGGCGGAGCGCATGTAGGCCGAGCGCCGCACCCGGCGGCCGAAGGTCTCGCGCAGGATACGCGCGACGGGAGGCAGCTCGGACCCGCCGCCAGTCAGGTACAGGGTGTCGATCAGCTGATCGGGATGAGCGGCGAGAAGGTTCTCGGCGACGAAGCGCGATTGCTCGATCAAGGGACGGCATTTCTCGTAAAACGCGTCGACCGGAGTCGAGAGCTCGCTCCAGGCGTCGCGCACGCGCTCGAGATCGATGGAAACCTTTCGGCTGTTGGGGTTCAGCGACTCTTTCTTCTCCCGGCACTCGTCGAGCAGGGTGAAGCGTTCCGCCTCGGACAGCGAGTCGGGAAGAATTTTTGCAGTCGTCAGTGCAAGATTGGCAAGGATTTCGTCGAAGTCATCTCCCCCGAACTCAGGCATGCCGTCGGTGGCCAGCACTTCGTGCTCATCCTCACCCATTGCCACCAGAGAAACGTCGAGCGTCCCTCCGCCCAGGTCGTAAACCAGTAAACCACCGCGCGACAAGCTCTTGCGCTCCTCGCTGGTGCGGTAGGCATACTCCACGGCTGCCGCCGAGGGCTCGTTCGACAGCCCGAGCACCTCAAATCCTCCGGCGCGCGCCGCCTCTTCGGTCAGGAACCGCTGGTTGCTGTTGGCGTTGGCCGGAACCCCGAGCATGGCCTGCAAGCGCTCTGTCTTAGTGGCGTCAAGTGTCGAAGAATGAAGGAGTTCGTGGTGCAGCGCCGCCATCATCTCGGCCAGGATTTGCGCCAGGTTGAGCGACTCGCCCCCAACTTCGATCACGGTGTGGGGACCTGCCGATTTAAGGAATCGCTTGAGCGAGCGAACGATCACCCAACCGGGCTTTCCTTGCAGCTCGAGGGCCTCCCACCCGTAGGCGCGGCGGCCTTGGGAGACCGCCAGCACTGCGGGGAACCAGTCGTGCACGCGCCCAGCCGGGGCTTCAAAGTTGACCAACGGGTAGTTGCCGCGATCCACGGCGGCAACCACAATGCGGGTAGTACCAAAATCAAGTCCGATTCTCACGATTCAATTATTGTACGGCCTCGCGCGGTGCTGCCACGCATCGCCGCACCCAATCGACGGACATTACGCATGTACGGGCACAGGCATCTTCAGCACCGGGTTGTGGCCCGTTGTCTCCCACAGATCGCGGTCCGAGCGGCGAAAGAGTTCCACCGACTCGTGGCTCCAGGCCCAGCGAAGGTTGAAGGCAATTTTCCGCAATCCCTCGATTGAATGCGGCAGCGATGGCACCACGCTAAATGTGCGAATTGGTTTCATAATGGCTGGTCTCCTTGCTCTGTGAGGGCGTTCTACTCCCTGCGGCCGGGCGGGTCAAGTTAAGCTTCCGTCAATTACAACCGTCGCGAAACTTCTTTCGCGGCGTCTCGGAGGCTCGCTTCCCAATTAGGGATAATCGGTACTTCGGTCGTGACAATTACCTGCCTCAACTCATCATCGTCAACGGGCCGTAGGGATTGTCCGGATGAAAATATATGAAAAAAGCTCAGAAGCGGAGGTGATTGGGTGTATGATGCTGGCCACCCAGGGCGCCAAAATGGCATTTTGTTAAACATCAGCCAGCAACCCTGGCTTGAGGGGAGGCGCCATGAACGCCAGATCTAACTTCAGAAAATCCGCTCCAAAGTCGGAGCGCGGCTTCACGCTGATTGAACTGCTGGTGGTGATCGCAATCATCGCAATTCTGATCGGCTTATTGCTCCCGGCCGTACAAAAGGTAAGGGAAGCAGCCAACCGCAGCGCATGTGTGAACAATCTCAAGCAAATTGCCCTCGGAATCCAGACCTATCAAGCCGCCCATGGAGGGTTGCCGAACAGTTTGAGTACCCTGGCCGACGACGGATTAATCAGTCCGGAACTGGGCAAAGGAGCGGCACGAGGGTTCAGTTTCGTCTATCAGCCGACAATCGGTGCCCCAACATTCACCGTGATTGCCCACCCTACGGTTCCGAACGCCACAGGAGTGGAGGTCTTGGCGATTAACCAGACTCTTAAGGTGACTATCGGAGACGCCTCTGCTGCATTGCCAGGGCAGTTGGTCAACGATGTATTTTTCGCGGGCAAGGAAGCGATTACAAGCGTCGAACAGTCCACCTCGCCCGCCATCACCGACGCGCAGGCCAACACAGCTATTGACGGCAAGTACAACGACGTGTTCGTTTTCAGCCAATTGGACGCCAACAAAGACAAGCTACTCACCATTCCCGAAATACAGGATTTTCCTGCGCCCAACCCAACACTGAAGAGTCTCTTGGGCAAAGTCGCAACCAAGTATAGTTTCAGTGCAAACGACGTGGCTGATGCGCCTGGTGTGAGTCTGGATTACGCGCTCGGTGGCCGGATGCCATGCGCAAACGACGTGTCTGGTGGCGTGATCGTCACGTTACCCGCGGTGCAAAAGAAGGGTCTGATCTTCATCCAGGACGTTGACGTCTTCAATTCGGGCAAAACAGCGATTCCCGGTCCGATTCGGCTGGTACTGACCAAGCTCAATGCCAATACAGCCGCCCTGATCAATAACACAGGTGCAACGCTCTGTACTTCAAGCGGGTTGCCATATATCAGCGTGTTAAACTCGACAGCTAATGCGCTTCCGCCTGGTCAAAGCGTAAAGGTCACGTTGGAAGTCAATGCTCCTGGAGGTTTCACAGGCATCCTGGCGTCTCAGGTTCAAACACTAAGCGGCCACGGAGTGCCATAGAAACTGAACTCGCACAGCGAGGCTGGTGGCCTGATTAGATAACCGTGTCGGCTCCGATGCCGCCGAGTAGACTTGTTGCACTCAAAGCATCAAGGCTCGGAGCGGAA
>Ga0207862_1000336_pt1 | contig 13974 bp, 10 predicted proteins | sample LuqExpMetageno81_FD_187838 | JGI IMG/M metagenome (GOLD analysis project Ga0207862, IMG submission 187838) | Tropical forest soil microbial communities from Luquillo Experimental Forest, Puerto Rico - Sample 81 (SPAdes) | ecosystem: Environmental > Terrestrial > Soil > Tropical forest ... | reverse complement strand
GGGTCCGGAAGTTTCGCCAGTGATGGCTTGCGGAGCACCGTTGGTTCCGCTTCAGGCGGGAGGGAAACCGGAAGCCGCCGGCGTCCGAAGGGAATGTCAATTATCGTGTTCATTATTAGTTCTCCCGCCTGCTCGCTTGGCCGATGATCCGTCACTGATCCTCATTCCGCAAAGTTCAGTGCACTGGCAATCGCTAAAGCGTGCTGTCATGGAGAATTGCTGCGATCGAAAGATCTTCATCATCGCCATATTCAGCGGCTACACGCTCGCTCTGGACGACGGACTGACAGTGTATCAGCCGATTTTCCTAACCGATCTTGCGCTGCGCGACGTGCCGATCGATGCCTTGCCGGCCTTCCTCCGTTTCCGCTTGCCAGATATTTTGATGCATCTTGTGTTTCGCTTCGTCCCATTCGTGCGCGACGCTTTCGCCCATAAACACGACGAAGACCTCGCAGCCATCAGGGTACTCGTAGGGGCCGTGCAATTCGTCCCAGCCAAATACATAATCGCCCGGACGCAAATCCTTGCCCGCCACGCACATGCGGCCCTTGAGTACGACGATGGAGTGCCAGCTTTTGTGGTAATGCTCGGGCTCGACGTAGCCGGGGGGAAATTTAACTCTCATGTCGATTCGCCCCATCGCCATGTCGTGAGCGAAGATTTTGACCTGCACACCCACCGGCAGTTTCAGAACGGATTTTGATCCTTCCTGCCACGGAACTTCGTGGTCGCGTATGGCACGAAAGGTATGGTCATAACTCGCTTGCTGGTTGGGCTTCATTTCTTGTTTCTGAAAAGTAACCACGCTTTCGCTCTGCTCGACGGGACGCTGGAACGCCGTAATAGCAGAAGGCAGGGGTTTCCGAAAGCCGGAGGTCTGTCCAGATGTCGTCCGAGTTTCACGTGCGGCAAAGGTAGCGCTTTCCAGTGGGCGCAAGCACCACCAGACAATGGCTCAACTGGAAGTAATCGGAGCAGTAACGAAGGTAATGAAGCGACCTTGAAGAGGCGGAGCGCATCGTTCCGTTGCGTTAGGGTTTGCGGTCTCGGCGACCATCTACGAAGACGGCGAGAATCGCGCCCCCGACTATTTGATCACAACAATGCCGAGTCTGCCGCCCTTGTCCGGTATCGGCGTGCTGTGGCAAGGGTTTGCATAGACTTAAACCGGACGATCGCCCTTCTGAACAACTAAGGTGCGGCTATCAACTCCCGGCAACATTCGGGCGGGATCGCGCGTGACGACGATATCGAGCACGGTCGGGCTTGAGGTATTTGCGAGGCCTTCACTGATTGCAACACCGAGTTCGCCCGGATCCTCAACTCGAATTCCGTGGCAGCCCATCGCATTCGCGATTGCGGCATAGTTCATCTCAATCAGATCCGAAGATTGATAATTGCCAGCGCCGAACATTGAGTGTTGTAGCGCCTTCACATACCCCGACGCCGCGTTATTAAACACACAAATGACAAACGGAGCACCGGCGCGGCGGGCGGTCTCCAAATCGCCGAGCGTCATGTTGAAACCGCCATCGCCGGTAAGACCGACCACACGCCGTGATCCCGCTGCCAATTGGGCGCCAAGGCTGCCCGGGACACCGTAGCCAATCGATGCCAGTCCGCGATCTGCAATAAATTGGCGTCCTGATTTTTTTGTGTCAAACAAAAGTCCAGCCCAATGTGCCGCGAAGCCGCCATCCGCTACGAGAATTGCATCGTCGGGCATAACAGCGTTCAACTCATTGATTAGCCGGCCAATGTTGATGGGCTTTTCATTCGACTTCAGCCGATCGGCAGCGCTGGTTCGCCATCTTGCCATTCGTACCGGGATCTCATCGCAATAGGCTTTCCGTCGGGCCCGCGCCCGATCGCCGTCGCTGAGGGCTTGCGCTAGATCCCCGAGGGCAAGTCGCGCATCTGCAGCTAGTGCCACATCGCTGCGAGTTGTACGTCCAATTTCCTCCGGACAAATGTCAACATGGATTAGCGGCTTTCCATCTGGGATCAGCTGGAAACGTTTCGTGGCGATCTCGCCGAGTTTGCAACCGACGACGATCAATGCATCGGATGCCACAATGAGATCATTAGCAATGCGCGAATAGCGGCCGAAGAGACCGGCGGAAAGGGGATGCAGACAACAGATGCTGCCCTTACCTGACATTGTGTGGGCAACTGGGATGCCCTGTGCTTCAGCCAAATCTTGCAGCACACCATAGGCTTGCGAAATATGGATGCCGCCACCGACCAGAAAAAGCGGACGCTCTGCCTTGGAAATAATCGCGGCAGCCCGTAAGAGTTCGGTTGGATCAGGACGTGTGCGGCGAGCTTGTGCCTGCAAGGTGCCAGGGTCGAACCAGAAATCGGCGACATCGAAGTCGTGCTCACCGTGGCAGACGTCCTCAGGGACATCGAGGACGACCGGCCCTGGTCGGCCGCTTGTCGCCACGGCGAACGCGCGTCGCACAAGCTCAGGAATCCGCTTGGTCTTCTCCACCCGAATCACTTCCTTGACTGCCGGGCGCAACACTTCAACCTGTCGCGCCTCCTGTGTCATATTTTTCCAGGCGTGGTCACGATTGCTATCGCCAACCAAAACCACTTGCGGAATTCCGGCATTCAGCGACTCGATCAATCCAGTGACGAGATTGGTGGCACCAGGACCAAGAGTCCCATCGCATACTCCAGGGCGATTAGTCACCCGCGCATAGGCATCAGATGCGAAGGCACCACAACGTTCATCGTTAATCAAACAGTGCTTCAACCCGAGCGCGCGTACTGCCTCGTAAAAGGGTAATAGCTGAAACCCCCCCATGCCGAACATGAGGCCAACGCCGTGTAGCTTGAGCATTTCAGCGAGCGCTTGTCCGCCGTTGATGCGACGCAGTGAATTAGAAGCGGGTACCGTCATCGTTTCAGTTCCTCGATGCGTGCCGCGACCAGACGGCGGGTTAGTTCCAGCGCCGAAATTCCAACTTCTCCCCCGTGACGCTTAGCTACTTCATTGACCGCGCTGATGTACCCATCGTGATATGTCGAAAGTCCATTCCCAATGCGGGCACTCCATACGCTAACTGTAGCGGCCGCAATGCCCCGGGCTTCGAGGGCTGGGAGTCGCGACACTCCGGCATCGTCGATGCCGCGATCGGCGTCGTTGTAGACGGCGGCGAACACCGGGTATTTCACCGCCGTCTCCGGCCGCCCCCCTAGCAGACCACCATGCGACCCCGTGAAAATGATTTGGCCTATGTCGTCGGGTGTAACAAGCGACGCGGAATCGAGCGCGAAGACACGCACGCCGGACGCCTGACCATCGGCGAGATTATGACGCGCTTCGTGCTGCGGTGGTGGGGACCGACACGGTGGTAGATTGACCGCTGCTAATCGATCGAGTGCTTCGCGCGCCGGCATGCCAGGCTGAATTCCATGTGCAACAGCAAGCGCATTAGCAAAGCTGATAATGCCGCGCCGCGCACAATCTGCACCGTCGCCTATTCGCGCGGACCGGTGACTGATCGCAGCTGCTGGAACACCGAGATTACCAAGGTAAGAGAGCGCATCGATCCCGGCGCGTTCTCGGCCGATGCCGGCATCGCACAAAATCACCGCCCCTATACCGGACTTAGCGGCAAGATATCCGGCAAACAAGCCACCATGCGATGCTGCAATAGCCACACGACCGCGCGCGCTCGCGTCCAAGGCCGTCACGCTGTCAAGAATGAGATGGGCGCTTATCAAAGCCATTGGTTGTACGTGTTGATTTCAGCGCTGATATAGTGAAGCGAAACATTGCCACGGTTGATATGACTCAAACGCCGCTAGGTCAGACATCCTAGGCAGCCGATGGGCTGTTCCCTTCACGCGCCACGCTGTGTTGCGCGTCACGGATCGCTTGCCACACGCGCGCCGAATTTGCTGGCATGTCCAGATGGCGGATCCCGTAGTTTGCCAGCGCGTCTGCGACCGCGTTCATCACCGAGGCAAGCCCGCCAGACACACCGGCTTCCCCGCAACCCTTCGTTCCGAGCGGATTTGTTTTGGCCGGCACTGGATGATTTTCGACTTTAAAGCAGGGCGCATCGTGGGCGCGTGGCATCGCGTAATCCATGAATGAGCCGGTTAGCAGCTGTCCGCCGTCATCATAAGTCGCCAACTCCATTAATGCCTGGCCTAAGCCCTGTACCACACCACCGTGGATTTGGCCCTCGACGATCATCGGATTGATAACGGTCCCGACATCATTCACGGCCGAGTATCGCACCACCTCCGTTCGGCCGGTCTGCGGATCAATTTCGACCTCGGCGATATGGCAGCCGTTGGGGAAAGCCGACGGCATTCCCTGGCTAACGTGGCGGATATCGAGTGAGGAAGGCACGCCATCGGGTAACTGGAGACCATTATGCAGTTTGTCAGCGAGTTCCAATATGTCGATCGAGCGATCAGTTCCGGCGATAACGAAATGTCCTGACTTGAACTCGATATCTGCCGCGGATGCCTCGAGTACATGGGCCGCGATTTGTTTGCCTCGCTCGATGACTTTGGCGCTCGCCTCGGCGATGGCGGCTCCGCTATTAGTGATCGAACGTGCGCCTCCCGTGCCGCCACCGACCAGCAACAGATCGCTATCGCCCTGCACCAACCGAATGCGCTCGAACGGAATACCGAGCCGATCGCTAAGCACTTGCGCATATGGTGTGGCATGCCCTTGCCCGTAGTCGAGCGTCCCCGTGACGATGGTCACCGTGCCATCAGGATTGAAGATGATGCCGCCCATTTCGGGGCTCTCGGGGGCCGTAACTTCCAGATAACAGGCTATCCCGAGACCGCGAACGAGCCCGTGTTTCTTACTCTCGCGTTTGCGGCGCTTGAAGTTCTTGATATCTGACGCCGTCACTGCATGTGTGAGTAGCGCGGGAAAATTGCCACTGTCGTAAATGACGCCGGAGGCAGCGGAATGGGGCATGTCATTCGGCCGCAATAAATTGCGCCGGCGCAGCTCTACCGCATCGATGCCTATTTCACGCGCGGCGGCATCGATCACACGCTCGGTATAATAATTGCCATCAGGCCGTCCGGCGCCGCGATAGGCGGAGACATGGCTGGTGTTGGTGAATACACATTGCGTTGCGACCTCGATCAGCGGGAAGCGGTACATCCCGTTGACGTTTTTGACGATGTTGAGGGTCGGCAACAACGGACCGAACGGGCCAAGGAACGCGCCCATATTGGCGTACCCAGTGACCCGCAACGCAAGAAAATGCCCATCAACGCCCAGAGCGAGTTCCACCCGGATTTCATGATCACGGCCATGATGATCGGAAACGAAGCTGCCCGAGCGCTCGTCGGTCCACTTTACCGGACGGCCAAGCGCACGCGCTGCGTGCAGAATACAAACGTATTCGGGATATAACGGAGCCTTCATGCCGAACGAACCTCCGACATTGCCGGTAACAACACGCACCTTGTCGCCGGGTGCTCCGAGGATATCCATTAGCGCGGTTTTTTGTCCGAACACTCCCTGGCTGCAAGAATGCATCGTCCATTTGCCGGACGTTGGCTCGTATTCGCCAATAGCCGAACGTGGCTCGATGGAATTAACTATCACTCGGGTGTTGATCAGATCCAATCGGGTGACATGCGCCGCTTGCGCGAAGGCAGTGGCAACCCTGTTGGCATCGCCATAGTGATAATCGAGGGCTATATTGCCTGGCACTTCGTCATAAATCAGCGGCGCTGCTGGCTTTGCCGCTTCACTCGCCCGCGTCACAGCTGGCAGCGGCACGATATCGAGCGAAACCGCTTCCGCGGCGTCTTTGGCCTGTAGGACCGTCTCGGCAATCACACAGGCAATTGGATCGCCGACAAAGCGTACCTTATCCGAGGAGAGTGCGGACCGCGGCCTGTACCGAATAGGTGATCCATCCCGGCTCTTGAGTGGTAGCAAGCATTTGAGTGGGCCATAGGTGGCAAGGTCGGCGGCCGTGTAGACGGCCAACACGCCAGGCATTGCCTTGGCAACGGCAGTGTCGATATTGCGGATGATGCCGTGAGCATTCCGACTGCGAACCATCACCGCATAAGCCTGGCCGGGACAATTGATGTCATCCGTATATCGGCCTTCCCCGCGCACGAGCTTGGAATCCTCGCTGCGCCGTACCGGCTGACTGATGCCAAACTTAGTAAGCGACAAGGTTGCTTCTTGGGTTCTGTCCTCCATGTGGAGCTCCGTCTCGGGCCGGAAGTCTCATGCCGCTTCCGCCACGTTTATTCGGCCTACCGCAGCATCCTCGAGGATCATTGCTGCGCCCTTCTCGCCAATCATTATGGTTGCCGCATTGGTATTGCCGGAGATCACCCCAGGCATGATCGACGCATCCACCACGCGTAATCCAGTAAACCCGCGCACGCGCAGCCTTTGATCGACCACTGCGGTTCGATCATTGCCCATACGGCAGGTGCTGATGGGGTGGTAAGTCGTCGAACCGCAGCGCCGGATAAAGTCGAGCACATCGTCGTCGTCGCTGCATTCTAGTCCCGGCTCGAACTCTTCGGCGACGTAGCGTGCCATCGCGGGGGCTTGGAAGATGCGACGCATGGCCTTGACGCCAGACAAGATTGTCTCGCGGTCCTTCGCGGCGGCCAAATAATTGGGATTGATTGCTGGCGCCTCACGCGGATTGGCGCACTTGATGCGAACATAGCCGCAACTCTCCGGCCGCAACAACGTACAGACGCCGGTCACCCCAGGGAACTGATGCAGAACACCAGCAGCGACATCGCCCGAGTAAAGCGCGATCGAGCACTGCACGTCTGGTGTCGCTGAGGATGAATGCGCGCGTAGAAAGCAGCCAGAAGAAATTGCCGCGAGCGCGAGATAACCGCGGCGGCTTAACCCATACCGTAGTCCTGCAGCGACCTTGCTGCTCCATGAGTATACGACATCATTGAGCGTGATTCGTTCTTTGCAGCGAAATACGAGTCGACTGGAGAAATGATCGACGAGTCCCTCACCTACCCCAGGCATATCGGCGACCACCGCGATCCCGAACGAATTAAGCAATGATGCCGGTCCGACACCCGACAATTGGAGAAGCTGTGGTGAATTGAATGTACCCGACGCCAAGATTACTTCCGCGTTCGCTCGTGCGCTGTAATCTTGATCGCCAATGCAATACTCGACGCCGATCGCGCGCCGTCCGTCGAACAGCAGGCGTGATGCCAATGCGTTCGACATCACCGCGAGATTGGCGCGTCTGCGTATTGGCTTTAGGTAGGCTACGGCCGTCGAGCAGCGGCGGCCATTCCGGGTCGTCGTTTGATAATATCCGGCGCCCTCTTGCGTCGGGCCATTAAAATCGTTGTTACGCGAATATCCGGACTGCAGCGCGGCCTCGACATAAGCATCGGCCAGCGGATGCCGGTCTCGCATATTAGAGACCGCGAGCGGGCCCCCAATACCGTGAAGCGCATCCGCTCCCCGTTCATTATCCTCAGCTCTTCGGAAATACGGCAATACGTCATCGAAACTCCAGCCGACGTTGCCCATCTGGCGCCAATGGTTGAAATCATCGGCTTGGCCGCGGATATAGATCAGTCCATTTATGGAACTCGACCCTCCCAAAACCTTGCCTCGCGGTGCAATGATCCTTCGGCCGTAGCATTCGGGCTGCGGCTCAGTTTCGTAGCACCAATTGAGGCGGCGGTTGTTGAACAACTTGCCGTACCCGAGCGGGATATGCAGCCATGGGCTCCGATCTTTCGGACCGGCTTCGAGCAGTAGCACGCGATACTTGCCGGACGCGGTCAGGCGATTGGCAAGCACGCAGCCGGCGCTACCTGCGCCGACGATGATGTAGTCGAACGTTTCGGTGGTTTGCACAATTGCGCCCTAAGGTCCTTTTGAATCAAATGCCAAGATAAAGTCGGCGCACTATGTCGCTGCGGCGCAAGTCTTCTTCCCCACTGGCGGAAAATTCGATCTTGCCATGAACGAGCACATAGCCGCGATCGGCGATGCGTATGGCCTGCTGAAAATTTTGCTCAGCCATGAGCACGGTCAGTCCCAGCGCAGTTTTGAGTTCGGCGATTTTGTCAATGACATGTCTCACCAGGATAGGCGCGAGCCCGACCGAGGGTTCATCGATAATGAGGATGCGTGGTGAAGCCATTAGCGCTCGACCGAGCGCAAGCATCTGCTGCTCACCACCGCTCAAGCTCCCGGCCAGTTGTTTGCGGCGTTCCCGCAACCGTGGAAATGTCTCGAAGCAGAAATCGAGGTTCGGGCCGATCTTCACCCGCGCGCCCCTACGATAGGCACCGATCAGTAAGTTCTCTTCAACCGTCAGCTTAGGAAAAAGCCGGCGGCCTTCAGGCACGATTCCAATGCCAAGCCCCACGATATCTTCAGTTGCCATGCCGACGAGATCGTGGCTCTGACCATCGATCTCAGCGACGATGCGGCCGGCGGTTGGTCGCACCTGCCCGGTCACACATCTGATCACCGTGCTTTTACCGTTGCCATTGGTGCCGAGCAGTACGACGGTTTCGCCATCCGTGGCGCCCAGCGACACGTCGGAAAGGACCCGAACTGCTCCGTACCCGGCGGAAACGTTTTCCAGCGTTAGGCTATTGGCCAAGATATGCTCTTTCCACTTCTGGATGAGACATCACCTCGCGCGGATCGCCGTCCGCAATTTTCTTGCCGGCAACGAGCACTACGATCCGCTGTGAAAAACGCACGACGGCTCGCATGATATGCTCAATCAGCACGATGCTGATGCCGTCGGCACTGAGCTTGAACAGCACCTCCAAAACTTCGTCCACCTCGGGATCCGAAAGGCCCGCCATCGATTCATCGGCAATCAGCACGCGCGGCTGTGCTGCGAGCGCACGGCCAAGTTCTAGTTTGCGCAGATCGACCTGTGTCAAGCTCCTGGGGCTGTCATTCCTGCGCGCGCTGAGGCCGATCTGCGCGAGGATTGCGTTTGCTTTTGCGGAGATCTCGTCCGGATCGCGATCACCGACCGCATACATAAGTGGGACTTCGATATTCTGGATTACCGTTTGATTTTTAAAAGGTCGCGGGATCTGGAAACTGCGAGCAATTCCAAGGCGCGCACGCCGCCATGAGGGGAGGTTTGTTATATCCATACCATTGAATTCTATCGACCCGTGATCGACACTAATTACACCGGTGACGGAGTTGACGAAGGTGCTTTTTCCCGAACCGTTTGGGCCGATCAGCCCAACGCGTTCGCGGCAGCCCAGGGTAAAATCAACCGTGTCAACGGCCGTAAAGCCGCCAAACCTCTTTGTCACCTGCGTCGCCCGCAAGATTGTCTCCGGTCCAGGCGGTTCCCGGGTCATGGTGACTGCCTCTGCAGCGACTTTATGAGACCGATGATGCCACGCGGCGCCAGCGCGACAAATGTGACCAACAGAATGCCGACGAGCATTAAACTTAGAGCCGAAGAGATCGTCACCGTAGTCACTTGTTGAAGGGTACCAAGCAATACCGCTCCGATTACAGGCCCAACCCAGCTCGTCATGCCGCCGATGACCGGCATCGCTACGGTATTTACGGCAATGGTGAGATTGAAGGCCGAAGCTGGATCTACATAAGTGATGAAATAGGGAAACGGGGCGCCGGCCATTCCAATCAGCCCGCCGCTAATCGTTGCGGCGATAAGCTTCAGGCGCAAAGCTGGCACACCGCTACATTCGGCCGCGATTTCATCGTCACGGATAGCAGCAAGTCCCCGACCCAGCCAAGAATATTCAATGGCACGCGCGATAAGCACGGCGGCAATTGCTAGGAACAATATTAAACCGAAAAGATAACGCGGATAGGTCCCGAAGAATAAAGGGGCATCCGGCCGCAGCACCGGTACACCGCGGGCGCCACCGACAAAGCGCCAGTTGTTGAACACCGTATTGAGCACAATCGCAAAAGCAAGCGTCGCGATCGAGAAAAATACACCGCGCAGGCGCAGTGTTAGGTAACCCATTCCCAAGCCAACGATGCCCGCAATTAAGCCAGCGACCATGATAATCACCGGCAGCGGTAATTGCAGCGTCTTATAGTTGAATACGCACGTGTAGACACCGAGCGCAAAGAAGCCGGCGACACCAAAATTGACGTAACCCGCATAGCCACCCAGGATATTCCAGGCGGTAGCCAGAACGACGTATTGGAGTATCGTATACGTCGCGAGATACGCGTATTCGAATGAAATCCAATCAAGCACCGCGAAGCCGAACAGGACAATCAGAACACTTGCCGCGATTGGGACCAGATAGCGGCGCACCCTGCGGCTACTGATGCTCGTCGCTGGAAGAGGAGCGGTGTGACCGATCGCGTTCACCGTCCGAATATCCCTTCAGGTCGGACAATCAGTGTCAAAATAAGCAAGCCGAAAGCGACGGCCGGAGCCCAGGATGGGCCGCCAAATGTGGTTGTCAGTGCTTCCGCAATTCCCACGACAAACGAGGCCACCACAGTGCCACTTAGGCTTGTCATGCCACCGAGCACACAGATCGCGAACACTCGGCCGATATATTCGCGACCGAGCGAGGGCTCGACCGGCTGGATAATGATTAGAAGTGCACCAGCAACGACCGCCGTCGCAATCGACAAACCAAATGCGATCTCCTTTACCCGCACGGGATTGCCACCGACGATCCGTAGTGCACCGGGGTCCTGGGACACTGCAAGAATTGCACGTCCGAGAAAGGAACGACTTGTGAATAAGTGGATCGCCGCCACGATTGTTAATCCGGCAATCATCGGTATTACGAGACGCAGTGGGAGCGAGATATATCCGAGGTCAATCGTTTTGCGGATATAGTTAGCCTCGACGAAGCGATAATCCACCCCAAATACGAGCAGGAGGCCAACCTCGACAATGAATAGGATACCAAAGAAGAAGGCCAAACCTTGCAATGACTCTTCTCCGTGCCGTTCGAAGGCGTAGTAGTAAATCTTGTAAAATAAACGGCCGCCGATGAAGGCTGGAAGGATAGCGATCAATGACGCGACAAGGGGATCGATGCCGAAATTGCTGTTGAGGTAGAACGCGATGAACGCGCCCAGCATGATGAAAGCGGGATGCGCAATATTAACGATATCGAGCATCCCAAAGGCGATGGTGATGCCCACCGAAACTGCCGCGTAGAAGCCACCGAGAAACAATCCCGTTATCAGCGCATTAAACAGAAGTTCCTGGCTCACAGTCCCTTCCCTACTTCACTTCAGGAAACACTATCAAAGTGTCACAAAGCTCACTGCTTCGTGGGCGTGAAGGGCACTATCAGATTGCCTGATTTAAGTTCAGGCGGATCCAGGATGACCTGTTTACCGGACTCTTTGAATTGCTGGACATCATTGCCTTTTATGTTCTGATACTGCACCGTGAGTTCGCGCCCCGGATCCCATTCCCCATACGGGCCGAACTTGATGTTGCCAACCACCGTCTTAAACACCGTCTTGTGCAGGTAATCGGCCATCTTGGCGTCATCGAATCCACCTACCGCAGTTACGGTCTGTTCGAGAATCTGCATTTCTGCATAGGCATATGGTGGAATGTAGAGGCCCAGCACATCGACCCCGGCGGCAGCTGCGCGTGTGCGATATTTCTCCAGCACGGAGTCGATTCCAGGAAATTTCATCGTGGGCTCCGGCGCATAATAATCATAGTCGACAATGTTGTTGAGTTGATAGCCGAACTGCTGCTTGAGCGCTGCAAATTGTAGTCCCACCATGCCACCACCGAGTAGCTTCGCTGACAATCCGACCTCATAGATGGCGCGCAGCATACCTGCAGTATCTGGCGGATAAGATGCAATGTACACTAGATCTGGGTTCAACACCTTAATGCTGCGCACGATGGACGTGAAATCGACAGTGTTAGGCGGATAACTTTGATCATAGACGATTTTGAAGTTGAAGTCCTCGCGTTTGGCCAGCTGTCGGGCTCCGCTCATTGCGACTTGGCCAAACTCAGCGTCAGCACCAACAATCGCAATTGTCTGCGGTTTAGGAGTGATGTTTTTGGCCAGATTAAAGAAGCCAATTGCCTGCGCGACTGCAGGGTCGGGCCCGCTCGGTTGCATCGTAAAATAGCGGTCGTATTTAAATTGCCCATTAGCATCAAGCGCGAAGAACGCCAGAAATGTCTTTTTATGCGCGATGACAACGGGCATCGCGGCCACGATTGGCCCCGTCGCGTAGCCGGAGGTGACTAAATCGACTTTATCAATATCTAACAGTTTCGAGTAAATGCCTGGCACTGTAGCGGGATTGCTCTGATCATCATAGTAAACAAGATCGATTTTTCGGCCAAGCAGTCCTCCGCGTGCGTTAATCTCTTCCTGCCAGATTTGATAGGTGAGCAACGCCGCCTTGCCCCCGGCCGCTAGACCACCGCTCAACGCCATTCCAAATCCGATTCTAATTGGAGCTTGCTGTGCATACAGTGATTCGGAAATAAAAATGCACGCGAACGCGGCAAGCGTACGCAGAATGACCAGAGAGATCTGCTTCATGATCAACCTCCCGACGTTGCGCGAGACCGTTTGTGTGTTCACCGCGCATTCAATTTTTTTGATTCAACCAAAGCTAAGCTTCTTCGATTATGACGTCAATTAATCCAAATTTTTATCGCACTACATCACCCGGCATCTGCGATCATGGCCGCCCATTTAAACGTCGGGCGGCCGCCAGAGCGGATGACATTGCAGTATCATCTGCCTTGTGGAAGTCAGACCGAGAGGTAGTAATGGAATAGTCAGTCCACATTGAACCAAGACGCGTTAGGCCGGTTCGATCACTGAGTGCGGCCCAGGGCTCCGCCTATGAACAGCGAGACGACTACTACGGCAGGCACCGCGACGCGCTCAAAAATGTTAGCGCCAAATCTCAAGCCTCATCCACCGCGCCTTTGGTTCAGTCACTCATTGCCCTTGCACCAGCCCCGTGCGTTTGGGGAACCGATTGGCCGCACACCAACCCCGTACATTTACCTAGCTATCGTTTATCGGTATGCGAAAATCCATTAGGGACCGAGCAGATCCCGAACGACGGTGATCTTGCCGACACCGTGGGCGAATGGTTGCCGGAAGCGGAAACGCGTCGCCGAGTGTTGGTCGACAATCCAGTCCAACTTTTCGGCTTCGGTTGACGCTTGCTAGTGTCCGGCGGAAGCGGGCGGTGATAACGAGTTACATGACGACACCGGAACTCGTGAACCCTCCATCGACAGCAAGTACCGAACCGGTAATGAAACTTGCGTCGTCCGAAGCGAGAAAGATCGCCGCAGCCGCAACCTCGTGCGCATGCCCGTAACGGCCTTGAGGAATAAGCGCTGTGAACTTAGAACGATAATCTGGAGAATGCATCTGCTGCACAAGTTCTGTATCGATAGGTCCAGGACTGACTGCATTTACCCGAATGCCATACCTGGCTAGATCGATTGCTATCGCGCGGGTGAAGTTGACGAGACCAGCCTTAGATGCAGCATAAGCCGAGGACCTGGTACCGGGACGGACGGCAGAAGAAGACCCTATCGTAACGATAGAGCCGTGGCGCTGGGATGACATCACCCTTGCTGCTTCACGGCAGCACAGAAAGGCGCCGGTTAAGTTGACATCGATAACGCGCCGCCAATCGGAAAGCTCGGTCTGCAACAAATCTTTTTGAATCCCTATGCCGGCGCAATGAATCAGTACATCCAGGCCACCGAGATGCTCGACCGTTTTGTGCATCATTTTCTTGACTTGCGATTCTTCTGCGACATCGGCCTCAACGCTGTAGTACTCGGTCAAATCCTGGCTAAGGTGCAATACATCGGCGATTACGATTCGGCCTCCTTCCTGGACGGCGCGCCTGGCGATCGCCAGCCCAATTCCCCTAGCGCCGCCGGTGACCAGGATGCGCTTCTCACGAATGGTCATGCGGCATTCCGCACCATTTCGGCA
>Ga0207862_1000335_pt1 | contig 13986 bp, 13 predicted proteins | sample LuqExpMetageno81_FD_187838 | JGI IMG/M metagenome (GOLD analysis project Ga0207862, IMG submission 187838) | Tropical forest soil microbial communities from Luquillo Experimental Forest, Puerto Rico - Sample 81 (SPAdes) | ecosystem: Environmental > Terrestrial > Soil > Tropical forest ... | reverse complement strand
CAAATCCGTGGGCCGACACAAGGTATTCGCCGAACTGCGTCTTTCCCGCACCGGTATTCCTGTGATGAGGAGCTTCACTGTTTCCTCCCCTCGCTGAATGACATTGATCCCGACCGCAGCTTCCCGCGAATGAGCGAATCGCCACTCACGATCACGCGTTGAAACTGAGGAGACCCGTTGCCGTGCTTAACGACCAGTGCTTCCCACGATGTACTTCATTTAAAAACTCGCGGACCCTCCGGGCAATCTCGTCTCGCGCCTCGCGAAAGACCTGCCGTCTCTCGTTGGTCGTTCCCTGAACTTGTTCCGGATCGAAGAGATTCCAATGAAGAATGTTGCGAGCAAAAGGCCACACAGGAGATTTTTCTCGTGAAACATCGCATATCGTTACGACATAGGAGAAGTGCTCCTTCAAAGACTCATGAAGCTCCTTGCCGCGCTGTATTCCAACTCCCGCATCACATCACGAGTCAGAGGGTCGATTTCAACAGACTGCGTGGCCCGCGAATCTCCTGAGAAACCTTCTGCGATCTGACTTCGTGTTGAATCGCCGACCGAAAAAAAGAGCACTTGGGGTTTGTGATTCATGATTTGGGCCCTCCTCTGTGATTTGTTAGTGGACATTTGCAGCTGGCGCTATCGGGTAAACACTGTAAGAGAAGCAAGCGTTTGGCAGAGTGGCACTTTTTACTAAGTTCCGGGAAAAAAGGTGCCAGGAAATTCTTCTTTCGATTACAAGAGGCTGCGACTGCGTTATTTACGTTTCCTGCGATCCGGCGAGACAAATGCACTCTAACAAAGCGCTGTGGTCACGTTTGGTCACGGCAGAAGAGTGCTCAGCCAATCTTCTTGTCTTTCTGCTTGTAGCCGCGAAATTAGAACTCGAGGGCAAGGAGGCCGAATGAACAGTACCGTTGCTTACAACGCGGCCGTCTGCGCGCAATCCGAAATTCTACTCAAAGAAAGTGAAGGTGCCTTCGAGGCTTGGGATGAGCGGCGCGAACAGATCGCCACCTTGGTGCCTACGATGAGACTGAGCCTTGCGAGGGCTATTTCGGAAAGGAGCAGATATGTTTGCTGGTTCTCAAAGCACTCAATTCGCCCCGACCAACCAAATTAAAAAAGACAGAAGCACCCTCACGATAAGGGATGTGTCCACCGTCCTTGAATTAGTAGCCGTTGAGCTGGCTACCTTGTTCCTTGCAGGAATCGCCGCTCCGAGTTTCCTCCGCTCCGAAGTGGCCGGGAGCGATGCGCTTGCTTCTGGTTCCCTCCACACACTGACCATCGCTCGCATCGCATTCACCTATACATTCTGGAACCTCGCTTGCGCTATTCTGGGCGTGTTGTTCGGCGCGGCGGCCGTGCTAGCAATGAGTTCGCCGGCTAGCCCCGGCTTCACTCGAATCGGTCGTGCGCTCTGCCAGTTGCCTTGGAGATATCACAGCTTGCGATTGACGCCGAAGAAACCTTTCAAATCTGGCTGAGTCCGCCATCGACGTTTATCTCAACGCCTGTAACATACGACGCGTCGGAAGAAGCCAGAAATGCCACTACACCCGCTACCTCCTCGGGTTCCCCGAATCGCTTCATCGGGACGTTTTCCTTAATTTCCTTCGCGAAATCGTCCAAGGCCTGCTGGGGCAGGCCCGTGCGGCCGAGGATGGGGGTCACGATTGGCCCCGGCGCCACGGCGTTAACGCGGATTCTGCGATCGACCAATGTGCGTGTTTCGTCCGGCTGATCGAAGCGCTTCAAGATGACATCGAGCATACGGTCCCTCCCCGCATCGCCGAGCGGAGGGCGATTGACAAACAGGAATGAAATTATCCCATGAAGGAGAAGTGACCCGCACCGGTGCTGCCCGGTGCGAAAAATTCGTACCGCGCCAATTTGGCTTTGATTCGGCTTTCAGGAGAGAGTGGCCTGGAGCACTTCGCGGAGGACTTCCCGCTTCTGCGCGGTGAGTTTTCCGCTCTGCGCGCTCAGGTAAAAGACGTCGATTGCCTTTTGCCCTTCCGTGTCGATGAGAGCCACATCGATGTTGCAGGAGAGCCGCGCGAGAGCTGAGCCGAGCTCATAGAGGAGGCCAGGCCGGTCCTGCGTGATGACTTCCATCAACGTGCAATGCTCTGAAGAGGAATCGTCAAAATTGAGCGAGGTGGGCACGGCCACTTTCGGTGGGCGCGCCAGGATTCCTGCCAGCCGGCCTCGCAGCAACGGCTCCAAAGGTTGTTTTCCGTTGAGCACATCCGCAATCTCCTGCTGAAAACGCGGAATCTCACCGGGATTGAGTTCGAGGGTACGATGCAAATCGACGAATTGAAACGTGTCGAGGACCACGTTGGCGGCGTTCGCAAAAGCATCGGCCTTCACAATGTTCATGCCCCAAGCCGCTAGCACTCCAGCGATGCTCGCAAACAACGCCGGGCGGTCCGCGGCGAGGAGGGTTAGCGCAAAAGAGTGGTGCTTGCCCTTGACCTCGGTTTGTACAGGATCGGTTGCGAGTTTCCGGTACATCTCAAAGTGCGCTGCCATTTCCGCTGCGGAGTGAACAGCAAGGTAGCGGCGCGGGAAGCCTTCGAGGAAGCGTTCGACTTCCACCTTCGGTGCGTCGCCCGCCAGCTGGCGCACCTGCTCAAGCATGGCGCCTTCGTCGGATGCGTGGAGGCGGTCGCGGTCGAGCGTGCGGCTGAAATAGTTGGAAGTGGACACAAACAATTGCCACAACATTTCCGCTTTCCAGGGTGTCAAAGCTTCGGGGTTCACCGCATGAATGTCGGCGTAAGTCAGAAGGCTCAGGCGCTGCAGGCGTTCATGCGTTCCGGCAGTGGCGGCAAAACCCGCAACGGTTGCGGGGTCAAAGATGTCGCGCCGCTGCACCGTGGCAGACATATCGAGATGGTGCTCGATCAAGAAATGAATCTCGGTTTTTTCCTCGGGAGCGAGCTTCAGTCGGTCGGCCGCGGTTTCGAGGGCCTGAAGGCTGCCGGTCACGTGGTTCTCGACAGGCATACCCTTTCCGATGTCGTGAAGGAGGAGAGCAAGGATGAGCAGGTCGCGACGGTCGACGGTGCGCCAAAGCGGGGCAAAATGGACAGCGCGGGGGTCTGAGGAATCGGCGAGTTCCTGCAAATGCTCGATGGTGCGAAGGGAGTGCTCGTCGACCGTGTAACGGTGATAAAAGTCGCGCACGACGAGCGAATCGATGTTGCGGAATTCCGGGAGCGCCTCGATCAGTAAGCCAAGGCGGTGCATCGGGCGAAGCGCAACGCCCGGGTAGTCGGCTCCGAGGATTTCGCTCAGCACGGGCCAGGGCACGCGCGAATTCCGTTGCGGCAATTCCGGATGAGCCATGATATAGGCAATGCTTCGTTCCGCCTCCCGGCTAAGGCAGACGCCAGTGCGCGCCGCTTCGGTCAGCAGCAGGTAAGTGACGTTGCGGTCGGCATAGGCCTGCTCGTTGGTGATTTCGAGCAATCCATCACGAACGGCGAAGGGCTTTCCGTTTCCACCCTCAGGCTTCGAGCGGATCGTGGCATTCAAGAGGCGCTGGCGCAGCGACAAAGCCGACGGCGGGCGCTGCTCCATGAAACGAAGGAGCTGGCGGTTCAAGGTTCGCGCGTGACGGTAGTAGAGGCGCATCCACTCAGCGGCGTTGCGGCGGAGATTGTCGTCGGTGCCGAGGGAGCGACGCGCCGCCTCGGCCTGCAATTCGTAGGTGAGCGTATTGTCGTTTCGCTCATTGCTGTAGTGAAGGAAGCAGCGAATCGCGCTCAGGAATTCCACGGCACTGCGCGTGAGTTCATCTTCGTTGACAGGACTGATGCGGGGGTCGCGCCGGTCTCCGGCGAGTTGCCGCATCCAGAGCGTGGAGTGAAAATCGCGCAGGCCGCCTGGAGCGTCCTTTACATTCGGCTCAAGGTGGAAAATGGTGTTTCCGTAGCGTGCAAGACGATCGCGCGTCAAACGTTGAAGTTCAGCCATCAGGAACGGACGTGATTGCCGTTCCGGGCCGCCAAGAACCTTGCTGTCCAACCTTTCGAAAAGAGACTTGTCTCCATCAAGGAACCGGCGGTCCAGCATGGCCAGATGGAATTCGGCGTTGTCCTGTTCAATACGGCGACATTCTTCGAAGGTCCGTCCGGCGGAGCTAACGCGGAATCCCAAATCCCACAAGGTACGGGAAAATTCTGCAATCAGAGGCCGCGATTCTTCTTCGGTTTTTTCGTTGCCGAAGAGAAAGAGCAGATCCAGGTCTGAGTAGGGGAACAGCACTTCGCGGCCGTAACCACCGAGCGCGAGCAGCGCCAGTCCCTGGGACCCGGCTTCGCGGACCCGCTGCAGTTCGCCGAAGACCCTGCGGATGATTTCGTCGGCTAGTTCACACAGCTGGCGCAGCGTTTCCTGCGCGCTTGCGCCGCTCTCAAATAGTTTGCGTATCCGCTCGCGCTGAGCATCGCATTGCGGGGCGAGCACGGACAACGGTGTTACCGAATCTTCCATTTTCGTGATCGGACGTTTGCTCGGAGCTAGACCTGGACGCGCTGAGGACATTGCGGGACTTTACAGGGCTCCTTCGCCTCGCTCCTCATTTCGAATCCGGATCGCTTCTTCCACTCGCGTCAAGAATATTTTACCGTCACCGATTTTGCCAGTCTTGGCGCTTTTTAGGATTGCTTCCACAGCACGGTTGACCAACTGGTCCGGAAGAACCATTTCCAGCTTTACCTTGGGTATCAGATCCACCGTGTACTCGCGCCCTCGATAGACCTCCGTGTGTCCTTTCTGGCGCCCGTGACCGCGCACCTCGATGACCGTCATGCCTTCAATCCCGATTTCCGCCAGCGCTTCCTTAACGGATTCGAATCGCGACGGCTGAATGATGGCTTCAATTTTCATCATACGAATCTCTGCTCCCGCCTGCTGTGATGAATGGCCAAGTATTTTGCTCTCACGATTCCAGGTTATACCCTTCTTCACCGTGCAACGTGATGTCGAGGCCTTCGATTTCGTGCTCTTCGGCGACGCGCAGTCCGGTCACGAGGTCGACAATTTTCAGGATCACGATGGTTCCGACAAGGGCAAAGACCCAGGCGAACAGGACTCCGACTACCTGATTCCCAACCTGGCCCCAGTGGCCATCCAGGCCGCCGACGGGTTTCCCGTCGCCGAAAATGGGATTAATGACAACCCTCGCGCACACGCCTGTGAGGATTGCTCCAATGGTGCCGCCCGCGCCGTGAACTCCGAAGGCGTCGAGCGCGTCGTCGTAGCCGAACAGGGCTTTAAATTTTGTAACCATCCCGTAGCAGAAGACGCCGGCAATGAACCCGATAGTCAAAGCAGAGCGCGGGCCGACGAATCCGGCAGCAGGCGTGATGGCCACGAGCCCGGCCACCGCTCCGGAGATCGCGCCGAGCGCACTCGGTCTTCCGTTCTTGATCCATTCCGCAAGGCTCCAGCCAATCGCAGCGGCTGCGGCGCCGAAGTGAGTGGCGACAAACGCGCTTGATGCGAGACTGTTCGACGCGAGCGCGCTTCCCGCGTTAAACCCGAACCATCCGACCCACAGCAAGCAAGCCCCGGTGAAGCTCAGCACGAGACTGTGCGGCGGCATGGGCTGCTTCGGGTAACCCACGCGCTTGCCCATATATAAGGCGCAGACCAGCGCGGAGACGCCAGAAGTGATGTGCACTACCGTGCCGCCCGCAAAATCTAGGGTCGGGAATTTGCCGCCAAGCGAAGCATTGAGGAAGCCGCCCTTGCCCCATACCATGTGCGCCATCGGCGCATACACGATGAAGAACCACAAGGTCATGAAGAGCATGGTGCCGGAAAACTTCATACGCTCGGCGGTTGCGCCGGTGATTAGAGCCGGGGTGATCACGGCAAACATCAGCTGGTACACCATGAACGTGGATTGCGGAATGGTCGCCGCGTAGTCGGCGTTCGGGGCTGCACCCACTCCCCGCAAGAACGCCAGTTCGAAATTGCCGATGAACTGACCGGTTCCAAAGCACAGGCTATAGCCGACGAGAGCCCACAGAACGCTGATCAGGGCCATCAGCGCGAAGCTCTGCATCATGATGGCCAGCACGTTTTTCTGCCGCACCAACCCGCCGTAGAACAGTGCCAGGCCGGGGCCGGTCATCATCAGGACCAGCGCTGCGCTGACGAGCATCCACGCGTTGTCCGCGGAGGACTGGGCCGCCGCAACCCTTTGATCGAGATCCTTGAGCTTGTCTGTGACGGCCTGAGGAATTTCCGGGGAGGGGGCGCTGGCTCGAGGGGTGAGGGAAGAGGCGGGAGAGATTGGCTGCTGGGCGCATAAGAAGGGGACGCCAAGCAGCACCATGGTCAGTAAACCGCAACAAAGGAAACCCATGCGCTTCATGTAATTCTCCGGTGCGATCGGATGAGACACGCTTCCCGAGGTCCCGCTCGCATTATCAATGGGAACTTGAAACAGTGTAGTGAGGATTATACGCAGCACGGTTGCGGACCGCAGTCAGAAATTTTGCTGGCCCGGATTCATTTTTCGGATAGCTCGGCGCGTAAGAGCTTTCTTTTCGTCTCGCTGGCGAAGTGGTCAGCGTCGCGAGTCGGCCGGGGGATGCGGTAGCCGTCAGTGACCGCCATGGTCAGGCGGATCGCGGTTTCGAGGCTGATGCGGTGCCCTTGCGAGACAAAGATTGGACGGACATGGTCGCGCGTTCGGAGGGCAGCGCCGATGCGCTCTCCGCCGGACTTTTCGTCCACCAACTCTGCGCAGCTGCCGGCCTTCGCCGCGACCGCGCCATGGGTTCCGATGAGCAAGCTCTTCGCGCAGCCAATGGTTGGGCGATCCATCAATACTCCGAGATGGCTTGCGAGGCCAAACCGCCGTGGATGCGCGTAACCGTGGGCGTCGCAGAACAGCACGTCCGGCTTGTCCTGGACCTTTTTTAGTGCGGCGAGCAGCGCGGGGATTTCGCGAAAGCTAAGCAAGCCGGGGATGTAGGGGAATTGCAGCCGGACAACGGCACTCGCCCGCCCAAGTTCTTCCATCTCTGGGAAGCGGTAAAGTATGACGCAGCCAATGGCGCGGTTGGCTTGGCGTAAGTGCAGCCAGCGGCTGATTGGTTTCGAGAGGGCTTGTGATTCAGTGATGACAAACGATGCGTCGAGTCCCGCAACGATGCGAATCTTGCCCAGCCGGTCCTCGCCTTCCCATTTGCCGCGAAGCTTTTCCTGGATCGCGCGGGCCTGCTCGGGGGTAACCTCCCAGCAGTGGCTGGCTCCCGTTGCGGATGACTTGTTCTGCATAATCTTCATCGTATAATCATAGGCCCGCCAGTTCTCATACTGCCCGGGGGCGGCCGTGCGATTTCTGGAAGACGGACTGAGGGGAATTCGATGACGCTGCATCCACCATTGGAAGTATCTGCGCGCGAAGTCGGCGGCGTCCATCATATCAATGTGAATGGGCGGCTAACGATCGGGGAGCCGAGCGAGCACCTGAACGAGTTCACCCAGAAGCTCATCCAACAAGGCGCGCGCAAGATGATCGTGAATCTGAATGACATACCACAGATCGACAGTTCGGGGATCTCGGCGCTTGTGAAGCTGTCGATTTCGCTGGCCCGGCAGGGCGGCGGGCTGCATCTGGTGTGTGGCCAGGGACGTGTCCGCGATGCGCTGACGGTAACTCGCCTGGTCGAGGCTATCCCCACGTTTGAGTCGGTAGCCGCAGCCTCCGCGGGCTTCTAGGTACTTCGCTCTTCACTGCAGATTGGGCCACACTGCTTCTTCTTTTGAACGACTCCCTGAAGGTGCCGAAGAGGTTGGCTGCTAGCTTCATGATGGCAAGGTTCTCGCTACCGATCGCGCGACTGCATAGCTAGCCACCCTTTTTCAGTTCGGCGAGGACCATCTTGGCGAGTTCTTTGAGGGTTTCGAAGACGCCCTGCCCCTGGATGGCTACGGCTTCGATGATCGGCTCGCCTTTTTTCTGCAGTTGCTTGGTTAGATTGTCTACGGTCATTACGTTTGGCAAGTCGCGCTTGTTCAACTGCAGCACATAGGGGATGGCGGAAAAGTTCAGACTGTGTTCCTTGAGGTGTTCCTGGAGGTTTTCGAGGGTTTCGAAGTTGGCGTCGAGGCGTTCTTCCTGAGAATCGGCGACGAACACCACGCCATCCGCGCCCTTCAGGATGAGCTTCCGGCTGGCCTCGTAGAACACCTGTCCCGGCACAGTATATAGATGAAAGCGCGTCTTAAAGCCGCGCACTGTCCCGAGGTCCAGCGGCAGAAAATCGAAGAAAAGCGTGCGGTCGGTCTCGGTTGCGAGAGAAACCATCTTGCCCTTCTGATTCTGGCCCGTGTGGTCGTAGATCCACTGCAGATTCGCGGTCTTTCCGCCGAGACCCGGACCGTAGTAGACCAGCTTGCAGTTAATTTCGCGCGCAGGAAAATTGATGAAAGGCACGAGTCGTCAACCGTAGTCCAATCTTAGACTTATAACACACGCACAAGACGCGGGCCAGTCTCCCCGTCGTTATTCCACATCGAAGATTCTTGCTTCTAGTGTCCGGGAGAATCGCGATCTTGCGGCAAGATATTTTCACACATGCTGCCGGACGGTAAAGGCTATTCAACACGGCACTTCCCATCGCCTATTTCCCTCCGTTGACGCGAGGCTTTCCCTTTGTTACATTCGCGCCATGGCGAAACCCCAGAAGAATTCGCATGGCCGAGCGAAGAGCGCTCCCATGAGCAAGGCTAAATCAAAGAAAAAGAACGCTTTACCGCCAAGGGCGCCCCAGCGCGGTGGCGTTGAGCTGGTCGATCCGATGGTCCAGGCCCAGCTGAAAACCTACGAAGAGGCCATGTCGCTGTTTCATCAGCAGAAGTTTCAACGGGCCAAGGCGGAGCTCGAGAAGGTGATGACCGGGCCAAGCAAGGAACTTGCCGACCGCGCCCGCACGCATTTGCGCATCACCGAACAGCGCATGAAGCCTTCGCACGACCAGAATCCGAAGTCATCCGAAGAGCACTATCAGCGCGGCGTGGCGATGATGAACCTTGGCCGTTGGGATGAAGCGCGCGAGAGCCTCGAGAAGTCGCGCAAGCTGGCCCCGAAAGCGGACCATGTGCACTACGCCCTGGCCGCGCTTGACTGCCTCACCGGCGAGGCCGACTCCGCGATGGCAAATCTGAAAATCGCGATTGAACTTCGGCCGGCGAACCGCTACCACGCTCGTAACGACGAGGATTTCGCGTTCCTGCAGGAAGACCCCCGCTTCACCGAATTGCTGTATCCTGAAAAAGAGGGATACTCGGGTTAGTCGGTCTCGGATTCCTTCGAATTCCCCACGCCCTGCCGCAGCCTGGCCGAGTTTTTGTATGCAACCTCGTGTCGGCCCGTCCGTGGTGAGTGTATGAAAGGGACGATGCTTCCACCTCGGCGTCCCCCGAACTTTAGCTTCTGTACTTGAGCGCCTCGTGAAAAAATCAGTTCAGAAAAACAGCCAACCTTCGCGGGGCCTACAGGTGGTCGCTCTTGGCGGCGGGACAGGGCTGTCGGCGTTGCTGCGCGGTTTGAAACTGCACGTTGTGCGCCGGACCGACCAGCACCCCACTGCGGAGCGCCCGATCGCCGACATTGCGGCAATCGTAACGGTTACCGACGACGGGGGCAGTTCCGGCCGGCTTCGCCGCGAAAACCGGATTCTGCCGCCGGGCGACATTCGAAGCTGCATGGTGGCGCTGTCGAAAGACGAAGCACTTCTCAGCCGTCTCTTCCAGTACCGGTTTCAGGCCGGCCGCGGATTGCGCGGGCACAACTTCGGCAATCTCTTTCTGGCGGCACTTACTCATGTCACCGGCGATTTCGCCGAAGCCGTGCGTGTCTCGAGTAAGGTGCTCGCGATTCGCGGGCGCATCTTTCCTTCCACCATTTCGAATGTGCATCTGGTTGCGAAGCTGGCGAACGGCAAGCGCGTTCAGGGTGAAACGAATATTTCACGCAGCTCCGTTGCAATCCGCAAACTTGAACTCGTGCCGCGGCGTGTTCGTCCACTCTCCGCCGCCGTCGAAGCCATTCAAGAAGCGGACCTGATTTTGATGGGGCCCGGCTCTCTGTACACCAGCGTGATTCCCAATCTTTTGATACCGGAAATCGCCGACAGCATCGCTCGGTCTCGAGCACCGCGGGTTTATGTTGCGAATCTCATGACCCAGCCGGGCGAAACCACAAATTACGCTCTCAGCGAGCATATACGCGCCATTCAGGATCACGTGGGGAAGCGCTTGATCGACTCCGTGGTGGCCAATGTGCGACCGGTCTCGCCCGAAGTTGCCGACCGTTACCGAGCCCAAGGCGCCGCGCCGGTTGCGATTGATCCCGAGAAAGTTAGGAAATTGAAGGTGAAACTCGTGACCGGCGACCTGCTCGAGGAACATGGCGTGATCCGGCACAATTCCGAGCGCCTCGCGAAGCTGCTTGTCGAAAGATTTTTGCCTCGGAGAAAGAGCCGCGAGCTCAGTGCCACTCAAACCGCAGCCCACCCCTGACGAAAATCGGAGGTCCCTCGGTGAGGACAGGCGTCGCCGACACGTAGAAGCGGTCGTTGGTGAGGTTCTGGACCGCAAAGAAGAGGGAAGTGTGCCACTTGAGCTGCCGTGAAACCTGCGCGTCGAGCGAAAATGCGCGGCCGAGCGGTAGCAGGTTTTGGTCGTCGTCGTACTGATTCCCCAAAAACCGAGCCTGAGCTGCCAGCGTCCAACTTTTTCCAATGTAGCTCACTTGCACGCCGAATTGGTTCTGCGCTACCTGTGGCAGAAACAACCCCTGGAGCGACGGATTCGCCGCGAAGCTCACCACCGTGCTATTCACGAACAAATAAGCCGCGGAAACCTGGAGGCGCGCCGTAACATGCATTTCGCCGGCAAGCTCAAATCCGCGCGCCTGAGTCAGCCCCAGATTTTCTTTTTGCCTGGTGATTAGGGCGGGAGTGGTCGAAAGCGTTACGTTCGCCACCGGCTGCGCAATCTCGCTCCAGAAGAAATCCCCGCGCAATGTCAGCCGGTTGCCCCAGGTGGGCAGGCTCGCACCCGCCTCGCCGCCGGTCAGGTGCTCACCGGTCAACGCCGGGTTAGCGAGGGTCAGCACGTTGCCGACGCGGAAGTTGCGGTAAAGCTCATTCAATGTCGGCGCTCGAAACGCTCGGTAGACTGAAGCGTTCAAAGCGAGTCCATTGTGAAAGCTCTTCAACAGGGATACGCGCGGGCTGAATGCGGACTCTGTGCGATCGGGAAATGTGGTCGGGGTGGTGGCATCCGCCGGCTGCGGGGTGCGGTTCTGGTAGCCATTGTTGTTGCTCCAGATGTCGACGCGGGCGCCGAAGGTGAGCAACCATCCGGGCGAAAAAAGGAACGCGTCTTGGGCGAAAAAGCCGAAGGTGCGCTGCCGTCCGCCGGCGTCCAAGAGAACCGAAGGGGTCCCCGCGCGGTAGTTCAAATCCTGGCTGTGTCCGCGCACGCCGAGCGCTTCGAATCCGGCTGAAACTTTGTGTTTTTCCGCAAACAGGCGTGCCCACGTGCCTACAAATCCGATTTGTTGGGAAGGGTTGCGCTGCAGATCGGTGAGAGTCTCGGAATCGCGGTTGAGCGCGATCGAGGAAAATGTCTGGTGGTAAAGTTCCCGCGTCCCATAGAGCCGCCCGGAAAAACTCCCGGCGTGGGTGGAAGTCCAATCGGCGCCGACATCAAGTTCCGCGATCGTCGTGTCGTTATTTTGCAGAGGTGTTCCGTTCTTGCCGCTATCGCCGAAGCCGCTGCCGCGCACGAAAATGCTTCCGCGTTCGCCGAGGTTTCGTGACGCCTCGAGCAGACCGGCCAAAATGCCAGAAGCAACGTTTGTGTCGACGGTGCCGCGCTCGTCGGGGGGCACCGCGATGTAGCCGTCAGTCTGGTAGGCCTGACCCGCCGCGTTGATCGACCAGTTTCCGATGGGCGTGCCGGTGGAGAACGAAACGTCGGGGGTGTTCATGCTGCCGTAGAGAACTTCTCCGGTCGCATAGCTCTCTCTTGCGGGGCGGGTCTGCAGGTTGACTACACCACCGAGCGCGCCGTCACCATACAAGTCCGAGGCCGCGCCATTCGCCACATCCATGGACTCGATCGCCGCTCGCGGCACGCGCGCCCAATAAACCCAACCGCCGAACGGATCGTTGAGCGGTATCCCATCGAGTAGGACGGTCGAGCGGCTCGTTGCACTCGCGCCGACGCCACGGAGCGATACACCCTGTGACGTTGGATTGGCAAACAGGCTGCTCGACCTGCGATAGGTGCTGAAGCCCGGGACCTGCCGAAGCACGTCGTCGACGACGAGACTTCCGGAGTAATCGATCGCTTCCGCCGAAATCTGATACTGGCTTGTCGGCACCGATGGAATCAGATCCCCGGTGATTGCATTGACCTCGATGCGCTCGAGGTTCGGAGATGGGGTGAGCACGATCTGGATGCCAGTTCCCGCGGCGTGGGCCTTGATTTCGCGCGTCACCGTTGCGAAGCCTGGAAAGCTCACCAGCAGTGTTCCTCCCGCGGGCCCTTCCTCTACGGAAAAAACTCCTTTCTCGTCCGTGCTGGCAAGTTGGACTCCTGCGTCCGAACGGTATTCAATCGTCGCGCCTTGAATGGGTGAACCGGTCGAGTCCATGACCGCTCCGCGAACGGTCGCGTGCTCTTGCGATCGAGCGGCGGCGGCGAAGGCGTACCCCAGCAGGAAGAAAATGAAAGCTGAGTCGCGCAGAATGCGGAACCCGTCAGACCAAAAACCTTTTGTAGCCGTGGAGCGAGTCATCACGCATCAGATTCTTTCGACCGGTTGACGGAACCGGTTCGCAGTTTTGGATCTTCAAAGACAGCAGCCAGGTAAGTACAGCCTATCTGAACTTTCTGCCTTTGCATGGCCCGCGCAAGCGAAAGTCACCTAAGCTGCAAATGCGATCCTGCCCCTCTACATACCGCCGGCCACTTTGCCAGTTAACACCGTGATGGATGCTTTGGGGAGCAGTGCTGTTTGCCCGCCCTTCCACTCCACGGTGCTTTCTTTCGCTGGGCCGTCGGGATCGGCAAAGCTTGCTGCGCCGGAAGGGTGCCACACATACTCGGCTGCGCCAAACGTCACCACCTTCACGGTCCCACTAAGCTGAGCGGCCGTTTCTTTGCCCCCGTTTTCGAAGCCGATCGTTACCTCGTGCGCGTTGGTCGGATCCTTGTTAATGATCAGCAACGACCATTCTCCGTCAGGTCGTTTCACAGCATAGGCGGTAATCAGATCGTTTCCGACTTCGTCCTCCAGGTCTGCCGTTGCCGGAAAAAGCTGGTGCGTTCCACGGCCGTGCTCCACCCAATCGCGATTCAGAAGTTGGCTCGCGAAATACTGCGCGGTGTACTGCTTGATTTCCAGTTTTTCGTTGGCCACAAAGTTTCCATAAGTGCTCCACGCATGGCATCCCGGGCGCAGCGCCTCCGGCTGAATGGGTGAATGATAGTACACGGCACCCGGACCCCCGTGCGTGAGAAAGGCGCCGACGCTGTCGGCCAGCCACAATCCGGAGAACAAGTCCTGCATCGGGTCGGTCAATTCCCAGGAGATATTGCTCTCTGTGTTGAACAGCGGCACATCGGCAGGCACGCCGTCTTCGCGCCACGCCTTCAGGATCTGTTCCACCAATTCGGGCTCGCGGTAGAGATCGGACCAGACGATTTCGCAGGGAGTAAATGGATAATGTTCGAACGATACGAAGTTGAGATCGGCCATACGCCCATGCGCTTTCAGGTAGTCCAGGAAACGGCCGAGCCAGGAGGCGCGGCCCTGCGCGTCCGGCCAAACCTTAATATCTTCGTTGACTCCCGTAAATACGGGACCGCCGAGTTTCAGTTTCGGATCTACCTTGTGCAGCGCCGTAGCCCATTGCAGGTACAGCGCCGCATAAT
>Ga0207862_1000334_pt1 | contig 13992 bp, 10 predicted proteins | sample LuqExpMetageno81_FD_187838 | JGI IMG/M metagenome (GOLD analysis project Ga0207862, IMG submission 187838) | Tropical forest soil microbial communities from Luquillo Experimental Forest, Puerto Rico - Sample 81 (SPAdes) | ecosystem: Environmental > Terrestrial > Soil > Tropical forest ... | reverse complement strand
GGCAATCCACGAGCATCTCAACGTAATGGTCCAGCGCCTTGTGGTCGAATGGAGGAGGAGGGCCCGCCTCGTCGACGTATGTTGGTTGGACCCGGCTCCATTCTATCCCGAGACGGAATGAGTTGAGACCAAGGTCTCGACAACGCGCAAAATCCTCCGGATAACGATTCCAGAAGTCGGCACCCCGGCAGGATTCCGCTACTTCTCCCTTTCGTTCTGCGGCCGCCCAGTTGGTCTGGGGCTGACCGGGACCGTTGTAGTGACCCTCGGATTGATAGGCAGAAGTTGCGACGCCCCAAAGAAAATCAGTCATTGTTTATCGGGTTTTGCTGTCGCGCTCCTTACTTGCGGCAATCGTGATCGCTTCGGCCTCGTCGTCCGTCACTTCGAGAGCCGACACCTCGTCGGCCACGAGCGTCCGGACAATCGTCCTTGCTGCATCCGGTCGGCTCAGAGCGAAGGCTTTGCGCCGCATCTCCTCGACTCGGATTGGATCATCGAGCAGCGTATCGATTTTGTAGGGAATGGTCGTCATTTCGTTGCATTTGACTGCGACGCCCTCTTCGAGCAGATGATCGCTGTTACGCTCTTCCTGACCCGGGATCGGGCTCACGATCACCATGGGTAGGCCGCATGCCAAGGCCTCGGCCGTGGTTAACCCACCCGGTTTTCCGATAAACAAATCAGAGATCTTCATCAAATCTGGCATGCGGGTGGTGTACCCAAATACTTTAAAGTTAATGTTGTTTGGGCCCACCAACTGAAGAACTCGGTCTCTGGTTTCAGGACTTCGGCCACAGACCACGATCGTCTGCGCCTTCGATCGAAGGTTCTTGAGGCGTTCAACGACGAACTCGGCCGGACCAGCACCAATCGCCCCCGCCGACAGCAACATGGTCGGACGCGTCGGGTGGAGCCCGTACTCGAACCGCGTGGCAACTCGGTCAATCGGAGTGGCGAAGCCCGGATCAATCGGAATCCCGGAAACCGTGATCCTGTCCTTTGGCAAACCTAACTCTTCGAGGTGAACTTTTGTCTCCTCAATGGCCACAAAGTAGCGGTGAAATACCCGCGACAACCACATCGCATGAAAGTCCAAGTCAGTGACGACGATTGAAAGATGAGCATCCAACAGATTCTTCGCTATCAAATGGGAAATAATGCCGGCGGGCATGAAATGTGTGCAGACCGTGATGTGCGGGTTGAATTGCCGGATGAATTTGACCAGGGGCCCGGTATTCAGCCGGTCGAGCATCAAACGCATGCCGTCCGTTTTCCAGGGTTCATCGCTTTGTTTGTACCACCAGCCGAGGAATTCTGGCGCGGTCTGCACGAGGCGGGCGTAGAGCTTGGAGTAGAAATCTCGAAACACCTTATTAGTGAAATCAAGCGCGTCACTGTGCACAACCTCACCTACCATTGGGTGCTCCTCGAACACCTTGGTTAGTGCCTCGCCAGCGCGGACATGCCCGGTTCCGGCGCTGGTTGAAATGATCAAAACTCGCTTTTTCATCGTTAAATCCGGAAGCGAAATGTAGCAAAAACGGAGAAAAGGGAAATTGGGCGTTCTTGTAAACGAAGGATAAGCAATTTTACCAAATCCGCGTCACGATGCAGTTGCGATCACTTTCGACACTGCTCGAAAATTGAGCATGCTCGAAACCGGAGACCGAGCGGCAGTTCGCGGTCGACAATAGGATGATCCGCGGTACGGGTTAGAGTTAGTATGAACAAAGTGCGGGTATGGACCGGAGCATCTTACCCATTGGGTGCAACATTTACCGGCGAGGGCGTGAATTTCGCTCTCTATTCAGAGAACGCCACGGGTGTCGATCTCTGTCTATTCGAACAGCCCGAAACAGATCATGAGGGAGTCAGGGTCCGAATGACGGAGCGCACGGATCATGTGTGGCACGTCTTTATGCCCGATGTGCGACCCGGCCAATTGTACGGCTACCGGGTGTACGGGCCGTACGAGCCGGCGAACGGTAATCGATTCAATGCTTCGAAGATTCTGATCGACCCATACGCCAAAGCGATTGCCGGGAAGATTCGGTGGGGACCGGAGATGTTCGGATATCCGTTAGGTGATCCGATCGAGGATCTGAAGCGAGATTACCGGGATAACGCCTCGCATGTTCCCAAGTCTTTGGTCATTGACTCAGCCTTTCCCTGGGGAAGAGACCAACGACCACGAATTCCTTTAAGTGAGTCAGTCATTTATGAAGTCCATGTTTCGGGTTTCAGCAAACTCTGGGATAAAGTGCCAGAGGAGCTCCGTGGAACCTACGCCGGTCTAGCCGCACCCGCTTCGATCAAATATTTCAAAGAGCTGGGCGTGACAGCGGTGGAACTCCTGCCGGTGCACGAGCATGTGGATGACAGCATCCTGCTGGATCGTGGACTTACGAACTACTGGGGCTACAACACGATCGGATATTTTGCGCCTGAGAGCAGCTACTCGAGCAAAGGAGTCGAGGGTGGCCAAGTTACAGATTTCAAAGAGATGGTGCGGGAGCTGCACCGCGCGGGAATCGAGGTCATAATCGACGTCGTCTACAACCACACCGCCGAAGGAAATCATTTGGGTCCGACCCTATCGTTCAAAGGGGTCGACAACGCGGCGTACTACCGTCTAGTGGCGAATGATCGGCGCTTTTACATGGACTACACCGGATGCGGCAATACACCGAACACCCAAAACGCGCGAGTGCTTCAACTCATTATGGATAGCCTTCGCTATTGGGCAACAGAGATGCGCGTCGACGGATTTCGCTTCGATCTCGCGTCAGCGCTCGGTCGCGAAGAGCATTTCGTAACCCGAAACGCTGGATTCTTCGACATCTTGTTGCAGGACCCAGTCTTGTCGCAAGTGAAGCTCATCGCCGAGCCATGGGATGTCGGTGAGGGGGGCTACATGGTCGGCAATTTCCCTATTCCCTGGTCGGAATGGAACGGTAAATACAGGGATTGCGTTCGCCGCCACTGGAAGGGAGATGCAGATACCATGGCCGAGTTCGCCTACCGCCTGACCGGCAGCCCTGATCTTTACCAGTACCAAGGCAAGCGACCGTACGCCAGCATCAACTTCGTTACCGCGCACGATGGGTTTACTTTGAACGACCTCGTTTCCTACAACGATAAACACAACGAAGCGAACGGAGAAGATAATCGGGACGGCGATAACAATAACAACTCTTGGAATTGCGGCGTGGAAGGCCCGACTGATGATCCCCAAGTAAATGCGCTCCGCAGGCGGCAGCGCCGAAATTTCATGACTACGCTCCTGCTCTCTCAAGGCGTGCCGATGCTCAATGCCGGGGACGAATTCGCCCGAACTCAGCAGGGAAACAACAACACCTATTGTCAGGATAACCCGCTCAACTGGTTCGATTGGAATTGGGATGATGACGCAAAGGCTTTATTCGAGTTTACAAAAAGATTGATTCGATTCCGAAAAGAGCACCCGGTGTTTCGACGGCCCAAGTATTTCATGGGGAGACGGATCCGCGGCTCAGACGTGAAAGATATCATGTGGTTCGACCCGAGCGGCGCCGAGATGAACGAACAGGATTGGAAGAATGGATTCGCAAAATGTCTCGGCATGCTGATCAGCGGATCATCCATTGATGTGCGGGATTCCAGAGGAGAATCGGTCCGGGATGATACCTTTCTGCTGCTTTGCAACGCTCACTACGAATCGCTGACTTTCATCCTTCCGGGTCGAGAAGATATCAGGTGGGAATTGGTTCTGGATACGAATAGGGAACGCGGCTTTGTTAAAGCACAGAAGACCGTTCCGGCAGGTGATGAGGTGGAATTGGTCGACAGGAGTCTCTGCTTATTGAAACTTGGTGAAGGGGAAGAAAGCTTTGCGCGAGAAGCCTCCTGGACAACAAAGGCAGGAAAATCCCCTTCAAAGGTCCCAACGAGAACCACAGAAACGGCGAACGATGGAAAATAGAGTCTTTGCTCAAGGCGCAGAACTGACAGGAAGGGGCGTTTCCTTTCGGACTTGGGCGACCGGAAAGAAAAATGTGTCCGTCGTTATCTTCGACGAGAAGGAGAGTGTTGTGCGAGAACTCCAAATGGAGCGTGAAACGACTGGATATTACAGCACGACAGACTCTGCTTCTTCGGCCGGCACCCTATATAAGTACAGGCTCGATGGCGAGGTTTTTCCCGATCTTGCATCCCGCTTTCAACCGCAGGGTGTCCACGGCCCATCGCAGGTCGTCGACGGACATTTATTTCGCTGGACAGACTTAGGGTGGAAATCGCCTGCCCTGCGCGAATTGGTGATTTACGAGGCGCATGTCGGTACCTTTACCCCTGAAGGTACGTTCGAGGCGATTATTACCCGATTGGACCACTTAAAAAAAATCGGAGTCAACGCGCTCGAGTTGATGCCGGTCGCGGACTTCGCCGGCGACCGGAATTGGGGTTACGACTGTGTGTCGATTTACGCGCCATCTCGAGCCTACGGGAGTCCGGATGGACTCAGAACCCTCGTGGACGCCGCGCACGCAGCGGGCATAGCCGTTATCCTGGATGTGGTCTACAACCATCTCGGACCCGACGGAAACTACATGGGCGCTTATTCCGATGAATACTTCAATGCTGCGCATCACACTCCATGGGGCGCTGCATTTAATTTGGACGCACCTGGCGCACAGCCTGTCCGGGAACATTTCGTGGAAAATCCTGTATATTGGGTGAATGAATTTCACATCGACGGTTTCCGGCTCGATGCGACTCACACCATCCCGGATGATTCTCCGAAGCATCTAGTTCAGGAAATCGCCGAACGAGTTCAGGCGCTCGGCGCGTTTGTGATCTGTGAGGACCCACGAAACGAGCGGAAGCTGCTGCTCCCCCGCGACGAAGGTGGATACGGGTGCGACGCTGTCTGGGCCGATGATTTCCACCATGTGGCGCGGGTACAGATGACAGGAGAGAATGAGGGATACATGGCTTACTTCAAGGGTACGATGAAGGAGTTGTTGAAGACTATGCGCGAAGGCTGGCTATTTACCGGTGAGCTACAGAAAGACGGGATCCCGCGCGGAACGCCGGGCAGAGACATCGAGCCGGAACATTTCGTTCACTGTATCTCAAATCATGACCAGATCGGGAACCGCGCCTACGGCGATCGCCTGAACAAAGCGGTCCCGCCGGCTGCCTACCGAGCCGCATCGGCACTTCTTCTGACCGGACCCTATACACCGATGTTGTTCATGGGCCAGGAGTGGGGAGCCTCAAGCCCCTTCCTCTATTTCACCGACCACCATGATGAGTTAGGGAAAGGAGTCACCGAAGGGCGCCGTAAAGAGTTCGCTGATTTTTCGGACTTTCGAAATCCAAATACGCGGGCGCTTATCCCCGATCCGCAGGCCTTAAGGACGTTCACGGATTCAAAATTGATTTGGACAGAACTTGGAGCATCGCCTCACGCTGAAACGCTCCGGCTCTATACCGATTTTCTGCGGTTTCGTCGCATCGAACTGAAGGATCGCGGCCGCAGCCGTTGGCGAGTTGGCCAAGTTTCGCCTAGGGCTATCGCTCTCCGTTATCGACGAGCAAAAGACGGCGATCTCCTGATCCTGGCTCAGTTGCTGGCGAACGAGACGATCGTGGAACTGGCAAACACGCTGGTTCGTCCTGCAAAAGGACGATCCTGGCAATTCGTGATCTCGTCCAACGAGCCAATTTACGGTGGAGAGCGGGCGGGTCTTTTCGATCCTGAGAAGAAACAATTCGTGCTGACAGAACCCGAGTTGATCGTTTTCTGTGAGAGCAACAAGAAAGATAACTGACACAGAAAAGAATCCGGGATCAGGGGAGCTTTGTAACTGAAAACAGCGAGAGGAGAAAAAAGGAAATGGCATCTCGACGCCGCGTACCAATTGCAACTTATCGATTGCAATTCAACCGACATTTCGCTTTCAAAGATGCGACAGAAATCATCCCGTACCTGCAGAAGCTGGGGGTCAGCGACATCTACAGTTCGCCATTTTTCCGCTCACGTCCGGACAGCGATCACGGGTACGACGTCACCAATCACAACGAGCTAAATCTGAGAATCGGCACTCGCGAAGAGTTTGACGCGATGGTCGCCACCCTGAAAGAGCGCGGGATGGGTCAAATCGCCGATTTTGTTCCGAACCACATGGGGATCATCGATCCGCAGAACGAATGGTGGATGGATGTTTTGGAGAATGGGCCGAGCTCAAGATTTGCGTCGTTCTTCGACATCGAATGGGACCCGCTGAAGGAGGAGCTTCGGAATAAGGTCCTGCTTCCAATCCTTGGCGATCAGTACGGCAAAGTCCTTGAACGCGGCGAGTTTCATATGCGGTTTGAGGAAGGCGCGTTTTGCCTCACATATTATGATTGGGTATTTCCGCTCAACCCGCGAACCTACCATTTTATTCTTCGGATCGCTCTTCAGAAGCTGAGCCAATATTCGGACGAAGATATGTATCTGGACCTGGAAAGTATCCTTACGGCGCTCGAATATCTTCCTCCACGCACTGACACAGACGAAGAGAAGGTCCGCGAGAGGGCCAGAGAGAAGGAGGTCGTCAAGCGGCGTATTGCGCGGCTCTGCAACGAGTGTCCGCAGGTCGAGGACGCAATCGAACTCGCAATCAAGGAGCTCGAGGGTAAAGTCGGCAACGCACGGTCATTTGATAAACTGGACGAACTGCTCAACGCCCAGGCCTATCGTTTGAGCTACTGGAAGGTTGCCGCTGAAGAAATCAACTATAGGCGTTTCTTTGACGTTAACGAACTCGCTGCAATTCGAGTCGAGAACCCGGTTGTTTTTGATACGATCCATAAGCTCATTTTCGAATTGCTGGATTCGGGCAGCGTGACAGGCCTGCGAATCGACCATGTGGATGGTCTCAGGGATCCGAAACAATACCTCACGGCGCTACAACGCCGATACTCAGAGCTTGCCGCCGGCGATCCGACTGAAACCGCGCGCGGTATGTATCTGATCGTCGAAAAAATTCTATCCGAAGACGAAAAGCTGCGGAGTGATTGGCCGGTTTTTGGGACGACAGGCTACGACTTCACCACGGACGTTACTCAGCTCCTGGTGGATTCCAATTCCGGCGAAAGGTTCTTAACAATCTACCGAGACTTTATCGAACGTTTTGTCCACTTTGAGTCGCTGATTTATGAGAAAAAGAAACTCGTCATGGATGTCTTGCTGGCCAGCGATATCGAGGCGCTCGGTCATATGTTAGGCGATGTCTCAGAGCGCGACCGGTTACATCGGGATTTCACGCTCGATTCGTTGAGCACCGTCGTCCGCGAATTGATCGCTTGTTTTCCGGTTTATCGCACCTACATCACCGCGGAATCCGGGGTTTCAGAGGCAGACCGCCAGGTTATTCTTCGCGCCACGCGGGCGGCCAAACGGCGAAATGCAGCGATCGACATATCTATTTTTGATTTCCTCCGCGATATTCTGCTCTTGGAGAAATTCGACCAATTCAATGACGAGACCCGGCAGTTGCAGCTGGAGTTTGTTCTGAAGTTCCAGCAATGCACGAGCCCAATCATGGCCAAGGGCTTGGAGGACACGGCCTTCTATATATTTAACCGACTGGCCGCCCTCAACGAAGTGGGAGGGCACCCGCAGCAATTCGGCATCAGCCTGGAACGATTTCACGAGAAAAACCGGGCAAGACTGACAGATCGGCCACAGACCCTGCTGGCTTCGACGACGCATGACACAAAGCGGAGCGAAGATGTACGAGCACGAATCGCTGTTTTGAGCGAGATGCCGGGAGAATGGCAACAATGGATCAACGAATGGCGTGCCCTGAACTCTGTCTGTAAAAGTAATGTCGAAGGCGATACGGCGCCGAGCACCAACGAAGAGTACCTGATGTATCAGACCTTATTGGGAACCTGGCCATTCTCAGCTGAAGAAGTCGACGAGAACTACCTCGGCCGGATTCAGCGCTACATGGTCAAGGCCATCAAAGAAGCCAAGGTGAATAGCAGCTGGGTTCAGCCCAACGAAGATTGGGAAAACGCTATGGGCCGATTTGTCGCCGACTCGTTGAAACCCGATCACGCGTTTCGCAAAAAATTCGAACCCGCCGCGACGCGGATAGCCTGGCATGGAATGTTAAACTCTCTAACCCAAACGATCCTGAAATTTACGGTCCCGGGTGTGCCGGACATTTATCAGGGCACTGAATTATGGGATTTCAGTCTGGTTGACCCCGACAACCGCCGCCCGATTGATTTCAGTTCTCATCAGCAGATTCTTGAGGAAATTCAGAAAGAAAGCGCCGACGCACTCTTTAAGTCCTGGCATGATGGGCGCGTAAAGATGTTGATCATCACCCGGCTTTTGCGCCTGCGGCAGGCGGCACCGGCTCTTTTCGAGAACGGCAGTTATTATTCTTACTACGCGAATGGCGAACTGGCCGACTGCTGTGTCGCGTTTTCCCGGGCAATGGATACACAAAAGATTCTCGTGATCGTGCCGCGATTCACCACACGCTTGGGAGCGGCCGGATCCGGCTTTGACTGGAAAAATACCGAACTGCTCTTCGATAATGCTCTCCCCGCGATGGTAGATCTGTTGACTGGTCGCAGCCTTAAAGCCGGGATAGATTCACTGCCCTTGAAAAATCTCGATGCATTCCCATTTGCAGTGTTTCACAACCTGCCTGGTGTCGCGTCCCCGAAATAGCATTAACGTTCGGCGTTCGGCGTTCGGCGTTTGGTGTTTGGCGTTGGGCGGGCGAGGGGTACAGATTTGCTTCTTCAGTATCGAGCCAACCGGGACGATTCGCCTGAGGCGTCCTAAGGTCAAAAAACACCGAACGCCAAACGCCGAACCCCAAACCCCGAACGCCAAACGCCGAACGCCGAACGTGTTGTGATGCAGCGGCAAAAAGCAGACATCGCAACTCGTTTCCCCTGGGTTAGTCGAGTGGAAGCGGCAACTGCCAGGTATCCCAGGGAGGAGTTGCATTTAGTCGGAGTGTCAGGTGGTGTGGATTCGCGCGTCTTACTGCACCTTCTCCCGATGGTCGGATTTCGCCACTTGGTGGTTTGCCACCTAAATCACAATCTGCGCGGAGCCGAGAGCCTCGAGGACAGCAAATTCGTTTACAGGCTCAGTCATCGCCTTGGGCTGCCGCTTTATGCAGAGACCCTGTCAGAGCTGCCCAGGACCGGTTCTTTTGAGGGGGCGGCACGCGAAGCACGACTTCAATTCTTTGCCCGAGCCGCGGCGATTTTCTCAACTTCATCAGTCTTTCTTGCGCACCACGCCGATGACCAGGTAGAGACGTTCCTGTTCAATCTATTCCGTGGCAGTGGTTCGCTCGATAACGCCGCCATCAAGGCGGAATCCCTGGTCGCCGTCGGGACCCGGCAATTACTGCTTCGCCATCCGTTGCTCCAGGTCTGGAAAGATGAAATCCGCGAATTTGCTGCGGCATTCAGGCTTAGGTTCCGCGAAGATTCAACAAATCTAAGCCGTCGAATGGCTCGGAATCGCATCCGCCACGACTTGATTCCGCGGATTGAAAGACTCATGGGACGGCCCATCAAACCTGCGCTGTTACGCACAATCGAAATCGCCGCAAAGGAAGGAGAGTTTGTGAGATCTCACATCCCGGTTATGCAGAGGGACGCAAAACTTACGATCCGGGAATTGCGGAAACTGCCTGTCGCTATCCAACGCCGAACGATTCATGGTTGGCTCCGATACAACGACGTAAAAGACTGCGGTTTCGATGAAATCGAAGCGGTGCGAAGCCTTCTCACCCGCTTGGAGATTGCGAAAATCAATCTCCCGCGAGGCACATTCTGCAGAAGACGAGCGGGCCGGTTATTTCTTCAGTTTCCCTGAGAATAGGAAACAGCGAGCTGCTTTAATTCCTGTCTCCTTTCTAGCGGAATTTCGTGCCAACGGATTCCTTCGATGGCACCTTCCAGGGCCAAAAGGCTATTTACTTCGCCTCGAAGTCCGGCGCGCACAAGCCGTCGCCAAGCGGTCATTGCGCCGAGTCTGACAAGTTCTTCGGCGTTCGTAATTCCTACCTTGTTTAGTTGTATGGCTAGTTCGGGACCGATGTTTGGGAGAGATTCGATCGGTTTAGGCATAAGGGAGAGGGAGCCAAGAGGGATTGAGCTGAGGGTTCTCAATCTTGATTAGTGTGAAATACATACTCACTGGCGAAGAGAAGCTGCCATGGGCCGCATTGCTCCGCGCCTGCAGGTTTATTGTAGACCTGACTGGTTCCCGTTGCAATGCTGGGGTCGTTTATGAATAGCGAAGCGAAGGGATTTTTGTTTAAGCTCCTTAACACTCCGAGTCCGACTGGCTTTGAGTCCGAGGGCCAGAAAGTCTGGATGAATTATGTCGGACGGTTTGTTGATTCTCTCGACAATGACTCCTACGGAAATGCCTGGGCCACTTTAGCCGGAAACGAATTATCCGCCCGGATCATGCTCGAAGCGCACGCGGACGAGATCGGCTTCATGATTCAAAACATCACCGATGACGGTTTTGTGTATGTGACTCGAATCGGCGGCAGCGACCGAGCGATCGCACGCGGCAAACGCATCCAAATCTTAGGGGAGAGAGGCCCTGTTTTAGGCGTCATCGGAAACATGGCTATTCATCTGCGCGATAAGGAGACCGACAAAATTCCGGAGGTACATGAGCTGTACGTGGACATCGGAGCGAAATCGAAAAGTGAGGTTGAAGACCGAGGAGTACGCGTCGGCCACCCTGCTGTCTACACCGATACCGCAGAAGAGTTGGTACCCGGCAGGATCGTCGGTCGAGCGATTGACAACCGGATCGGTGGTTTCATCCTCTCGCAAGTGCTGATGAATCTTTCGATTCAAGATCCCCGCCCTGCATCAACGATCTTCGCAGTCAATGCCGTACAGGAGGAAATCGGCGGTTCAGGGGTAAAGATGATATCCTACAGGTTGGAACCGAGCGTTGCGATCGTGCTCGAAGTAACCCATGCCACCGATTCGCCAGGTATGGACCGAAACAAGCATGGTTCGATCAAGCTTGGGGCTGGCCCCACAGTGACACACGGTACTGCGAACCATCCGCTCGTTGTGAACCGATTGATTTCACTGGCGAAGAAGCTGGATATTCCGCTCCAGCACGAAGCTTCTTCACGGTCGACCGGAACTGACACGGACCATCTGTATTCGATGAAGGGCGGGGTTCCGAGTGCGCTGTTGTCAGTGCCATTGCGTTACATGCATTCGACAGTCGAAATGGTCGACTTCACCGACATGGAACAATGCATCCTGCTCTTAACGAACTTTGTGCTGTCGGTATCACAGAAGGACGAATTCACATTGAAGCTGGTTTAGAAACAGCGTCTCGGTAAGGATGCGCTCCCTGTGCACCTTGGAGACAATCCGAAGATGGTTGAACAAGCACCCGGACATGGACATGGACATGGACTTATCAGCCCGGACAAGCTGGAAGCCTATGCTACATTGCGTCAGCCCGTAGGTTCCGTCGGGGCAAAGAAACGTCCTACACGACCTTAACTTAGCGCCATTCGGACGAGACCCCATGCCGAGCTGGATAGCTGAAATAGTCCGATCCGAAGGTGGCCGCGTCTCTTTTGACAGGTTCATGGAACTTGCGTTATACCATCCGGCCCACGGCTATTACACGAACCATATCAAGACTGTCGGTAGATCCGGTGACTTTTCTACCGCGCTGACCATCGGTGACGCACTCGTCCGCAGCGTGGCGGCTTGGGTGAAGGCCGAGGCAAATTTGCTCGCTCTGCCGGTGGCCCAGATCATCGAACTCGGTGGAGGGGCCGGTCAGCTGGCATCTGGAATCCTGCGGACGTTCGCTCCTTGGCAACGCGTCCGGTATCAGATCGTCGAGATTTCCAGGGCTCTTCGGCAGGTTCAGGAGCAAAAGCTTCGGGGAAAGGATATCCGGTGGAAAGATTCTATTGAAGCCGCTCTCGAGACGGCTAAAGGTCAGGCGATTTTAATCTCAAACGAGTTTGTAGACGCGTTTCCGTGTAAACGGTTCGAACGAACGCGAGAGGCATGGATGGAGATTTTTCTGAGGCTGGACGGTGACATCTGGAGAGAAGAGTGCGCCGAAAACAGAGCGCCTCTCGCGAGTTCCGCTTTGGCCGCGAAGTGGACGGCAGGTCAACGTGTCGAGGCGTTCCAATCCTACAGGAACTGGCTGACAACGATGGATCGCCATCTTCAGCATGGTGCACTTCTAACAATCGACTACGGCGGCTCGCCAACCGAAATCTACCATCGAAAGCCGGGTGGAACGATACGCGCTTACTTTCGTCATCAGCGGATCGAGGGCATGGGGATTTACCTGCGGCCGGGTCGCCAGGACCTCACCGCAGATGTCAATTTTGTCGATCTCCAGGAATGGGGCGAACAACTCCGACTGCAAACGATCCAAAGCGTTACCCAAGCGGACTTTATTCGGGAATGGGATCGCGACCGATCGAAAAGCCAACAGACAGCCGACCGATATGTATCGGACGAATCCGGGATGGGCAAAGCATTTAAGGTTCTGCACCAGCGAAAGCTTACTGGGGTTTGTCGATAGAAAGTCGATCGGAATCAAGCGCCTTTGGATCCCGAAAAATTTGGGGAGGATGATCCGAAATTAATTTATATCCCGTCAGGATAAACTCCGGATAAAAGCTGTTCGAAGCAGGCTCGTAGACCGTTTGACCGGAAAAGTATCCCTGCAGGCGATATTCAAAATTATTGTCAAACCCGGGCTTATTGGCCTGCCGGTCAGGAGCGAGCATTTTCTGCTCGTTAAGCATTACGAGCCTGCCGCTATTCCAGGGCTGACGCGGCTGGCGAATGTAACCCCAGAAGAAATAGTATTTCCGGTAGAATCGCCTTCCGACGAAGTAGTTTCCCGGAGGCTCATAGGCGATCGTCTGGTTAAGAGCAGCCTGGGATCGACTGAACTCATCTTGAGTGGTCTGGCATCCGGAAAGAACCAAGGCCGCGGCCGCCGCGATTAGGGCCAAAAGCTGATTGCTCCGGCCGTTTCGGAGTGGTCGATCAGCTGCCATGCGCTTTCGATTTAATCTGAGCAACTAGCTTCGGGTGCTGTTGCAACTGCGACAGGAGAGCTTCGATGGCACGTAGCGTCTGAGGACTTATGTGGTGTTCCATCCCCTCGACATCATGATAAATGACTTCCTCATTGATGCCAAGCATGCGCAAAAAATCGCTCAGAAGCTGGTGACGTCTCATAATATTACGAGCCAATGTTTCTCCAGCAGTTGTCAGAACCAGGCCACGATACTTCTCGTACTTCAGCAAACCTTCAGCATCCAATCGCTGGACCATATTAGTCACGCTTGCTTGGGAGATCCTTAAGCCTTGAGCAATATCGGCCACTCTCGCGTAACCTTTCGTATTGATCAGATCGAGAATTTGTTCAAGGTAATCTTCAACTGCTGTCGATCGGCTGAGCGTAGCCGGCTTACTTGGCATAGACGGTCAGTATTGCTTAAACGGGGAACGGGATCAATACGGGGATTAAGTCAGGCGCAACTTCGCCGCGTTTACCTGCTGGTTAAACCCGACGGATGTCACCAATGCGCTAGAAGCTGCGAAGGAGCGAGTTTCGCGATTAACGCTCGGGAGTTTGAAACCGGCGCAGAGTGTGCCCGGCAGCTGTTGATGGCGGAGTGCCAAACCGGCGAGCGCGACCTGTAACAATGCGCTCGCAGCGAGCGCCTCCCCTACGGCCGGCTTGGGAGCATAGACGGGGATAAATGGGCAGAGTCGGCCGAACACTTTGCGCTCAACTTCATCGGCGAAGGTGCCATTTGCGCTACTCACAATCATTTCGGGTGGTTCCTCGGTCAGCAGGCTCCCGAACAGCTTCGCGGCAACTGACTCGCTGTCCCTAACGGAGAAAAACGGCTGGCCCGGCGAGGAGCGGGAAAT
>Ga0207862_1000333_pt1 | contig 14003 bp, 14 predicted proteins | sample LuqExpMetageno81_FD_187838 | JGI IMG/M metagenome (GOLD analysis project Ga0207862, IMG submission 187838) | Tropical forest soil microbial communities from Luquillo Experimental Forest, Puerto Rico - Sample 81 (SPAdes) | ecosystem: Environmental > Terrestrial > Soil > Tropical forest ... | reverse complement strand
GGCTGGGCTAGCGCTCCTTGGAGGCGCCGTCGCCCAGCACATCCTCCGAGACAGGAGTCACGATATTCACAGGCTCGGCACGTTTCTGGAAGTGTGCGGGCCTGCTCAAACGGCTGTGAGTTCAGAATCTCGAGTCCAACCGAGATCAAGTCTGGCAGCGGTTCGCCCGTTCCCGGCCAATACACACAAGGTTGCGTCGTGCCCCGTGGCGTCACCCGCACTGTGCTTACGCCACATCCTCCTCGCAGCGGGGGCAGCCCTGCCATCGCACGCACCAGCGGTTCGCCAATGGCAATCACATCCGTTTCTGCAAAGAGCCATCGGAATCCCTCCCAATACTCTTCGTAGGACAGCGCGTAGACATCGGATCGCACCGCCTGGTAAACGTTTACCCGCAGAGGAGCGTCGAACTGTTTGGCGACTCTCGCTACCTCCGCCAGGCGCAAATAATTCGACTTCATCATCACAGCAATGATAGTCACCGGTACACCCAGCTTCACACAACGCGCTGCCTGTTCGTGAATGAGCGCCCAGTTCCCTGGTCCGCGTTGGTTATCCTGTTCTGCTCGCGTAGGGTAATCGAGCGAGAATTCAATGTCATGAAAAGCACGCAGTTCGCTGTCGTCCAGAACAGCAATGCTGTGACCGTTGGAGGTAATGGTGAGCTTGACAGGCTGGGTGCGCAGGTAGGCCAGAATCGCCCTGAAGTCGGGATGCATTCCATTCTCGCCCGTCCCCAGATTCACCGATCGTACGGGTAGGTGTTCCATCACGGACTTGACCTGTTCCAGACTGAGACGATCCGTGCGGGCCGGGTCGCGATAACAGAAAGCGCAAGAGAGATTGCATTCATTCGTGAGCCCCAGCCCAAGTGAAATCGCATCGGGCGTTCTCGTGAGGGATGAGATCGCTGATTCGCTCGCGAGATTCTTCACACACCATTCTCCATGCGACGCGCGAGGCAATGAATGTAGCGGGCCACGTTTACATATTCTGGCCTGCTACCCAGTTTCTTCTCTAGCTTCAGAATCCGAGCGTAGTCAGAGCTGCGAGAAATCTGGGGCGGCAAGTAGTCCGCCAGGACGCGGACACCTCGCTCAGCGAGCAATGCCATCGACTCCGCATTCAACATGGCCCGCAGGTCAGTTGGAGTAAACAGTCGCACTCTGGCCCCGTAAAGAGACTCAATTCCCCACTCAGCCGTGAGCTTAGCTTCAGCAGCCGCTAGATCGCCCGCCTGGATTGCCGCCTTGAAGACTTCGCCCGCTTGGTTGCGGACGACGACTGACAGTATTGCCGATGTGTCTCGCAAAGCGCGAGCCGCGCCGCGCAACGCGCTGGCCGGGTCGTCGACATATTCGAGTATGTTGTGGCAAAGAATGACATCGAAGGATGCGGCGCGGAACAGCTTCGTCAATTGGGCAGCGTCGCCCTGTTGGAGTGTAACTCTGTTCGAAACCCCTGCTTCTTCTGCCGTGCGTCTCGCTATGTCGAGCATCGCCTGAGACGAATCCAGTTGGGTAACGTGAAAGCCGAGCCGTGCCAGGCGAACCGCCGACGCTCCGGTGGCACACCCGACGTCCAGCGCACACATCGCCTCCCTCGATTGCCGTGGAGGAAGAAAATCCTGCAGGTTGGCGAACACTAGGTCTGCACGCAATTGTCCTTCCGGCGTCTCGAGATATGCTGCGTAGTCCTTCGCACCGTTCTCGAATCGCTCGCCGCCATTAGTAGCAACCATAAGACCTTCTGTCTTACCACTAGCTGAATGCTCCCCGAAACTCCGAAAACGAGGGTAGCTACCGATCCGGTGGCTTCACGGGGTATCGATGCTCCAGATCGTAGAAGCGACGCGGTGGATGATCGGAATGCGCTTCTGGGAGCTGTTCGCGCTGAACTCCGGCTAATGCTTGCGCCTGTATTAATGGATCTGTCGTAGTGTAGATCGCCTCATCAAGTTGCAGGCCGGCATTAGCACGTGCCACGGCAATGGCGGGATAAGCCTTGCCCAGCGAATAGGTCACACCCACATAGTCGCCGACCATACGCCCGCTCTTGGTGTTTGCCAGCCAGTCGAGGGACATGCCGCTGGCGAGCGTACCAGATATGCTCCAGTTCACACCTCCGTCCTGCGAAGTGACGTACGCCACCCCGAGGGAACAGGTAGTCTCCAAGCACGCTGCGGTGGGATAGAAGTGATAGACCAGACTGAGATGAGCGGATGAGACGGCGGTCGCTGGATCGGCCGCGATGGCGGGCAGGAAATGATCGACTGTACTACCGACAGCATCGATGGGGATTCGCACGGGTGCTGTCCAACTCAGCCCGTCGGCCGATGTGCTCATCACGATGTCATTAGAAGCGCAGTTGGCGCGGAAACGACAGTCCTGCCAGACTACGTAGACAGTTCCGGAGCCGTCGACAGCCGACATGGGCAGAGCATCGTCGCGTAGGCCGCCGGCGACCTGATGATCGGAGATACTGGCTATGGTCACGGAAGCGGTCCGGCTTACTCCGCCATTGAGCGACGTGTAAGCAACGACGTGCATACACGTTGCATCCTGGATAGGCACGATGACCGTGCCGTTTGGCTGCACCGCGGGCACACCGCCGACGCCGCCGGCACTGTCCGCCGTGTTCTGCGCTGGGCCCCACGTCACACCCCCATCGCTGGATGTGCTCATCCAAATCAATCCGTTCTGGCTGGGATCATCCCACTCCACGTAGCAGTGCCCATAATACGGACTGGTCTGCGTGTTGTCGCAGGCAATCCAGTCCTTGTCGGAATCAGGACTTTTGCTGACCACGATCGGGCCTGCCCAGTTCAACCCGTCGGTGGTGCGGCTTACGACAACTGTGTCGCTGCTGGCTGAGATAGCCAGTGAGCTCAACAGCCATGTGCTATGGGCTTGGTCATACGCGATCGAAGGATCGCTGACGGCAAGATATGTTCCCCTTGCTAACACCGTAATTCCGTTGATGAGCCCGTTCCCCCAGCTTGCGCCTCCGTCGGCAGAGGTGGCGAATCCAAGGGCGGCCGCGCCGCCCTCGAAAGAGCGGCCAACTTGAAACACCGCGACCATGCTGGCCCCAGAGGCGGCGATGCTGGGCTCGACTTCGGTGGCGTGTTGGCTTCCCGGATTCGAGAACATGTCGGTGCTAAGGCGGTTGAGCAAGGGCTTTTGAGTAGGCGCAGATCCTGTGTTCGATCCGCCCGAACCACAGCCCAAGACAGGAGCTAAAAGGAATGTCGCAACGACAAAACCCCGCAGCATCGTGCTGTTCCGCACCGTGGACATGGGAGAAAGCCTGGTCGTCGCATTGCGGAACGGGTCCGCCAGGGCCATTCTGCAGCGCTCCCTTACTTTACGACGAAACCCTGCAACTCGCAGCATTCGGGGACAAAGGGCGTCTCGGAGGGAGCTAAATACTGGCAAGGGGATGCGGGCTCACTCGAAGTTAGCACTTTGGCATCAGGCGCGGAAAGCTCGTCGGTCAGCTCCAGAGATCGTGTTCGCTCTCTTTAAGCTCTCTGGCTGCTGGCGGGAGTTCACCGACGATGCCGACCGGCTTCAATGTGGTTCAACCGGTAGCACTGGGCAGAGGCTTATTGCTGTTCTAAGACCTTCCGCGCCCATAACGTCGGCCTTCTGCACGCTCCGTGTGAAGAGGCGCCGGTGCGTTATGACATGGGGATTTAGCGACAGCTATCGACGCGCTCAAACCTTTGGGAACGGGCGCTTCAATAACTTGAGCGAGACTCACCTCACCGGCCTTACGCCGGAGCAGTTCCAGCACAGGTTTCGCAACTGACGCGGACTTGTTCCGCTGTTGGTGTACCAGTCTTATGGCTTGGTCACCTTCAAATCGGTCACAATCGCGTCGGTATTATGCGCAAACCGAATCCCATACACGCCATCGGTCGATTTCAGCTTCCCCGGTACCACCAGTTCCGACTTATCGAAAGTCTTCACTACCGAGCCGTTGATGATGCAAGAAACCTTATCGCCCTTCACCTGCATCGCGATCTCCTGCGTCACCGGCTGCCCTACTCCTGCGGCCTTGTGCACTGCATCGCTCGCCTCGCGCCGTCCATTCAACTGAAACGCATCCGGCCCAAACCCGCGAACGATGAAGTTCCCGCTGCCATACGCCGCGCAGTAGATATAGCTCTGCTGCCCCGTCCCTAGATCATTTCCCGCAATCACAATCCCATAGGGATGCGGATGCGTATTCAGGTTCATAAACTTCGGCTCAGTGAACGTAGCCGACACCGTATAGTTACCCTTCACCGCATTCTTCGGATTCCAGTACGTGATCGCTGGCCCCGTCGACACATGCAGCGCGTTGCCCTCAAGTGAAAGCTTCGCATCGTTCACCGTCTGCCCCGCCTTCTCCGCATCGGGATCGACTTTCCCCTGCCAACCCGGAACCGTAATTCCCCCACCAGCTATCTTGCGGTTCGTATCCGGCGACTCCTGCGCATATAGAAGATTGGTGGCAAACAGCGCTACAGCGGCAACGGTACACAGACGCACAACAGTTCGCATAAAAGTCCTTTCCCGAACCGAAAATGCTGATCAAGCCCGGCGCCCCGATTATAGGGCCGCCAAACCCCTCCCCAATAATGGCAGCGCCAAATATGGCAGTTATGATGTCTTTTGGCTTCCCATTGTCGGCGGCATTCTGTTCCGCCATCAGTCGAGCCGAGGCGCCAAAAGGGGCGGCTAGAGCTTGTCGCCCAGTGTTTACGAATGCATCCTTCACTATCCGTATGATTGGGCTTAGTGAGCGCGGCCTGTCAGCCGGCCTGCGTGATGGCTATCATGGAGTTTGAGGACCTGTCGCTATGCGCACACGTGTGGAACGGCGTACCGTCAATCTGTCGGCTTATCCGGATTTGGTAGTCATCTATCTTGGGATGCGAGTTAATCGCATCACCGGAATCAAGACACTGCTAGGCTTTGGGCCGAAGATTTCCTCTTCTGCTGCGGCACAGCCCGACGGGCTGCTACGGCACGAGACAATCATCTACTCTTTATTTCCAATGCATATTGGCATGCGCCAATACTGGCGTGACGCAAACTCACTCTTGCAGTGGACGCGATCTGACCCGCACCGGCAGTGGTGGCAGAGCTTCTTGAAAGATTCCGGCGGAACCGGGTTCTGGCACGAAACTTATTTTCGACGCGGGGGCATCGAGGCTGTTTACCTCGATGCACCGGAAAACATCGGCTTAATGGCGTTCGCACCAGTGGTACCGGCTCGCGGACCGATGTTTGGCGCAGCAGCGAGGGCCGAAAAGGAATTTGCAGAGCGACCCGTACTGTCCGAGGAAGAGCTCTACGGGGAGCCAGAAACATAACGGTAGATTACGCCCAAAACAAGATCTCGAAGTACAGCCGGTTGCTTCCCGTCGCTCAACCCCTGAGGTGCATTCCTCAGCCGTGACGCGGCGTCAACGGCTGGATTAGACGTGTTTGAAACGGATCGTTGGCCTACCCCCGCTGTGACCTCGAACACGGCAGGTCGATCATCACTCCGAGTAGCCGTCGTCTTCAGTGTCCTCTTCCTCATCCTGCTCGATGTCGTCTTCCTCTTCTTCGTCGTCTTCTTCTGGGTCTCCGGCAACGAGGGTATCGGCAGCGACCACGCGATCAGGAACTTCGGCGTGCCATTTGGGACATATTTCTTTCATGGCCAATCGTACGCTCATGGGCGGCGGACGCCCGTGTCACCGAAACAGAACATCCGCTACTATGCTTGGCTTGCTTGCGCTTTTTCTGCGGACACGAGGATCGTACGATTGCCAAGTGCCCCACGCTTGTCGCGTAGCGGCAGACCCTAAACCCGCGACAATCCAGTCCCGCCTCGCAGCACGACAAAGGTTATCCCGGCGCTTCAGCGCTAGGTACGCTCGAAATAGATACCCGGGTCCCCAGGGGCGGCACTCCTCCGCGAGGGCGTTTGCCTTAGAGCTATGTTGGCAACTGGCTGCCGGCAACTGCTCTTGATTACAAGTGCGTTATCCCTTGCGCAGTGCATATTTTTGGCCTCTCTTCAACCCTACATGTTTGTAAGCAAGTTGTTGCGAGATGTGGATACGGCCAGCTTCAATGCATCACTGGAGAGGAGAAGAAAAATGATCTCGAAGCTGACCAAAGTCGAATCCTCAGTGGGGAGAGTTGTTATGAAGTGCAATTTATGCGGTTTGGTTCATCGATTGCCGGAGCAGAGTTGCGCCGACCAAGTGAGTCAAAATTTGAGCTGGTCCAAAGTTGTGACATATGCGTTCGCATTAGTGCTGGACAGTGCAAAACTGACGCTGCACGACCGGCTTATATTGCACGCTCTCGGCGTTGCCTGGATATAAAGGGCGGGTAGCCTGCCTTGCGGGGTGCCCCCCATCCTTTCCGCAGCGACAGGGGAGCCCACGCAGGCGCGGAGGATCCATTGAGCCTGAACCCACGACAATTCAATTCGGGCGTTTGTGGGCCATTAACAATTGCGCCATACCAGCCAACAAGTGCATTGGAAGTTCCGATGACGAACCACCGCGTCCTGTTTTATATTTAGCTCCGTTCAAAACGGAGTTCTGTGGCAACCCCTAATTACTACTGGAAGAGTGTCCCGCCGCTTCCGCGCACGGTGTTTCTGCTGGGTGTGTTCTTCATTTTCGGCACCATTGGGTCGGCGATTGATGTGGCTGGCATGGGCCTGCAGTCCACCGGCCGCTATCTGGTCAGCGTGATATTGTTTGGCCTCTTCGCTATTGTGTATGCCACAAGTGGCATCCTGCTGCGCGCCCAATCGGTGAAGGTCATCTTCATCGTTGTACCTCTGCAGATGGTCGTGCTGGGCATGGTGCTGCGGTTTACGCCAACACCCCAGCAGATGGGCGCCGCCGAGATCAGTCAACTGCACAGGCGGCTTATACTCGACGCAGCCATGACAATTGCCGGCATGGTGCTGGCCTATAGCTGCTTCATTTTTGTCTTTATCAGCGAAGGCCGTCGTTACTTCCGGGTCCATGCCGAGATGGAACTGGCCAGGGAAATTCATCGCGTGCTGGTGCCGAAGCTCGAGACGAAAATCGGAGATTTCGAGTTTTATGGATGTTCCCTGCCCAGCGGTGTGGTCGGGGGCGACTTGATCGATCTCGTGCAGAACGGCGACAAGTGGATCGCCTACATCGCCGACGTCTCGGGGCACGGCGTCGCCCCGGGCGTGCTGATGGGTATGGTCAAGAGTGCCGCCCGGATGTATCTGTCCTCCAATGAAGACAGCGACCGTTTTCTGGAGCGCTTGAACTCGGTCCTGTACCCAATCAGCAAGCCTGAAATGTTTGTCACCATGGCGTTCCTCGCGTGGGACGGGAGCCGGCTGGCGTTCTCGACTGCCGGCCATCCGCCGATCCTGCAGTACTGTTTGCAGAACCGTGCGACCAAAGAGCTCGCCTGCGCGAACCTGCCTGTCGCCATGTTCTCTTCTGCAACGTTTGACAGCGGGTTCGTCCCAGCGTGCAAAGGCGATCTATTTCTGCTGTCCACAGACGGGCTGCTGGAAGTCACCAACAAGGAGAATGCGGAATTCGGCGTCGAGGGAATGAAGGCCTTTCTTTCTTCGACGGACCACCAACCGCTGAACGCCGTAGCCGACAATGTTTTTGCCGCAACAAAAGCGTTCGGCCGGACCGATGACGACGAATCACTCCTGTTGATCCGCTGTCGCCTTCAGAGTTGGGGCCTGGAGGCTGGGACAGTTCATGACAATCGCCATTAAGGGTTGTGTTGCTGGCCTTGGGACGACAAAAACGTTCTCCCCTTGTTCCGTGGGACTGACGTGAACCTCTTCCCCTTGTTTAACCCGACCTCGCCTGTTGTCCCGAAGCAGCGGCTTACATCGACACCGAAGCACGGAGGATAGAAAGCAAACTGGAACGCGCATGCGGCAGAAAGGGACGGGCCGTGATTTGTCCCTGAAACTCGCAAGCCCATCGTCCAGGAACCCTTATTCCGCACGACGGGCAAGAACCATCACATGTCAGATGGTAGCCCGTGATGAGGTAGCCGTACCGCTCAACCAACATCTGCTGGCAGTTGTGACAGCGTGTGTTCTCCAAGTCCCCAACCTCGCCCGGCAGATTCCCCGCATAGACGTAGCGCAACCCTGATCTCTTACCGATCACGGCTGCCCGCACCAGGGTCTCCGCACTGGTGTTGTCCGGGTCGGTCATCTTGTAGTCTTTGTGAAAGGCAGTAGCGTGCCAGGGAATGTCCGCAGACACGCTGGCTATGAATTCTGTTAGCCGCTGCAGTTCGTCATCCGAATCATTGAAGCCCGGAATCACGAGCGTGACAATTTCCAGCCAGAAGCCCATGTCATGCAGACGGCGAATCGTGTCCAGGATTGGTTGCAGCCGCCCGCCCAACTTGTGATAGTGGCGATCATCAAAACTCTTAAGGTCAACTTTGTAGAGGTCCACCCATGGCCGCAGGTACTCCAGCACCTGCGGAGTGCCGTTTCCGTTAGAAACGAAGGCTGTCAGCAATCCGGCGGCGCGAGCTTCCTTGAAGACTGCCACGGCCCATTCGCTGGTGATCAGTGGCTCATTGTATGTGCTTACTAAGACCTTGGCGCCCTGTTGAAGAGCGTGCTGCACCAGTTGCCGAGGTGTGGCTGCCAGCGGCGGAACAACCGCTCTCGGGTCACGCAAGGCTTGCGACGTTACCCAGTTTTGACAGTACCCACAGTGCAGATCGCAACCCAGCATTCCAAAGCTGTAGGCCAATGCACCGGGATAGGCGTGAAAGAATGGCTTCTTTTCGATAGGGTCGCACTGCACTCCGCCGGCGTAGCCCCAGGGAACGTACAAGGTTCCGTCTCGGTTGTAGCGAACTTTGCAGACGCCAGGTTGGCCCTCTGGAATCGGACAACAGTGACCACAGGCAAAACAGCGTACCCGATTGCGGTCAAGTTTCTCGTAGAGATCGCCCTCGCGGACGTTTTCGTCAACGATATCCCGCAGCGTAGCCATACAACACAACCTTGCTGGCGACTTTAGATCACATTCTACTGCGAAGCGGCGTTACGGAGGCGAACCCGAGAACGCACACTCACATGTCCGCCCACTCCCCGCGTGGGCGATGCGCGCTGCATCACTGCGCGGAACCTGCATCTATCTCTTTCGCGGTGACTTAATTCTCGCGATTCCGTTGTACATCGAGCCGTTTACAGTCAATCCCTGACGGCTCTTTCAAGAAATCTCCTCGGTTCCTGTCTTTTCGCTACAATGTCCCTGAATGAAAGGAGCGCTATGGCAAAGAAGAAAATTGATCCGTTGAATAAGAAGGCCTATGGCGCGGTCTCGGCTGCGCTCACGGTTGCGGATATTCCTGCCGCGGTCAGCTTTTACCAGAAGGCATTTGGGTTCGCGAAGCGCGGCATTATGAACGGCCCCGACGGAAAGCCGATGCACGCCGAGCTGACCCTGCGGGGCACAACTCTGATGCTTGGTCCAGAGGATGCTGCAATGGGAAGGCGAAGTGCGAAGAGCGTCGGCGCCTCTCCCGCTACTCTCTATTTATACGTCGAGAATGTCGACAAAGTAGTTGAGAAAGCGACGAAACTTGGCGCTACTCCTCAGGGTCCAGTAATGGACATGTTTTGGGGCGATCGATGCGGCACGGTTCTCGATCCCGATGGCTACAGCTGGATGGTCGGAACCCACAAAGCGCAACCCTCGGCGAAAGAAATGAAGAAAGGGATGGAAGAGATGATGAAACAGAAGCCGGCGGCGACTGCTGCGGCTGACTGATTCAGCCTCATTGTGCCGGCAACGCGGAAATTGAGCCGAAACATCCGCATAGCCCCGTCGTACGGGAGGGATCCGCGCCAATCGCGTTGTGCGACCATCGTTAAGGTGATGATGCGTCGCCCGCCGCGCGGAAGCGCCAGAGAATGCCTTCTCAGGTTCGCGTCCCAAACTCGCAGAGTGTACACAGCGTCCAGCTTTCGTGCGAAGCACTAAAGTCCGGCACTGGCACAGCGCACGGGGAGAGCCCCAAGTGACTCGTCGTTTCGCGTCCCTTCTTTTGCTCTTCCTGCTCCTTGGATCAGACTGCTTTGTTGCCACCGGACAGTCAACCGTCACTGCGGCAGAAACGCGTAAGCACCACAACCCAAGCAAGGAATTCAAGCCGGCGGTGCCCATCGCTCCACTATTTCCCAATGGCCCCGCGGACCTGAGCGCAGGTGTCGTCCTGGATAAAAGACTCGCCGCTGGTGCCGCTCAAACGGTTCTGCAGCGTGGAGGCGGTGAAATCCGAGATGCCCGCATTGGCTCGCTCAGGACTGTTGGAAATGACGTGTTTCACCGCCTGATTGCCGCCGGGTTCGGGCAGCAGTATCCATGGAAGCTCACCTTGGTCAACAGTGCCGAACCCAATGCGTTTTCCACCCCATATGGTCAGGTATATGTGTGCCGCGGCTTGCTTGACTATATTGGAACTAACCCTGGATTGTGGGCTGCCGTTCTGGCGCACGAAGTGGCGCACTCTGGGTTGCGTCACGGCCTGAAAGAGTACTTGATCAAGCGGCAGATGCGAAGAACCTTGACTTCCTCCACCGCAGGGCTGTCTGCTCGAGGCAACATCGGTACCTACTGGGCTCGTCGTGGGCTCGGCTACAGGCCATCTCCTTCGGAACCGGTAAGGCGATTGAGGCGCACACTGGAGATAGAAGCCGACCAAGCCGGCATGCTCATCATGGCGCGATCGGGGTATCATCCAGACTATGTTTTTGCCCTGTATCACGTCTTGGCTCGGCAGCTTAGAGAGCAGTCCAAGTTTGCGCTCCTAACCGACCATCCCAGATGGGAGGCAAGAGAACGGGAGGACGACGGTCCTTATGCGGCCGCACTGGCCGAATTTAATCGATATTGGCCCCACGCCGCGCGGAGTCCTGGCGGCCTGCCTCCAACCGTCGTTTTCTTTGGGGACGCTGACGTAACCGAGAACCAGGCCGGTCACTCAACTATCGTTTCAGTGCCGTTGTGGTGTCGCAATTCCGCTAAGCCGATAAAATTGGAGGCAACATTTCAACCAGGTGCACTGCATGCAGGCAATGCTGGTGCAAACAGCAAAGTGAAGGTCACGACCAAGGCCGGATGCTCGGGAAGGGGTGTTGCTGTGCCAGTCAGGTTTCGGATACCTGCAGAGATATCGACCGGTGAGAACAGCGAGCTTTTCGGGGTCGTGATGGCGTACACCAAGAAAGGACAATTTCTCGGGGCCAGCAATGAATTCGAAGTAACGACTAAGAAATGACCGCCCGCTCGCTCGGTGTTTTCATGGTGAATGCCGAGATTTTCCCGCTCTGTTCCCAATACGCCCGTACACCCGCCACCCTAACGAAGAGGTCGGCTTTGCTGAGACTAGCTCCCGCGCGGCGGATTAGTAACGGGAAGTCGCCAAGGATTTACCTAACCGCAGCCAGCCGATTGGTAGTCACTGCCCCGTTAATCGCGGGTAATCGGCGCGTCCGGGTAGGTTGCTCCTGCGCTGTTACAGCAGCGTCTGGATATTCCGAAGATGGTTCGGTCAGCAGACGCCCTGTTGGATTACGACGAAGATTCGTGTCAAGAAATGCTGCGATGTAATCTCGCACCGTCTGGAGCGGAAGACAGAGAGCGGTGCTTTTCACGGCCTGAGCTGATAAAACTCCCCCAATCGCCCCGCCGCCTGCCAGTGCTTGCGCGCACGCACCAGTTCGGCAATCTGGCGAATGTGCCCCAGATCGTGCATGGCCCATTCATGCAACATCTGCTGGAGCGTGATCTCTCCCGCGACTTTGTGCATGGCCTTCCGTCCGCCGGCACTGCGCGGCAGCGTGCGCAGGAACTCGGTGTTGGTCTCGCGCTGCTCTTCGAAATGGTCGAAGGAATCCTCGGCATCGGCATAGCGGTATAAATCGAGATACATCTGCGCATCGTCCTGCTCGAATTCCGGCAATTCTTCGTTCAGGAACCGATCGACGCGCATGCGATAGCAGTGGCCCTCCGAATGCGAAAGGTGAGCTAGCACCTCGGCTACCGAAAACCGGTCGGGAGCAGGCTTCCAATGGGCGTCGTTGTGCGAGAGTTCGCGCATCAGGCCGCGCAGGATCGAGGGTGTTTCTTTCAGCAGGTCGAGGCAATCCAGTCCGTCGTCTTCCGCCATGCGATTTATCCTACGATATTCTGCCCGCCGTCCACATGCAGGACATTCCCGGTGAGCCAATGATGTGAGCGGTCAGACTTACCAGGAAGGCAAGATCGCAGGGCCGGGAAAGCGGCGAGTCCCCGGCCTGAGAGGTGAGAACCGTCTCTGGCTCAAAGAGTGCTACAAAACGCCGGGTGATAGAGGCAACCTTTGATTGCGCCTTGGGTTGAATTCTCCAGCGCTTGGAGATATAGACGTCGATTGCCGCAACCTCCGAGCTTGAGAGAGAGTTGATGCGTCGGATGATGGAAGTGACACTCCTGTTCCTGGCCTTCTCGATTACCAACATTGGCTTGTCGGCGAACGCTCTTGCGCAGCAGACTGCGGATCAGGACAACGTTATCAAGAAGAGCGTCGACCTGGTTTCCGTGTATTTCACCGTTCGCGACAACAAGAAGCAGCTAGCCAGCCAGCTTGGCCAGGGAGAATTCCGGGTGCTCGAAGATGGGAAAGAGCAGCCCATTAGATTCTTTGCCCACCACAGTGATGTGGTGCTGAACGTTGGTGTGCTGCTTGATACGGGCACCAATATGGCCTGGATACTCAACGAAGAGGCCACGGCCACCAACCTATTCATGAAACACGTAGTCCGGCCCACTGATCTCGGCTTTGTCTTGAGCTATCACGCACGGGTCGAGACACTCCAGGTTCCCACGTCTGACACTGCGCTGTTGCAGGAAAAGGTCGATGAGATCCGCAGTTGGGGGACAGCGGTTGGCCTTCCCGATCAGATGCCTGCGCCACCGCGTCCCTTCCCGGGACCAACCCCGCCCGTCGGGCCTACGGGACAGCCCTACAACCAGCACCGTGAGGCGCACCTCTACGATGCCATCCGCGTTTCTGCACTCCGCTACCTTGCCCAGGAGGTGGGACGAAAAGCGGTGGTGATCGTAGCCTTGTCGGGAGATTCCAAGAGTGAATCCACTCTGCAAGATGCTTTAGAGGTCCTGCTGGAGAATGATGTAATCGCTTACGTTTTGCAGATCTACGACCCTCCGCGGGAGCGTTCGCGCTTCGATCACTGCGATGTGATTCACACCTACGAAAGGGATGAGCACGGAGAAGAGGTGCTGAAGAAGCTGGCAGAAGCCACTGGTGGCCGCATGCTCGAAGTCAGAGGAATGGACAAATTAACGACAGCGCTAGACGAAATCTCAGACGAACTCCATCACCAGTACAGCCTCGGATATTACCCCGAGAACCAGAACTGGGACGGGAAATTCCGCAAAATCCAGATCGTTGCTCAGGAGAGTGGCTACAAAGTCTATGCTCGCAAAGGTTATTACGCCCATGCTAAGTATCAGGCGAGGCGGTCGAGAGACGCCTCTCAGCGCGCTGCTGCGCTTAGCCATCCTGTCATCGCGTTTCAAGACATCGGTACACATTAAGAATCACGACTCGTGCAACGCGGCGAGTTCAGCCCGAGGTAGCAATCCGCGCTATCCGACGCGAACCGGCTAAGTATGGCTCCCCCTTTGTCGCCAAGGGGCGAGTGATCTGCTAGCGCGTGCTTCCTCCATGGCCAACTCGCTCCTGCCCCCTTTAATCGCGGGTAATCGACGCGGACAGGTTCATCTCCGGGGATCCTGTGAGGCTACGCGGCACGTTCACGATTTGGTTTTTTAGTGGTTATCCGTCGCCGGGCGCTGGCCTGCGCCACATCGGACCTCGGATGACTTCAGGATGGCAAGTCGTCCAGGAGTGGCTGTGATCGATTCTCACAAGCCGACCAAGCAGGACCTA
>Ga0207862_1000331_pt1 | contig 14043 bp, 11 predicted proteins | sample LuqExpMetageno81_FD_187838 | JGI IMG/M metagenome (GOLD analysis project Ga0207862, IMG submission 187838) | Tropical forest soil microbial communities from Luquillo Experimental Forest, Puerto Rico - Sample 81 (SPAdes) | ecosystem: Environmental > Terrestrial > Soil > Tropical forest ... | reverse complement strand
CCCGCCGCAACCAATTCCTTTGCCCGCTCCGGCGTGCGATTCCACACCGTCAGCTTGTGGCCGGCCTTCAGCAAATTCATTCCCATCGGCCGCCCCATCAGACCGAGCCCGATCAGACCAATCCTTCGCTGAGCCGTCGTTGTGCTCACTGGCCGCCTCCTCGCGCATAATCTTCCTGTTTTGATGTCGGCGCGCGGAAAAGATTGTAGCTGATTCCTGCCGGTTCGTCGGGCAGCGCTGTCGGTTAGGCTGTCTTGGAGCGCCGGGGGAGGGAAAGCCCGGACGTGGCACCGGCCGCGGATTGGCCGGCGATGGCAGCCGCTGCCTTTTCGCTCGCGACTTCGGCTCCGCCGTCCGCCGCCGAAGCCTGCGTTTTCTCTGACAGCGAATCCACCACGATGCGATGAATGTACTGGTAGGGAATTTCCCAGCGGAAGTAGCTGCGCTTTCCGCGTTGTTCGACGTGTTGTTCGAGGAAAATGGAGCGTCCCGAGTCGCCGACGAAACTCCCGTACGCAGAGAGCAGCATGTCACCTGCACGGTATTGCACCGTGACGATGCGGCCCAGAAACTGGGTATAGGACGCCATCCCAGCGAGTTTCTGCATCACTCCTTAATGGGTCAATAGTACTCTCGGACCGTTACGGGCGGAAATGTGGAAATCCCGCGTGTTCTTCCTTGTGTCTCACCACCAGGTCCGAAATCACGCAGAGCGCTGCGGCCGATCCCATCCCATACCCAACAAATCCCGCCACGATTGCCAATATCCAGCCCCCTCTTACATTTAGAATGGTCAGACAACTGACCGCTGCGAATCCGATGCACAATCCTAGCGCCGCGGCCAACACCCGACTTGGCCGCGAGAGCTCCAAATTTGCGCGGCACGACGCGCATTGTAAATTTTCTGTTCGGACGAGCACGCGGAGCCGCGGCACCTTTCCGAAACACAATGGACAAGCACGGTTCCACATCGTCGTAAAGTTTGTAAGATTCTCCCTCGGGCTTCAACCCGCTCCGCCCCGAGCCGTTTCGCGTTGATAGCCTTTGATATCGTGCCTTACTGACACGTGTCGCCCGGTAGGCTCGCTGCTCCGATAACGAATCGTACCAAACATCACTCCGGTCCCCCAGCCGGTCGTAGCGCCCCGGGCACCCCAAAAAATCCCGCTTTACGAGTTCGGGTCGCGCAGCTCGAGCGCATCCTTGGGCACAAGCGTCTCCGGAACACCGCTCCGGCTGTTCCCTCCGTTGGCACTCTACGAGATCTCACGCGGCTTTTCCCAGGATCCTGTTCCGAGCCTTGACTTTTTCAGCTGGCACGCTAAAGTTTGCCTCTCATCTTCGGTGTCATTCGAACCCAAGGAGCCGCCCATGCTTACGCGAATCGTTTTTGTGGCGATGCATTGCCTTTTGTTCTGCACGGGTGTAGGCCTGCAAGCGCAAAAAAACACGGAAACAACCTATGTGATAAAAGCCGCCCGTCTGTTCGATGGCCGGAGTGATTCGCTCGCCACACCAGGGATAGTCGTCGTGACGGGCGGAAGGATCGTCGCGGTCGGTCCGTCTGCACAAATTCCTTCCGCCGCCGAAGTCATCGATCTCGGCGACGCGACTCTGCTCCCCGGCTTCATTGACGCGCACACGCATCTGACCGCTCCCTACTCCGACGACTACAAACAGGAGCAACTCAACCGCCTGCAAAAGACCGTGGCCGAACGAGCTCTCGCGGCCAGCGTCACGGCACGGATCACCCTTATGGCCGGCTTTACCACCGTGCGCGACGTCGGTTCTTGGGACTATCTTGATGTTGGCTTGCGCAACGCGATTCGCAACGGCGACGTCCCGGGGCCGCGGATGCTGGTCAGCGTCCACGCTTTGGGTTCCACCGGGGGACATTGCGACTTTCAAAGTGGTTTCAAGGAGGGAGTCTTCGGCCACGAGGCCGGCCCGCTCGAAGGCGTGATCAGCGGGCCTGAGCAGGCGCGCTACGCCGTTCGCCTGGACCACAAGTATGGCGCGGACCTCATCAAGGTCTGCGCTTCCGGCGGGGTCCTTTCGCCTACCGACGATGTCGACACGCCCCAGCTTACTCAGGACGAACTGAACGCGATTGTCGATGAGGCGCACTCGCTTCGCAGGAAGACCGCCGCTCATGCCCACGGTGCCGAAGCCGCAAAGCGCGCCATCCGCGCAGGGATCGACTCCATCGAGCACGGCAGCTTCCTCGATGACGAGGCCTTGGACATGATGAAGCAGCACGGCACCTACCTGGTCCCAACCCTCATGGCCGTTCAAGGGTTGCAGGAAAAAATGGACCGCGGCGTATACATGCCGCCTGCGATCGCCGCCAAGGCCCGTGCCGCGATCAGCGCCCTGCACCAAACATTCCAGAGGGCGCTCGCCAAGGGCGTCAAAATCGGCTTAGGAACGGATGCGGCCGTCTATCCCCACGGCCGCAACGCCGAAGAATTCCATCAGATGGTTGACCTCGGCATGAAGCCTATCGACGCTCTAAGGGCTGGCACTTCTGCCGACGCCGACCTTCTTGGCCTTGCCGACAAAATCGGCACGCTCGAGACCAACAAATTTGCGGACGTGGTGGCTGTGCCCGGCGATCCTTTACGGAACATTCGTCAGACCGAGCAAGTCTTCTTCGTAATGAAAGAGGGCGTGATCTACAAGAACGAAAAGCCCGCCACCTCGCGTTAAGAACAACTCTGGTTTTAAGGGGTAAGCGATGGAGCGACTAAGCGATGCACTTTCTAGTTCTCTCGCGCACGAATTTCGCGAGCGCGCTACGGATCTCCACAAGTGGGCCGACCCTCTGTCGGAGGGCCAGTTTTGGCGCAATCCCTTTTCCCACGGCAACAGTGTCGGCCACCTCGTGCTCCACCTGACCGGCAATCTCAGTTATTACCTCGGCGCGCGCATTGCCGATTCCGGCTACGTTCGCAACCGCGACCTGGAGTTCAGCGAGTCCCGCCAACCGCCCAAAGCCGAGGTCTTGCGCAAATTCGATGAAACCATTGCGCTCGTTCTGATGACCCTCGAACGGCAGTCGGATGCCGACTGGACGCTTCCTTATTCCGCCGAGCGCCAACCTGACGCCACGAACCGCCTGGCCGCTTTTCTGCGTTGCGCCGTCCACCTCGATCATCACGTCGGCCAAATCATCTTTTTGTCCCGCGAAGTTTCCTAGAGTTCCGCCCCCTTACCGTGAAGCTCGAAGCGCTCGGCAACAGGCGGCGCGAGGAACTCCCGCAGCACTCACGTTTCCAGTTTGTACCGCGTGGAGGCCAGCCGATACAGCCTTCTCCACAACAACCGGTTAATCAGCACCACCACTGTCGCCATGATCAGCGTGGACGCCAACAGCACATCGAAATGCCCGGCATCGCTTGCCCGGCTGATCGTGCTCCCCAATCCGGGCGCTTCCACGATTTTTCCCTGAAAGTGGAAATATTCCGCCACGATGCTGGCGTTCCAGGCGCCTCCTGACGCTGTCACCAGCCCCGTCACCAGGTACGGAAAAACTCCCGGCAAGATCAATCGCCGCCAGCGGTCCACCGAGCTGAAGCGAAATATCATGGCGACCTCTTTCAAATCCGTCGGAATCGCCATGGCTCCTGCAATCACATTAAACAGGATGTACCACTGCGTGCCGAGCAGCATCAGCGCCATCGCGGCAATTTCTACTCCGCCCCGCAAGCGTATCAGCACGAGCAGCAGCACCGGAAAAAGCGCCGTTGCCGGAATCGACGCCGCCAACTGCACCAGGGGCTGCATCAGGCGTGCAAATCGCGGACTGAATCCAATCGCGACCCCCACCGGTATCGCCCAGAACGCTCCAATGATCAGCGCAAGATTCACGCGCAAAAACGTCAGCCCGGCGCTTTCGAACAGCCGCAGGTATTCCTGGCCGCTTACCAGCGCGAGCTCCCTTCCCGCGCGAAAGACGCCGTACGCCACAATCACCAGCATTACGCCGCCAAAGAACCATCCAGTCCACTCGCGCTGCTTCTTGATCTGAGCCCCGCTCAAGGTCTGTGCCGCGCGCTTCGCTCCTTGCGCAAATGTCAGCGTCAACCAGTCCACCACAGGGTGTAGCACTCGGCGGTATATGCGAATGAGCAGAGACTCTCTGCGAATGAAATTCAGAATCGAGTTTTCCGCGGCCGCGGCGCTCTCCACCTGCTCGAACTTGAATTTGTCCGCCCAGGCGATCACCGGGCGCCAGATCAAAACGTCCATCAGGACGATAACTGCCACCATCGTGGCCAACCCCCACAACATCGCGCGGGTGTTTCCGTTGCTCGCCGCGGTCTGCAGATACGACCCCAGCCCGGGCAACCGGAAATCCTTGTCGCCGAGCACAAACATCTCGCACGCCATCAGGAAAAACCACCCGCCCGCGACGGACATCATGGAATTCCACACCAGCCCGATGGTTGAAAAGGGCAGGTCCAGTTCGGCAAATCGCTGCCACCGGCCGAATCGGTAAATGATGGCGGCTTCGCGCAGGTCGCGCGGTATCGTTTTCAGCGAAGAGTAAAAGCTGAACGCGATATTCCATACCTGTCCGGTGAAGATCAGGATGATGGACCCGAGCTCAACACCGAGTTCGCGGCTTGGGAACAGCGCCACCATCGCGAGCATCACTCCCGGAAGAAAACTCAGCACGGGAATCGATTGCAGGATATCGAGCAGCGGAATCAGCACAAGTTCCGCCCGCTTCGATTTTGCGGCCGCGTACCCATAGGCCAGCGCGAAAGCCAGACTGAGCGCGTATGCCACCAGGATGCGTACGAGAGAGTACAAGGCGTACAACGGCAAACTTCGCGGGTTTTGCGAAATTTGAGCTTCTACCCTCACTGGCCCGAGCCAGGAGCGCCCGATCGAATAAACCCCAAAGATGACGGCGCAAACCGCCAGAAACACCGCGATGTCGATTAAGAAAGCGTAGGCCCACCTCGCCCCGGCCGGCCGCGCGGTTGGCGGCGGTATCGGCGCTTGAGGCTCCGTTAACGGTGGAGGCGAAGGCACGGGCAGGTCAGGTTTCGGTGAGCGTCAACTTCCCGCTCGCCGCGTCAAAATCAAAAATCTCGGCGTACCGGCCCCATTGAATGGCGGTCTCCAACTGCCGGCGGGCTTCGTCTTCGCTGAAGTGCTCGTCCAGCAAATCCTGAAAGAACTCGGCCGGCAGCGTGCGGTTTGCTTTGGCCTTCAGCGCTTGCTCCATCTGGCGCAGAAGCGGCACATTCGCAAGTCCGGCTTTCCGGAAGATGGCCTTGCGTTCCTGAATATCCGCTTTCGCGAAGGCTTCCCCTTCCGGCGTGATGATTGCGTCACCCTCTTCGAGCTTCAGCAGGCCGAGCATCGCCGCCGTGTCGACCGTCGGCAGCAGCGCATCAACTTCCAGGCTCAACTCGTCGGCGAGCACATGCAAATCCGCTCGCCCGCTCTGGTCCACCAGGATTTCCAGCAAGCCCGCCATGCCTCCCGGACGCGTGTGGGGCAACATCAGATAGCGCCTCTGCGCGGCCGCGTGCATTCCCCGCAGATCGGCAGGTGCAGTGTCGGGAGGCTCTTTCTGCGTGAGCGCTCGGTAGATCAAGTCGACCAGCTCCACAAAGCGCGCGGACTTGTGATCCCTTGGGTACGGCAGATCCACATTGAATTCCGCGTGGATGTGGGCCGGATTTCTTCCGAGCACGATAATTCGGTCCGCCAATACCACCGCTTCTTCAATGTTATGCGTAACCACGAAGATTGCCCGCGTTGGAATCTTTCTTCCGAGCCAAAGTTCCAGCAGTTCTCCACGCAGCGTTTCGGCTGTCAGTACGTCCAGCGCCGAAAACGGCTCATCCATGAACAGCACCTCCGGCTCGACCACCAGCGCCCGCGCGACACCAACGCGCTGCTTCATTCCGCCGGATAGCTCTTTCGGATAGGCCGATTCGAACCCGTCCAACCCGACGGCGTCGATAATCCGCAGTGCCCGCTTGTGCCGCTCGACTTCACCGATTCCTCGAGCCTCGAGCGGCGCTTCCACGTTCTCGATCACCGTGAGCCATGGAAAAAGCGCAAAGCTTTGAAACACGATCGAAACGTTTGGCGTTTCACCCTGCACCGGTTGGCCGTGCCAGTGCACCGCCCCCGCTGACGTCGGCGAAAGCCCCGTCAGCATTCTTAACATCGTGGATTTCCCACAGCCGGAAGGTCCAAGCAGTGCGATAATCTGCCCGGGATACACGGCAATGTCCGTCGGCGCGATGACTTGGATCCTGGTGCCGTCCGTCTGCGGATAGAACTTCTCAAGCTTGCGCGCCTCAATGATTGGTTCGACTGCGGCTGCTGTCGTTGTGCTCATGAGCGCCCGTATTATCGCTCAAAAATCAACCTCGGGCACCGCAATCCGCGAGGTTCGCCTCGCCGAACTCTCTCCGGTTACAATTCTGTGAACACCCGATGACAATCCCGCCAACAGACCCTAGCGCGCAAAATCGCATCCCTTTCTGGTCTTTAGCCTTGTTCGCCTCGCTCCTGCTGTCTATTTTGCTGGCGCTGCCGTTCTTCTGGCTCGGCAGCGCCTCCGGGCACGACTTCGAGTTCCATGCCGCCTCGTGGTACGACGCAGCCTTTCAGTGGAAAGAAGGGGTCCTTTATCCGCGCTGGACGGCCTGGACCAACCATGGCTTTGGCGAGCCCCGCTTCATTTTCTATCCACCGCTTTCCTGGATGGTTGGCGCCGCTCTGACTCTCCTGCTTCCCGGAATCGCCGTACCGGTGGTCTTCGTCGTCCTGACGCAGACCTTTGCGGGGCTCGCCGCTTTTCTGCTTATTCGCCGCTTGGCTAGCGATCGAGCCGCACTGTTCGGGGCGGCATGCTATGTGATGAACCCGAACGCGCTGCTCCTGACCTATGTCCGAAGCGATTTCGCCGAGCAACTGGCCTGCGTCTTCTTTCCGCTGTTGCTGCTGGCAGGTCTTCGCCTGGCCGAGCTGCTCGACGACCGGCCTTCTTGGCCAGCTGATGTCGCTTGGTTCGCCATCCCGTTTGCCGCTGTTTGGTTGTCGAACGCCCCCGCGGCCGTGATCGCCAGCTACGGCATGGCCTTGCTCTTTGCCTGGGCAGCCGCTTTCACCGAGCGTTCCTGGCGTATCCTCCTTCGCGGGGTTGCCGGCTTGGCACTCGGCCTCGGTCTGGCCGCCGTCTACATTGTCCCGGCCGCCTACGAACAGCGCTGGGTGAACATCGGGCAAGCGCTCTCGAGCGGTCTGCTCCCCTCACAAAATTTCCTGTTCACTGTGACGGACGACCCGGAGCACACCTGGTTCAACTGGATCGCCTCTGATTGCACCCTTGCCCTCATGCTCTTTTTCGCGATTGCCGCTCTTGCTTCTCGGCGCTTTGCCTTTCAAACGGCCGCGCCAGAACGTGGCCGCAAAGCCTTCCTCTCTCTCCTGGTTCTCGGCGCCTCCGCGTCGCTGCTTACCTTGAGGATAACGGCCCCGCTGTGGATCTACTTACCAAAGCTTCGTTTCGTTCAGTTCCCTTGGCGCTCGATGTCCATCCTCGCCGTCGTCTCGGCATGCTTTTTCGCCGCGGCCATCGAAAAGCGGCGGGCTTCGATTTGGTTCGCTTCTGCCCTCCTGCTCTCGGTGTCCCTCGCCGTTTTTTTGGTCAACGAAACCTGGTGGGATTTCGATGAAATGCCCACGCAACAGGCGGCCATCACGAACGGCACGGGCTACGAGGGCACCGACGAATACGACCCTAAGGGCGACGACCATCTCGATTTGCCGGCGAACGCCCCTCTCGTCAAGCTTCTGCCCGAAAATGCCGGAGAAACAGCGCAACCACGCGCGCACGTGCAGGTCCGCTCCTGGACCACGGAACAAAAGGACCTCCGTATCGACGCCGAGGATTCCGCTCGCGTGGCTCTTCGGCTCCTCAACTATCCTGCATGGCAGGTCGAGGTGAACGGCAGGCCTGTCGTCCCTGAGCGCGCGGACGACGTGAATCAGATGGTCGTTCCGGTCGCTCCGGGAACTTCCGACATCCGCGTGCGTTTTATGCGCACACCCGACCGTACGGTGGGAATCCTGCTCTCGTTGATCAGCGCCTCGATCGTAGCTGGCTTGTTGTTGGTTGACCGCCACGGCGCTGTGCCGTCATTGCGAACGAAGTGAGGAGTCGCTCGTTTCGCTGTCCCAAGGGCAGCGGGCATGGAATGACACGTCACGATCCGGTTCGGCTTGCAGCGAAGGTTGTCTCGATCCGCCCGCCGCTACCGCCGGTCAATCGAAGGATGCCGGATATCCTGGCCTTGCACGATGTAAATCACGTCTTCCGCGATATTCGTCGCGTGATCTCCAATGCGCTCCAGGTTCTTGGCGACAAGAATCAGCTCAAACGCGGGGAAAACCAGGCTCGAGTCGCCCATCATATAGGTCAGCAGTTCGCGGAAGATCTGGTCGCGGTAATGATCCACCTGATCGTCGCTGGCCATCACTTTTTGCGCCAGCTCCACGTCGCGCCGCACCACGGCATTCAACGCGTTGCGGACCTGCTCCTCAACCAACTCCGTCATCCGCGGCAAGTCCACGTACGGCTTGACCCGCGGGTGCCGCAAAATCCGCAGCGCACCTTGCGCAATATTCACCGCCTGGTCGCCAATCCGTTCGAGGTCGTTGTTGATTCGCGAAACCGCCAGCACAAACCGCAGGTCCGCCGCCATCAGCTGGTGCAAGGCCAGCAGCTGCACAACGCGGTCGTCGATTTCCAGTTGCAGTTCGTTGATGGCGTCTTCTTCATCCAATACCCGCTTCGCCAGTTGCTCGTCCGAGTCCAGCACGCCATGAAGCGCCTGGTGTACGGCCCGCTCCGCCAGGCTGCCCATCCAAAGCAGCCTGTCTTTCAGCTCGTTCAAATCCTTTTCGAAGTGACGTTCCATGAAAGCCTTCCCGTTTGCATCTTATCTGCATTCCGGAGCCTGAACAGCAAAAAAACTTCGATTCATTCGCCTCATCCAAACCGGCCGGTGATATAAGCCTCCGTTCTCGGGTCGGCTGGAGTCGTAAACAGCTGCGGCGTTGGTCTGAATTCAATCAACTGGCCGGTCAAAAGAAATGCGGTGAAGTCACTCACGCGCGCCGCCTGCTGCATGTTGTGCGTGACGATGGCAATCGTCGTCAGGTTTTTCAATTCCACCAGCAGTTCCTCGATTTTCGCAGTGCTGATCGGATCGAGCGCCGAACACGGTTCGTCGAGCAGCAGCACTTCTGGCTCCACCGCCAGGGCGCGCGCAATGCACAGCCGCTGTTGCTGCCCTCCGGAAAGTTCGTACGCTGACTTGTGCAGGTGGTCCTTCACTTCGTCCCACAACGCTGCATGTCGCAGGCTCTTTTCGACGGTCTCCGCGGTCGAGCCCTTCATCCCGTTGATCTTCGGCCCATAAGCCACGTTGTCGAAAATCGATTTGGGAAATGGATTGGGTCGCTGAAACACCATTCCCACGCGCCGGCGCAAGGAAGTAACGTCCTGCGAGAGGATGTTTTGCTGGTCCAGCAGGATTTCTCCGTCCAACCGGGAGGTGCTCACCGTTTCATGCATGCGGTTGAAGGTGCGCAAAAGCGTGGACTTGCCGCATCCCGATGGACCGATCAGCGCGGTGACCTTCTTGTCCGCGATCCCCATGTTGATATCGAAGAGAATCTGCTTGCTGCCGTAATAGAAATTGACCTTCGAAATCGTCATGCGCATCGGCAGTGCCGCGGCCGTCTCACGCGTTCCACCGCCCTGCGTCGAAGCGATGTTCACAGAAAGTCCCGGCTTGGATGGCGCGCCCATCTCGATCACCTCGGCACCGCTATGCCCCGCGACAGGATTGTCCGGGCCACGATATTGATGATCAGGACCAGTCCGAGCAGGACCAACCCCGCCGCCCATGCTTGCCGATGCCAGTCCTCGTACGGTGAAACCGCGTAGGTGAAGATCATCACCGGCAGCGACGCTGTGGGCTGGCCCCACCCCTGGCTCCAGAAGCGGTTCCCGAACGCCGTGAAAAGCAGCGGCGCGGTCTCCCCGGCCACACGCGCCAGCGCCAAAAGTATCGCCGTAAGAATGCCCCGGTACGCTGCCGGCACGATAACGCTCGCGATGGTCTGCCATTTGCTTGCTCCCAGTGCCATGGCTCCTTCGCGCAGCATCCGCGGCACCCCGTTCAAAAACTCCTCCGTACTGCGCAGCGTGATCGGGATCATCATCAGCCCCAGCGCAAAAGCCCCGGCCAGCGTCGAAAAGTGCTTGAAGGGCAGCACCACCATGCTGTACGCGAATATCCCGATGACGATCGATGGAACGCCGTTCAGTAGGTCGGCCGCATAGCGCACCACGGAGGCCAGCGCACTGCCGCTGAACTCCGCAAGATACACTCCGCCGAGGAATCCGATGGGTACGCCAAACAACGACGCGGCCAACAGCAGCTTGGCGCTGCCCACGATCGCGTTGGCCATTCCTCCACCGCTTTCGCCTACCGGTTTCGGCAATTGCGTGAAGAACGCCCAGTTAATCGACGTTCCGCCGTTGAACAAGAGGTATCCCAGGATGAAAAACAGCACGGCAACAGAAACAAACGCGCATACACCGGTCATCGTGAGCATGAGGTTGCTGACAAATTTCCGCCATCGCAGCCGCGCTGCCATTAGTTGCTCACCCCGCTGCCTTTCTGCGTGGTCACCAGAATCAGCAACCGCGCCAGTCCGTTCAAGATGAAGGTCAAGAGAAACAAGACCAGGCCCAAGGCAATCAACGACTGCAGGTACAGGTCGCCGGTCGCTTCGGTGAACTCGTTGGCGATCACGGCGGCAATCGAATAGCCCGGCGCAAACAGCGAAGCCGCGATCTTCGGCGTATTTCCGATGACCATAGTTACCGCCATGGTTTCCCCGAGCGCGCGCGCCAGCGCCAGGAAAATCGAACCCATGATGCCGGTCTTGGCGAAGGGCACCACTACCTTCCACGTCGACTCCCAGCGCGTCGACCCCACCGCTAGAGCCGCTTCCCGCTGGTCCCGTGGCACCGACAGCAGCACTTCGCGCGACACCGAAATAATGTACGGAATGACCATGATCGCCAGAACGATCCCGGCGGTAAAAAATCCGACGCCGTACGATGGTCCTTTGAATATCGGCAAATACCCGAATGGCTTGTTCAGCGCCGGGAAGATCACCGTGCGCATCATCGGCACCACGATGAACACCCCGAGCAACCCGTAGATCACGCTCGGCACCGCTGCCAGCAAATCAATGAAGAACTGCAGCGAATCGGAGACCCGCGGCGGCGCCAACTCGGCGAGGAAAATCGCTGCTCCGATCCCCAGCGGCACGGCCAGCAGCAAAGCAACGGCGGAGGTTACGAGCGTCCCGTAGACGAACGGCAAAGCGCCGTACTGGTCCATGACCGGGTCCCATACCTGGGTGACGAAGAAATGCAGACCGAATTTCTGCCGCGGCAGCGCCGAATTGATCCATAACTCGTACACCAGCAAAATCGTGATCAACACCACCGAGGCCGCAAAGACGAAGGTGATCAGCCGCGCAATTTCGTCCCCGTCGCGCAGGCGCGAGAGAAAAGAGCGCGAGCCTCGAATAGAGCCCGCGCTCGGAATCGTTGGGGTTGCGGTGGCCACGTTTCTCGTTTGCCGTTACTGAATGTTGTTGATGGCCGTTTCTTCTTTTTGCACGACTTCTTTCGGCAGCTTCGCGTAGGAAAGGGCCTCGGCGTTGCCCTGGCCGTCCGACAGCATCCATTTCAGGAAACCCTTGATGGCATCGCGTTTGCCTGAATTGTCGATCTTCGCCGGGATCAGCAGCCAGGTGAAACTCGAGATGGGATAAGCCGTCTTTCCCGGCGCGTTCGTGATACTCACGCGGAAATCGTTCGGCATGTCCTTCGCCGCGCCCGACGCCGCCGCGCTCACGCTCGCTAGGTCCGCTTTCACAAAAGTCCCCGCGGAATTCCTCACCGCTCCGTAGGGAATATTGTTCTGCGCCGCGTAGATCAGCTCCACGTATCCGATCGAATTGGGCGTCTGCTTGATTAGCCCCGTCACACCTTCATTTCCCTTGCCGCCCAAGCCTACCGGCCAGTTCACGGAAGTCGCGCGGCTCACCTTGCTCTTCCATTCGTCGCTGACTTTCGAAAGATAATCCGTCCAGATGTACGTCGTGCCGCTGCCGTCGGAACGGTGGACGACAACGATGTCATTCGCCGGCAAGTTCACCCCTTTGTTCGGGCCTGCGATGGCCGGGTCGTTCCACTTGGTGATTTTTCCAAGAAAGATCCCCGCGAGGGCCTCCGGCGTAAAATTCAGGGAGCCGCTCACTCCCGGCACATTGTAGGTCGGGACGGCCGCTCCGAGAACGGTCGGAAAATGCAGAATCGCGGTCTTTCGTTTATCCTCAAACGCCTTCATCTGTTCGTCGTTCATGGGACCATCGGTCGCTCCGAAATCCACCGTACCTTCCGTGACCTGCTTGATTCCGGCCCCAGAGCCAACCGACTGATAATTGAATTGGATGTTGGGGTTCTTACCGTGATAAACGTCAAACCATTTGGAGTAAATCGGATACGGGAAAGTGGCTCCCGCTCCGTTGATCAGCAGCGGATTCTGAGCCGCCCATGCAATGACACCCAAAACCAGTAGAGCGAGCAGTGCACCGGTCGGTCGCTTCATTTTTGGATTCTCCACCTCTGTAGAGGGCTTTCTTGAATACCGCATAGTCTCGTCACCGATAGTTACGGAATTGTTACAACGTGAGTAGAGTCTGTTAAATATTAGAAATATTTCCCGCTAACGGACTCTAAGAGTTCGCTTGTCAATAGCTTAGACGCGTTTCGGTGGGCTTCCTCAATGCGAAGGGCGGCCCTTTCGAGCCGCCCTTCGGTCCTCTCGTGCGAAAGCAAGTTTCCGGCCCTGTCACTATGGCAGATAGTAACGGAAGGAGGTCCAGATCATGTTGTCGTTTGCCTTGGGCCCAACGCCGGCGCTGCCCGCCGGGAAACCGCCGGTGCCGGACCAGGCGTTCTTGACGAGGTAGGAATACGCCGCACCCCACTGCACGCGGCCCTTGTCTCCCTGGTAGAGCTTGTGCCAGAAGCCAACCGTCGTTTCCTTGATGATGCGGATGTCACCGGCGCAATTGCCGCCAGAGGACGGGTTGAGCTGGTTGATGGGAACCCCTTCCGTGGCGCAGCCGCTGTTGTTGGCAGCCACGTTGGCGTACCCGCCAATGGCGTCCAATGTGATACTGGTCGCGGTGGTGGCGGGAATCGCCGGGCTCGTCAGCGTTGCCGGAATGGCTGTCGTCTTGGTCACCGTGATCGTGGTGTAGCCCTTATAGCCTGCGCGCCAGGCATATTCGAGGCCCCAGTACGCGTACAGGTCAAACTTGGGCGTGGGGTGGAACTCGATCCGCGCGAGTCCCTGCGCATTGCGGATCAGCGCGAGGCTGCCGTCGGGTCGAGCCGTGGCGTCACTAAGCTGTGCGGCGCCGTACCGCCCGATGCCGTCGCCGGCAACCGCCTTCACGCCGATGTCCAGTTTATGGCCCAGGGGCAGGAAGGCGCTGGCGCCGAACCCGCCACCGACCGCGGTGCTGTTAAAAGCACCAAAACTGCTCACCACGGTGGGTGTCGGCGATGGGCAGGGCCCGGTGAACGACTTGGTGCCCTTCACGGTGTCGTTCGCCTGGGTGGCGACTACGCCGCACGGGTAGATGCGATCGCGGAAGAAGCTGACAATACCGAGCACTTCATAGTGACCGTAGCCGGGATCGGCAGCGGCCTTGAAGACCAGGTCCGGGCCGATGTTGACCGTATATCCCTGGGTGTCGAAGGTGTTGTACAGACCGCCACCCTGGCCAGGCGCGTTGATAAAGAAATTCCCAGTGACCGCGGCGGTCGCACCCGTGGTGACGATCACGGACGGTGCCGCGGCACTATTGATCGTGGTCACACTCGAAAACCCGCGCCCGCCG
>Ga0207862_1000327_pt1 | contig 14161 bp, 10 predicted proteins | sample LuqExpMetageno81_FD_187838 | JGI IMG/M metagenome (GOLD analysis project Ga0207862, IMG submission 187838) | Tropical forest soil microbial communities from Luquillo Experimental Forest, Puerto Rico - Sample 81 (SPAdes) | ecosystem: Environmental > Terrestrial > Soil > Tropical forest ... | reverse complement strand
CCATCTCCGCGCCCGACGCCCATCCCCGCCCGGACTGGCTGCGCGTCAAATTCTTCGGCGGCGAGCGCTACCAGAATCTCAAGCGCATCATGCGTACTCTCGACCTTCATACCGTCTGCGAATCGGCGCGTTGCCCCAACATGGGTGAATGTTGGGAACATGGCACCGCCACTTTCATGATCCTCGGCGATATCTGCACGCGGGCTTGCGGCTTCTGCGCCGTTCCCTCCGGCAAGCCTGTGGGTCCGCCGGACGAAGACGAACCTTATCGTGTCGCCGAGGCCGTGGCACGCATGGGTTTGCGCTACGCCGTGGTGACCAGTGTGAATCGCGATGACCAGCACGACGGGGGCGCCCATATCTTCGCCCGCACCATTCAAGAGATTCGCGAGCGGGTCCCTGGTTGCAAGGTGGAGGTCTTGATTCCTGACTTCCGCGGTGATTGGGACGCGCTCCATGTCGTACTCGCGGCCCAGCCCGACATTCTCAATCACAACACGGAAACCGTGCCGCGGCTTTATCGTCAGGTACGCAAGGGCGCTCTTTACGAGCGTTCTCTTGAATTGCTCCGTCGCTCGAAACGGTCGCACCCGGAAATCCCTGCGAAAACCGGTATGATGCTGGGTCTTGGAGAGGCGAAAGAAGAGGTTCTCGCCACGATGCGGGACCTCGCGGCCCAAGGAACGGATATCCTAACGCTCGGCCAGTATCTTCAGCCCACCCGCGATCACCTGTCTGTGGTCCGTTTCGTCCACCCGGACGAGTTCGCCGAGTACAAGCAGCTGGGCATGGAGATGGGCTTCCAGCACGTCGAGTCGGGCCCTTTGGTTCGTTCGTCGTATCATGCCTTCGACCAGACGGAGTCCTTCAGACACACCCCGGCGCCATCTCTGGCGCCTAATTTGGGGTAACTTGGGGAAAGAACTTGTGGTTACTTATTTCGCGGCGGCTGCGGCGGCTTTCTTTACGGCTTTCGCGGCGGCGGAGGCCTTGCGGCGGCGCTTGGTCTTGGGCGGCGTAGCGGGAGCTTCGCCGATCAGTTCAGCCGTGAACATACTGGTCACGAACAGCTTGGGTCCATGGTCGTCAAAATCGATCGCGGTACGCTCTGGATCGGATGCTGTCACGATGCCCAGGCCGAAAATTTCATGCTTTATGGTCTGACCTTCCTGCATTACTTGCACAACTTCCTCCTTGACGGCTCGCTGGTGTTTTCGATCTCTTCTACTATCTCTGCGGGAGAGGTCCCCGACCCCTCGGGGACCTTCCCAACCCACAGGCTAGAGGCTTGTGACGTTCTCCGCCTGAAGGCCCTTCGGGCCCTTCTTCACTTCGAACTCCACCGCCTGACCTTCATTCAGGGACTTGTAGCCGTCCATCTGAATAGCTGAGAAGTGCACGAATACATCTTCCCCGGTTTGGCGCTGGATGAACCCGTAGCCCTTCGAAGCGTTGAACCACTTCACTGTTCCTTGTTCCTTCACTGCTGAACCTCGATATTGAAATTGCTTTGCCTCTCTTGGCCCCAAAACACGGTTTCCCGCGCGTTGGGATTGCCTCTAGCCCCGAAAAAAGGGGCTGCGAGTTTGTTCTCACAGCCCCCTGAACGAGTCAAAAGGTAATACAAGAGCAACAAACGCTATACCTAACACTATCACAGATAAGGGCTTATTGTCCACTAGGGAATGGACGACTGGAAGTGCGTGCAATTCAACGCAAACCATTGATTTTACAATCTTTACCTGAGCCGGGGGTACCTCTTTGGCGCGTTCTTTGCCACGCTTATTCCTCGAGCGATTCCGGCTCTAAACTCAGACTTTCCCCGCCTTTTTCCCTTTTTTCCCAATATTTTTTCACCCAGGCTTCCCAGCTCTTGCCGGCCGCCGTGTCGCGGCCTGTGAAGGCCAGCGCCGCGATCTCCGAGTAGGGAATTTTGACACGCTGGTTCGACTCTTTCGGCAGAAGCCGAACGAACGAAGTGACCAAATCCCGTCCGCTCACGCGATCAAAGATGTATCCTTCTAGTTTCGTGCCATCCTTGCGGGTAATGGTCACATCCCCGCGGTAGTCGAACGCCTTCTCGAGCGCCTCGCGCCGTTCCACCTCCGAAGCCAATTCGGGAATCCACCCTTGTCGTGCTTCGTGAGCCGTTCCCGGTGCAACTTCGAGCTGGTCCGGATGGAGTGTCGTGTGCTCGGGACGATCGGCGTGGCGCGGCCCGGTCACGCTCGGGTCTCCTCGAACTTGGAGGGATTTCCGTCAATTTGTACCAGCGGATTGTAGGAGTGTACCGGCTTGACCGGCTCATTCAGCATGCGCAGCGCCTCGTGGTCCTCATTTTTCGTAAAGAGCGTGGCTTTTGCGGTCTCCCACGCTCCCTTCAGGGAACTGAAGGTGTAGTCAACACCCGAGGCTTCATATCCGCTGTGCACCATACAGTTTGCACACTTCGGATTGCCCGATTCCGTGCCGTAGTTGGCCCATTCGGTTTCGGCCATGAGCTCGGCGAAGGTCTCGGTGTAGCCGTCTTGCAGCAAGTAGCACGGCTTTTGCCAGCCAAAGATCGAATAGGTCGGCATGCCCCAGGGCGTGCAGCGAAAGTCGCGCTTGCCCATGAGGAATTCCAAAAACAGCATCGATTGGTTGAATTGCCACCTCGGCTTGCGGTTCGAAAGGATGGCGCGGAAGAGCCGCCGCGTGCGTGCACGTCCGAGGAAATGCTTCTGATCCGGCGCTTTGTCGTACGAATAACCGGGTGAGAGCATCATGCCCTCGACACCCAGTTCCATCATTTCGTCGAAGAAGCGGCGCACGCTCTTTGGGTCGGCGCCATCAAACAGCGTGGTGTTGGTGGTTACGCGAAAACCGCCCTTTACCGCCTCCCGAATGCCCTCGATTGCCAGTTCGTAGCCGCCTTCACGGCAAACCGAGAAATCGTGGTGTTCTTTCTGCCCGTCGACGTGCACCGAAAACGTCAGATACTTGCTCGGCTTGAACAGATGCAGTTTTTCTTTGAGCAGCAGAGCATTCGTGCACAGGTAAATGTACTTCTTGCGCGCCACCAGGCCTTCTACAATCTTTTCGATCTGCGAATGCATCAGCGGCTCGCCGCCCGGAATCGCCACCGTCGGCACACCGCATTCTTCGACCGCCTTGAAGCATTCTTCCGGCGATAGTTCGCGCTTCAGCACGTGCGCCGGGTATTGAATTTTGCCACAGCCCGCGCACGCCAGGTTGCAGCGGTACAAAGGCTCCAGCATCAGCACCAACGGATACTGTTTGCGCCCCTTCATCTTTTGCTTGAGGACGTAGCTCGCTACCGTCCACGCTTGCGATACAGGTACAGGCATTCGTTGTCCCTATGGAAACTTAACTAAAACTTGGATGCGCGAACCCCCGAATCTCTAGTCTACCCGAGATGCACTCTTCCCGGAACCCTTAGATTCTCCGCTCGCTCCGCCGCACTCCGGGACCGTTTGACCGGCAATGGTTCGTCGATTCTGGCTTTGAGAGCCCGGATGAAAATCGAAACGAGCCAGCTAACTTCAGCCGACTCTTCTCAGCTTGCCTGCTGGTTTGCTGATTCACGACAACGATGTGAACTGGAATCGTCCGGGCCCTGCCGCCTTCCTCGAACAGGAAAGCCACCGCGAGCCTTCTTCACTGCCCCTTCTGAACCCTTGCGCCCTCTTATGGCAAAATAGTAGGTCTGTAGACATTAGCTATGGCCAACCGTGTCACGATCGCTCCTGACAAAACCACCAAGGGTGCAAAGAGCCCGCCTTCCTCGAATGGCGCCGGGCACAGCGAGCGCGAGCGCATTTTCTACCTGTTCCGCCGCTGGGGCTTTTATGAAGCCACACTCGACCCGCTTGGCTATTTCACCCCGCTCCAGTGCTCCGACCTCGAAGGTCTTTCTGGCGAATATGCGGAAGAGGCGCGCCGTATCTATTGCGGGACGATCGGTGTTGAGTTTCTCCACATCCCGGAACCCGCGCGGCGCAACTGGGTCGCCGAGCATATGGAAGGACCCGAATTTGAGGTCCATCAGCGCAAAATCCTCGAGCGTCTAGTTCGCGCCGACCTGTTTGAACAGGTTCTGCAGAGCCGCTACCTGGGCAGCAAGCGCTTTTCTCTCGAAGGCGAGACCGCGCTGATCCCCCTGCTCGATTCTGTCCTGGATGCGGCCGGCGAGCTCGGCGGAGTCGATTCCGTAATGGCCATGAGCCACCGCGGCCGACTAAACGTGATGACCCACATCGCCTGCAAGCCGATGCACGACGTGGTCGCCGGGTTCGAAGATGTCGATCCGCGCAGCGTCCTCGGCGCGGGCGACGTGAAGTACCACGTCGGGGCCACCGGTGTTTACAATACGTCCTCCGGCAAATGCCTCAACGTCCACCTGGTCTCCAATCCAAGCCATCTTGAGGCGGTTGATCCCGTCGCGATGGGCCGCGCGCGCGCCAAACTTACGCGCCACGGTGTCCGAGGCGCGCAGGTCGACCGCTCCAGCGCAACCCTGAACAAGGTTTGGCCGATTGTCATGCACGGCGACGCCGCGTTTGCCGGCCAAGGTGTCTGGGCGGAAACCCTGAATCTCGGTGACCTGGCCGCCTATTCCGTTGGCGGCACGATCCATATCATCGTCAACAATCTGATCGGCTTCACCACGCGCCCCGCGCAGGAGCACTCCTCCCGTTATGCTTCAAGCCTTGCGCGCCGTCAGAGTGTGCCGATTTTCCACGTCAATGCCGAGGATCCCGACGCCGTCGTTCGCGTTGGCCGCCTCGCCGCTGAATACCGGGCCCAATTCCAGTCGGACGTGGTCATTGACCTGATCGGCTATCGACGCCACGGCCACTCCGAGGTCGACGACCCCACCATCACTCAGCCGCGCCTTTACGAGCGCATCCGGAATCACGCCCAGTTGTGGAAGATCTATGCGGAGCACACCGGCATCGACGCCGCCCCGATCGCCGAAGCGGTCCGCAAAGAATACGAAGAGGAGCAGCGCAAGGCCGCCAAGCTCACGAAGATTCCTCCGCTGCGCAAGCTCCCGGACTACTGGGCTCCCTATAACTACGGAAAATACAACCCAGCGTTTGAGGTCGATACCGGTCTGAGTCGGCAGAAGATCGCGGAAATTACCGACGGGCTCATTCGCACGCCTCCCGGCTTTCACGTGCATCCGAAAATCGTCAAGCTGCTCCAGCAGCGCTCCGAGATGGGACACGGCAAGCGACCCATCGATTACGGTTTCGCCGAATTACTCGCCTATGGCTCGCTGGTCCTCGAGGGTAATCCCGTACGCCTGACGGGCCAGGATTCCCAACGCGGCACATTTAACCAGCGCCATGCCGTGCTGGTCGACAACCAAACCGAGCAGGAGTATCTCCCGCTCGCGCACCTCTCGTCCAACCAGGCTTTCTGCGAGGTCCACAATTCCTCGCTTTCCGAAGCCGCTTGCCTGGGCTTTGAGTACGGCTTTTCGCGCGACTATCCGGAAGGGCTCATTCTTTGGGAAGCGCAGTTCGGCGACTTCGTGAACGGGGCGCAGGTCGTCATCGACCAGTTCATCAGCGCCAGCGAAGATAAGTGGGGACTTCCGACCGGCGTTGTCCTGCTGCTTCCCCACGGCTACGAGGGCCAGGGCCCGGAACATTCGAGTGCCCGAATCGAGCGGTTTATGCAGCTCGCCGCCGAGGGCAACATGAATATTTGCCAGCCTGCGAATGCGGCCCAGTATTTTCATTTGCTGCGGCGGCAGGCCCGTCGCCTGTGGCGCAAACCTTTGGTCGTGTTTACCCCAAAGAGTATGCTTCGCCATCCGGAAGCCGCCTCCACGCTGGAAGAATTCGAGCGGCCGCGCTTCCTCCCGCTCGTCCCCGACCGCGAGGTCAGCAACGCGCAGAGTATCCTGATCGCTAGCGGCAAGGTTGGCCATGAGCTACGTGCCGAGCGCCGCCGTCGCAAAGACACTTCTACAGCGATCTTCTTCCTCGATCAGCTCTACCCGCTGCCCAAGGATGAAATTGCGGCCGCCATCGACGCTCATCCGAGCGCCCGCGAAATCGTGTGGGTTCAGGAAGAGCCCGCCAACATGGGCGCTCTCTTTTACGTGTTGCCGCGGCTCGAGCGCATCGCCCAGGCGAAGAATGTCCGCGTACGCTCGGTGAAGCGCTCGGCCAGCGCCAGCCCCGCGACCGGCTCCGCCAAGGCCCACGAACTTGAGCAGAAGACGCTTATCACCTTGGCTTTCACCACTGCCTCGAGCGCCTAATTCCTGCCGGCTCGAAGCCACTCCACGCTATGCATTGCGGATGCAAATTGCGCAACACACCGCACTAGGTTATGTTGCCAAGCTGTATCTATGCGCAAGCCGTGTGCGGCTTTCGGTTGCTTTCTGATTGGCCTCCTCAGCCCGTTGCGGGGAGTCGCCCAGCAGACCCCTAGGAGCGTCACTCCCGGCACTACCCCACCGGCCGCGCTGGACACCTCCAAGGAGCCAGTGGTCTATGAGCAGGTCCGCGGACACCTCCGCTATGAAGAAGACGGCAGCGGCTCAGCCGATGCTTACGCGCGCATTCGTGTCCAGAGCTATTCCGGCGTGCAGAAGGTCGGCCAACTGGTCTTTAATTACGATTCGGCCAGCGCCCAGATCGAAGTGCGCAAGGTGCGCGTCACGAAGCCAGACGGCAGGGTGGTCACGGCCGGCCCGGACGCGATCCAGGACTTGACCTCTCCCATCGCCCAGTCGGCACCTACCTACACGGACCTGCGCCAGAAACACGTCGTCGTGCCCAATCTCTCGCCGGGCGACCTTCTCGAATATGAAACCTTCACCACCTACCGCCCGCTGACTCCCGGGAAAATCTGGCAATACTGGGACCTGGTCAGCAACGATGTGTGCCTCGATGAGCAGGTCGAACTTGACGTCTCTTCCAAAATTGCCGTCAAAACCTCAACCACCGGAGCAGACGGCCCCGAGTTGCGCAAGCAAGGTGATCGCAACATCTGGTCCTGGAAGACCTCCAACCTGCCGCGAGGGGAACGGCCCCTGGCGCTCCCGTCCTCGAATGGTTTCCCGGACGTCAAGTCGCTGCTCAGAACCTCGCCGAGGTTGTATTCCCGGCGCATCTGGATTACTTCTTTCGCCGATTGGGCCGAGATCTCTGCCTGGTACTCCGGCCTCGAGCTTGAACGCCGCGTTCCGAGCCCGGAAGTCCGCGCCAAAGCCGAGGAGCTTACCCGCGATTCGCATACCGATCTCGAGAGAGTTCGCGCCATCTACAACTACGTCGCGCGCAACATCCGTTACGTGAGCCTTTCGTTTGGCGTAGGCCGGTTTCAACCTCATTTCGCCGCGGACGTCCTCGCTCATCAGTATGGCGATTGCAAAGATAAAGCGACTCTCCTTGAAGCCATGCTCGAGTCGGTTGGCGTCAAAGCGTCAGCCGCGCTTTTGCAGGCCAACGGAAGGATGGAGGAACTACCAACGCCCTTCGAGTTCGATCACGCCATAACTTACCTGGTGGTCGATGGCAAAGAGATGTGGCTCGACTCCACTCTCGGCGTGGCTCCTTTCGGTTACCTGATGCCGAACATTCGTGGAAAGCTTGCCCTAGTGACTTCACCCGAAAAAGGCTCGGAATTGCGGCGCATTCCGAACGAACTCGCCACGCCGACCTTCTATGGGATCCGTCTCGAAGGGCAACTCACAGACGATCGAAGGTTGGCTGCGGCGCTCACCTTCGAAACCCGCGGGGATTGGGAGGTGCTTCTCCGCCTGGGCTTGGTGCAATCCTCCGTGCCCCAATTGCAGAGTGTCCTCGAAGCCGGTGCAAAGAAAGAAGCCCGAAGCGATGATTTGACGATCAGCGACCTCGATGTCGGCGACCCGTATGACACCTCTTCTCCACTGCGAATGCGTCTCCACCTCACGGCCACGCTGCCTGTGGACAGTCAGGCTCGCTCCCTCGAGGACACCGCCAAATTTGACCGTCCGGAGCGCTTCCTCCGGAATCTCGATGAACTGGTCTCCTCGTTGCTGCCGCCCGTTTCATCCAGCTTCGGAACCAGCCTCGGGGATGCCAAGGAAATGACCATCTATCTGAAACTCACGTTCGGCGGCAGGTTAGCCGATAAGCTTGCCGGCGAATTCGAGAGCCGGAAAATCGACCCGTCCCGCTTGATTCAGGATTTTGCCGAATACGAACAAAGCTGGAACTGGGAGTCGCCCGCGCTCATCGGCAATTGGCGGCTGGCCACCAAGATGGCCGCGGTTCCGCTCGAGCGCTCCGCCGAGTATTCGGCTTTCCGCTCAGCCGTGCAGTCGGAAATGGGCGAACTGGCTTACGCTCTCGGCGCGCCTCCCTCCGGTGGTACTCCGACCCTTCAGGTCGTGCGCTTCGCCGAAGCCCTCGAACAGATTCACGCACAGAGATTCGAGCAGGCGCAGTCGCTCCTGGAATCCGTGGTGAAGGATGATCCGAAATACGTTGATGCATGGGAGGCTCTCGGCGCCCTTTTCGAAAAAACGCAAAACTGGGACAAATCGCGCCAGGCCTACCGGAACGTGATTGAACTCGCGCCCCATGACCCTGAGGCCTACAGCGGATTGCTTCGTGGGTACATGGCTGAGCAGATGTACCCCGACGCCATCGCCACGGCAAAAAAGCAGCTCGAACAGCTTCCGGATCGCGCGGAGAGCCACGCAAACCTGGGTGCGGCTTATATGGAGGCCGGCAGCTTCGACGAAGCGGCCGAGCAATACGAGGCCGCCGCCAAATTGCAGCCCGTCAACCCACGTCTGCTTGTCCAGATTGGCCGCGCCTACAGCCGCGACCGCCAGCCGAACAAGGCTCGCGCCGCCTTTCGCCGGGCTTTGCAGCTCGACAACAGCCCGCTGACGCTCAACGCCGCGGCTTACTACAGCGCCGACGCTGGACTCGATCTCAGGAATGCGGAAGAGCTGTCCCGGAGGTCGATCGTCACGCTCGGCGGCCAATTGAATTCCGTGAAGCTCGCGGATTTTAATCGCGACTCACTCGAGCTTTTGAACCTTGCCGCGGCGTTCTGGGATACGTTCGGTTGGATCAAATTCAAGCAGGGTGAATTCACGACGGCAGAGACTTACCTGAGCGCAGCTTGTGATCTGAGCGACGAATCAACCATTCAACTCCACAGGGGCCGCCTCGAGGAAGCCTTGGGACACGCGCAAGAGGCCAAGCGGGCTTACGCCATCGTCCTTGCCGGCGCGCAGGTTTCGAGCGCGGAAGATGCAGCACCGGCAGACTCGGTCGCACCGCCACTGCGCTCTCTTTCGGCCGCCGAACAGGAAGCACGCCAGCGCTTTCTGGCTCTTGCCGGGAGCGAACAAGCGATGAACGAACAACTCCTCGAAGCCTCGCGCAACCGGGGTCAGAACCGCACCGTTACCGTTCCTTTTGCCGAAAACACCGATCTCCACGAACGCCTCGTGGCTATTGTCGCTCCCGGCCCCAAGATTGTCTCGAGTGCGGTTCTACCGGGAGCAAAAGATGAGTCAAAACTCCTCGATCGTTTTGCGGCGAAGATTCCTCCCCAGGCTTTTCCTGACTCCTCGGTTTCAACCATCCCTCGGATAGCCACGATTCACTGCCGTGCGACTTCCGCCATCTGCGAGTTGGCGTTCTTGCCGAATGAGATCGCGCCCCAAGTTTTTTCAGACGCGTATCCCGAATAAAGTCCTGGTTTGATTCAGCGCAACGCGAAGCGTTTCAGGAATCTCGTTGCGCACCGCATGCTGCTTTGTTACGCTCCAGCGCAACGCAATCTTCCGGAGGCCTTTTCATGGCGTTTTGCAAAGCGTGTGGTCGAGACATTGGCACGGCGAATTTCTGCCCGCAGTGCGGCGCGAATCAAGCCGCGCCCGCTTACCCGACAGGGCCGGTGCCCGCGGCTCCGACCGCGGGCATGGCCGAGAACATCGCGGGTCCGTTGTGTTACGCGCTCGGCTGGATAACCGGCATCATTTTTCTTCTCGTTGACAAGCGGCCTTTCGTGAAGTTCCATGCGGCCCAATCGATCGTCGTTTTTGGCGGCCTTAATCTGATTCACATTGTGCTGCGCTTCGCTCATTTTTTCCTGCTTGGTTTCGGCTTGCACTTCCTGGTTTGGCTTCTGGGTGTCGTGCTGTGGATTGTGCTGATGGTCAAGGCATTCCAGCACGAAACGTTTCGCGTTCCCATCGCCGCCGACATCGCCGACGGAATTGCAAAGTGATGCTCCCGTTTCTCGGCATTCTTTACGCGTGCAGGTAGTAGTATCCATCCTCCCGAAAAAGCCTCACCTGCACGCCGAACAGCGCGCTCAACCGGTCGTTCGTCAGCAACTCGTTTTTTCCCCCATCGGCAAGCACTCGACCCTTCTGCAAGAGCACGACCCGCTCGATCTCCGGAATAATTTCCGACACATGGTGCGTTACCAGCACAATCCCGAGTCCTGCCCGCGCCAGTTCCTTCATCGCTTCCCGCAGTTCCAGCTGGCCTGCGAGATCCAGGGTGTTTCCGGGCTCGTCAAACAATAGGGTCTGGGGTTCATGGACGAGCGCCCTCGCGATCAGCGTGCGCTTGGCCTCCCCCGAAGACATCTCGACCACCGGCCGCTCCGCCAGATGCGGCACGCCCATGCGCTTCAGTGCCGCTTCGGCCCGGGCGCGGTGGTCTCTAAGCGGTTCGTGATTCGGAAAAATTCGCGTGCTGCTGAAAAACCCCGACACCACGAGGTCGAGACCCGTCGCCTCGGTCGTGCACGCCGCCAGCAAATCCGGCGAAACGATCCCCAGCCGGGAGCGGAGTTCAAACACGTTCCAGAGCGTCCGGCCTAGAATCGCCATCGATGAATCGTCGCGCACCAGCGGGTAGCATTCTCGCGTGATTGTTTTGATCAGCGTCGATTTGCCGCTGCCATTTGGCCCCAGAATACCGACGTGCTCCCCCGCCTCAATGCGCAGCGACAGACGGTCCAAGGCCCTGTTTTCGCCCCTCATCACGGACACGTTTTTCATCTCGAGGAGAGGCACCGCTTCGTTTTTCATCGATTAGAGCTTACCCTGCCGTGGCCGCATGGCCAAAGAACACAAGGAAAGAAACCGCGAGCCGCAACAAAAAGGAGGCGAAAACGCGGGGTTTCCGCCTCCCGGGGTGGGGTAGGGTGTTACGAAACAAGCCCTCGAAGGCGACAACGGATTCACCCGCAGGTTCGTCCGCGTCCTTACTCACGCGATGGCATTGCGCCACCACGCCAGAAGACAACCGCCGAAAGGCTCGTCTTTTCCGTTTTCTAACATCGCGATCCGCGCCTGTCAACGGCAAAAGCCACATTTTTCGCGGTTAAACCGTTTCAGCTAATGCTTCCGTACCTCGAGCTGAATAGGGCGTGCCATCGAGCTTACTTCCGGGTCGTAGTATTCATAGGCGCGCGACCTGAACGTCTCCGCCCGCACGGGATACTTGGCCCGCAGCCGAAACCGAAGGCTGACCGTTTCGCGAGGCGCCAACGAGTCAAAATAAAGAATTGCCTGCGTCGGGGTCAGGTTGAACTTCTCGAGGCGCCCGCCCTTCCGCGTATGCCGAGATCCACCATCTCCTTTTCTTGCCCTCAGGGTTAGAACGGCAGCGGCGCTCGCCCTTGCAGAGGAGCTTCGGCACGGCTGCGCCCCGGCCTCTGCCTGCTTGGACGCCAGGGCCTTCGCTTCGGTGCCTTTGCCGGTTTGATCTCCTGCTTTACGGGGTTGGAGATGGAGACTCGTCGAGGATTTGTCGAATGCTCGATCCGAGGGAAGTTGGGCGGTAAGACTTCCGGAGGTGACACCACACCGACATCTGCGAAAGCGAGCTTTCGCAGCAGCCCGGCGGCCGCTCCTCGACAACGCCGAAGCTAACCACCAAAAATTTCATTGATCCTTGCGGCCAGTTGAAAATCAAGCGCGCTGATCCCCTGAACGCTGTGGGTGTTCAGATCAATCACCACCTTGTTCCACACGTTGAACCATTCCGGATGATGGTTCAGCGACTCGGCAACCAGCGCCACCTGGGTCATTTTTCCAAACGCCGCCACGAAATCTTTGCATTCGAACGCCCGGTGCAGCTTCGCGTTTTCGAGCTTCCAGCCCTTTACATTCGTCAACTGCTTCTGAATCTCGGCATCCGTGAGTTTCTCGACTGGCATCAGAATCCTCCCCTCGCGCAATTTGCGGCCCGTTTCATTATCCGTTTCCGCCGTGGAAGCGGCAAGAAATTGGCCCGCGCGCAATTGCCTGCAGAAATGAATTCCAGTACGCTTGGAGGTCCGCTCCCAGCGACTGTCCGCGCTGTGCTTTCTCTTCTAAACGGATGGGAGATCATCGTGAAAAAGAAAATTCGTGCCATTCAATACGGAGTCGGGCCGATTGGCGCCTCGATCGCCAGGCTGCTAAGGGAAAAGGAATCAGTCGATATCGCCGGCGCGATCGATAAGGACCCGGCGAAAGTGGGTCGTGACCTCGGCGAAGTGGTTGGGGCGGACGACGCGCCGTGGGGCATCAAAGTTTCCGGTGACGCCAAGGGCATTCTGGATCAGTCCGCCGACGTTGTGATGCACACGACCTCTTCCTCCTTGCCAAAAGTGATGGACCAGTTGCTGGCGTGCCTCGATGTGGGCTCCTGCGTTGTTTCCACCTGCGAGGAGCTTTCCTACCCCTATCGCACCCACCCCGAACTGGCTGCGAAACTCGATAAGCTAGCGAAAGATTCCGGCGTCGCGATCGTCGGTACCGGCGTGAATCCGGGATTTGTCATGGACAAGCTGGTCATCACCCTGGCCGCTGTCGCGCAACGCATTGAACATGCCAAAGCGCTGCGCATCGTCGACGCTTCGAAGCGCCGTCTCCCTCTTCAAAAGAAGATCGGCGCCGGCATGAGTGTCGAGGAATTTCGTGCCAAGGTGCAGGAAGGCGTCATCAAGCATGTCGGCCTGCCGGAATCCGTGGCCATGGTGGCAGACAGCCTAGGCCTGCGGCTCGATGAGATCACCGAAACGATCGAACCGAGGGTCGCCGTCGCGCGCGTGCAGACCGAATTCCTCACCGTGGAAGCGGGTCAGGCCGCCGGGGTTCACCAGATTGCCCGCGGGCTCTCGGAAGGCAAGGAACTCGTCTATATGGAGCTGCAGATGTACGTGGGCGCGAAGGATCCCGCGGACACAATCGAGCTCACGGGCCACCCGAACATCAGCCTCGTGATTCCCGGCGGCTCCCACGGAGACATCGCCACGGCTTCCGTGGCGGTCAATTCCATCCCGGCGATTTTGGAAGCCCCTTCGGGACTCTGCACCGCGCGAGACTTGCCAATCGGCTTCTTTCCGGCACGGCCTCTGAAGTCGTAAGCAGACGTTTCTCGGGGGCGCGCCGTTACTTTTCCCAGAAACGCATCACCGCGGAGTAGTCGAGGTCCTCCTTGGTCTCACCCTTCACGTAGTTATAGACCTCGCGCGCCGCGGCCGTCGCGGGCAGTGCCACTCCCAATTGATTTGCGAGGTCCAGTGCAAGCCCCAGGTCCTTGTGCATAAGCCGCAGCGGGAAACTCGGCTTGTAATCGCCCTTCAGCATCAGCGGAGATTTCACGTCCAGCACCCCGGAACGCGCCATGCTGGCCTGCATCACTTCCACGAGCTGCTCTCCCTTCAATCCTGCCTTGGTCACCAGCGCGAGCGCTTCGGCCATCGCTCCTACCTGTAACGCCAAAATCGCATTCATCGCCAATTTCACCGTCTGACCCGCGCCGCTCGGGCCCAGATGAAACCATTTTTTTCCCATCACTCCCAGAACCGGTTCCGCGTCGCGCAATGTCTCGGCGTCGCCCCCGATCATGAACACCAGGTTTCCCTCGCGCGCTCCCCAGTCGCCTCCCGTAACCGGAGCGTCCAGAAAGCGCACGCCGCGTTCTTTACACGCAGCGGCGATTCGCCCAACAAGCGACGGCGAGATCGTGCTGGAGTCCACATAAATGCCTCCCGCCCGCAATCCCCCCAAAGCACCGTCGTTTTTCCCCTCGCGGCCCCACAGCACGGATTCGAGCGCCGGCGGATCGCTCACGATCGTCAGAAGAAACTCGCTTGCTTCGGCTACTTCATGCGGCGTCTT
>Ga0207862_1000326_pt1 | contig 14180 bp, 13 predicted proteins | sample LuqExpMetageno81_FD_187838 | JGI IMG/M metagenome (GOLD analysis project Ga0207862, IMG submission 187838) | Tropical forest soil microbial communities from Luquillo Experimental Forest, Puerto Rico - Sample 81 (SPAdes) | ecosystem: Environmental > Terrestrial > Soil > Tropical forest ... | reverse complement strand
GGAGTCGCGCTCCTTATCACGTTCTGGACCAAGGGAACACTCATGAAATTCCTGCCCGCATCGGAGGATCTCCCACTGGCGCTCAGCATCGCGACAGATCGTACGGTGCTGCTTGCGGCACTGCTCATTTCGGTGCTCACCGGCGTCATCTTTGGCATTTTGCCCGCGCTGCGTTCCTCGAGCTTAGCGCCAGTGGAGGTGCTGAAAGAGGACACCGGGAGCGCGTCAGGTGGGCTCCGGAAGGCGCGCCTCGCGAGCGGCTTGGTAGTGGCGCAAATTTCACTATCGCTGCTGCTTCTAATCTGTGCTGGATTGTTCATCCGCAGTTTCCTGAATGCGCAACAAATTAATCCGGGGTTCAATCCCCATGATGTACTAATCGCTTCCTACGATCTGTTTACGGCGGGGTATTCGGAATCGAACGGGCCAGAATTCGATCGCCAGCTCGTCGCGAAACTCGAAACCCTGCCGGGCGTGCTGTCGGTGGCCCTGTCGGACCGCGTACCGCTGGGATTTGGCGGAGGCTCGACCAGCGTCAAGCCGGAAGGATACGTTTCACAGGCGAACGAATCGATGGAGACACAAGTGGCGATCATTACGCCGAATTTCTTCCATACCATGCAGATTCCCATTGCGAAGGGGCACGACTTTACACCGCAGGACACAAGAAGTTCGCAACGCGTGGTGATTGTAAGTGAAGCGTTCGTGGGCCGCTACTGGCCAAATCAGGAAGCCCTCGGCAAGAAACTGTATTCCGACTTGACGAAAGAATGGTTCACAGTGGTCGGGGTGGCGCGGGACGCTAAAGTGACCAGCCTGAATGAAAAGCCGACACCATTCCTGTATTTGCCATTATATCAGGTCTATAGAGCAGGCATGATTATCAGTGCGCGTGTGGCCGGTGAACCGCTGGCCTTCAGCAAGACGATCGAGAAAACAGTTCATGAACTTAATGCTGACGTGCTGGTATTTGACGTGACCACGCTCGAATTGCGCGCACAGTTTGCCAGCTTCGGCCAGCGCGTGGCGGGAACCTTCGTCGGTGCGTTCGGGCTGCTTGCTCTCGCTTTGGCCGCGGTCGGAATTTACGGGGTGACGGCCTACACTACGCGCCAGCGCACCCATGAAATCGGCATCCGTGTGTCGCTAGGGGCGACCAAACAAGACGTGATGCGTCTCGTGCTCGGCCATGGCTTAAAGATGATGCTCGCCGGCGTCGGCCTAGGACTGGTGCTGTCGTTGGTTTTGACGCGCTTCCTAAACGGCTTGTTGCTCGGCGTAACCAGCGCCGACGCGTTGACGTTTTCGAGCGTTGCGATCTTACTCTGCGCTGTGGCCTTGTTCGCCTGCTTCATACCCGCACGGCGAGCAGCGCGCGTGGACCCGATGGTGGCGCTGCGCTATGAATGAAACCTGCTGAAGAAAAATGCTGCGCGACATAATTACAGAACCCTCTGAGCGACCCGACACATCGATGACCCAGAACGTACTGACACAGGTTACACGCGCAGATCCGTGCCGCGAAGGAAGCTGCTGTCCTTTTCCCTCCCGCTCCCACTCCGTGACACGCGTCAGCAGGCGCGTATGGACCTGTTTCCAATCCAGGTCGGTATCCAGCGTGGCGATGACCTTCGCAAATTTTGCGTCAAAGTCATCACTTCCAGTCAAGTCGATCCTTTGGTACTTGGCGACTGCTGCAGGAATATCGTCGTCCGGGACAGGTTCGTAGAAGATCGGAACCATCCGTTTATTGTTAAGTGCAGCGTGATCGATTTCTTTCCTGCCGTAGGTTGAGGCTACAGAATCCGGGCTGATCACGAACAGAAAATTGTCCATAGCCTCGATGTTGTCGAAGATTCTCTGAACAATTTCGGCTATGAAATCCTTGAAAAGAATGATCTGCCCTCCGCCATACAGGTATTTCAGTTGAACGCGGAGATCTATGAACAGTCGGGAAATGTCTGGGATAGCCTCGCAGAGGCTTACATGAAGTCGGGAGACATGGAAAGGGCCCAAGAGAACTATGAAAAGTCCGTGAGGCTCGATCCGAAAAATGACAATGCGAAGGAGATGTTGAAAAAGATCAAAGAACTGAAAGACAGATGAACTGGCCGAACGGATGCAACGACGACGACCAGCACCAAAAATATCTCCGATTAGCTTCTCGAATTTCCACCCCGTGAAGCTGTCCCCGCGTTCGTGGGATTTTCCACGGGCGCGGGGACTTTAGTAAGGCAGTGCCCCGAGCTGCTGGGATCCGTTCAGGCCGCGGTAGGGACGTCAGTTGCCTGACGCCCTCGCTCGGATCCGTACGAGCGCCTTTACGCATACGGCTCTTACCGCGGGTGGCATTCCACTTCCGCCCGGTTTCCACCTCAACGGGATTGTAGTTACTGGGAATCTTCGTGCGGCACCCTCAGCACGTCACATGCAGAACCGCATTCGTATCGGCGGCATCGCGTTCCAAAACCTCGATGGCCTGAATCGTGGGCAGGATGAGCAATTCAATTTTGCGCCGCTTGGCTTCCCGCTTCACTTCTTGCATCACCCGAAGTGCGCCCGTGCCAGTGCCCACCACGAGGCGGCGGCACCGCCACGGTATCTTTTCTTCGAGGGAGAGCGGCGTGTGCCCGAATTCGGCGCGGAATTTCTTGGACGGTTTCTTCTTGCGCTTGCGGACCCATCCACGGTCGATCACCACATCGTGTTCGTAGGTGACGCCATCAATGCGAATGGAGCCAAAGCTAAAGTCCTCGAAACGCATGACCCATCTCTCAGTGGATTATACGCTTGCGGGTTCGGCCCCGTTCGAGAATCACTGAACCCGAGATCGCGAGTGAAGACGCGCCCTTAAGCCCCGATCCTCACGCAATGCGTGCATCGAGCTGGCACGTGAAGCAGCTCAGCACGTGGTTCCGCAATAGTGCGTACGCTTGCGCGTATTTCACTTGCGATCGAAGGACTTCGTCAACTGCTGCCTCTTCGACCGAAGAAAACTGACAAATCTCCGCGCGATGTTCGTCCAGGATTTCCCTGGCGTTTAGAGATCCTTCGAGCAATCGTTGATACTCGCTGCATACCTTTGTGTTGGCGGTTATCTGCTCGCTCATGTGCTTTTCCCCCTTTGGCGTTAAGCTGCCCGTGCAGTCATCCGGCTAAATTCCAGTTCCATTTGGTGTTTCTCCCAGCAGCTTATTTCCTCTCCGACGAAGAGGTCGGCGTGATAGCGGAAATAGCTCGGACCGTTGCCATTGGGCGCTGATTCGTAAGTCTTCTCCCGTACCCATCGCTCTTCCGATGCTATTGGAGCTCGACAGTAAGCGCATTCCTGAGAGCCAGAGATGAACATTGGTCCCTTCCTTCACTCGATGATGAGATTCACTTTTCGCGTGGAAGTTGCAGAACCGGTGGTAAAGAATTTGTTCTCCAGCGAGGCATTCGCACGTTACAGATCGCAAACAACTTTATATGTGCATGGGTACCATTACGGGCACCACTGCCCTAAGCCAGAGGCAGGAAAAGCCACATTTCACCGTGGATGTAAGGAACCCCCAAACAAAACTTGCCTCGCCCACGACAACCCGTGACGTAACTTCGACTACTCGATCTCCCACGCCTGATTTGAGGGGCCCAACCTACACTACCCGCCAAGTTCATCAGTTTTCTGGAACTGCCAGCCTTTTTGACATTCACACCCTTGAAGCAATCTGGCAGATCTATAAGGATCGTCGAGAGTCGCTGCAATCAACTAGAACTCAGACATCCCCGCTTTGCGCTAAGTCACTCATTTTGCGGATGTACGACGTTTTGGCGAGGCACAGGAGAAGGCAAGGCGAACCCTGTAGTTCACTGTCCTTACGTCCACTCAACACTGGCCTTCGAGAACGAACAAATCAACTAGAACTCATGTTCCTATGAAACAAGCCGGGAATTGTGTGTTTGCGGCATCTTGAACAAGTGTCAGTTCCTGGCGGTATTCCGCAATTGATGTGATGTGAGCACAAGAACCTCGATAGGAGTATCGCGTCATGCGCAGATTGTTCTCGATACGAGCTTTGTTTCTGGCACTGCTGGTTTTTCTGGTGCCTGCTGTTTCGCGAGCGCAGGTTTCTGTGGGAGTATCCGTGCGCGTGGGGCCCCCGGCTCTGCCGGTATACGAGCAGCCGCCTTGTCCTGTGGAGGGCTACCTCTGGACGCCGGGTTATTGGGCCTACGGCCATAAAGTATATTACTGGGTGCCTGGAGTCTGGGTGGCGCCGCCGCGCGTAGGATTGCTGTGGACACCGGGATACTGGGGTTGGAATGAAGGTGTATATGTTTTCCATGCCGGATATTGGGGTCCGCATATCGGCTTCTATGGCGGCGTGAACTATGGATTCGGATACAACGGCGTCGGGTTCGTGGGCGGAGAATGGCGCGGCGGACGGTTCGCATATAACACCGCGGTCGTGAATGTGAACACCACCGTGATTCACAACACGTACGTCAACAAGACGGTGATCGTAAACAATAGGACGGTAAACCGGACCAGCTTCAGCGGTGGCCCTGGCGGACTTGCCGCGCGGCCGACGCGCGGAGAGATGGCAGCCAGTCGCGAGTCGCACATTCGACCGACGGCAGAGCAGGCTTCGCACGAACATCTGGCAAGTGCGAACCGCGAGAATTTCGCATCCGAGAATCACGGTAAGCCGGCAACGGCGGCAATGAGCCGTGTCAACACGCGCGAGGTAAACCAGCAGGGACGTATCGCGAAGGGCGCGAACTCGGGACAATTGAATTCCCGTGAGGCCGGGCACGCCGAAAACCGAGAGGCGAAGATCAACCACGAAGTGCGCAGTGACCGTGCGTCCAACGGCGGCAAGCTCACTCAGCACGAGCGCGCGCAGGTTAATCATCAGCAGAACAATGCGAGCAAGCAGATCTACGACGACACGCACAATGCCAAGACCGATCACGCAGTGCAACAACACAACACCGCGGCGAAATCGGATCATGCGCAAAGTGAGCATCCACATCACTAACTGGCGAAGCTTGACGAGCAACAAGCGGTCTTTTTGTAACTAGCGCGGGGCTTTCGGTCCTGTTGCGGAATTCGAGATTGCTCCTCCCACGCCGTAGCGTTTACCGACAGCTCCGTCATGCCATATTTCGGGTCAACAAACTATCATAAGCGGCACGCTCGAACCTCGGAAAAAGACACCACCTTTGAATCGGAGGCAGGCCGATGGACCAGGGATACACCATGCTCGGATTTGTCGTGATCGTGATCCTCTATGCAGTGATTGGGCTCATGGCGGCCGCGGGCGCGATCCTCATTGCCCGCAAAATGCTCCCTCCTAAGGCAGAGCAAATCTTCTACGCGATGTTCCTCATCTTGATCGCAGCGTTCTATCTGGCTTTCGTGGCCTACTTCGGAATGGCGACCGCGTGGCGGCTGGAAGCGGCGGTCGTCGTAGGGTTTGTTGCGATAGGCCTGCTGGGCGCGCGCCTGCCCTTCGCGTTGATCGTCGGATATTCCCTACACGGGCTCTGGGACCTGCTGCACGAACTTCAGGCGCATGGAGCCTACTCCGCTTTCAAGCCGGGCCAGCTGACCGCGATCCCGCTCGCCTACGGAGTCTTTTGTGCAGCCTTCGACTTCTGCATGGCGGCGTATTTCTATGCGCGACGCGCTGAGTGGATTGCCGCGCGGAAAGCAGTGCCCCAGTAGGCTGTCACGGATTGAACGTATTTCGCGATGACAGTCCCCGCTCAGAGATAGCAGGTGAGGGTTGTAGGCGAGGCGATCGGTAAACACTTGGCGACAAGGGAGGACCTATTTCCCAGAAGCCCGTTTATAGCCAACTTGCGGTTGGCCGACCATCGGTTCACAGCGTTTGTTTCTTGCGACGAGTCAGACCGACCCGATACGCGTCAGCCAGGTCGCCCCGCACGCTTATGTAAGCGGCACAGGCTAGAGCACGTCTAAGCACCTGAGCGTCTTGGAGCACGAAAATCCTCTGGACGCGGGCAATCGAAGCCGGAAAAACGCGGCTTTCGGCTGTTCTATTGATAGAGGCGCTTTGCGGAGGCTCTTGTGAGTGACGATTCCGTACCTCTGGCGCTACCGCTTCCTCGGTTAGCGGCCGACTCCGCGGAGGTGGCGGCCCTGTATCGGCAACTACGCAAACCCTTGCTGCGCTACCTTGCGTGTCTCGGACTCACGAGCGACGAAGCGCAGGATGTGGTGCAGGACACATTTCTGAGCCTGCAGCGCCATTTGGCGTCGGGTGGAGACCAAGAAAACATCCGCGGCTGGGTGTTTCGCGTGGCACACAACCTGGCCCGGAACCGTCAGACGAGCTACCAGCGGCGATATGGGGAAACGCTCGATGGAGGAAAGGATTTCCCGGCGGAGGTCGCGACGCCCGAGCAGGTAGTGCTCGAGAAAGAGAAGTTGCGGCGTTTCGCAGCTGCGCTCCACTTGCTGGCGAAGTCCGAACGGGAGTGCCTCCTGCTCAGGGCGGCGGGCCTGCGCTACCGCGAAATCGGAGAAGTCTTGGGAATCGCCACATCGACAGTTGGTGACACAGTAGCGCGCGCCATGAAGAAACTAGCGGAGAAATGCAATGTGCGATGTTCAAGGCAAACTAGTCGCCTGGCTTGACCGGGAACTCACGCCCGAGGAGGCCAGCGCGGTGGAGCGCCATGTCGAAGGGTGCCATGAATGCCGCCGATTGGTCGCAACATATGAACGAGTGAGCCAGACACTCGATGCGTACTGCGATGGTGTGATGGCCGCGAAAGCGCCGCGCCAGACCCGTTGGGTGCCCGTGCTTGCCGGTGCGCTTATGGCCGCGACCGCGGTGTGCGTGGCATTCGTGCGGACGCGCGTTGTGCCCCCCGCCGTTGTCGAGCCGTCGATACCCGTTGCTTCCGCGCCTCTTCCCGGGCCTCCCGTGGCGGAGCCTGTACTGCACAAACCGACGATTCGCCGACCTCACCCGGCTCCACATATCCGAGAGCTCGCTAGGCAAGAGCAGCCTATGGATGCCACGATTCAGATTGCTATCCCGGCTGAGGCAATGTTTCCGCCCGGCGCTGTGCCCGATGGAATCAATTTCATCGTGGACCTCAGGATTGCTCCCGATGGATCCGTCAAACAGGTTTCTCTGCGCCAGTGAGTTCGTTTGAGCTACAAGAAGGAGAGTCACATCGCATGACACACTACATCACACGTGCATTGCTTCTCGTTATTGCCGCCACTTCTTGCACCTTTGCCCAAGATAAAGGGGTCCAGGATAAAGGCGACGTGATCTATCAAACAACGGGGCAGGGGGCCATTGCCGGTGCTGCATTCGGTCATGCGTCAACTCCTGTGGTCGGTGCGCCATATTCGGCCACGATCACCAATGAGTCGGTCCAGACGCTCGCAGACGGTAATCGCATCGTGCAGACCAGCACGGGAAGCACCGCGCGCGATTCGCAGGGACGCACGCGTCAAGATACGGTGCTGCCCCCCATCGGCAACCTGTCGGCGGCCAATGCGCCCCATTTGGTTCTTATTTACGACCCCGTCGCGCAGGTCTCCTACAGCTTGAATCTGACGGATAAAACCGCGCACAAAATGCCGCCGCTTCCTCCCCTTTCAGCAAGTGCTGCGGGTCTGGGGGGCGCAACAGTTACGATGAGAGTCTCCGATGGGAGCGGAACCCCATTGCCTCCGCCGGACGAAATGCCGGTCACTGTAGCGGCTCCGGGGCCAGGAGCATTCTTCGAGAAACACCTAATCGCGGAGGAGCGAGGACCGGTGAGTACGGAGGACCTCGGCTCTCAAACCATGGAAGGCGTGCTGGTGAAGGGCACGCGAACAACGCATACAATACCCGCGGGTCAGATTGGAAACGAGGCGCCAATCACCATTGTCAGCGAAGTGTGGACTTCGCCCGAGCTCAAGACTGTGGTCTACAGCAAACGGAGCGACCCCCGAATCGGCGAACAGACGTTCCGTCTCACGAACATCATGCGAGCAGAATCAAATCTTTCATTGTTCACCGTGCCGGCCGACTTCAGAATCGTGGATGACCCAGCGCCCATCGTATACCGGACAAAACAGTAGCGCCGCCATTCGTTTGCGAACCCATGCCAAGTTCTCGTGTCCGGCCCGCTCAAAAGCCGTTCCAGCGAATCCGGTGGACTCCAAGGAAGGATTAGATTGGGCTGGTGCAGTGATTGCTTAGCTCGATGACCGCCGCCGAAGTTCGCCATTGCTGCCGATTTCCGTAGGATTTCACGAGCCACTCAGAAGTTGAGCCACCCACAACCAGATTGGCCAGAAGTCCCCTTCGAGGACTCGAAGCCCGTTTCTGGATAACTTCCCTGTTAGCCGATCGTCGTTCCAAAAAGCAGAGGTCCCGCTCGGCTCGCTCACCACTGCTGACAACCAGCCTGTCCTCCGTCCGCTATTATGAAAGATCTCACCCGCTTGGTATCATTCATACGAATCGCTCGCATCCTCTTTGAAACTCGGTGCGCACGCAGGGAATGAACTATTTTGTTTCGTTGGTTTTCTGACCATCCGGAGCGACTATGAACGGATTTTGGGAACGAGTAGCTATTGCTTCTCGGTGTTTCTTTTCGATTTTGTTTCACGGTGACATTCCCAATGACATGGCACAGTTGCGGGTCCAGCCTGGCGGCCAGGTTCCGCAGACGCCAGTAGCTCAAGCTCCAGTCCCTCGTCCGAAGGAAATGGAACGGCCAGCGCCGGAGGCATTCGATCGCGCCGTGCAGATGCTTGCATTGCTGCAACGAGACGGTCGACTCATCGATTTCCTGGCAGAGAACATCTCGCCGTACGCCGACGCGCAGCTTGGAGCCGCGGCGCGTACGATTCACGAATCTTGCCGCAAGGTGCTTGAACAATATGTAAAGCTGGAGCCGATTCTAAACTCCGAAGAGGATCAACCGGTGACCCTACAAAGCCGTTTCGATCCGGCAGCCATCAAACTGTTAGGCAATGTGATCGGACAGCCGCCTATTCGCGGTGTGTTGCGCCACAAGGGCTGGCAAGTAAAAGATATGAATCTACCACCGTTGCCGCAGGGTTCCGGCCGCATGGTGATTGCGCCGGCTGAGGTTGAAATTTCCTAATGGCTGAGGCCATCTGCCCATACAAATTTTAGATTGGAAGAGGAGATTTTCGTGCCGGCCAAGTACATTATCGGTATCGACCTGGGGACTACCAATTCGGCGTTGGCGCGCTGCGACGCGACTGTAAACGAAGAGAATAGTCGAATCGAAGTCAGCAGCATTCCGCAGCTTGTAGATGCCAACGAAGTGGCGGACCGAACGTTGTTGCCATCGTTTCTGTACATCCCGGGCGAATTCGATTTTCCGAAAGGCAGCCTGGCGTTGCCGTGGGAACCCGAACCGAAACTGGTGATCGGCGAATTAGCGCGCAAACGCGGTGCGGAAAGTCCCAATCGCCTGGTGGCCTCCGCCAAATCCTGGCTTTCGCACGCTGCCGTGAACCGCACTGCGCCGATCTTGCCTTGGCAAGCGCCCGAGGAGGTGCCCAAGCTATCGCCGGTCGAAGCGTCAGCACATTTCTTGCAGTACTTGCGCACCGTGTGGGATAGCGGCGGGGTGGGGGAGCAAGGCCAACCCGCTCTCGCGGAACAGGACGTGCTCCTTACCGTACCCGCTTCATTCGACGAGGAAGCACGCGAACTGACCAGGCGCGCTGCCGAACAAGCCGGTTATGACCACGTCACGCTGCTCGAAGAACCTCAGGCCGCCTTTTATGCATGGCTGGAAAGCCAGGGTAATGCCTGGCGCCACCGCATCGAAGTCGGCGACCTCGTTCTCGTGTGCGACATCGGCGGTGGCACGACGGATTTCAGCCTCATTATGGTTTCCGAAGAGAACGGCGAACTGACGCTGAAACGCGTCGCCGTTGGTGACCACATCTTGCTGGGCGGCGACAACATGGATTTGGCGCTGGCACGTTTTCTGCAGCAGCGCCTGGAAGCCTCGGGCCATCGCGTCGATATGTGGCAGTTGCGGGGCCTGTGGCACCAGTGCCGAATGGCCAAGGAGAATCTGTTCGAATCGCCCAAGACGCAATCTCGCCCAGTCACGTTGTTGGGCAAGGGGACGAAGCTGGTCGGTGGCACGATTAAGACGGAGCTGGCGCGCGAAGACCTCCATCAAATCCTAGTCGAAGGATTTTTCCCAAAAGTCGGAAGCGATGAACTACCTGCCCGCCAGCGCCGTGTCGGCTTTCAGGAGCTGGGCCTTCCGTACGCAGCCGATCCCGCCATCACCAAGCACCTCGCGCGCTTTCTCTCGGAGCAGGTTCGCAACAGTCCCGAGGCGGCCGGCATCCGCCGCGGTGGCGGCGGACTTGCCTGTCCGACGCACATCTTGTTCAACGGCGGAGTGCTGAAAGCGGATGTGCTGCGCGAACGCATGGTGGAAGTGCTGAACAGCTGGTTGCGACAAGAGGGATTCGAGGCGCTCGGGACTCAGCAGATCCTAGAAGCTCCCGACTTGGAGCATGCCGTTGCGCGCGGGGCCGCCTATTATGGGAAGGCACGTCGCGGTCGCGGCGTGCGTATCCGCAGTGGCGCCTCGCGCACATATTACATTGGAGTGGAAAGCTTAATGCCAGCAGTGCCTGGGATGGAAGCCCCACTCAAGGCGCTCTGTGTCGTTCCCTTTGGCATGGAGGAGGGCACGGACGCCATGATTCCGGACAGAGAGTTTGGACTCGTGGTCGGCGAACCCGCCGAGTTTCGTTTCCTAAGTTCCAGCGTCCGCAAGCAGGACCAAGTCGGCACCTTGCTGGAAGACTGGGGTGACGATATCGAGGAACGCAGTCCCTTGCAGGTCACTCTCAGACTCGATGGCCAGCTAGGAAAGATTGTACCGGTGCGGCTCGAGACTCGCGTCACCGAACTCGGCACCCTGGAAGTCTGGTGCGTATCCCGCGACGGCCAGCGCTGGAAGCTCGAGCTGAATATTCGTGAAAAGACCACGCGGTGAGTCGTTGGTGTCTTCTCGTTATCTAATCGGAATCGATCTGGGCACGACAAATTCTGTCGTGGCATACCTCGATACGCACAATAACGCGGATGCTGATGCGCTGATTCGTGTGTTCCCCGTGCCGCAGTTGGTGAGGCCGGGCGAAGTCGGCACCCTACCTGCGCTTCCTTCGTTTCTTTACTTCCCCACGGAAGAGGAGCTGTCTGCCGGTGGCGTGAGCGCTGACTGGAATGAGCATCCGCCAATGGTGACTGGTGTGCTCGCGCGCGAACAGGGAGCGCTGGTGCCGAGCCGTCAGGTGTCATCCGCCAAGTCGTGGCTTTCTTATCCTGGCGTGCATCGTCGCGGCAAGATCCTGCCGGCGCAAGCGGAACCGCCGCAGCCGATGATTTCCCCTGTCGAAGCATCCGCGCGCTACCTCATGCACCTACGCGATGCTTGGAACGGCGCAATGGCGAGCGGCGGAGAAACGCGCTTTGAACAACAGGAAATCGTGCTCACCGTGCCAGGTTCGTTTGATGAGGAAGCGCGCGAGCTGACGGTCGAAGCCGCGCGACGCGCAGGGCTCGAGAACCTCACACTGCTGGAAGAACCATTGGCTGCGTTTTATGCGTGGATCGCGGCGAATCGACAAGTGCAGGCCGGGAATCATGAGCAGCTCTGTGGCGGCGAACTGATTTTGATCTGCGACATTGGCGGTGGCACGACGGATTTCAGCCTGATCCGCGCTCGCCGCGTCGCGGGTGAATTGAAGTTTGAGCGAACTGCCATTGGCGAGCACCTTTTACTCGGCGGTGACAATCTCGACCTTGCGCTCGTCTGGCAGGTGGAGAAGAAGCTCAAGGGCGCCACACTCACGCTGCAGCAGCGTTACGCGTTACGCCGGACCTGCTGTGCGGCGAAGGAGCGGCTGCTGAGTGACTCGTCGTTGGAGCGCGTACCAGTCACGGTTTTGGGGAGCGGCCGAGCGGTCGTCGGAGAGACACGCAGTACGGAGCTGACTCGCGAGGAAATCCTGCAGATTTTGACTGACGGCTTTTTACCAATCACGGCGCCGCAAGAGATGCCGGCAGCTGGCAGACCAACAGGATTGCGCGAGCTGGGGCTACCCTACGCGAGCGATCCAGCCATCACCAAGCATCTTGCGGCATTTCTGGCCCAAGCCGCTGAAGCCATGGACGATTCATCGGCAAACGTGCGCATGGCCCGCCCCGATGCCGTGCTCTTCAATGGCGGCTTCTGTGCGCCTGTTGTCACTCGCGACAGGATTGTCGAGGCCCTTTCGGCCTGGTTCGGAGGAGCGCAAAACCGCTGGTCGCCAAAACTCCTGAACAACGATGAGGTCGAGAGTGCTGTTGCGCGTGGCGCTGCGTACTACGGCCGAGTACGGCGCTGCAGCGGCATGCGCATCCAAGCCGGCAACGCTCGCACCTACTATATCGGCTTCCGCTCGGGCCACGGTCTGCAGGGCATCTGTGTTTTGCCGGCTGGAGTGGAAGAAGGCACCACGCTTCCTTTGCTCAATCGCGAGTTCACCGTGCTGGCGAACCGCCCGGTTTCGTTTACGCTTTACAGTTCGCGCACGCGGCACGATGCGCATGGCCAAGTCGCGGCGCTGGACGAAGCGAGCGTACATCGGCATCCTCCGCTGGTGAGCTTTCTGCGGTACGGCAAGAGGCGCGATGTGCACCTGGCAATACACCTGAGAGCCAGTTTCACGGAGGTTGGCACGCTCGAGCTTTGGTGTGAATCGCGGGACACACCGCATCGCTGGCGGTTGCAATTCGAACTTCGCGGGGAAGAGGCACAAGCGCAGCAATTTGATAGTGCGGAAACGCAACCCGCGTCTGCACGCGCTTCCGGTGTCACGACTTCCGATGCGAATTTCGAATCTGCTGCGCAACTGATCAAAAATGTCTTTGGCGACTCGGCGCCCGACGCCGCTCTGACGCCCGAGGCGCTAATTGCTCAAATGGAAGCGGCGGTTGGCGCAAAAAAGGATTCGTGGCCGGTTTCGGTCATTCGCCGCTTCACCGATGTCCTCATCGAGGTTGCCGTTGGACGCACAAAATCCCCTCGCCATGAGATCCGTTGGCTGAGTCTAGCTGGCTTCTGTTTGCGTCCGGGCTTCGGCGCGCCGGATGATGATGGACGCGTCAACCGTCTGCGAACCATCGCCTCGAACAACCTTGCCTTTGCCGATGATCTGCAATCGCAGGTCGGAGCGTTGGTGCTCTTGCGTCGGATCGCCGGCGGCATCCGTGCCAGCGAGCAGCTTGCGCTCTATCGAACGCATTCGAGCGCCCCAGGGAGCAAGAAAAAGCGTATCAACCGGCAACTCGAGTATGAGCAGTGGCGCCTGCTCGCGAACCTTGAGCACCTGCAAGCCACCATCCGGGCTTCGCTGGGCCACGAGTTGATGGCGAAGATCAGAAAGGAACCCGGTGATGCAATTTGGTTGTGGTCGCTGGGCCGGATGGGTGCCCGTATTCCCCTGTATGGGCCGCTGCACTCGGTAGTCGAACCTGAAATTGCAGGCGAGTGGCTGAAAGCGCTGCTGGATTTACCGAAATTGACAACAATAACTGGTTATGCCATCGCGCTAATCGCGCGGCGCACCGACGATCGCTCGCGCGATATCGATGAGGTCCTTCGCGAACAGGCAATTTCAAGCTTAATGGCGCTTCGGATCGCCGAAGAAACCGTCCAGCCTGTAGCAAAGTGCGTCGCACCCGAACGCGCCGACGCGGTTCGCAGCTTTGGAGAATCACTGCCTTCCGATTTACAAGTAGTCAGCTCTTCCGACTGCTTGCTGTCAATACCTGCGTTGCACATCTCCGGCCCAAGTGCGTCGAAACCGGCGCAAACAGCAGGTAACGGTCGAAACTGAAATCGGCAAGACGTGAGACTGCTGCCATTTTTGATTGTCCCATCGGGTTCGGCACGAACGTCACGAACGCCAGTTCCGACCCCTAAAGGTACATCTGCTTTGCAAAGTGGCAGGACTCGGCAGCATCAGTACGTGTTATGAGGGAGCCGGACGGGCGGATTAGTAAACACTGATATGGAATGACCTTGTCAAGTACCTTTTTTGTTTTTCCTTCTTCCTTATTTTCTTTTTTCTTTCCGTCTTTCCGTAGAAGGCAGCGCAA
>Ga0207862_1000324_pt1 | contig 14247 bp, 18 predicted proteins | sample LuqExpMetageno81_FD_187838 | JGI IMG/M metagenome (GOLD analysis project Ga0207862, IMG submission 187838) | Tropical forest soil microbial communities from Luquillo Experimental Forest, Puerto Rico - Sample 81 (SPAdes) | ecosystem: Environmental > Terrestrial > Soil > Tropical forest ... | reverse complement strand
CTTATAGCTTACAGCTTAAAGCCTAAATAATATGTTCGACCGCCTCTCCGACAAGCTGGCCCAAGTCTTTAAGAAGCTCAAAGGCCGGGGGCATTTGACCGAGGCCCAGGTGACCGAGGCCTTGCGGGAAGTGAGGCTCGCCCTGTTGGAGGCCGACGTCAATTACAAGGTCACCAAGAGCTTCATCGAGCAGATCAGGGAGCGGGCCGTGGGGGAGGAGGTGCTGAGATCCCTCACCCCGGCCCAGCAGGTCATCAAGATCGTCCACGAGGAGCTCACCGCGCTGTTGGGCGGGGAATCACCCAAGCTGGACCTCTCGGGGCGGCCACCGGTGGCCCTGATGCTGGTGGGCCTGCAGGGGTCCGGTAAAACCACCACCGCGGCCAAGCTGGCCAAGCGCCTGAAATCCCAGGGCCGCCAGCCGTATCTGGTGCCGGCCGACGTGCAGCGCCCGGCCGCCATCGAGCAGCTCAAACGCCTGGCCGCGGACATCCAGGTGGGGGTGTACGACACCCAGCCCGGCCAGAACCCGGTGGCCATCAGCGACGCCGCCATGGAAGCGGCCTACAGCGCCGGCTACGACACCGTCATCCTGGACACCGCCGGCCGCCTGCACATCGACGGGCCCCTGATGGAGGAGATCAAGGCCATCAAGGGGAAGGTGGCGCCCCGGGAGATCATGCTGGTGGCCGACGCCATGACCGGTCAGGACGCGGTGCAGGTGGCCCAGAGTTTCGATGACCTGCTCAATCTCACCGGCGTCATCCTCACCAAGGTGGAGGGCGATGCCCGGGGTGGCGCGGCCCTGTCCATGCGGGCGGTGATCGGGAAACCCATCAAGTTCCTAGGCGTGGGAGAAAAGCTGGACGCGCTCGAGGTCTTCCACCCCGACCGGCTGGCTTCCCGGATCCTCGGCATGGGGGACGTGCTCACCCTCATCGAGAAGGCCCAGGAAAGCTTTGACGCCGAACAGGTCAAAGCCCTGGAAAAGAAATTCCGGCAGGAGGCCTTCACCCTGGAGGACTTCCGCCAGCAGCTCCTGCAGATCAGGAAGATGGGACCCCTGGAGGGTTTGCTGGAGATGATCCCGGGCCTGGGGAAAATCAAGGCCCTCAAGGGGGCCAAGCCCGACGAGAAGGAACTGCGGCGGGTGGAGGCCATCATCCTCTCCATGACGCCGGCGGAAAGGAATAATCACCAGATCATCAACGGCAGCCGCCGCCGGCGCATCGCCAAAGGCAGCGGCACCACGGTGGAAGAAGTCAACCGTTTACTGAAAAATTTCGCCGCCACCCAGAAAATGATAAAACAAATGGGCAAAGCGGGGAAACGCGGCAGGATGCCCAACCTGCCGGGTATGTTCGGGTAAGACAAGAGTTGTGGGGGAGGGCAGGGACCTCAGGTCCCTGGCCCTCCCCTCACATGACCAAATCTCAAGGAGGAATAACGGCGTTCATGGCATTACGAATCAGGTTAGCCCGTTACGGGGCCAAAAAAAGACCATTTTACCGCATCGTGGTAGCGAACAGTGAGTCTCCCCGGGACGGCAGGTTCCTGGAGATTATCGGCACCTATGATCCTCGTCAGGATCCGGCGGCGGTGACAGTAAAAGAGGACCTCCTGTCCCAGTGGGTGGACAAGGGGGCCACGCCTACCGATACGGTCGCCAGCCTCCTGAAGCAGTGGAAGGCCTCGGCCGCCGCGGCTTCGGCGGGGTAAAAGCGGCCGGGCTCGGGTCTCCCCAGGAGATTAAGTCTGCCCCATCCCAGACTGGAGGTGGCCAACTATGAAGGAACTCATCAAGTTCATCGCTCAAGCTCTCGTGGACCATCCGGATCAGGTGGTGGTAAAGGAAATCGAAGGGGAACAGACATCGGTCATCGAGCTCAAGGTGGCCAAGGAAGACCTGGGAAAAGTGATCGGCAAGCAGGGACGCACCGCCCGGGCCATGCGCACGATTCTGAGCGCCGCCTCCACCAAGATTCGCAAGCGCTCGGTTCTGGAGATCATTGAGTAGCGGCAGCCAGGCCCAGCCTGTGCTTGTGCCCCTGGGCCGGGTGGTGGGAGTGCACGGCTTGAAGGGCATGGTGCGGGTAGGAATTTCCGGGCAGTCAGCGGACTTTGACCCACAAACCTTCGCGGCCCTGGGAGAGATCCTGGTGGGGGGCGAACGTTTCCAGGTCATCAAGGCGGCCCGGGGACGGGGGCACGTGCTGGTGAGATTGGCTGGCATCGACAGCCGCGAGCAGGCGGAGCCCCTGGTGGGGCGGGAGGTCCAGGGGGAAGCCCAGCGCTTCCCGGAGTTGCCCACCGGGGAATATTACTGGTTCCAGGTCCTGGGGCTCTCCGTAGTACACGCCGGCGATGGCACGGTCCTGGGGCGCCTCGAAGAAATCTGGCCCACCGGGGCCCACGACGTTTACGTGGTGCGCCAGGGGAGGCGGGAAGTGCTCCTCCCGGCGGTGGAGGGCGTAATCCAGGAAATCGACCTGAACGCTGGCTGCCTCAAGGTCTGGCCGCCGGAGGGGCTCCTGGATTTGTATGCGGATTGACATTCTCACCCTGTTCCCGGAGTTTTTCGAGAGCCCGCTGAACCAGAGTATGCTGCGGCGGGCCCAGGCCCTGGGGAAGGTGAGTTTTCGGGTGTTGAACCTCAGGGATTATGCCAGCGACCGCCACAAGGTGACCGACGATCGGCCTTTTGGGGGCGGGCCGGGCATGGTCATGAAGCCCGAGCCCCTGGTTGCGGCCATTCGCCGGGTGCGGGAGGAGGATCCGGATACCAGGGTCATGATGCTCACGCCTTCAGGCCATCTGTTTAACCAGGAGATGGCCGTGGAGTTGGCGCAGACACCCGGCTTGCTCCTCGTGTGTGGCCATTATGAAGGGGTGGACGAGCGGGTCCGCCACTTTATTGACGCGGAGATTTCCCTCGGGGACTTTATCCTCACCGGGGGGGAGATTCCCGCCCTGGTGGTGGTGGACGCGGTGACCCGCCTGATCCCCGGGGTGCTGGGGGGCGAAGGGGCCACGGAGGAAGAATCGTTTCAAACGGGGTTGCTGGAATACCCCCACTATACCCGGCCCCGGGATTTTGAGGGGCTCACGGTGCCGGAGGTGCTTCTGTGCGGCGATCACGCCAGGATCGCCCGCTGGCGGCGGGAGCAGGCGCTCAGGTTAACCCAGTCGCTGAGGCCGGATTTGCTCAAAAAAGCCGATCTCAGCTCGGAAGACCAGGAATTTTTGACGGCAATTTCGGCAGAAACCGGAAAGGACAGGTAAACAGCTATGCAACGATTGGAACAGCTCTCCCGGGAGCAGATGCGGGCGGATCTCCCCGATTTTCGCCCCGGGGACACGGTGGAAGTGCATGTGCGCATTGTCGAGGGCGACAAGGAACGCATCCAGGTCTTTAAAGGCGTGGTCCTTCGGAAACGGGGCGGCCTCATCGGGGCCACCTTCACGGTGCGCAAGGTCTCTTACGGCGTGGGGGTGGAGCGCATTTTCCCCTTCCACTCGCCCAACATTGACAAGGTGGTGGTGCTGACCCGGGGCCAGGTGAACCAGAGCCGCATCTACTACCTGAGGCAGCGCGCCGGCAAAGCGGCCCGCATCAAGGAAAAGCGGACCCGGCCGGCATGAAGCAGCGCCGGGGCAGCAGCCAGGTGTTTGCTGACCCGGAAGCCTACTGGCGCGGCCAGGGTTTGGGCTTCATTTGCGGGGTGGACGAAGCCGGACGGGGTCCCCTGGCCGGCCCGGTGGTGGCCGCGGCGGTGATCATGCCCACGGGACCGGCCCTGCCGGGCCTGAAGGACAGCAAACAGATTCTCCCCGAGACCAGGGAAATCCTGGACGCCGAAATTCGCAGCCGGGCCCTGGCTTTTGCCGTCATGGAGGTGGGGGCCCGGGAAATCGAGCGCCTGGGCATCCTCGCGGCCAGCCTCAAGGCCATGGTCCTGGCGGTGAAGGCCCTCACGGTGTTCCCTGAAATGGTGCTGGTGGACGGCAACCAGCCCCTGCCCCTGGACTATCCCCAGCAGCCGGTCGTCAAAGGGGACGACCGCTGCCCTGCCATCGCCGCCGCCTCGATTCTGGCCAAGGTCCACCGGGACCGGCGCATGGTGGCCTACCATCGCGATTACCCCCAATACAACTTTGCCCGCCACAAGGGCTACGCCACCGCCGAACACCTGGAGGCCCTGCAGTGTTGGGGGCCGTGCCTCATCCACCGGCGCACCTTCAAAGGGGTGAGGGAGTGGCTTACGGTAGAGGATGGTAAAGAAATCTGAGAGAAAAGAGATGGCGCTTTGAAGGTCCTCCTTTTTTAAAGGGGGATTCAGGGGGATTATCAAGCCCTTATCTAATCCCCCCTGACCCCCTTTAGAAAAGGGGGGAAATTGTCTTAGTTCTCGCCATCGTGCTCTAAGATACAACCTTATCATTAATGGAGCACAACAGGGATTATAATGATAATTTCCTTCGAAATCGATGGATAACCGGAGATCCCTGGGGGACCGGGGCGAGGACATGGCCGCGGCGCATCTCAAAAAGCAGGGCTACAAGATCCTGGAGCGCAACTACCGGACGCCGATAGGGGAAATTGACCTGGTGGCCCGGCACCAGGGGGCGCTGGTATTCATTGAGGTCAAGACTCGCCGCAGCCGCAGGTTCGGGTCTCCCCAGGAAGCGGTGCACCCGGCCAAGCAGGAGCGCCTGCGGAACCTGGCGGAATATTATTTGCAGCAGCAGGGCCTGGGGGAAGTGACGGTGCGCTTTGACGTGGTGGGGATTTTGTGGCAGGAGGGGAAGCCACAGATTGAGGTGATAGAGGGGGCTTTTTAAGGGGATAGGACAAATCCCCCCTGACCCCCCTTTATAAAAGGGGGGAAAATAGGACTCGTTAGATATTGCATTTCGTTCAGAAAGACAGCAAAGGTTTGAAAGAAGTTGCCAAGCAAGTATCGCGGGATGAAGAGGAGGGCGTCATGGATAAGAGGGGGATGGCCGGGCTTGACGCTGCGATTTGTTTGATGCTGGTCTCGCTGCTCTGCAGTGGCTGTGGCGGTGGCCCTGGTCCCATTGCCAGCGGGCAGGAACATATGCAGCAGCAGGTGGGTACCGAATATTTTTTACAGCAAGCGGGGTTTAGAAAGTATCAGGTCAATCAAAACATGCCAAAGCAGGAAGCACTCTTAAGCGCTCTCCCGAAAAGGACGGTGACCACCTACGAGCGTGACGGCGAAAAATTATACGCCTACGGGGATAAGGATAGTGGCACCTTGTACATCGGGGACGATGCTGCCTACCAGCGGTACCTCGGCTTGGCCAGGGGAAGGCAAATCTGTCAGGTGCGGGCCGGCGGCGGCGAATCGGCCAATTTCTGGTCCTGCATGGATGAGTACCGGCAGGGTGGCGGGGGGCAGCCGAGAAAATAATAAGGTTAGTGGGGGAGCGGGCTAAGAGCCGGTGGGCCCTTACCCCCTCCCCCCACTTGAAAAAAATATTCCCTTTGCAGAGCAAGATAATAATCGGTTGACTTATTCAAGGATGAGCATTCTTTACATCGTCGCCACGCCCCTGGGGAACCTGGAGGATATTACCCTCAGGGCCTTGAGGGTGCTCAAAGAAGTGGACCTCATTGCCGCGGAGGACACCCGGCGAACCCGGAAGTTGCTCACACATTATCAGATAAAAACCCCGGTGGTGAGCTACCATGCCCACAACCAGGCGGCTCGGGGGCCGGAGCTCATTGACAAGATGCGGCAGGGACAAAACCTGGCCCTGGTGAGCGACGCCGGCACCCCGGGCTTCTCCGACCCGGGGGCAAGGCTCGTGGCCCAGGCCTGGGACGCAGACCTCAAGGTGGAGGCGGTCCCCGGACCGGCGGCGGGGGTGGCGGTCCTGTCCATGAGCGGCTTTCCGGGGGACGTGACCTTTCTGGGGTTTCCCCCCCGCCGGGCCGGGAAGCGCCAAGAATTCTTCGAGGGCCTGGCCAGGGAGGCCCGGGTCCTGATTTTTTATGAATCCCCCCAGCGCCTGGCCGGGACGCTGACCGAGATGGCCGAACATTTCGCCGGCCGGCAGGTGCTGGTGGTGCGGGAGCTCACCAAGATTTTCGAGGAGGCCTGGCGGGGGCCGGTGGCCGAAGTGGCGAAGCAGCTGGCGAGCCGGGAGATCAAGGGGGAGTGCACCCTGGTCTTGTCGTGTCCCGAAAAAGCCCCGGTGGAGGAAGTGGACCTGGCCGCGAGACTCCTGAACACGGCGAAAAAGACCGATTTGTCGGGACGGCGCCTGACAGAGCTGGTGGCCGCGGAAACCAAGCTTCCCAGGCGGCAGGTGTATCAAGCCTATTTAGAGCTGAAGGCTGAGAAACGCCTGCCGTGATAGTTGCTATGTTTTGGCACGGCCGGGGAATGACAAATTCCCCCCTACCCCCCTTTAAAAAAGGGGGGTTCGATAAACCGGCAACCCCAAGTCCTCCTTTACTAAAGGGGGATTTAGGGGGATTTGTTTTGGCAGGTCCTATGCAAAAGAAATTACTTGTTTTGAACGTGACTCGTTATTAAGAGGTTGAGGAAGCGGGCTAGGGTCTGCGACCTCTGGCCCCTTCCCTCAACTCACTTTTTTAGAGATTCTAATTCGTTGTCTCGAGATATGATAAGATGATCACAAAGAAGTCGGAAGGGCCGGTGGTGGAAAGGGAGCTCTGGGTGGAAAACCGCCTGGGGCTGCACGCCCGGCCGGCCATGAAAATCACCAACCTGGCCCTGCAATTCGAAGCCGATCTTACCCTGGAAAAGGACGGCCTCCAGGTGAATGCCCGGGATTTGCTGGCCATTCTGACGCTGGACTGCCCCCAGGGAACCCGGTTGGTCCTTAAGGCCAGTGGCGCTGACGCCAGCGAGGCGGCGTTGGCGGTTTGCCAGCTCTTTGCCCGCAAGTTTGGCGAATCATGACGGCAGAAAACCATTATCTCCAGGGCATTCCGGCCTCCCCCGGCATTGTCATCGGCCGCGCCTGGGTGTTGAGCGACCGGGGCGAGATCAAGGGGCGCTTCCACCTGCTGTTCACGGAAGAGGAGCAGGCCCATGAGGTGGACCGCTTTCAGGCCGCCATGGACCAGGCCCACGAGGATTTGACCCGCCTGCGCCAGGAGATCGCCGCCGAGTTCCCCGAACACGCCCATCTTCTCGAACTGCACCTGTTCATCCTCAAGGACCAGATGCTGAACGACGAGACCCTGCGGCTCATCCGGGAAGAACACCTCAACGCCGAATGGGCCCTGGACCAGGCCTTTGAGAAGATCAAAGAGCTCTTCCGGCGCATCGGCGACTCCTACATCAAGGGCCGCCTGGCGGATGTGGAGTCGGTGTACCGCCGCCTCATGGGGAACCTCACCGGTAAGGAATCTCTGCGCTCCTTCGACTCCCCCGACCCCGTCATCATCGTGGCCCGGGACCTCTCCCCGGCGGAGACCACCCAGATGACGGGTTCCACGGTGGTGGGCTTCGTCACCGAGCGGGGCGGCCGGACCTCCCACACCGCCATCATGGCCCAGGCCCTGGAGATCCCGGCGGTGGTGGGCCTGGATAACGCCACTGATGAGATCAACCCCGGCGATGATATCATCGTCGATGGCCTGTTGGGCCGGGTTATCCTGAACCCTGACGCCGAAGTCCTGGAGAAGTACCGCCGGCGGCAGGTGGAATTCGCGGCGTTCAAGGCGGAAGTGGCCCAGTTCTGTACCTTCTCAGCCTACACTCTGGACGATCACGCCACCCACATCCTGGCCAACATCGAACTCCCCGAAGAAGTGCAGCTGGCCCTGAGATCCGGCGCGGACGGCGTGGGTCTCTACCGCACCGAGTTCCTCTATCTCAGACAGCGCCACCTGCCCACGGAGGAGGAACTCTACGCCGACTATAAAAAAGTGGTGGAGGCCATGGCGCCCCGCCAGGTGACCATCCGCACCCTGGATATCGGCGGGGACAAGTTCCTGTCCACCCTGGAATACCCCCAGGAGATGAATCCGGCCCTGGGACTGCGGGCCATCCGTTTTTGCCTCAAAGAGCAGGAGATTTTCCGGATTCAGCTCAAGGCGATACTCAGGGCCTCGGCCTACGGCCAGGTGCGGGTCATGTTCCCCCTGATCTCCAGCATCCAGGAAATCCGGGAGGCCCGGCGGCTTCTCCAGGAGGTTCAGGAGGAACTGAAGGCGCAAGGCCAGCTTTTTGATCCCCGGATGCCGGTGGGGGCCATGATCGAGGTCCCGGCGGCAGTCACCCTGGCAACGCTTCTGGCCAAAGAGGCGGACTTTTTCAGCATCGGCACCAACGACCTCATCCAGTACACCCTGGCCATCGACCGGGGCAACAAACAGGTGGCCGGCCTTTACCAGCCCCTGCACCCGGCGGTGCTGCGCATGATCCAGCAGGTAGTGGAAGCCGGGCGCTCAGGGGGAATTCCGGTGGCGGTCTGCGGAGAAATGGCCGGGGACCCGCTCTACCTCGCCATCCTTCTGGGCCTGGGGGTGGACGAACTTTCTATGAACCACATGGCCATTCCCATGGTCAAAAAAGTGATTCGTCTGATAAACTATATGGATGCAAAACAGATGGCCAGCCAGGCCATGGACATGGTAACCGTGGAAGAAATCAACGAATTCGCCGCCCAGGAGATGAACCGCCGGTTTCCGGAAATTTTCCGGTTCGGCTCCGCCCTGGCCGGGGCTTTTTGATCATGACCGCCGAACGCATTAAACTCGTCTGCCGCAACCGCAAGGCTTACTTCGAGTACACCATCGACGACTTGTTCGAGGCCGGACTGGTCCTCAAGGGCACCGAGGTGAAGTCTTTGCGGATGGGGAAAGCCAATATCCAGGACGCGTATGCCCGTTTCCGCGATGGAGAGATCTTCCTGTTAAACGCCAACATCAGCCCCTACCCCCATGCCGCCCTGGAAAACCATGAGCCCACCCGGCCCCGCAAAGTGCTCCTGCGCCGCCGGGAACTGAAGCGCCTCATGGGGAAGCTCACGGAGCGGGGCTATACCCTGATCCCGCTCAAACTGTATTTCAAGGACGAATACGCCAAGGTGGAACTGGGGCTGGCCAAAGGGAAAAAGAAATTCGACAAACGGGAAACCATCCGCCAACGGGAGGAACAGCGGGAACTGGAACGGGCCCGCAAACGGCGGCATTAATGAAACGGGATTGTTGAAGACGATTTTTAGGAGAGAGGGCCAGGGGTCGGCGGACCCCTGCCCCCTCTCCCAAACCCACTCCCCCCCCTTGCTGGGAGTATTTTCCCGAGAAAGTCGGGGCCCATGGCCCCGCCTTTCTCGGACCCTTTGCGGGTAGGGAGGGGGGCAGGGACCTCAGGTCCCTGGCCCTCCTCCCACAACTCCCCATTCCTATAGGAAGCCGGCATGGAATTTCTTTATCGGATTGCGGAGAATCGGATTTTAGAGGCCATAGAGGGGGGTCTCTTTGACAATCTCCAGGGGAAGGGGAAGCCCCTGGTGTTGGAGGACGACAGTCACGTCCCGCCGGAACTCCGCATGGCCTATAAGATTATGAAGATGGCGGACTGTCTTCCCCCGGAGTTGGAATTGCGCCAAGAGGTTATCCGGCTTCAGGACCTGGTGGCCTCGCTCCCCGATGAGGCCGAGAAACTCAGGCAGATGCGCCGTCTCAACTTCCTCATCATGAAGCTGGGGATGACGCGGCCGATATCGCCCCTTTTGCAAGAGCACGATCTCTATGCCCCCAAGGTCCTGGAGCGCCTGGAGTCCAAGAAATGAGACAGGTTGGTAGAGGGGGCCAAGGTTCAAATGCTATAAGCTTTAAGCAGTAAGCCTTAAGCTTAAAGCTCATAGCCTACAGCTTACAGCTCACCGATGAAACTTCGTCTCGACCATCCGGCTTGGCGGCGCCTGGCGCCGGCCCTGGCGCAAGGCTACGTGCGGCTGCTGCGCGGGACTACCAGGCTGGCCCTGCAGGGAGACCCGGAAGGGCAAGTCCTCCTGCAGTCCGAGGCTCCGGTCATCTTTGCCGTGTGGCATTGCCAGCTCCTGGCCTGCCTTTATCTCGCCGGGGTTTTTTGTAAGTTAAAACCCCCCCTGGTCCTGATGGCCAGTCCGAGCCGGGACGGCGAGTTCATCGCCGAGGTGGCCCGGGGGCTGGGGTTTCTGGTGTTCCCGGGATCCCGGCACAAGGGCGGGGTTAAGGCTCTGCAGCAGATGGCCGCACGCATGCGGGAGGGCTATTCCACCGGGCTGGCCACCGACGGCTCCCGGGGTCCGGCCCGGGTAGCCCAAAAAGGCGTGCTCTACCTGGCCCGGGAGACCCAGACGCCCATTGTCCCGGCGGCCGTGGCCAACAGCCGCAAGATTACCCTGAAGACCTGGGACCGCTTCGAAGTGCCCCTGCCTTTCGGGCAAAGCGCCCTACTGGTGGACGCCCCCCTGTGGATCAATCCCGAGGACAGGGGAGAGGCTCTGGAGACCAAGCGCAACCTCTTGGAAAAGCGCCTGAATCTCCTCTTTGACCGCAGCCAGGACCTCTTTCGGGGGAAGCCTAAACTTTTTTGCCCAGGGCTCGAAAAAACACAAAAACCGATTGCGGGGCGACGCTGATATGTTACATTTTATATAGAGGTATAAAGATTAAGGAAATTATAGATTATGCGTTTCGATGACTTGGATGTCAAAACCCTGGATCAAATCGCCACCCCGGAAGTGACTTCCCGGGCCCGAGAGTTGGTCCAGAATAACCAATTGCAATATGCCTATCGACTGCCGGACCGCCTGCAGGCGGTGGTCTGGGATGAAGAATCCTATCCGGTGGAGGCCAGGGTCAGGGAAGATCAGCTTTCCTGTCTGTGCCACTGCAACCAGGAAGTGGAAGGGGGCATATGCCCTCACGCGCTGGCCTTGCTTTGGGCCTGGGTGACCGAGCCCGAGAAGTTTCTGAACCGCCATGACCTGAAGGAACGCTTTCGAAAATACTCCAGAAAGGACCTGCTCGATATAATCCTGGATCTGGCTGATCGAGTACCGGAAATTCGGGGCGTTTTGAAAGAAGAGGAGCAGGGTCTGGAGGAGATTCTCGAGTCCATCGACCACATCGTGGAAGAAGTGGCGGATGACTCGGTGGATCCGGACCGGGCCGAAGACAAACTGCGCCGGGCCCAGTCCTGGGCCGACCGTCTGGCCCAGAGCGGCCGCCTGGCCGAGGCCCGCTCCATTTACTTCTACCTCCTGGACAACATCCTGGGACTGGAAGAGCGCTTGGGAAAAGGTCCCCTGTTCTCCCAGGACTTGAAGGAAGATCTCTTTGAGGAATACTGCCAGTTCATCCACGAAGACCGCCAGTTGGAGCGGGATCTGGTCCAGCAGGAACTGGAGCGCCTGGAGAGCCACGGGGCCGTCTCCCGCGGCGAGTTGGATCTTTCCGAGGTGAAGCAGGAGGTGCAGGGAGCTTCCTGAGCGAACTCCCTCAATTTGGTGGACTTGTCAGGGCCCATCTCCTCAACGGGAGGTGGGCTCTTTTATTTCCGGCACTGGCGCGGCCGCCGGGACCACGACGATGCCCGGGGGCCTGGACGGCGCCAGGATGGCCTTCTCGTAAATGCCGAGCAGGGACAGGAGCAGGGAAAGGATGAAGGGACCCAGGATGAAGCCGATCATGCCGAAGTAAGAGATGCCCCCGAGGATGGCCAAAAGGACCAGGACCGTGGGGGTGGAGCGGGTGCCCCGCATGAGCATGGGCTTTACAAGATTGTCCACGGAGCCGATGAAAATGACGCAGAAGATCAAAAGCCCCAGGGCCTTGGGCCAGGAGCCCAGCAAGATCAGGTAGCCCACCGCCGGGGCCCAGACAATGGCGGCACCCACCACGGGAATAACGCTGGCCGGGATCATGACGGTGCCCCAGAAAGCCGGCTGGGGCACCCCGAACAGGAAAAACCCCACCCCCCCCAGGGACCCCTGGATAAAGGCCACCACCACCGTGCTCCACAGGGTGGCCTTGATGGTGGCTTCCATCTCCGCCAGGATCATTTCATTGTCCTCAGCGGACAGGGGGGAGAGATGTTTCACTTCGGCGATGAAGTCGTCCCCCTGCAAGAACAGGAAGAAGGCCACAAAAAGGATGAGGGAGAGGTCTAGAAAAAAGCCGGTGAACCCGGTCAAGACCCCGATGGCATTGGTATAGATGAACTTGCTGGCGCTGGCGAGGATTGACTGCAGCATACTCTCTATCTTGATCTGCTCGGGGGGCAGGGGCAGGTTCAGTTGGACCAGATAGTTCTGGAGAAGGTCCATCTTGGTGCTCAGCCACTTTCCCAGGGTGCCGCTTTCCAAGCCCTGGCCCAGTTGGCTGGAAAACTCCAGGGCCTGCCTGGCGACGATGCTTACCAGGGTGACGAGGGGGATGGCGATGATCAGGGCCAGGATCAGGCAGGTCAGGGCCGAGGCCAGGGAGCGCTTGCCGAAAAGCAGCCGGGTAAGGGCCTGATGCAGGGGCCTGGCGGTGAAAAAGACTACCAGGGCGAGGAAGAGGTCAACGAGATAAGGCTTGATAATCGCGTAAGCATAATACAAGACCAGGACGGTGACCACCCCGAAGAAGAGCCGGGCGAACTGGGTGGGGAAGCCAGCCCCAGGTGCGGGAGGCAAGACAGAGGGGCAGGGAGGCACCACGGGCTCGGCTGAGCCGGGTCTGACGGACTCTGCGGTTGGCTGATCTCTGGGTTCCACTGGCTCTCCGGGACCGCTCAGGCTGCCCTGCTGAGCTTCTTTGTCATCATGGGCTACTATACGCTAAAATCGTCAGTTTGGGAATGATGATTAACAGCAGTTTGGTGCAGCATCTGAGGGAAGATAAAACCAGGAGGGTACGCCGGTGCTGAGTTGGGGGAGCAGTGCCCCGTAATCTTGGGGCAGACCCTGCCCAAAACAGGGGAGGTTGAAAAGGTGCGTGATCGGCGCCGGCTATTCCTGGGGGGTATGGAACAGGATCACCTGGCTCTTCAGGTTTTCAAAATAAATGGCGTTACTGGTGGCTTCCTTTTCGGTGAGGACGCCGGTGTGGTGCACGTCACAGGCATCGAAAACTTTGGCCGCGGCCTCCTTGTCAGGTGCCTGAGCCAGGAACTGGTCCCGGGTGATCTGGCCGTTGGTGGAGCCCAGGGTGGAGCACAACCGTCGGAATTCATAGCCCATTTTGGAGCTGGTGGTCTTGGTGGTGGCGGCGCCCCCACAGGAGCCCAGGGCGACCATAAGGACGGCGACTAGCAAAGGCCGGAGAAGGTTCATGGCAAGACCCTCCTATACATTTCAGACTACCGAAAAACAGGAGGAAGCGCAAGTCAGGAAAACACCCCCACCCCAGTCCTCCCCCATCGAGGGGGAGGGAGGATGAGGTTCTCAAGGGAGAGGCTTTTCTAAGAAATTACTGGGAACATAGAACTGGGCAGAGTAGCCCGGCCACCTTGCCCGGGCCAGAAATGCCAAGACCAGGCTGGAACCCTCTAATTGCATTCAATTTTTCTGTACTTTTCTTACACACATAGAGCAGTATTGAAAAGTAATATCTTTATAAGAGGAAAAAGATGAACTACTGGCTGGTTGTTACATCTCCCGAAAATTTTACGCATGATAGGGAAAAACTTGGCTTCAAGCTTCAGGGGATTCCTCATAGATATAGAAAGCAAGTCCAAAGAATGCAAATAGGTGACAGAGTTGTTTATTATATAATGAAATTACAAAAATTTGGCGCAACTGCCACAATTACTGGTAATTATTTTGAGGATAACTCTAAAGTTTGGGTAGATGATAATGAAATGTGGCCTGCCAGAAGACAATCAAAGCCAGATATAGTATTAAATGATGAGGAATTAATAGATACTAAAAAACTTGTGCCAAATCTGAAATTTATTGAAAATAAGATTAGATGGGGAACTCATTTTCAGGGTAGCATTAAAACAATTCCGGAAGAGGATTTCCGACTAATTGAATCTGAAATGAAAAAAATAATTGCAGAAAGAATACCAACAGAACTTCCAGAGCCTCGCCAAGTAATTAAAACAGAAGACGATTATGAAAAGGCAATAATGGAATTGCCTTTGCAAACCAATTCCCTTCATGACCGTCTTGGAGAAATGCTTGAGCAAATCGGTTCATGGATGGATTATAATACTCAAACACGCCATAAAATCACCCCTGACCATGCTTATCAATTGGATG
>Ga0207862_1000323_pt1 | contig 14252 bp, 13 predicted proteins | sample LuqExpMetageno81_FD_187838 | JGI IMG/M metagenome (GOLD analysis project Ga0207862, IMG submission 187838) | Tropical forest soil microbial communities from Luquillo Experimental Forest, Puerto Rico - Sample 81 (SPAdes) | ecosystem: Environmental > Terrestrial > Soil > Tropical forest ... | reverse complement strand
GTCCTCCTCAAAAACGATCGCAACACGCTCCCACTCAAATCCTCCGTAAAATCCATCGCTGTCATTGGCCCCACCGCCGATTCGCTCGATGTCCTCCTGGGCAATTACAACGGCACTCCATCTTCTTACACCACGATCCTCGCCGGAATCCGCAAGCGTTTCTCCAACGCTAAAATTTCTTACGCCGTCGGCGCCCCACTCACCGAAAGCCGCGCCCTGCCGGTCCCTGGCTCCGTCCTGCGCACCGCCGGCACCGCCTCACAACCTGGCCTCACCGCGGAATACTTCAACAATTCCACCCTTTCCGGCGCTCCGCTTGTCACCCGCGTCGATCCCGCTCTCGACTTCGTCTGGAACAACATCTCTCCCGCCCCCGGCGTTCCTGTCGAAGACTACTCCGTTCGCTGGTCCGGCGAGCTCGTCGCACCTGTCGAAGGCGACTACCGCATCGGAGCCAGTTCCGATGGCGGTTTCCGTCTCTTGTTCGATGGCAAAGTCCTTCTTGATGACTGGGTTGTCTACGGCCAGCGCGGCGAACGCACATTCACCACGCTCGTCCATCTCCAGGCCGGTCACGCCTATCCCATCAAGCTTGAATATTTCCGCCGCTTCCGCGAATCCTTCGCGCGACTTCTCTGGGTTCCTCCCAACCTCACTCAGGAAGCCGTCGATGCCGCTCGCAAATCTGATGTCGTAATCGCTGTCGTCGGTATCACCGCCGACCTCGAAGGCGAAGAGCGGGACAACAGCGATCCCGGTTTCTTTGGCGGCGACCGCACCGACATCTACCTTCCCCGCACGCAAGAAGACCTCCTCCAGGCCCTCGTCGCGACCGGCAAACCGCTCGTCGTCGTTCTTACCACAGGCAGCGCTCTCGCTGTGAACTGGGCCAGCGAACACGCGGGCGCCATCCTCGAAGCCTGGTATCCGGGCGAAGAAGGTGGCAACGCCGTCGCCGACGTTCTCTCCGGAGACTACAATCCCGCTGGGCGTCTCCCCGTCACTTTCTACAGATCCATCGGGCAACTTCCGCCTTTCACCGACTACTCCATGTTCAACCGCACTTATCGCTATTTCACCGAAGATCCCCTCTTTCCCTTCGGCTTCGGCCTTTCTTATTCCTCCTTTTCCTACTCCGACCCTGCGCTTTCGGATGCGCGCGAAAACCCATCATCCCGAGGGGAGTCTGCGGAGCGAGGGAGCTCTCCGCGGTCGTTTCCCGGTGACGAACCCATTGCCGCATCCGCCAAAGTCACGAACACCTCTTCCATCCCCGGCGAAGAGGTCGCTGAACTCTACATCTCGCACCCCGGCGTCGCCGGCGCTCCCATTCGTGCCCTCGTTGGTTTCCAGCGCATCCATCTCGCGGGGAATGCCTCCCAGACCGTCACCTTCACGCTTTCGCCTCGCGAACTCTCCATCGTCGACCCCAACGGCAACCGTTCCGTTCCCGCCGGACCCGTTGAATTCTGGCTCGGCTCCGGCCAACCCGCCGCAGGCTCCCCCAAACCAGGTCGCTCTGCCCCCAGCGGCGTCTCCATCAAATTCACCATCACTTCATCGACCCCCGTCCCCAACTGATTTCGCGATCCACGCTCTTCGTAGGGGTCCAGCACTGCTGGACCCCACGTCGCACTTGACACTCCCAATTCAATTTGGCCGCCGTCTCCCGCGATTACGGCCTTACCCTTCGCTCCTTTCGCTGAGGCCTTCATCGAGCAAAGCGAATCCCGCACCGTCGTCGGCGGGGGCAGCCTACTACCTTTACAAGCCCGCGCAACCGATCACTCGCACAAATCCCTGAATTTATCTCCCGTTTATCTTTTCTGTGTCACCGTCTCCCCCGGACGTGATATCACTCTCCTCAAATCCCCTTGGAGGTTTTCCAATGCCCCGAAAAATCTCGGCCCCTCTTGTTGCCTTTGCCCTCCTGCTCCTCTCATCCTCTCTTGTGGCGCTGGCTTTTGTGCCAGCCTCCGCGCCTTTATCTCCTCAATCTGCTGGCCCTTCCGGATATCACCTTGTCAAGAAAGTTAAGCTCGGCGGCACTGGCGGCTGGGACTACCTCGAAGTCGAACCCAGCACCAGTCATTTGTTCATCTCCCGCTCCACCCATGTGATCGTCGTCGACACCAACGACGGCAAAGTCGTCGGCGACATTCCCGACACGCAGGGCGTTCATGGCGTCGCTTTCGCCAATGAATTCAACAAGGGCTTTACAACCAACGGCCGCTCCGCCAATTCCACCATCTTCGATCTCGCTTCTCTCAAAACCACCGGTGACGCCAAGACCGACAAAGATCCCGACGCCGTCATCTACGATCCCTTTTCCAAGCGCGTCTTCACGTTCAATGGGGACGCCAACTCCTCCACGGTCATCGATGCCGCGTCCGGCAAGGTTGTCGGCACGGTCGCTCTCGGCGGTGGCCCTGAATTTGCCGCCACCGACGCAAAGGGCAAAATCTTCGTCAACCTCGAAGACAAAAGCTCGCTCGTCAAATTCGACGCCAAAACCCTTAAGGTGGAAAACACCTGGCCGCTGACGCCGTGCGAGTCTCCCTCAGGTCTCGCGATCGACGCGGCTCACGAAATCCTCGTCGTCGGCTGCCACAACAAACTCATGGCCTTCGTCGACGGCAACACCGGCAAAGTCATTGGCACCGTACCCATCGGCCAGGGTGTCGACGCCAATCGCTTCGATCCTCTGACCCAGTATGCCTTCGCCTCCTGCGGCGACGGCACCCTCACCATCGCCCACGAAGACTCTCCTACCAAGTTTTCTTTCGTCGAAAAAATCGACACGCAGCGTGGCGCTCGCACCATGGCCCTCGACTACGCCAACCACAACATCTATCTCGTCTCCGCCGACTTCGGCCCTGCTCCCGCCGCCACTGCGGACAATCCCCATCCTCGCCCTGCCATCATCCCCGACACCTTCACTCTTCTCATCTACGCCAAATAATTGCGGCTCGCTTTGTAGGGGTCCAGCCAGTGCTGGGCCCCTGCCCTTTTTGCTCGTCATCCCGAGCGGAGTCTGTGGAACGAGGAGTCTCTCGTCGAATTGTTTGAGCGGCTGCAGCTTTGCGATGCGTTGCCTTGATCCTTCCGCATATCCTCCTTAACCATCCTCCTTCTCCCCGCATCCAAACATTGGCCTTTACCCAGCCTACTTCCGGTGTACCAAAAAGATTCCCCTTGCTACAGGTGACCCAATGCCCGACGAACTGACCCCCACTTTGCTTCGACCCGTCAGGGTTTATGGCCGCAACGAATGTGGCCGCGCTTACGCGATCCGCGATCTTCTTCATCGCGCCGACGTTCCCTTCGAATGGACCGAAGTCACTTCCGACGAAATCTGCCGCGAACTCGGCGTCACAGGTCCCCGTGACCACCGCTTGCCCCTCTGCATCTTTCCTGATGGCACGCGTCTCGAGCGTCCCACCAATCGCCAGATCGTCGAAAAGCTCGGCTGGTTCCGCGATCCCTCGCGCTCCGAGTATGATGTCGCGATCTACGGCGCTGGTCCCGCCGGACTCAGCGCTGCCGTCTACGCCGCTTCCGAAGGCCTCAAAACCGTGGTCATCGAACGCTCGGTCGTCGGCGGCCAGGCCGGGACTAGCTCAAGAATTGAGAACTATCTTGGATTTCCTCAGGGAGTTAGCGGCGCCGATCTGGCCAAGGCTGCCCGCGAGCAGGCCACTCGCTTCGGCGCGGAAATTCTCATGCTCCGCGAGGGTATTCGTGGTGAATTCTTCCCCGGCAAAGGAGTCGGCCATCTTGCCGACGGCACCACGATCGTCGCCCATGCTACCGTTTGCTGTACGGGTGTCAGCTACCGCCGCCTCGGCCTTCCGAACGAGGAAAAATTCCTCAACGTCGGCCTCTTCTACGGCGCCGGCGCCAGCGAAGCCAACGTCTGCCTCAATGAGCACGTCTTCGTCGTCGGGGGCGGCAATTCTGCCGGGCAAGCTGCCATGCACTTCTCGCGTACGGCCAAAAAAGTTACGGTCATCATTCGCGGCGATGGCTTGAAAGCTACGCTCTCCCAGTACCTCATCGACCGCATCAAGGCTTGCCCAAAAATCGAAGTCCGGCCTCACACGCAAGTGACCGCGCTCCACGGCGACCTCATGCTCAGCGCCATCACTCTCAATAACAGTCAGACTAGCCGACAACAAACCTTCGATACTCGCTTCCTCTTCCTCTGTCTCGGCGGTCAGCCGCACACCGAATGGGCCGCGGCTGTCGGCGTTTGCCGCGATGAAGACGGCTACCTCATCACCGGACCCGATCTCAACTCCCACGGCATTCTTCCCACCAAGTGGCCGCTCGAGCGCGCTCCCTACTACCTCGAAACCAGCATGCCCGGACTCTTCGCTGCGGGCGACGTCCGCCACGGCTCGGTCAAGCGCTGCGCCTCCGCCGTCGGCGAAGGCGCCATGGCCGTCACCTTCGTCCATCGTTATCTCTCCACCATCTGACCCTGGCACTCTCTTGCCGTCATCCCGACTCTGCCTGCCGCAGGCCTGGCCGAGACCCGGCGTATTTTGCTGGCTCGCACCGCAGCGACCGTGGGACGATGTACGTGCCCACCCGCGTCCCTGGAATCACCTCGCCAGCGCAAAGGAGCTAGACCATGCCGCCCTGCACACACCTCTCCCACGTCCACAAAGTCACCCCGCACACCAAAGGCTGCGAAGAATGCCTAAAAACGGGCGATACCTGGGTCCATCTCCGTCTCTGCCTCGAATGCGGACATGTCGGCTGCTGCGATTCCTCCAAAAACAAACACGCCACCAAACACTTCCATCGCACGAAACATCCCATCATGCGTTCTCTCGAACCCGGCGAATCCTGGGGCTGGTGTTACGTCGACGAGATCGAGCTCGATTTCTCCTAAGTCTGTGCAAGGCCTGCGCTCATTTTTCTGTGAGTGTTGTGGCGCCGGCTTTCATACCAGCGTGCTTGCCTACGTTTGTCATCCTGAACCTGCCTACCGCAGGCAGGGCCCGCGCTTCTTGCGTGCGAAGGATCGCAATCGCTGCATCTTGTCGCCTCGATCGTGCAACCAATGCCATGGCTCTCGCTTCGTAACCTTATCCGCCCTCCTTCACTCTCATCTACAGCCGGACACACTATGTATAGTCGCTCGCTCTTTATCGCTGCTGGCTTTCTTGCTTTGGCCTCAGTGCTCGCCTTTGCCCTCGTCGGCGGCTCCGCAACCTCGCGCCACGAGCCTAAACCTTCGAATCCCTCTTCCGGTCGACCCGTCCTCGTCGAACTCTTCACCTCCGAAGGCTGCTCCAGTTGCCCTCCTGCCGATTCTCTCCTCAAACAATTGTCCGAGGAGCAGCCCATCGACGGAGCCGAAGTCATCGCTCTCGAAGAGCACGTTGACTATTGGAATCACCTCGGCTGGAGCGATCCGTTCTCCTCTCCCGACTTCACTCGCCGCCAGGAAGCCTACGCCACCACCCTCCCGGACGGCGGCGTCTACACTCCTCAAATGATCGTCGACGGTCGCGTTCAGTTCGTCGGCAGCCGATCTAACGAGGCCCGCGAAAAAATCCAATTGGCCGCCGCGCATTTGAAGTGGCGCCTGCTTCTCACGCCCGTCGCCACGTCGAAACCGCAATCGCGTTCCTTCGAACTCCGTCTCGACGCACCGCCGCCCGGGAAGTCGGAACTCTGGCTAGCTGTCACCGAAAAAAATCTCCAATCTCGCGTCACTGCTGGCGAGAATTCCGGCGAAACCCTCCGGCACGCGCCTGTCGTCCGCCTGCTTCGTAAAATCCAATCAGTCCCGTCCCCCGCCGTTGAGCCCATCCGCATCAACTTTGACCTGCGCCCCGGCTGGAATCCCGCCAATCTGACCGCCGTGGTCTTTCTCGCCGACTCCCACTCCCATCAAATCGTCGCAGCCGGTCTCTCCCCTATCACTCGCTGATTTCGTCACCCCCGCTACCATCACATTCTCCTTGGCCGCCATCACCTGGCTCGTGATCGTCGTTTTTGTCCTCTACCGCCAACCGTCGTATCCCCCTCTTGGCGGTGCCCTATCACAACTGCCTCGGCTATCCTCAAGGCCTGCTTACTCCTTCTTCCTGCTCCTCTTCGGAGCCTTCGCCCTTCCTGACGCTCACTGGGATTCGAAAAACGGGCAGACGGCCCCATTCTTTTTCTACGCCCTCACTTCTACTTCCGGCCGGGAAAAGGTTCGCCTATTGCTCCGGTGTCATGACAAGGATAGCCGTGCTAGGACCCCTGCCTCTCGACGTCCCTGAATCTCCTTTCGGCCAGCTGATCTTGACCTCTCCCCACCCGTTATCTACTATTACAATTCTTTCAGATTTCTTTCTCCGCTCCCCTCGCTCCTCTGCAAAATAAAAGCCAGCGGGGGTCCCGCCCGCGGGACGGTGTCGATGAAGCCCACAGGTCTCACCTTGCTTTTCCCAGTTGTCCTTGTACTCTCGCCCCTCTTGGCCCGCGCGCAACCTACGTCCGCCCACAACGTGTCTCCGAGCGACGCCGTCGTCTCCGTTCAGGAACTCGCCATGCCCGCCAAAGCTGCGCGGGCCTTGGAAAAAGGTACGAGCCTGCTCCTCAAGGGCGAAGCCGAAGCCAGCCTCCCCTACTTTTCCACCGCCATCAAGCTTGCCCCTGGTGCTTTTCGCGGCTACCACAATCGCGCCCTTGCCTTCTACCGGCTCGGTCAACTCGATGCCGCCGCTCTCGATTTCCGGAGGTCCATCGACCTCTCGAACAGCGCCTTCGCGCCCTCTCTGTTCGGACTGTCCATGATCCTCTACCAGCGCTCTCAGTTTCCCGAGGCCGAATCGCTGGTTCGCAAAGGCCTCTACGTCAACTCAGGCTCTGCCGTGGGCAAATATTGTTTGGGACTCGTCCAGTACTCTCTCGGACAGATCTCTGAAGCTCTACAAAGTGCGCTCGACGCCCTCGGTCGCGATCCGGCGTTCGCCGACGCCCGTGTGCTGCTCGCCCGCATTCACGAACGCCAGCACAATCCTTCCGCCGTCATCGCCGATGTCCAGACCTACTTCAAACTCGATCCCTGCGGTCCTCTGCAAGACGAAGCCCGCAAACTCCTCGAGCGCGCCCAACAAAATCTCGCCGCCCTGTCCGCCTTTGCCTTCTACGAAACGCCCTAACGGTCGCCCTCACTGTGTCCTTCCGATGGAATGCGTGGCTTTAACGCCGCCTTTCCTTCGCCTTCTTTATAAGCCGCCCTTCATGCCAACGCTCCTCCCTTCACGACGATTAGCGTTGGGACGAAGAAATCACCTGTCCCCCTCAGCCCGCGTCTTTTGCGGGCGAAGGATCTCAAACCGTGCGTCTTGCCTCGCTCCTCGCTCGAGCCTGCCTGCCCGGCCTACCGCATTCCCCCTGCCCCTGGCGGCGCCACAATTTCATACGGCCCCGGTCTTGTGCCCGGAGAAAGCGTCGTGACCGCCCGCGATTATACCCCCACCCCCGTTCACCTTTCGCCATCAAGGTACTTCGGTACCGTAGGCCGCTTGCCCTACACATGCTAGAAAAGGGAAAGGTGCCCGCTTAAATGAAAAGACTATTCCTCGGCCTTTTCTGCGCTGTACTCCTCCAGGGCGGCCCCGGCCCGCTTCCCGTGGCCTCGGCCCAAGGTTGGTGGTGGCACCATAAAGGGGCTGGTCCTGCAGGTGCCGGCTCGACAGGCAAGACCAAAAAGGCCAAAACCCATCGCGAGAAGCCGCATCACGACAAGACCGAGCCCCTCTACAAATTCCCCAAGTCCATTGGCAGGTGGCACAAGGGCCCAGGCCCTGCCGGCGCCGGCGTTAAATAGCCTGCCTGCCGCAAACCGCCAGAGTCTCGAAGCGACGGCTCCCTCCTCTCTTGCGCTCATCGCGAGACGACCAACCGCATCTCTGCATCTAATGCGCATAGCGTCAAAGGACCAACCTCATGGCCGACAAACTTAATTCCCTTCGTGCCGATCTTCTCGCGCTTCTTACCAGCGAAAACGCCCACGCCACCTTCGACGCCACCGTCAAAGACCTCCCCGCTGACCTCCGCGGCAAACGTCCCAAAGGTGCACCTCATTCACCCTGGGAACTCCTCGAACACCTCCGTATTGCACAATGGGACATCATCGAATACGCCCTTAACCCCAAGCACAGCTCGCCCGAGTTCCCTTTGGGCTACTGGCCCAAATCTCCCGAACCTCCCGATGCAAGAGCGTGGGACAAGAGCGTCGCCGCTTTCCGCTCCGACCTGAAAAAACTCGCCGCCAAAATCGAAAATCCCCCCACTGATCTCCTCGCCCCGATTCCTCACGCGAACAACCAATCTCTCCTCAACAAAGCGCTCCTCCTCGCCGACCATAACGCCTACCACATCGGCCAACTCGTCCTCGTCCGCCGTCTCCTGTCCTCCTGGCCTTGATTGTCGAACGTCGGGTTTTTGCTTCGCAAAGGATCTCTGCTCTCTTTGCCGCGCGATAATCCGCGTTTCTATTTCCTCGCTTTGCTTTCCCCGCTCTTCCTCCGGAAATGCAAGAGTTTCTTCACTTCCGCCACCGCCGCTCCGCTCTCGTCCTTCACTTCTACCGCGTACTCCCTCTCGATCTTCTCTTCTTTCTCCAGCGCCTTTCTGATTTCCTCGATCTCCCCCTCTGCCAGCCGAAATTCGGCCCGCACCGTTCCTCGTCCCGGCCTTCGAAATCGGATGCTCGCGCTCTTGTCCCACACAACGTATTCCCGTCCCAGATTCTCGATCAGCATCACCATGTAAAACGGATCCGTCATCGAATACAACGACCCGCCGTAATGCGTCCCCACATAATTCTGGTTCCATCTTCTCAACTTCATCTCCACGTCGACCGCGCGCCAGTCCACATCCCACCGGGTCACGCGAATCCCCGCACCCAGAAACGGCGGCCACCAATTGATCATCCGCCGGATATTCCGCATTACAATATTGCTCACGCCTCTACCCTCACTCTCCCTTTTGATGGCTTCGTGCGGCACGTACCGTCCTTGCAACCAGCTGGCAGCACTCCCGTCCCTCCGGTAAGCTTCTCGATCAAGACCGTTCTCTCGACGCGATGAAGCGTCTCCTCGATCGCGCCCCGCGGCGGCGCGGTGATGCCGATATCTTTGCCGGACTCGCCCACGTCTGCCGCTATTGCGGCCTTCTGCAGGCTGGCCTTTCTGCATATCAGGAAGCTCGCCGTCTTGACCCGCTCATCCCTACCAGCGTCAACCACACCTATTTCATGCTCGGCGACTACCAGCGCTCTTGAGACCTCCGGCGGTGATTTCGGCTTCGCGATCGCTCTCGACCTCGCCATGCTCGGTCGTACCGACGAGGCCTTTGGCGTCCTTCGCCAAAAAGAGCCCCTCCCCCCCTGGCGTTTGGGGAAATTGTATTTAACTTCTCTTCGCGCTCTTCTCGAAGGCGACCGCGCGCAAAGTCTCAAGGAAAGCGACGAGCTCGCCGCCGCCACTTTTCCGCGATCCTGAAGGTTTCTACTATCTCGCCAGGCAGTTCGCTTTTCTTGGTGAACGTGCCAAGGCCCTCGAGCAGCTTTCCCGCTCCATCAAGAACGGCTTCTTCTGCTATTCCGCCATGGTCCGCGACCCCTGGCTCGACCCCCTCCGCGGCCACGAGGAGTTTGTCCGGCTTTTGCGCCAGGCCCACGAACTCCACCTCGACGCCCTCAAGACCTTTCTTGCCGCCGACGGCGCCTCTCTCCTCCGCATCTCACCCGAAAACCCCTAAACATCTCCTTTGGGTGCCTTCGCTCGTCTCGACAAGCGAACAATTCCCGCGTTCTCGAGGCGCCTCATCAGCCAGCCGTCTACTTTTCCGTCATCCCAACCTGCCTGCCGGCAGGCGCAAGCAAGTAACGCGACGCCCTCTTTTTCCTATCTTCTAACTTCCTCCCTCACTCCCAATCTTCCCTGCAACTGCCTCTTGTACCTCCGGCTCAACCGCAATCTCGTCCCATTACCGAGCACTACGTCGGTCCCGCCTTCTTCGCTCACCTCCAGCCTCCGCACCCGCTCCAGATTTACGATCGCCGACCGGTGTATTCGGCAAAACGCCCCCGTGCCCAGCTCTTCTTCCACTTCATTCATACTCCGCCGCAGCAGATGTGTTGTCGCCCCCGCATGCAGGCACACGTAATAGTCCGCTGCCTCAATCCAGTCAATCTCCGAGATTTTCAGGAACAGCATTTCTCCCGCATTCTTGATCGCCAGCCGCTCGATTTTTCTCGGCGCATCCTTCAACGCAATTCTTTCTTTCGCTCGTTCCAACACCCGCGCAAACCGCGCGTTGTCGAACGGCTTCAGCAAATAATCGAGCGCCCCCGCCTCAAACGCCCGCAACGCATACTGGTCATACGCCGTTACAAACACCAGCGCCGGCGGGAGGTCCTTCCCCAACTGTTCGAGCACGTCAAACCCGTCGCACTCCGGCATCTGCACATCCAGAAACACGAGCTGTGGTTTTCTCGCCCGGATCTCCCGCAGCGCCTCTTTCCCCGATCCGCATTCACTTACCAACTCAATTTCCGGATCGCGCCCCAACAGCACTCTCAGGCTGCTCCGCGCCAGCGGCTCATCGTCGACCACCACCGCCCGTATTTTCCCCCGCTCTCCCCCGAACTGCGCCACCTACCCCTCCCGATAAGGCACTGACAACGACACCCTTACTCCGCTCCCCTCATTGCCCATGCTTAACTCGAACCCATCGCCGTACAAACTCTCGAGCCGTGTCCGCACGTTGCTCAGCCCGATCCCACCGTTGCTCTGATCCCGGTCCGCAGGCAATTTTGGACCGTCGTTGTATATAGTCACAGTCAGCATGCCATCCGAACGCTCCACGCCGATCTCAATCGCGCCGCCTTGCGCGCGCTTCGCGATTCCGTGCTTCACCGCGTTCTCCACGATCGGTTGCAAAATCAGCCCCGGCACTCGGGCCCTGCAAAGCTCCTGCGGCACATCCAGCCGCAACTCCAGCCGCTCCGCAAATCGTGCTTTCTGAATGTCCAGGTACTTCTGGAGGAATTCCAATTCCTCTCCAAGCGGTACTTCCTGCCGTTGCGAATCGTTCACCACGCGTCGCAGCAAATCGCTCAGCCCCGCGATCATGTTTACCGCCGCATCATTCCGTCCCTCACGAATCAAGCCTGCAACCGCGTTCAGCGTGTTAAACAAAAAGTGGGGCTCAATCTGTTGTCGCAGCGCAGTCAACTGCGCCTTCGAAAGCTGCTCGCCGAGCCGCGCCGCTTCCATTTGCTGCCGCGCCAGCCTTTCCCTCGATTCCAGCATGTACCCCACCAGCAAAATGCATCCATACAAAATCACAGACCCCAGCAGCTGATTGAGAAATTTTTGAAGAAACAGTGCCCCGTACGGCCCCGGCGGCCTCGAGTAGGCCCACGGGTCCAGCAGCATTTCGATTCCGGCAACCAGCCCCGCGCATGCGAGCCCGATGCAAACACACGCTGCCCCGTGCACAAGCCACGGCGCCAACTTCTTCCAGCGCAGTGGGTATTCCCATGCGAGCCGCAGCACGATTGGCGTCGCCAGCGCCCAAGGCAGCCACCCGAGCGCCTGCGTTATGAACAGATACGTCCACCGGTGGTGCATGTGTTCCGCGCGCATCACCACCACGGTCTGTGTCGCATCCCACAAGGCGATCCCCGCCCAGATCGCCCCAATCCAATACCAACGCGCCGCGCGCGGTTCTAGCTGTGCTCTTTCCATGCCAGAATCATACTCTCAGCCCTGCGGTGCCGCCTGAACTTGCAGCCAATCGCCTGTTTTCTGCAGCCAGCGGTCCTTTGCTTCCCTTTGTCATCCCGACCCTGGCTACAGCGAACAGGCGGAGAGCCAGCGCCGGTTTGCCCTCACCCCGGGAAATGCAGCCAATCACCCACTCCCTGCAGCCACTGGTCTGGCCTTCCTCTCGTCCCCGCCGCATACTCCGCACCATGGTTACCAAACTGAAAGTCGCGCTCCTCAGCGGAGCAGTTCTCCTCTCCGCTGCAACTTTCCGTCCTAACCCGAAACCCTCGCCGAGTTCCGGCCCGGAGTACACCAGCGATGGCCACCTCCGCTTTCCCGAGCATTATCGCGAATGGGTCTACCTCACCACTGGCTTCGACATGAGCTACAACCCGGCGATGGATATGGGCCACCACATGTTTGACAACGTTTTCGTGAATCGCGAAGCCTATCAGGCCTTCCTCGAAACCGGCACGTGGCCCGACAAAACCATGCTCGTTCTCGAAGGTCGTCGCGCGGAAAGCAAGGGCTCCATCAACAAGGCTGGACATTTCCAAAGCACGGACGCCATGGGCTTCGAAGTGCACGTGAAAGACGAATCGCGTTTCCCAGGCAAGTGGGCTTTCTTCGGCTTCGGCGATACTACGCCCGCCAAAATGATTCCGCGCTCCGCCGAGTGCTACTCCTGCCACGCCGAACACGCCGCTGTCGACACGACTTTCGTCCAGTTCTATCCAACTTTGCTCCCACTGGCCACGAGCAAAGGCACACTCTCCCCCAGCTATCTAAAAGAAACCGCGCCTGCAGAATCCAACGACGCATCGAAACCAAACGCCGACGCCAAGCCCTATCCCTGATTCACTTGCATCACTGATTGTCATGCCATCCTACCTGCCGCAGGCAGGCGGAGAGGTCAACGCCGCTTGGTGGCTTGCAACGGAGGGACTCTGACAACGAGGAAATGCCCCGTGCTTCCTCGATGGAACCATCTCCACCTGTGATCCTAAGCCTGCTGCGTTTCGTCAATGGTCGCTCCGCTTCCCCTCTTTGCTCCCCCGCAAAGATTCTTTCTCTCCACCACATACCATTCGCTGCGCATAGCAGTGACGCCCCGCGGCCTGCCGCAGGCCGACATTGCTAGACTCGGTTTCTCTTGTTTCCGCCCGCCTCTGTACGGGCAGTCCGCCTCCCTCTTGAGGGAAGGGAGGCGGGCCGTTCGTTCTTTAGCGCTGGCTCGTAACGGAAGGATCGCGGCACGGCGTAATCCCCAACCTCTGTGCCTTCGCTCACCCTATCATCCCTCGCCTGCCGACCGCTGGCGGTCGCACTCTGCGCAGCGAGGGATCCCTCTTTCTATCCCGTCTACTCATACCTCAGTGCCGCGATCGGGTCCACCCGCATCGCCCTCCGCGTCGGCACCACGCATCCAATCACCGCCGCCGACAACAGCACCATTACCGTCCCCGCAAACACCGCTGGGTCATTCGGCGACAAGCCCATCAACAACGACCGCAGCACTTTTGTCGCACCCAGCGCCAGCAACAACCCAATCACTAATCCCGGCACCAGCGGCCGGATCCCCTGTCGAAACACAAGCCCCGCAATATCCCCGCGTGTCGCTCCCAGTGCGATGCGCAATCCAATCTCCTGCGTTCGCTGACTCACCGCCTGCAGTGTCACTGCATACAGCCCGATCGTCGCTAGCACCGTCGCCACCACGGCAAAGGCCGTGCACATCGTGCCAAACAGGCTCACCGTCAGCCGGCTTTCCGCAATCCTCTCCTCGAGCGTTCGCACTTCATACACGGCCAGATTCGCGTCCATCCGCTGCACCTCGCGGCGGAAACTGCCCGCCAGCGTCGCCGGCGGCACTTCGGTCCTCGCCACTAAAAACATTTGCCGTTCCGGCTCTTCCGCGAACGGCAAATACACCAGCGGATCGTGCTTCAAGTGCTCCCTGAAATTTTGCAAGATGTCCGGCACCACTCCCACCACCAGCAGCCACGGACCCGGCGCAGCGCTCTCTTCCGTCAGACGCATTCGCTTGCCCAGCGCCTCCTCGCCTGGCCAGAACTTCGCCGCGAATGTCTCGTTTACCACCACCACGGGTGGGCCCGCCTGTCCATCGGCCCCCAGAAACAGCCGCCCTCGCCGCGCCTGCACCTGCATCATCTCGAAATAATTGTTGCTCACCACCAGGCTACCTACTTCGGGTCGCTGCCTCGCGTCGTTGTTCTTTCCTTCAAACTCCACGCCAAACGCAATCCAGTTCCCCAGCGGCAACTGTGACGCCGCTCCCGCCATCGCCACGCCCGGCAATCCCTTCAGCGTCTTTGCAAGATTCTCGTGAAACTCAATCCAGCTCTCCGGATTCTTGTACTTCGCCTCCGGCAAATTCACCCGCATGGTCAGCACATTCGCCGTGGTCACTCCAATCGGCGTGCTGTACAAATTCACTGC